>Ga0209040_10000287_pt1 | contig 37281 bp, 29 predicted proteins | sample BogFormECP12_OM3_FD_188240 | JGI IMG/M metagenome (GOLD analysis project Ga0209040, IMG submission 188240) | Bog forest soil microbial communities from Calvert Island, British Columbia, Canada - ECP12_OM3 (SPAdes) (version 2) | ecosystem: Environmental > Aquatic > Freshwater > Wetlands > Bog ... | reverse complement strand
CAGCGGCATGTCTTACCCCTTCTTCGGTGTTTTCCTGGCTGCGCTCACCCTCGCGCTGGATGAAGAAGCCGGCGTATTCTCAACCAGCACCCGGCTTGCCGCAGTGCTCCGCGGCTGCGCAACCGATGGCGCCGCTGTACCCGAAGCCGAGCTGCTTGAACTGCTCGACGGCGACGCAGGAGGCGGCGCACTCGATCCTGAGCTACTGGAGCTCGAACTGCTGAGTGGAGGTGTTGTTGGGGGCGCACTTGCTGCAGCCGCGGTTTTCAGGTTCGGAATCGAGCCGAATGTAAACGACAGCGTGGAAAGATGCTGCGGATCGGGCAGAGCGGTGGGCGCAGGGAATATGAGGCTGGCGCTTGCCGGTGCCGTCGAAGTCGCTCCCTGCACACTGAGCAGCGACTTCACCTGCACGTTCATATTCGTGACCGTGGTTTGGACTCCGCCCGCGCTCTGCGCCGCCTGCTGGATCTGGTCCACCACTGTTTTGAATGAGCTCGCGACATCGAGAGGCGACGCAGTTTGAAACGTAGCTGCAGCCAGTTGGGACGTGAGGCTGTTGACCTGAGCCTTTAGCTGCGAGATAGTGCCTTCGTCATTTGTGTATTGCACATTTAAAGCGTTGTAACTGCTCGCATCGTTCTGTATCGTATTGCCCTGAGTGCTGATCGTGTCGTTCAGGAGTCCCGTGTATGCAACGACGTATTGTTCCAAAGTCGGCGAAAGCGTCTTCAATTGGGTCTGGATATCGGTCCAGCTCGGGAAAATCGTAAATTGAGCCGAAGTCGAGGAGACGGGCGTCCCGCCAGCCGCCGCCGGCGGATTCTGGACAACTACATTCACCACCCCCGGGGCTGCCAGGTCAGCGGCCGGGACGGCAACATTGATCTGCGTCGAACTTACAACCGTCGGATTGGCCAGCGCCGTTCCATTCCAGAGGACGGAGGACCCCGCGCCGAAATTGCTCCCCAGCACCGTCAAAGGCAGGTCCCCACTGCCTACCTGCACACTCGAGGGAGCCAGGGAGCCTATTCCCGGACTCGTATTCAGGAAAATAGGCAGGTTGAGAATAGGCCTGTCAATCACCGATATGGGAATTTTGCCGATTGTTCCGGTGACAGTTGCAGCCGGTTGACCCGTGGTCGTCGCGTCCGCAGGGGTGATCGTCACATCCGCGGCGCGCGCCTCGAGAGTCGTCCCCTCGCCTACATCCGGCGCTGCTTCCACTTTGCCTGTGGGCGCATCTTTCTTCTTTTTCTTGTCGGGATTCTTCTTAGGCACGTCGGGTCCTCACTACTGGGAAGGGGTGATGACGACGCGCCCGGTTTGCGTCGCGTCGTCGACCGCTACCGCAATCGCCGAGATATTAGGATTTGAAGGCGCATATTCCAGCACATACCAGGTACCGGAAGTGGCATTGAATGTGGTCGAGATCGTGTAAACGTTCCCGCTGGAGTCCACAATCTGGCCCTGAGTGTTGGGGGTGATGAAGGGCTTTCCGGCGGCCTGCGCAGTGCTCTCGGCGACCGCTACAACGGCCGCCTCCTTCATCTGCGGTGGAGAACTCACCTGGTTCCCGCTCTTTGGAGGAGGCACCGGCACTATGGTCACATTCACCTGGGTAGCCGCTGACGAGTCGTAATTGAACTGGTTCTGGAACGAGGCGCTGAGCGGTTGGGCGATCAGACGGAACCGGTTGGGTGTCAGCAGGGCGGAAGGCAGCGAGACATTCGGTCCCGCCGCACTGGGAGACGAGGACGAGGTTTGATCCTGGGTGATGGTGAGCGACATCTTGAGCTGCATGCTCACCGTCGGAAACTGATACCACGTTGCCTGCAGTCCATACTGCGACAGCACAGGATCCGCATCAATCTGCTCCTGCGTAGCCACCGAATTGGCGTCCAACGCCTTTTGCGCAGCCGCTATGCCCTGGCCCAGCGCGATAATCACACTCTCGATCGGAGCGGAGAACGATTCAACCGCATTAGCGAGCGGATCTGTCGGAGTTGCCATCGAAACGCCTTTCTGATCGTGGGGTCATTATGAGCTGACATTCACCGTTGGCGTCTTACCCAGTGCGTTCACCGTAATGATCTGCGGATTCAGCCGCAAATTTGCCGGCACCGGTTTCAAGGTTGCCGTCACAGTCGAAGACGCATCGACCGAGTAAGAGTAGGTGTTCTGGTTCCGGAAATTCACATGCGAGCCAAACGCGAAGATCCCGACGCTCTGCGTCCCATCGCTCTCGGTTGTTGTCACCTGCCGCAGCTGCACGGAAATCTTCAAATTGATATCCACTTCGGTGAATTGGTAGAAAGTTGGCACCAAACCGGCTTGAAGGGCAGTAATCGAAACCGCCTCCGATGCTGTGGCGGTCACCCGCGCCCCCGTGACCTCGATGGAGGGCTGTCCGGAAATTGGCACGGTCAAAAGCTGCGGGGTAATGACCTCCGATATCTCGGGGATAACATCGACGAACGTGGTTGACAGAGCGACCAGGGTCTGGACGGCCGCAAGGTCGAGGGCGTGCTGACCGTCGGCTATGCCCTGCGCAATGCTGCGCAGCATCTCTCCGAATTGCACTTCCTGCAGTTCATTGCCAACTTGACTAACTGGGGCAGCGGTGGCCATTGCTCCTCCATAAGTGGGTCGTGTCTCTCTTCAGACACCGTTCGCGTTCACAAAAATGCGCAAGGAAGAACGATCGAGCATCGCATGACGACCAGGACGACAACGTTAGACTTCGGTCTCGCAGAATTGCATTTCTCCACGGTGCTCCTAGCTCTGGCTGATCGTGATCTTCGTCGGATCCATGGCGTTTATCAGGAAGAACCTGGGCATCATCGCCTTTGGCGGCGGAACGCAGGCCAGAGTTGTCGATAGGGAACTCGATCCTTCTACCGAATACGAAAACTTGTTGGAGAACGAAGCATTGACATGCGAACTGTAACTCGACGAGCTGCTGAATAAGTTATCTAGAGTGAGCTGCTGCTTGCTGTCGAAGCTCGAGCTGAAGCTCAGGCTGCTGTCCGATTCGGATGTGCTGGTAATCGACATTTTCACCGTAATGGTTGAGTTCGTAAATTGGTAAAACGTCGGATTCACCCCGGCCTGAAGCAGCGTCAGCGGGAAAGGAGGTCCAACATCGTTCAGCACCTGGACGCCCGTGACCGTGACCGTCAGATCATTGCCGTCCTTATCCTTGACCGGGTTGCCGTTCCCGTCCGTGATTGCGATCTCTCGGGGATTGGGTATGAGAGTCTCAACTACATCCGGTATATAGTCGAAGTGGGTTGTAGCTAACACTTGCACCAGTTTGATCGACGCCATGTCCAACGCAGTCTGGCTTCTTGCTATGGCGGAGGCCATATCGTAGATCATTCTTCCGAACGGTACGCTCGCTAGTTCTGCTCCAACACTCGGCATGAATGCCTCCAATCCAATCGTTTACGCGACTACTTTACCGGCCGCTGTGCGGTAGGAGTTCGAGGGTCAACCGGTCCAAACGGCGTCCGGCTGACTCTCGCCATGGTCTGCGATGCGGACATCAGCTCTGGCTTACCGTAACCTTTGTCGGATCGATAGCATTGACCAGGAAGAATCTGGGCATCATGTTCTTCGGCGGCGGCACTGGCGCCAGGGTTGTCGACATCGAGCTCGATCCGGTCACTGAATAAGAATACTTATTCGAGCTGGAAAAATTCACGTGACTCGAAACGGATCCGGATGCGAAGAGGAAATCTGCTGACGCTGTTACCGAAACGCCGGCGCTGAAGGTATTCGACGACTCTTGCGTGCTGGAAATCGACATCTTGACCTCGATAGTCGAATTCGTAAACGCGTAGAACGTGGGGTTGACACCTGCCTGAAGCAGCGTCAGAGGGAAAGAAGTGCCGACATCCGTCTGCACCAGGACGCCCGTGACCATGAGCTGATTACCCTGCGAGTCCATAACGCCTTTGACCGGGCGAGGATTGGGCATGAGCGTTTCAACCACGTCCGGTACATAGTCAAAGGTTGTATTGGCGAGCACCTTGACCAGTTCAATGGATGCCTTGTCGAGGGCAATCTGGCTTCGCGCAATGGCCGAAGCCATGTCGTAGATCATTTTGCCGAAGGGTACACTTGCTAGTTCTGCTCCAACATTTGGCACCAAACACCTCCTTGGGATTGGTTACGGCCTATTCGCCTCTTACCTCGAGTTGCTTGCTTAGATTCTCTGCAAAAATTCGTTGTAGACGATCCGCTGCATAACCGTGTGGACTGAGCGTCACTCCACCCACAAGCTTCACACTCGGGTGTGCCTGCACCGCGAGAACCAAGCCATCATCGAATGCCGCGATAATCCCCGTCTTCATTACCATCAGGGTAAAACCGTTCAACTTGCGTATGTGGTGCTGCACCGACCGCGACGCATCCTGCGAAAACCCTCCGTTGAACGCGACCATGTACATCTGAAAAGCCACGGCGGATCACCTCGCTCCGGTCATTGTGTAAGACGACTTGGTTGAGTGGAGCCGGCGAAGCCATGTAGCTGCGTCTTCTTCACTGAGTGAATAATGCAGTTGGCAGTTTGCGCGTCCACGGGCGGCAAGACTACGCAACCTGGCGGCATTAGTCAAGAGGTTCCGCGCCATCTGCACTGCATCGGTGCCGTTGTCTAGTGCCAGTTCCGGCCAGAGTGTCTGCTGAGCTTCCGACTGCCCCGTCCCGATGCACGGCACGCCATAGAGAGCGGAATCCATCAAGATGGCGTCGGAAAATCCACCGTGCACATTGAACAGTAAAACGGACTGCGCAAGATCATACCTAGCTTCTTCGCTTCTGTCCAAGGCGAGATAACTCAGCCCTTCTTGGGCATCCCGGCTGGAGTCAGCCGGTCTCGCAACCCAGCCCATCAGGATTGGGAAAATCTCCTTCAACTTCAGGAAGATGTCCTCGTCGCCCGGCGCTACTCCCACGTATGCCGGGCTCCGGACAACCCGCACCCCCCCAACCTCGCACGACTTCTGAATCGCCGGGATCCGCACATCCGACAGCTGCCCTTTGGTATCCGCAATGATGCCTGCCTCCAGGCGGCCAAACTTGCGCTCCACTACACTCACCTTCACCGAGGCCCCGTCGACCTGCGGAACATAGCGGCTCGCCAGGTTATTTGGCAGGGGCTGCGCAACTGGCGCCCGCGCAATTCGCCGATTGTGGCTGGCCATGGGGCGAAGCAGATCGTCCCACTGGTCGAGAACCTTGTTCCAGTCATAAGCCGCCGCAAATTCCACCGCCCTCCGAGAGCGCTGCGCGAGCAGCTCACGGTCGTCATAGAACATTGCGAGCTTGGATACCGCATCGTCAATATCGATCAGTCCGCGCCGGATCCCAAACTCGTTTTCGCTCCACTCAGCAATGTCAATGGCCTCGCCGTGGCCCTTCACCAGCTCGCGGCTGGCACTATAGTCGCCCGCCATGGGAACAGCGCCCGCCGCAGCCGCCTGCAGTGTCGGCAGCCCGAAGCCCTCCCCGCTGGACGCCAGCAGATGAACATCTGCCGCGCGATAATATGCGGCGAGTTGGCCCAGCGGGACCCCTCCGCCCCGTTGCACCTTCATGCCCGGAGTAAATCGCACCTCCGATTCAATGCCGAGATGACGCAAATCGGCGCGAACGTCATAGGAATAAATCCCGGACTTGGTGAATTCGTCCTCAGGATCCGTATGCAGGTGCAGTAGTACATCTGGCCGTCCCGCGGCAAACTTTGCAAACACATCGAGCAGACGCGGCAACATCTTTCGCGGTTGATTGCGGCTGTCGGAGAGCACCAGGAACTTCCCCTGCGCGTCCACCTCGGCCTTTGCCTGCTCGCGGTCCGCCGGAGGAAAAAAGAAGCTGCGATCTACCCCGTGGGGAATATACCGGCAATTGATACGGGACTGGCTCGCCGCCTGACGCCCGAATTCGCTCATGGCGATTGGGATATCCACTTCGTTGAGCAGTTCAATCCAGCTCGACGGAAGGCCCCCACCCTCCATGTCGCCGTCGATAGGGAAGTAAAGCGCCCAGGGCGTGTCGGTCAGTTCCATCTGACGTCGAACATGAGGAGCAGAGAAGTAGGGCAGCCACCACACATCCCCGAGCGCTATCACGATCTCCGGACGGTAGCGCACCAGGAACGGATACAGCGACCGGCTTCCCAGAACCCCCGACGCCGGAAACACCTTGCAGCCGTTCCAGTCCTGCGGCTCCTTGCTCTGCCATCCGATAATGCTCACGCTATGGCCGCGCCGGGCAAGGCCTTCGCACACGAAGCGTGTCACGTTTCCGAAGCCGGACGGGGTATCGGGACTATCGGAGATCCACAGTATGCGCACTGAGCTTCACCGGGCTAGTGTTTAGCAGAGCTAAGCAACTCAGTCAACGACTGATCAGCGGAGGCTCACACCTGTGCTCCGCGATGCAGCCACGCTCTGCACGAATGATAGACTCCCTCGTGCCGGACGGCAGACAGAAAATTGCTTCGCAGGAAAGGGATGCATGACCGGAAAGAAAACCACGAAACGCGAAAGCGTGAAAAATGAAAATACCACGCCCAGGAAAAACGTCAAGCGAGAAAGCCAGAAAGAGGAAAGCCTGCCGCCCCCGGTAGAAAAATCGCCGCTTGAGGCCCTCGGCCCGCAACCGCCCTCCACCTACACGGGGGTCGCTCTCCTCGGCTGGATGGAGCGCGACCAGGCAGTCCGTTTTCTGAGAGAAGATTGCTGCTTCGAGAAGCCGCTCGCCAAATCGGAGGCCGAAGCGGTGTGGAGCAAATGGCGCGACCGAGCCGCTGCTCTGCCCGAGCGCGAGGCTCCTGCTCCTGAACCAGTACCGCTGACGCCAGCCGAAAATGCACATGCCGCGCGCTTCCTTCAATTTGTAGGCGAGTTGGGAGTCTCAGGCGTACAGGTCATCAAAATTGACCCGCTTCAGCTCATCGTTGGCCAATATCACATTGCGATCGACGTTGCCGCAGCTCATGCCGGGCACCCTCATGAGGACGATGGCTGGATGGAGCACCTGCTCCCTGCGTCATCGAGCAATCCTCAGCTCACCATGAATTTCACCCGTCGTAACTTCGACACCGACATCGAGATCGACCTGCCCCACGCCGAATTCATCTTCGGAGTCCACGCCCATGGTGGATTCGGTCCGAAAGAAATGCTCGGCTACGTGATGGCGCTCAAGGTGGGAAACAGGATGATGCTGGGCAAAGGCTACCACCGCCTGTACAGCCGGATATCGGCAACCGGGGGCAGTTTTCCGGAACGCCTGTCTCTCGTCGCCCTCGATCCCGGCACACTCACGCCGCCGCCGCGCGAAGCAGCCACAGGTCCCGGTCTTGACATCCTGGGTGCCCGCCCCGCCCTCTTCGCGGACTTTTTTACCGAGGGTCTGGCGATGCCTGTCTATCTGAGGAAAAAGCGTTACCGGCTGCAGGTTCAGGCCAGGTGGGTAGCTATCAACGAATCTTGAACTTCCCATTTTTTCCTTTTGACTGCTTTCAACTCTTCGTGTAGCGTCACGATTCGTCAACTGAAGACGCTGTTCTACGTAGCCGAACGCCCGCTTCGTCCGGCCTATCACACAAGCGGGCTCAGAAAGGATCCTATGGCTAGAGTAGTTTTGCCTGGCAGTCACCGTCACCCTGCCCTGGGAGCCGAAAAAATCGGCCCTGCAAACCAGTCGGACCAGGCTCATGTCACTGTGTATATTCGCGGCAAGGACAAACCCCCGCCGGTTACCCAGCCCGGACACTACATAACCAGCGAAGAGTACACGTCAACGTATGGCGCGAGCGAAGAGGACTTCCAGGCGATTCGCGACTTCGCGAAGCAGTACAACCTCACGCCGGCGAACGAAAACGCAGCCACACGGTCCATCGAGCTTTGGGGCACCGTCGGCGATCTCAGCCGCGCCTTCGGCGTCACGCTCGATCACGTAAAGATTAAGGATCGCGTCTACCGCCATCGCGAAGGCGATATCACCATCCCAGAGAGCCTGCTTCCCATAATCACAGCCGTTCTCGGCCTGGACAACCGTCCGCAGGCAGAGCCGCATGTGCGCAAAGTCCGCCCCAGAGCGGCCAGTGTGGACTCGGCCGCGCAGCCCTTTTCGCCATTGACCATCGGGCAACTTTACGATTTTCCTGCCGGCCTCGATGGTACCGGTCAGATCATCGCCGTGATTGAGTTAGCCGGCGGCTTTCTGCAATCCGATCTGGACACTTTTTTTAAGGGCCAAGGCTTTCAGACGCCTTCCATTAGCGTAGTTTCAGTCGGCGCAGGACAAAACACCGTTTCTCCCGGATCAGCGGTAACCGACGAAGAACTGGAGGTGGCCCTCGACATTCAGATTGCCGGCGCGCTCGCTCCTGGCGCCAAACAGCTGGTCTACTTCTCCGGAACCAGCGATCAGGCCTTCCTGGCCGCAATCAATGCGGCGATTGTCGCCACGCCGCAACCCACCGTCATCTCCATCAGTTGGGGCAAGGCGGAGATCTTCTTCACCCCTCAGATGCGCCAGCAGTTTGAAGCCGCGTTGCTGCATGCCGCGCAACTTGGAATTCCCGTGACCGTCGCGTCCGGAGACAACGGCTCGTTCGATAACACCGGCTCGTTGAACGTCGATTTTCCAGCTTCCGCTACTCACGCCCTGGGCTGTGGAGGCACCAACCTGCTCGCCGACGGCAACTCGATCGGCAGCGAAACCGTCTGGAACGCCGTCGTGAATGACGCCGATGGCAATCCCGTCCGTCAGGGCACAGGCGGCGGAGTCAGCCAATTCTTCCCCAAGCCCGCCTACCAGTCGTCCGTCAATGTTCCTGCGCAACCTACAGGTACCGGAGGAGGCCGTGGCGTGCCTGACGTAGCCGGCGCCGGCGATCCCGCCACTGGCTACAACGTCTGCTGCAAAGGCAGCGATCTGTCCGTCGGCGGCACCAGCGCGGTCGCGCCGCTCTGGGCCGCGCTCATTGCCCGTTTCGGACAAAAACTCGGCAAACCGGTGGGCTTCCTCAATCCGCTCCTTTATCAGAGCAGCGGCACCTTTAACGACGTGACTCAAGGGAATAACGACAGCCAGGGACAAGGCGGTCTATATCAGGCTGGCCCCGGCTGGGATCCATGCACCGGCCTCGGAAGCCCCAAAGGATCTGCGCTGCTGCAGGCGCTACTGGCATCCGTCGGTCAAGGCCCAGGTACCGGGAGCAACGGTACATCCTCCGACAACGGCAGCCCCGGCACGCCGGCAGCGCCAGCAGTTCACCACTCGTGAACTCAATAATGCGGCGCGCAACCGACGGCGGCAAAAATCGCTGCCCGCAAGCTACGGTAACGCCTTGATCTCAACGCTGCTGTCGTGGATGTGTCCCATCTTCTCCCGCTTGATCTTTAGATAGCGCTCGAAGGTCTCCTCCGGTTCCACCTCCGCCGAGATCCTCTCGGCGACGATGATCCCCGCGGCTTCCAGAGCCTCGACCTTTTCGGGATTGTTGGTAATCAGGCGTACCGAACCAACGCCGAGCTGCTTTAGAATCGCGGCGGGCAGCTCGAACTCCCGGCAATCCGGGCGATAACCCAGCTCCACATTGGCCTCGACCGTGTCAAAGCCCCGGTCCTGGAGTTCGTAAGCCCTCAATTTTGCCATCAGGCCGATCCCGCGACCTTCCTGCTGTTCATACAGCAGAATTCCTGTCCCAGCCTCGGCAATCCGGGCTAATGCCAGCTCCAGCTGCTGCCGGCAATCGCAGCGCAGCGAATGAAAGACATCCCCCGTAAGGCACTGCGAATGTATCCGCACGATCGGCGAACCGGAGTGGATATTGCCCATCACCAGCGCAACCGCCCCCTCCGTGCGCACCGGCGGAGCCGTCCCGCCCGGTTTGCAAGGCTCCGGAGAAACCACCCTCCCCTCAAAGCCGAGAATACGAAAGTGCCCCCAGCGGGTAGGGAAGTCCGCATCGGCCACTTTCCGAACACTTTCCAATGGCATGGCAACATTATAGATGCGTTAACGCCTGCTTCGATTCCTGCCGCTACTGCATCACGCCGGGCGTAAAGTAAAGACGTGATCGAGTCAAGACTCATCCTCATCACTCTGCTCATCAAGCTCGGCGTTGCCGCCGCCGTATCGAGCGCCCTCGCCCGCGCCCGCACCTTCCAGAATCTGCTCCTTACCTCGAACCGTACGCCCTCGCAAACATTGGGCTTGCTGGCCTTCGTTTGTATCCCCTTGGGCTTGGGTGTGTGGGTCCGGCTCCTCGTTCCAAACTTCTTCGCAGCCGACATCTCCTTCGAAACGACCATCATTCTGGGAGTCCTTCTCGGGCCTTTCTCAGCTCTCACCGGGGCCGTCGTGCTGTCGCTGCCCGCCATGCTTCACCACGAATATCTCTCCCTGCCATTCAATCTCGCTGTCGCCATCATCGCCGGGCTCTACGGCAAATTCGTCGAAGAAGAGGAAGTCTGGTCGTTCTCTCCCTTCGTCGATCTCAGCATCTACCGCTGGATTCGCCGCAATCTGCGTAAGCCGCGCTTTGACCGGCAGGTCTTGCTGCTCATCCTGATCGTCGGCATGGAGATCGCACGGCAATGGATTCATGATCTTTATCCCACCCGCCTCTTCGCCCTCACCACCGATAGCTGGCCCGTCCGGCTGGCCACCTGGGCATGCGCTGCGATGGTGGTGGGAATTCCGCTGAAGATCTGGAACACTATTCGTACCGAGCGAACTCTTGAAGAGCAAAAGCGCCTCCTGCTCGAAGCACGCCTCGACGCCTTGCAGCGTCAGATAAACCCGCACTTCCTCTTCAATACGCTCAATTCCATCGCATCGCTGGTCCGCTTCCGTCCCGAACAGGCCCGCGAGCTGATCGTCAAACTGGCCAACATTCTGCGCGCGCTCCTCAAGGATCACGACTCCTACATCCTGCTGCGCGACGAACTGAGCTTCACCTACGACTACCTGGGCATCGAAGTCGTCCGCTTCGGCGCCGACAAGCTGCGCGTCGTGAAAGAGATTGATCCTGCGACGCTGGACCTCCCCGTGCCCAGCATGCTGCTTCAGCCTCTCGTCGAGAACAGCATCAAGCATGGCCTTGAGCCGCGCATCAGCGGAGGAACCATCACTCTCCGCAGCCGCATCGAGAGCGGCAAGATGATCATCGAAATCGAAGATGACGGAGTCGGTATAGCGCCCGGTCGATCGCACTCGAGCGGCGTACTGCGCGGAACAGGAATCGGCATGAAAAACGTGCGCGAACGCCTCGAAGTCCTTTTTGGAGGGGCCGCCCTCTTCGACGTCTCCAGCCGCCCAGGGCGCGGCACCAAGGTCACCATTGGCATACCGACGAGCCTTGAAAACGGCGACGAACCTCAGTTGACCCCCGCCGCCGTTCGCTCCAGTACCCGCTCGTAATATGCCTCATATTGCGGAATGATCCGTGTAGCACAGAATTTCTTCTGCGCTGTCTGCCGCCCGGCCGCTGCCATGGCTTCGCGCTTCGCATCGTCGCTCAACAGCTCAATTGCAGCCTCTGCCATACCGTCGATATCGCCCACCGGAAACAGGCGCCCGTTTATGCCGTCTTCGATCAGCTCCGGAACACCTCCCACCGCAGTCGCAATCGTTGGCACGCGGCACGCCATCGCTTCGAGCGCCGCCAGCCCGAAGGACTCAAGTTCGCTCGGCATCAACATCAGGTCGGCCAGCGGCAGAATATCGCTCACGCTGGGCAATTTGCCGAGAAAGTGAATGCGGTCCTGGATGCCCTTGCGCCGCGCCAGCCATTCTGCCTGCGACCGGTCGGGTCCGTCGCCGATCAGCAGGAGGCGCGCCGGAACCTCCTCCGTCACTCGCACAAAGACCTCCACTGCGTCGACCGCGCGTTTCACTGGCCGAAAATTCGACAGATGTACCAGGATCTTCTCTCCCGCCTCGGCAAACTGCGCCCGCCCGGCCTCTCGAACCTCGTCGTTCAGCGGCGCATAAACGTCGCAGTTCACAAAGTTCGGAACCACCTCGATCTCCCGCTTCACCTTGAATTCCTGTACAGTCTTGTCGCGTAAATAATTGGAGATAGCCGTCACGCCATCGCTCTGATCGATGCCAAAACGTGTAATCGGCAGATACGAGTGGTCCAGTCCCACCAGCGTGATGTCCGTCCCATGGAGGGTCGTCACAAACGGCAACCTGCGGTTGCGCTCCGCCAGCATCTGCCGCGCCAGATAAGCCGAGATGGAGTGGGGAATCGCGTAGTGAACGTGCAGCAGGTCGAGTTGGTAGTAGGCCGCGACCTCCGACATGCGCGTGGCCAGCGCCAGATCGTATGGCGGATACTCGAACAGTGGATAGTTCGAAACCGGCACCTCGTGATAGAAGATCCCATGTTCCCGACCCGTCAGCCGGAATGGCTGCGAATAGGTAATGAAATGAATCTCGTGCCCGACGACCGCCAGCTCGATTCCCAGCTCGGTAGCCACCACGCCGCTGCCGCCATAGGTTGGATAACAGGTAATGCCGATCCTCATCTGCTTATTCGCCCCGCCTCTTGGACTCACACCATAGCCCGCGGGATTCAATGACGTGCCACAGGCCTTTATCTCACCCCGCCAAGCTCGTTGAAATGTGTCAGCCGACTTTCCGGATGCTCCATTAAATAGGCCGGAATCGTCTCCAGTAGCGCCGCATGTTCAATGGCTCGCGATTCCCGCAGCCGTGTCCGCACTCCGTCCAGAGCTGCATCAGGATATCCCGGGTGGCAGACCAGCTCCCATGTGCCCTCGGGCATCCCAGCCAGTAGCCTCTGCAGCGTCGCCTTATCCAGCGTGCCGGTAGCCAGCACCCCAACAGCACCGTCGGTAGTGGACAGCCCAGCATCACGCAACCGATGGAGGAACCGGGTCCGCGACGCGCGCAGCAGTTTCACCTGCCATCGTCGCCCCAACGGTGCCGTCGGAGACGCGCTCAGCGCCCAGTGAGCTTCGAAGGGATTGCGGATCGCTGTCACCCCGCACGCCCGAGCTGCTCGCAACAGCGGACGCAGCACTCGTCCAAATATGTGGGTGTGTTTATGCGTATCCACATGCGTCACCTTGACCCCGGCCGCCTGCACGCGCCGAATTTGCGCGGCCGCCTCTGCCTCGATCTCGTCTTCGCGAATGCGGCCCCGCATCAGGTCCCGCACAAAGGCGCCCAAAGTAGGACGAAACCCGCCCGAAGACAGTGACAGATTGGGAATATCCGTCTGCCCTAGAGCCGGTTTCCCATCAACCAGCACCACATGGCACCCCACTCCCAACGCCGGATGCTTGATCGCCTCAGCCGCCGCTGCATTGAATGATTCTGCAGTGGCCATAAGCGTTGCCGAACTCAGAGCTCCAGCCTCGTGCAGTTCAATGATCGATTGGTTCACGCCCGGCGTTAGTCCGAAATCGTCGGCATTGAGGATAAGGCGAGTCACGCGAAACCAGTCTACAACCGGCTTCCGCGTACCTCTCCATTACCCTCAGCCATTCCGATAACACCGATGTGGGATGGTTGCCGCCGTCTCATTTACCTACACTGCGATCTACTGATTAGCGACCGGCCGATTTAGCACGCAGATTCCCAGAAGAGCGGTGCAAACGGTAAGAACAGTATGCAAGGTTTGGACGTTGGGTTTTGGAGGGATGGTAGAATTGAAGCAGAAAAGTTGCCAACCTGTCACATTCAGAACCACAGGTGCTTCTATTCTTCCGGTTCAGCCCGGGCGGTTAGCTCAGCTGGTTAGAGCGCCTGCCTTACAAGCAGGAAGTCGGGGGTTCGAGTCCCTCACTGCCCACCAGACAATTTCATTGTTGCGTTCCGGCAAATCTTCAGGTTCTCTTTTCACCTTCGCCGCGGTACTCAAAGGCACAACCGTTTCTTATTTCAAGCATTTTAGTCTGTACCCTGGCTAGATCTCGAATTGGGAAAGTTTTTGCCGATATAGCAATTTTCAGGGTTACTGTAACGCCGAGTAGAGCATATCGACTGGCTTCCCACGAGAGGGCCGCCCGAATACTCTTCCCTACGGTACGGAATCCCCGGAATTGCATTAACACCTTAGGTTGTGCATGCAAAATACTTTGCTTGACATTCTGATCCTCGGGTTGCTGGTGCTTCTCTTCGGGTCGATCTATCGCACCCGGCCGACGCCGCGTCTCCGCTACTGGATCATCGGATGGCTGTGCGTCCTCGCCCACTTCGGCATCCTGCTCAGAAATCCTGTCACGGACTCGGGAGCGGCATTGGTAACGTCGCTCGGCTTAAGCACATTATTGTTAAGTGCTGTGTCGTTCATGCTGGCTGCGAACCGGGTGCGGCTGGGTCTCAAAGTCGGAGTCCTGTACTGCTCGTTGCTCTCGGCTCCCGCGATCCTCTATATTTTCGTGACAGAGTCCCAGGCTGCGAATCCGTTCTTCCTGATCGGGTTGACCCTGGTGGCGCAAGGTGGCGTCATCGTGGTCGTCCGCCGTCTGTGGTCGCGCCACAGGCACGTGCAGAATGCCACTCTTGTGTTCGCGGTGGCCGCTACCGTATGGATCGTTTACCTGGTGGCCCATGGCCAGGCGGATGTCGGCGCTTACGCCTTCCTCACGCAGTTTTATCTCATGAACGCAGTGCTTTACCGCCAGGACTTCAAGCGTTGGTCTATGGGTGTAATCACGGCCGTGGGAGGCTTGATTGCCTGGGCCGCGGTGTTTCCCTGTGCCTTAGCGTTGGCTGCGTTCTTCCCTCAATACTCAGTTTTCGGAGAGCTGTGGAATATCCCAAAGTTCTTCGTCGAATTCGGCATGATCCTCACTCTTCTCGAAAGCGAGATCATCGTTACCAGCAAGCAGCGTGAGGAATACCGCGTGCTCTTCGACGGTAATCCGCATCCGATGTGGATTACGGACCTCGAAACGCTGGCGTTTCTCAAGGTCAACCAGTCGGCCGTGTTGCATTACGGCTATACGCAGGATGAATTCCTGTCCATGACGCTCCGCGACATCAGCCCGCCGGAGGATGCGCCGGAACTCGAGCGCCGGTTGAAGGACGTGACTGAGGCGACCTTCATCTCCGGCCCCTGGACCCATGTAAGAAAAGATGACAGGCGGATTCAGGCCGAGACAGCTTCGCATAGCATACTTTTTGAAGGATGCAGGGCGCGTTTCACCCTGGCTCAGGACATCACCGAGCGCCAGCAATTGCACGACCGGCTCCTCCATCAGGCCAATCACGACGCCCTTACCGGGCTGCCGAACAGGCTGTTGCTGAAAGACCGCATGGAGCAGACACTGGCTTCTGCGGCGCGGCACGGCAATCTGGCCGCGGTCATCTGCCTCGATCTCGATCGCTTCAAACAGGTCAACGACACCTATGGCCACGTGGTAGGGGATCTCTGCCTCAAAAAACTGGCAGACCGACTCTGCGCCCGCTTGCGCGCCTCTGACACCGTTGCGCGCTCCGGGGGCGAGGAGTTCACCATTCTGCTGAGCGGCCTCACAACTCCAGCCGACGCCGAGTTGGTCGTCGCCGAGTTGCTCTCCGGCATCCGCCAGCCTTTCGCAGTGGAAGGTTACAACCTCGAGCTTTCCGCCAGTATTGGAATCGCGATCTATCCCGACGACGGCACCGATTCGCAGGCGCTCTGGCGGTCGGCGGACACCGCGATGTACCGGGCAAAGAACTCCGGAGGCAATCAATACCTCTTCGTCTCGAATGAAATTTCCGCCTCCGCCTCCCAGGCCTGTGAAATCGAAATCTGGATGCGCCGAACGCTCAAGGAAGGCGGTTTCGAGGTCTACTATCAGCCCCAATACACAATCGATGGATATCTCTACGGTCTCGAAGCGCTTCTCCGGCTTCATCATCCCGTCGAGGGTATGATTCCCCCCCACCGCTTCATTCCCATTGCCGAGGAGAGTGGGCTGATTGTGCCCATCGGCAACTGGGCGCTCGAAGAGGTCTGCCGCCAGAGCGCGGAATGGCAGAGCCAGGGCCTGCCGCCGATTCGCGTCGCGCTCAATGTCTCGCCGCTGCAGTTCATGCGTTCCGATTTTTCCCTCCAGGTCCGGGCGGTTCTCGCCGCCTTTCACATGGACCCGGGCCTGATCGAGATCGAAATGACAGAAACCACTGTCATGCGCAAGTTCGACGAGATCGCCAGGCAGATGCTCGACCTGTCCGAGCTCGGCGTCCAATTCTCCGTCGACGATTTCGGAACCGGCTATTCTTCCTTGCGGCATCTGCACCAGCTTCCCGTCAAAACGCTCAAGATCGATCGCTCCTTCATCGAACGAATCGGCGATCCCAACGGCACCTATGCCATCGTGCAGGCCATTCTGTCCCTGGCCCACAGCCTGGATATGCAGGTCGTGGCCGAGGGCGTCGAACGCGAAGATCAGGTGGAGATTCTTCGCGAGCTGAAATGCGATATCATCCAGGGTTTCCTCTGGGGCCGTCCCCAGCCTGCGCGTTTCATCCCCGGTCTTATCGTTTCCGGAGCTGCGGACGCATCGCGCCAAACGGCCATTGAGGAGAATTCGAGAGCAGGGGACTAGCAGAAATCAAGATTGGTCATCTCGACCGGTACGAAGCGGAGTGCAACGACCTGCTTCACCGTTCAGCTCATCTGCTATCGCTAATCCCTGATTGATAACTCCTGCCTTCCCATCAGCTATAATCCGCGAGGTGTAACGATGGAGGATTTAGCAGGTGAAGCTCACGCCATGTTTCGTTAGGTCTGCAGCGCTTGTCTCTGTGGCTGTTCTGTTCTTTGCCGGAATCCTTCGCGCCCAGTCTCGCTTTCAGTCAGTCGACGATGTTGTTAAATCTCTGCCCCCCAACGCCGGTAACGTCATCACGCGCCTCGGTGAGCTGAGCAATTTGCCGTCAGGCGATTGGCGCTTCCACGAAGGCGATGTGGCGCACGGCGAGAGCCCGTCCCTCGACGACTCCTCCTGGTCCATTGTGAAACCCGCCACGGAGGGCCCGACCGCCGCCTGGTACCGTCAATGGATCGAAGTCCCAAAGGCCCTTGACGGATACGACCTGACTGGTGCCCGTATCTGGTTCCAGTTCGTAGCGAGCGCCAATGGTCCCATGCCCGAAATCATCTACTTCAACGGTCGCCGCGTCGCACTTGGAGACGACCTCGAGCCCATCGTGCTCTTTGAAAACGCAAAGCCCGGCGACCGCTTGCTCGTGGCCGTGAAGTTGCTTGCGACGGTAGACAAGAAGACCTTCAAAGGCTCGCCCATGAAGATCGATTTCTCAGACAGCCGACCGAATCCCGAAGATGAGCGCAAGGAGTTTCTGGTTGCGACACTACTCGTCCCCAGCCTGTCAAAGAACCCGTCCGCAGATCAGGCCACGCTTGTAAAAGCCATCACCTCGGTCGATCTGTCCGCCCTCGACGCGGGTGACCAGAATAAATTTGACGCTTCGCTGAAAAGGGCGCAATCCACCCTCGAAGCGCTCAGGCCCTTGCTGCAGCAGACGACGCTGCACCTCACCGGCAACTCGCACATCGATGCCGCATGGCTCTGGCCGGTGTCGGAAACGGTAGACGTGGTCAAACGCACCTTCTCGACCGCACTGCAGCTGATGAATGAGTATCCGGATTACACCTTCACGCAATCGGCCGCGCAGTACAACGCATGGATGGCTGAAAAATATCCGGAGATGAACGAGCAGATCAAGCAGCGCATCAAGGAAGGCCGTTGGGAAATCGTCGGCGGCATGTGGGTCGAGCCTGACCTCAACATGCCCGATGGCGAATCGACCGCTCGCTCGCTGCTGATTGGCAAGCGCTGGTTCCAGAAAGAGTACGGCGTCGATGTGCGCATCGGCTGGAACCCCGACTCCTTCGGATACAACTGGCAGCTCCCGCAGATCTACAAAAAATCAGGCGTCGACTACTTCGTTACACAGAAGATGACCTGGAACGATACCAACAAGCTTCCCGACTACTTCAAGCTCTTCTGGTGGGAGTCGCCCGACGGCAGCAAGGTCCTCACCTACTTTCCGCACGACTACGCCAACAACAATCTCGACCCCGTGCGCCTCACCGCTGACCTTGCGCAGGCGCGCAAACTTGTCCCGGGCATGAACGAGATGATGGACCTCTACGGTGTCGGCGACCACGGCGGTGGCCCCACCCGCGCCATTCTCGACGAAGGCAATCACTGGGCATCGGGCGACAAGGTCATGCCGAAGATGCAGTTCGGCACCGCCCAGAGTTACTTCTCTTCCATCGAAAAGCAGATCTCACCTTCCTCTCCCGAGTGGGACTACAGGAGCATCGCGGCCGGGTATCACCCTCCTCAGGCGCCCCCGGGACAGATCGCGATTCCCACCTGGAAAAGCGAGATGTACTTCGAGTACCACCGCGGCGTAATGACCACGCAGGCCAGTCACAAGCGCAACATGCGCGAAAGCTCCGAGTGGGCGTTGAACGCAGAGAAGTACGCATCGCTGGCGTGGCTGGATGGCAAAGCATATCCGGCCGGCGAACTGACCGAGGCCTGGAAAAAGATTACCTTCAATCAGTTCCACGATCTCGCTGCCGGCTCGGGCATTGGAATCATCTACAAGGACGCGCAGCGTGACTACGATCAGGTGCGCTGGGCGACGAACGAGATTTCTGCCGCGGCGATGAGAACCCTCGTGTCGCACATCAATACCAGCGCCGCACAGGGAGTTCCTGTCCTCGTCTTCAACCCGCTGGCATGGGAGCGTTCCGGGTTGGTCACCGTGAGCGTGCAGATGCCTGAAGCAGCAGAGAGTGTTTCGGTACTGGACGCCGAGAATCATGTGCTGCCCTCGCAGGTGCTGTCGAGCGACGCGGCAACTCACACCTTCAAGCTGCTCATCGCAGCGCAGAAGTTGCCGTCGCTGGGCTATGAAGTGCTGCATGTCGTTCCCGGCAAGCGCGCCTTCGCAAGCGAGCTTAAGGTCGACGGCCTTACCATTGAAAATGCTTCTCTTCGCGTGACCGTGGATAAGACGACAGGCTGCATCACCAACCTCTTCGACAAGAAGAGCTCTTTCGAAACTCTGGCCGCGGGCGCGTGCGGCAACGAATTGCAGCTCTTCCGCGACACGCCGAAGGAGTACGACGCATGGAACATCGACCCCGGCACTCTCGATCAGGCCCCGGTTAAACTCACCACCGCTGATTCCGTCGAGCTTGTTGAGCACGGCGCACTCACCGCCTCCATCCGCGTCATCCGCCACTGGCAGAGCTCGAAATTCGTACAGGAGATCGTCCTTCACGCCGGCTCGGATGAGGTTGAAGTCATCAACGATATCGACTGGCACGAGACGCATGAGTTGCTGAAGGCAGCATTTCCCTTGGCAGCCTCGAGTCCGATGGCTACGTATGAAATTCCCTACGGCTCCATCGACCGCCCGACCACGCGTAACAATAGCTGGGAGCAGGCCCAATTCGAGGTTCCCGCGCTTCGCTGGGCCGATCTTGGCAACGGACAGCATGGCCTCAGCCTCATCAACGAATCCAAGTACGGCTATGACGCCAGCGGCAATGTGTTGCGCCTGTCCTTGCTGCGATCGCCCGTGTGGCCTGATCCGGACGCAGACCGTGGTCTGCAGCATTTCAGTTTTTCGCTCTATCCGCACGCGGGAGACTGGAAGCAGGCATTGACGGTCCGTCACGGTTACGAATTCAACTACCAGCTCGACGCCATGCAGGTCGGATCGCACACCGGCGGCATGCCCGCGCGCCATTCGTTCGTCACCGTGTCGCCTGAGAATGTCGTTCTGACCGCCATGAAGAAGGCGGAAGACAGCGACAGCCTGGTCTTTCATCTGTACGAATGGGCAGGGAAGGCCGGCACGATAGAAATCGCGCTGCCTCCGGGAGCCACCGGGGCCACGCAGACGAATCTTCTGGAGCAGCCCCAGGGCGCCGCGGTGGCAGTTGCAGGAGACAAGATCGCGGTGCCTGTCGCTCCGTTTGAAATCATTGCCGTCAAAGTGGACTATTCGCCGCAAAAGCCGAAATAGAATAGAGGCATGCGTGAGCGATCAGCAAGATTCCCGCCCGCGTCGCTCGATCAGGCAACTCCATCTGTAAGAGTTACTGGAACATGTTTGACCGAAGTTGCTGGCATTCGCTAAACTCTGATTAGGCTGCCAGTTGCCCTGGAAGGGCATCGGTCGCAACGCCTTCACTTGTCATCCGCTTATAAGCGTGTTGGAGACGCATTCTTGGTTTTTAGTCCTACCGCAGGTTCAGCCATTCGTCTTCCAAAAGTCTCTGCAAGAGTCTTCGTAGCTTCCCTCTGGGAGTGAGTTTTCAGCTGATGAAGATGAAAACCTTCGTATCCCGAGTACCTACAAGCTTGAAGTGTCTGTGCATGTATAGAAGGTGCATAAAGATCGAACGCCACATAGTTAATATCGTTATTACGAGTCATGGCACTGATTTCTGAAGCGCAGTACTTTCAGGCGGTTGTGGTAACCGGCTCCTGGGCTGTTCCTGTCGGGCAGCAGAGGTGAATGCCGTCCCAAATAGGCTTCAGGGTCAAAATTTCCCCGGTTCTGTCCGGAGCTTTGCGAGGCTTATCCTGTCCCATGCCGATTTCGGCAGGACAGGGACGAGCCAGGTTTGGTCGATTATAAGGAGCGCATAGGGATGCAAGGGTGGGCAGTTCCTCCCCAGGGACCACAACAAGGCGCAGCGAGCAGTGCAGGCCCCGCTCCGGAACAGTCCGTTCTAACGCCGGGCGATTTTCGCAAGATTCTCATTAAGCGTAAGTGGATCATCGTCGCCTGTCTGGCCATAGGTCTGGCGTATGCGATTTTCTACATTGCGACGACAGTGCCTCAATACGAAGCAATCGCCCGCATTCACATCGACCTGAGCCGGTCGACGAATATTGGTATCGAAGATCTGATCGAGCAGAAACTCGGCGGCGGCGAAGACAGCTCTGAGAAACTCCAGACCGAACTCCGGATCATGCAGAGTGAGTCTGTAGTTCTGGAAGTAATTAAAACGCTGGATCTTTACCACAAGGAGCCATTTTCGGCTTTGTTCCAGGGGCATCCCTACAATGGCCAGCTCTCTCCGGAACAGCGCTTCAAGCTCATTCGCATGTTTCAGGGTGCGACCAAGGTACTGGTTCTGCCCAACACTGAAATAGTGGAAGTGCATTTCCAGAATTCCAAACCCGTGGTGGCGATGAACGTCGCCAACCAGATTGTCGATTCCTATCTGAACCGCGATCTGAAATCGAGGTACGAAGGCACCCTCAGAGTTTCCAGCTGGCTTACCGGTCGGTTGAACGATTTAAAAAAGCAGGTCGAGGATTCGCAGAAGTCTCTGACGGATTATCAACGGCAAAACAATCTGCTCAGCCTCGATTCTGAAGGCGGAAATCTGCTCACCGACAGCTTGCGCACGGTAAACCAGCAGCTTGCCGAGGCTGAAGCGGATCGCATCGTCAAAGAAGCGCGCTACAAGATGGCGCAGACGCGCAATCCTGATTTGCTGATTTCAGTTGCGCCCGGGACCGTGCTCGGGGGGCTCCGCTCGCAGCAGGCCGATCTCATGGTGCAGGCAGCGCAATTGAAATCGAAGTTCGGCCCGGATTATCCGAAGGTCCGTGAACTCGACAAACAGCTGGCAAGCGTGCAGGCTGACATCGACGCTGAAATCAACAATCTCACCAAGCGGTTTGCCGAAGAATATAACGCTGCAGTCAAAACAGAGTCCCTCCTTCAGGAGCGCCTGAATACAACCAAGCAGGAGGCGTTCAAGGAGAATGAATCCGCCGCGCAGTTCGACATCCTGAAACATGGAGCCGAATCGGCGTCTGAACTCTACGACGGGTTGCAGATGAAGCTCAAGGAGGCTGGCATCACTGCCGGCCTGAACTCGAACAACGTCGATATCATCGACCAGGCGAGTATTCCCCCCTATCCCATTCTCCCCAAGAGGCGATCTGCTCTTATCTTCGGATTACTGGGAGGACTGATTGGCGGCATCGCATTGGCCTTCTTCTTTGAGAGCCTCGACGACACGATCCGCACTTCCGACGATGCCGAGGCAGTATCTCAGCTACCGACTCTCGCCGTCATTCCGCACTTCGTGATCGCAGGGCGCAAGAGTTCTCCGGCTATCAGTCCCGCCGGCAAGGCTGAGCAGCAGAGGCTGCTGAAGGTGTCGCCCGACCTGGTTTCCTATGTCGATCCACAGTCAATCGCCGCTGAAGGCTTTCGTACTTTCCGGTCGTCGATTCTGCTTTCAGCAGTGGATCACGAGCCTAAATTGCTGTTGATCACCAGCAGCTTCGCCGCAGAAGGAAAATCCACCTGCGCCGCCAACCTTGCCATTTCCTTTGCCCAGCGATCGGCTCACGTTCTCCTGGTCGACACCGACCTGCGCAAAGGGACTCTGCATATGAAGTTCCGGCTCTCTAACCGCGCCGGTCTTTCGACGCTTCTGTCGCGGGAATCGGGCAATGAAGCCTATGAGCATCCTCTGCCCGAACTGCCGAATCTCGCTGTGCTTTCTCGGGGCCCGATCGCGCCCAACCCCGGTGAGATGCTGGCTTCGCGTGCCATGGAGGAGATGCTGGCGCAGTGGCGCACTGAGTATGAGCACGTCATTCTGGATTCCTCGCCGATCCTCGCTGTCGCCGATACACTGAGCATTGCGCCCCAGGTCGATGCCGCATTCATCCTGGTGCGTTCCGGCATAACTCGCAAGCGAGCCTTGGTTCGCGTCCGCGAACAACTGCGCCGGGCCAACGCCCGCGTACTGGGCACAGTCATCAATGACGTCGATCTGCGGATGGAAAATTACTACACCTATTCCAAACGCTACGATTACGGCTATAAGAGCAATTACGGAGCCGGGTATGGAGTCACCGATGACGAGAAATAGCCTCTTTTGCCCGAAATCCTGGCAATCTCTTGTCTTCTTCCTCTGTTTCGGCATGGCTCTCGCTGGATGGGGCCAGACTGGCACGCCGCCGGACAATCCGTCGCAGGCCCAGAGTGCGCCTGGCGCGGAGGCGGCGCCCACAATCACGATCGGCCCCGGCGATCAGATCGACATTGAGGTCTTCGATACTCCCGAACTCTCTGGCACTTCCCGCGTGAGCCAGACCGGCGATGTCAATCTCGTTGTACTCGGCAACATTCGTGTCGCTGGCCTCACCCCGAATCAGGCGGCGCGAAAGATCGAGTCGGAATTGAAATCCCGAGGCATTCTGATCGATCCGCACGTTACCGTATCGATCGGCGAGTATGCCTCGCAGGGAGCAACTATAACCGGCGAGGTGCATACTCCGGGCGTGTATCCAACCCTGGGAAGCCGCAAGCTTCTGGAAATGATCGCCCTGGCTGGCGGCGTGACCGGCGCTGCGGGAAGAATCGCCACGATCATCCATCACGACGATCCGCAACATCCTCACAACATATTTCTTGTACCGAACAACAATTCGCTGGACGCCCAGGAAAATCCGGTGATTCTGCCCGGAGATACTGTAGTGATCGCCAAGGCAGGCATCATCTACATTCTCGGCGACGTGGGCAAGGCCGGCGGTTACCTGATCGATAATAATGAGCGCCTCTCACTCATCCAGGCGCTCACGTTGGCTGGCGGATGGACCAAGACCTCTGCCCAGAGCAAGGTGATACTGATTCGTCAGGTCCCTCAGGGCCGGGAAGAAATCAAACTCGATGTGAGTCACGTGGTTCACGGAAGACAGGGGGATATTAAGGTGAGTAACGGGGACATTGTCTTTGTTCCCTCCAGCATAGGCAAGATCATTGCATATCAGGGAATCACTGCCGCCGTCTCCGCCGCGCAACAGGCGCTGATCTATGGGGCGGTATATAAGTAATGGGCCAGGTGTGGCCCAATAATCCGCCTTTGTTCCAGCCAATCGGCGGAGAGGAAGCGTAGCGTTGAACGCTATCAGAACAGCGTCGCCGGGGATGCAGTTCCTCCCTCCTTTGTTGCCATCGCGGTTGCTGGGCGAGGACTTCGCTCCGCCTCGCGCGCACTATCTCACCCATATTCCGGCGATATTGGCCCTCACCGGCCTGATTACATGGATAGCCGGCAATGAAATAGCCATGGTGGTGGCAGCCGCCGTCGCAAGTGTGATCGCCTGCTATCTGCTCTGGGAATGGCTTTTCCGCGAGGGACCAACACGCTTTTCCACGACCCTTGCCATGACCCTCCTGCTCGGCTATGGGCTCGGGGCCATGAATACGTGGCTCACGCTCCCAAGAGGCGACCTGTCGCTTCCGGCATATCTGGGCCTGGATGAAGCTGTTCTCGCTCGCGGCATGGCGGCCGTACTGCTGTCGGCGGCGGCGCTCTGCTTCCTCGGCGAAATGTATGAGCGGCCGCTCTTTGGCCGCGAGTTTCGCATCCCCCTCGATGAACATACCCATACATTGGTTTATCTCGGAACGCTGGCGATTCTTGCTGGATTCTTCACTCACTCTCTCGGTTATGGGGGAGGAGCGAATACCTTTGGGCAGCAACAAGGCGTTGCTGCGGCGCTTCTGTCTTGGATATTTTCGCCGCTTGCTGCTCTTACGGCGGCTGTATTCCTCGCGACGTCGAAGGGTTCCGCGAAGTTGCTCACCGGAATTTGTACGTTGATTCTGTGTCTGCTTCTGATGACCGTGGGCAGACGAGTCATCATCTACACGGCGATGGAAATCGTCTTTGCCCTTCGGCTTACGGGATATCGTGTGAAGGGAAGGATTGTCAAAAAGGCGTTGCTCCTCGCAGCGTTGGCAGGATTCGTAGTCGTCGGAGTGACCACCCTCATGCTGCTCCGGCTTGCTGCGACCCGCAGCAGTAATGGCGTTAACGCGTCACTGGGTGAGCGCATTGACATTGCCATGGTTTGGGTAGAGGACGGAACAGCCATCCGCAGGGCAACAGAAGCCAACGCGAGTAACGCGAAAACAAGGACCTTCGTTCTGGGTTTCTTTTCTGACGTTCTCGAAGGAAGCTCCCGAAACACCCCCGCTCTGGGCAGGGATTTCGTGGGATTGACATCGTTTGTGATTCCAAGAGTCTTATACCCGGATAAGGATCTGACTTTCGGAGAAGAGCAACTTGTGGACGACATCTTCGGTCTCACCTATTACGATGCAGCGAATTCGATTCTTACGAACGGCGCCACGGATTTCGGCCTTGTCGGGGTGATTCTGTATCCACTTTTTATTGTCTGGCTCATGCGCATTACTATTGATCTGCCCGCACGGGTCCTGCCTTCGCTGCCGACGTCGATCATTGCGCTCGGCGCTATCTTCATGCTGCTGCAAACGGAAGCCACACTCACCACCTACTTTGTCACCATCCGAAACCAGATCCTTTTTTCCATCATCCTGCTCATATTCTCCCGTTTGCCTGTTCTCCGCCTGCGAAATTAGCTCTTTCGCCAACGGCACGATACAACAAGATAGAATTGAGTTATGAGCATGAGAGCCTTCCCTGGCGCGTGGATCCTCGCGGCCCTGACCTTGGGCTGTGTTGGCATTGCCGCGGGTCAGTCCATGGATTCCGGGGGTAGTCCATCGGTCTCGGCCTCGACAGATTCTGCAATGGGGGATGTCTCGGTAGACTCCAGCATTTCAATGGCTTCGGCGAATAGTTTTTCGAGCGATAGCGGTTCCGGCAATTCGAAAAAAGAAGATAAATCCTCATCCTCCGGTGCCCCGGGCGCCTCCTTCGGTGTCTCTTCTGCGGGTTGGAGTGTTGCATCGTCCAAGCCTGGAACGTCCGGTTCTCAACCCGGGAAGGCGACAGCAGCCAATGACCACCCTGGCAACCGCCAGTTGGGCAAGACCTCCTCGAAGGGTTCCGGCGGATCGCCCTCAGGGAAAGGCGGTCTCGGTGCCTCGCCTCCCAAGCTTTCGTCTCTTACTTCCAGCTCCGCCGGGCAGCAACCGGGAGTACCGACCGCGTTGGCGGGGACATCTGCTGGACAAAAGTCACGCGCATCGAAGAGCCAGGAGGAGTCTGAACCATCCGGGGGAGGATCATCTGCCGGAGGATCTTACACCACCGACTTTCCCGACAGCACCAAGGACAAAGCTCTGCTTAGTCCGCCGGACCCCACTCTTAGCCCGCTATTCGTCTTTGATCCGACGATGAACTTTGAGTTCTCTGACCTCGCTGCTCGTGAGTTTCTCTCACCCAGCATCCACGTGGGGAGTGGGTCCACCGGTACGGAGGAAAAACAAGACGTCTATAAGCGCATCGAGGAGCGGCTTCGCAGCTATCGGGAAGGTGCTGAAAAGCATAGTAAGCAGGAGAAGCGCGCCGCTGGCCCAGGAGGCGGAAACCAAAAAACCGGGAAACCAACTGGGACGGGCGGCCTGGCGAACAAGTCAACGACCTCAATGTTCAGCTTTTAATAGCGCGCTGCCCCTTGATCGTTGCTCTCTATTGATCGTTGCTCTCTATTGATCGTTGCTCTTTTTCGCCTCGCGGACCTTCGGCTCGCAGTTCCTCGGTTAGACCCGTTCGATTACCAGCGACTTTATCACCACCGGCGTATGCGGCTTATCCTGTGAGCCTCGCGGTACACGGGAGATCTTTTCGACGATATCCTGCCCCTCAGCCACTTCACCGAAGATGGTGTGCTTACCGGTCAGCCAATCCGTCGGGGCTACGGTAATGAAGAACTGCGATCCATTGGTATTCGGCCCCGCATTGGCCATGGCCAGTTTGCCCGGGACGTTGAACTTGTGCGGCGAGCCCTTGGTCTCATCCTCAAAGCGGTATCCCGGCCCTCCCATGCCATTTCCAGCCGGGTCCCCTCCCTGAATCATGAAGTCAGGAATCACACGGTGAAAGATCGTCCCGTCGTAGAGTTTGTCGGAGCTCTTCTTCTTCGTGGCGGGATGCATCCATTCGCGCGAGCCTTCGGCAAGTTCGATAAAGTTCGCGACCGTCTTCGGCGCTTCTGTTGGAAACAGGCGGCAAACAATTTGCCCTTCGCTGGTGTTGAACACGGCATAGGTTCCAGATTGACGCGGCATAGTGCTCCCATGGTTGTTTAGCGCCTGAGTAGGCAGTCGGCGCGTGAATGGAAAAATACGGTGAAGCTCAATTGTACCTGCAATACGGCACTCCCGAGCCTATGTTAAATTTGGGATATGGGCTAGTCGGGAACTGTTGCGTCGCTTGTTACGCGCGTTTGAAAGACCATAAAACCTAAACGAAATTGCGAGTTCGTCCGCAAATCTCCCCGCGGTTCGCTGCGTTGCTTCTTCAAATCGCAATCGAGTCAGAAGGCTTCGACGACGACATCTGCGGGCTTTTAGAGATGCCGCAGAGTTGATAGACCTCAATCTAAGATTGATAAGTGGAGGTGGCATTGGCTTCGCTGTGCAATGCTTTCCGGTACGCATTCGGAGACCGAAATCCAGATGAGCACAACCACGAATGTTGATGCGCTTCAGCAGACTCTGACGGCATCGCCGGTCGCTGCTTCGAGGCGAATCGCGTCACTCGATGGCCTCCGCGCATTGTCGATCGCTATGGTCGTCCTCGGTCATGCGGCAAATACCGCTGGATTTCCCCATTGGCTTCGTCCATTCGCGGATTCGACGCGCCTCGGAGTACGCGTATTTTTCGTCATCTCCGGCTTCCTCATTACAAGTCTGCTCCTCCGCGAACACGAGCGCACGGGTCGGATATCGCTCCCCGATTTTTATAAGAGAAGGGCCTTCAGAATCCTTCCCGCGGCGACTGTCACGATCGTAGTTATTTCGCTCATATGGCGCCCGGGCTGGGTTTCAACCGTTGCCGCACTGTGCTTTGTACGAAATTACTTCGTCGGTGACTGGTATCTGGGCCATTTCTGGTCTTTGTCGGTGGAAGAGCAGTTCTATCTCCTGTGGCCTCTGCTGCTCATCCGATTTTTCCCGGCGCGCAGACGCCTCGCTATCGCGGGAATCATTATTGCGCCATTTTCCCGCGTGATCTGGGACCGTTTTTTCCCTGCAACTTCGCTTGGGTTCACCAGCATGGAAGACGCACTGGCTACGGGCTGCCTTCTTGCCTTGATGCAAACCGAGATAGAACGATGGAGGCCCTGGATTGATCGCCTGATCCTGCCCATCACGGCGGCGGCGCTCGTAATGCTCCGGCTCAAGTATCCCCCCGGGGTGCAGCCTCTTCTCGTCTACACGATCGTAAACTTCGCAATCGCCTGCATCATCGACCATTGCATCCGTAAGAAATATGGGCTGCTCAATTGCGCTCCGGTGGTCTGGCTGGGAGGGCTCAGCTACAGCCTTTACCTGTGGCAGCAGCCGTTCATGGTCGAAAGTTCGAACAGGTGGTACGCCACCTGGCCGCTGAACGTCGCTCTCGCCATGGCTGCGGCAATACTCTGCCACTACGCCATCGAGCAGCCATTCCTGAATCTGCGAAAAAAGATCGAAGCAAACAACCGCCGGCCTGCGGCTTCATTTGCGAAGTAGCATTAGGTTTTTGGCTTGACTGGATCCACTGCCGAAGACGCCGGCGATGGCGGCATCGGCTGGCCCTCGCGAACGATGGTGACCTTCTTCAGGATCACCGGTTCGAGCGGCTTATCGTTCGCGTTTCGCTCCACTCTCGCAATCGATTGCACCACCAGCACGCCGGACTCGTCGCACTGTCCGAAGATGTTGTATTTCTGATTCAGATCCTCGTCCGGTGCCTCCGTGATGAAGAACTGCGAGCCATTCGTATTCGGTCCGGAGTTGGCCATAGCCAGCCTGCCCGGCACGTCGAAGTTCAGGCCGGGTGTGGACTCGTCCTTGAAGTAGTATCCCGGATCGCCCATCCCCGAGCCCAGCGGATCTCCGCCCTGAATCATGAATCCTGGGATCACTCGATGAAAGGTCGTTCCGTTGTACAGCGGCTTGCCATGCATCTGTTGCTTGGTATCGGGATTCGTCCAGTCCTTGGTGCCCTCGGCGAGACCGATAAAGTTGGCTACCGTCTCGGGAGCTTCCTTCGAAAATAATTTGCAGGTGATACGCCCCATCGTGGTATCGAAAACTGCCGTCGGCCCAGTCGGCTTCGGAACTACCGGCACCTGTGTCCCCGGTGAGTCAGGCAGGTCCTGACTTGACTGGGGAGTTGACTGCGGGCTCGCCGCGGAAGGATTCGAGTTAGTGGACTGTTGTGCAAAAACCGTGCCGGCGAGACCAGCCGAAAAGAGCAAAATAAGAGCGATATGAGCCGGTATTTTCATACAAATTCCCAGAAGGACAGACTACAGCATGGCTCGGCACAAAGAAAATTCATTGCCCCGCGAGACTGGCTACCGGAGGCGCTGCCATCAGCTCCCGCCTGCGAGCGATCAGCGGCATCACTCTAAGCACCAGAAGCTGCGCCAGTATCGCCCCGCACAGATCGATTCCCACATCGACCGGCGAGCTTTGCCGGCTGGGTAAGAAGCTCTGGTGAAACTCATCGGCGCAGGCTATCAGCAGTGTCGATGCCACGGCCAGCAGCGACGCGCGTCGCCACAACGAGCGAACCCCGCCTTCGACCACCTTGAGAGACGTTCTCCAGCCATGGAAGAAACACACACTGACCACTCCATAGCCAGCCAGGTGACCTATCTTGCGAATAAGATGGTGGACTTCATTCCAACGGGAGGCGCTGATCGGACCGAAGAGATGCACCCAGAGAGGCAGAAGCCAATGCCTCGTGTTATCTGATGACATGGTCGCGGTCGATTCACCGGCGATCATCGCCAGCGCCAGTGCAGCCGGCACCCAATTCAGTATCCTTCTCAGCATTGCCGAGCCGCCATAACCATACTTGTAATTATAGTTGGCGTCGTCACGCTTTAAGCCAGACAACTCGGGAGTGCCGTCAGTCATCACTACTTCACCGCCTGCATCTCCCGGCTCACCCGCTCCACCTCGCCGAAGACCCGCAGCAGGTTGCCTCCGAGAATCTTGTGACAGTTCTCCGCTGAATAGCCTCGCGCCAGCAGCGCGGCGGTAATCTTGGGCAGGTCTGCTGCCGAGTCGATCCCCTCCGGAAGTTGTCCGCTGACACCATCGAAATCCGAGCCCAGTCCGACGTGGTCTACTCCGGCAACTTTGGCGATGTGATCGATGTGATCGATCAGCGCACTGAGCGGCGGCCTCGGAATGCGGTCCGCATATTGTCGCTGCAGCTTTTCAAGATCGCCATAGGTGACCTGCTTGCCTTCAGCCTTGAACCTCGCTTTCAACTCCTCGGTGGCCTTCTCCACTTCCGGCTGCTGCGCAATGGAAGCATCGCGATAGGCCTGGCTGATGAACGCGGAGTAATAGTTGACCTGCACGACTCCGCCATTCTTGGCCACTGCGCGGAGCATGTCGTCCGTCATATTGCGGGGCGCATTGGAGATCGCCCGCGCCGAGGAGTGGGAGGCGATCACCGGCGCCTTCGTCGTCTTGATGGCCGCCCAGAAGGTGTCGTCGGCGACGTGCGAGATATCGACCATCATGCCCAGGCGGTTCATCTCCAGCACGACCTCCGTACCAAACGGAGTCAGCCCATCTGGATTGTGCGGCACACCCGGCTTGCCCTCATCTCCCGAAGAGTTAGCCCAGTCCAGCGAGTTCGACCAGGTAAGCGTCATATACCGGACACCGAGCCGGTAGTAATCCCGCAGCAGCGCAAGCGAATTTTCGATGGAATGACCGCCCTCAATACCCATCAGCGCGGCCAGCTTGTGTTCGCGATGCGCAGCCTCGATATCTGCGGGAGAATACGCCATCTGCATGCGGTCGGGATGCTTCGCGGCCTGCTGGTAGACAGCATCGATCAGCTCCAGGGTGCGCCGCGCATCGTGGCCCTTATACAGATCAGGCTCGACCCAGATGGAGAAGAACTCCGCGCCAAGGTTGCCCTTCTTGGCGGAGTCGAAATTGAGGTTGCCGCCGTTAAGCTGGTCGGCAAGGTCGTAGTTCTCGTCAACCAGCCGCTGCGGCGTGTCGGCATGCGTGTCGATAACGATAGCGGAGTCGTGTACGGCTTCAGCAGTCTTTGGATTCACAGGCGTGTTCTGGGCAGTGAGAGGTAAAGTAGCGGCGAGCAGGGAAGCAAGGAGTATCTTCATGAGCGTGGTGGGATTGTAACAGTCCCGCCACCCTCGACCAATTCAGATTGAACGCGGCCGCGTTGAGGCCCTACTTGGATTCAGTTTCCCAGGTCGTTACTGGTGCAACGGTGCTCGCACGATCCTCGCGCCGCTTCCAGCTTGCGCGCAGATAATCGCGGTTCATCGTCGCGATCACCTCCAGCGGAATCGCCTTCGGACACACGGCCGTGCATTCCCCAATGTTCGTGCAGCTGCCAAAGACCTCCGCATTCATCTGGTCGACCATCCCCAGCGCCCGCCGGTCGCTCTCCGCCTTGCCCTGGGGCAGGATGCTGAGGTGCGCGATCTTCGCTCCCGTAAACAGCGCTGCCGACGCGTTGGGGCAGGCGGCCACACAGGCCCCGCATCCGATGCACGCTGCCGCATCCATCGCCCGATCGGCGATATCCTTACCAATCGGAATCGTGTTTCCGTCTGGAGCATTCCCCGTCGAAACCGAGATATACCCCCCTGCAGCAATGATCCGATCGAAAGCCCTCCGGTCGACCACCAGATCCTTCATCGCCGGAAAAGCGCCCGCCCGCCACGGCTCGATCACCAGTTCCTGTCCCTCTTTGAAATGCCGCATCGTCAGCTGGCACACCGTGGTGGCACGCTCCGGGCCGTGCGCGACGCCGTTGATCATGAAGCCGCACGAACCGCAGATGCCTTCGCGGCAATCGTGCTCGAAGGCCACCGGCTCTTCGCCCTTTTCGATCAGCGTTTCGTTGAGCACGTCGAGGCACTCGAGCATCGACATCTCGGGATTTACATCGTCCATCGAGTAGCTGACGAATGCGCCCTTGTCCCGGGGACTCTTTTGCCGCCAGATTTTCAACGTCAGTTTCATAATTTATCCATTTTCTGCCGAACTACTTATAGCTCCTCTGGCTGGGATGAACGTAGTGGAAATCCAGCGGCTCCTTCGTGAGCTCGGGATGATTTCCCAGCCCCGTGTAGCCCCACGCCGCGACATAGGAATAATGCTCGTCATCGCGCTGCGCTTCGCCATCCGGAGTCTGATATTCCTCGCGGAAGTGGCCTCCGCACGATTCATTCCGCTCGCGGGCATCGATACACATCAGTTCACCCAACTCGAAAAAGTCCGCAACGCGGCCAGCCTTTTCCAGGCTCTGATTGATGTCATCGCCACTGCCTGGAACCGTGACGTTCTGCCAGTATTCCTCGCGCAGCGCGCGGATTTTCCCGATTGCCTCTTCCAGTCCCTGAGCCGTGCGTGACATGCCGCAGTGGTCCCACATGGTCTTCCCCAGTTCCCGGTGAAAGGAATCGACCGTCCGCTTGCCCTTGATCGAAAGCAGTTTCTCAGTCATCTGCTGAACGGACGCCACGGCGCTTTGAACATCAGAGTGTCCCGCATCAACCTTGGCGAATTTATTCGTCGCAAGGTAATTGCCCACCGTGTAGGGAATGATGAAGTATCCGTCTGAAAGGCCCTGCATGAGCGCGCTTGCGCCCAGGCGGTTCGCGCCGTGATCCGAGAAATTCGCCTCTCCCAGCACAAACAGGCCGGGAATGGTGCTCTGCAGGTTATAGTCCACCCACAGACCGCCCATCGTGTAATGAATGGCAGGATAGATGCGCATCGGCACCTTGTAAGGGTCCTCGTTGGTGATGCGCTGGTACATGTCGAAGAGGTTGCCATAGCGCTCGCGAATCGTGTGCTCGCCGAGGCGGGCGATGGCGTCCGAAAAATCCAGGTACACCCCAAGCCCGGTTGGACCGACCCCGCGCCCCTCATCGCACACCGCCTTGGCGTTTCGCGACGCCACATCGCGCGGTACAAGATTGCCAAAGCTCGGATAGCGCCGCTCGAGATAATAATCGCGCTCGCTTTCAGGAATCTCATTCGGCGGCCGCTTGTCGCCCTTCTTCAGCGGCACCCAGATGCGGCCATCGTTGCGTAGCGATTCGCTCATGAGCGTCAGCTTCGACTGATAATCGCCCGAAACCGGAATGCACGTCGGATGGATCTGCGTGTAGCAGGGATTGGCGAACAGCGCACCGCGTTTGTAAGCGCGCCAGATTGCCGTCGCGTTCGAGCCTTTTGCGTTGGTCGACAGGTAGTAAACGTTCCCGTATCCGCCCGTAGCCAGAATCACCGCGTCTGCAAAGTAGGTGCCGATCTCTCCCGTAACCAGGTGCCTGGTCACAATGCCGCGCGCCTGCCCGTCAATCACAATTAAATCCAGCATCTCTGTTCGCGGATGCATCGTCACCGTGCCCGCGTGCACCTGGCGTTCGAGCGCCTGGTAGGCGCCCAGCAGAAGCTGCTGCCCCGTCTGACCGCGGGCGTAAAACGTTCGCGAAACCTGCGCGCCACCGAACGAGCGGTTCGTCAGCGCCCCGCCGTACTCGCGGGCGAAAGGAACCCCCTGCGCCACGCACTGGTCGATAATATGCACGCTGATCTCCGCCAGCCTGTACACATTCCCTTCGCGCGCGCGAAAGTCGCCGCCCTTCACCGTGTCATAAAAGAGCCTGTACACGCTGTCGCCGTCGTTCTGATAATTCTTGGCCGCATTGATGCCGCCCTGCGCCGCAATCGAGTGGGCCCGCCGCGGCGAATCCTGAAAGCAGAAGCACTTTACGTTGTAACCGAGTTCACCCAGGGTCGCCGACGCCGAGCCCCCTGCCAGCCCCGATCCCACAACAATGATCGTGTGCCTGCGCTTGTTCGCCGGATTCACCAGCTTCAGATCGAAGCGCGCCTTGTCCCACGCGTTTTCAATCGGACCGGAAGGAATTTTCGAGTCGAGTGTCATTTATTTCACGAGCCCCAACAGAACGCTGATCGGAATGGAAATATATCCCAGAACGATGACGACCGCGATCCAGATCGCCGCGCTCTTCAGCAGCGGCGTATAGCGCGGATGATTGAGGCCGACCGACTGAAACATGCTTGAGATGCCATGGCTCAGGTGGACGCCCAGCAGGCTCACCGCGAAGATATACCACGCCGAAACCCACCACACCTGGAACCCGGCCACCACATTGTGATACACATCGCCCTCGATAAACGCCGCATTCGGATCGATGATGCCCGCCGTCAGGTGCAACAGGTGAAAGATGATAAACGCCAGTACGATCGGCCCCGACCAATACATCGTCCGCGCGGCATAGGAGGAGTTGATCGCCTCTTTGCGCGAGTAGCCAACTGGCCGAGCCTTTAGATTGTGCAAGGCCAGTTGAACAGTTGCGGTGATGTGCAGCACGACCGCCGTAAGCAGCACGATGCGCTCCGCCCACAAAATCTCTCCCAGCGAATGCAGGAAATGCCCGTAAGCATTGATCCTCTCGGGACCATCGAAGACCTGGAGATTGCCCAGCATGTGCCCGATCACGAACGCGAACAGGATCGCGCCCGTCACCGCCATCACAATCTTCTTGCCATTCGTGGACTGCCAGAAACTCGCCGCGCGGTTTTCACGCAGGCTTACCGTAGGTGTGCTCATTGAATTTTTCCAGCCTTAAGAAAAACGGACATGAACCTTCTGAACTTTAGATGAATTGCGAACATTTCCGACTCTTTGAACAACGGCAGGTTGGGGCACTTGCCAACCGCTTAACCGGGCGATTCCGGTGTACGGAAGTTCGACGCAGCGGGATTGCAAGTCCGGCCGCGGGAGAGAGTGTGGATGCCTGACCGTTTGTTGAAGCTGTGGAAGTGTCAACACTTATTATTGGTGTTCAAGAGAGCGAGCGTCAAGGGAACGCCCGGCGCAATCCCTTCCAGAAACGCTGCCTCAACTCTCTTGGTAAACGAGCCTCAGATTCGCAGAAAGATCCGCCTGCGATACAGCACCGAAACAATCGCTAGATTCAGGCCCACAATCACCAGGGCGTAAGCAAGAGAGGCGTGGACCGGGCTCAGCCACGGCAGAAATAGATGGCTGTAACCCCATGCGTGAATCGTCAGCCGTTCGCCGCCCACGCGGATCAGATCAAAGAGGGAAGTGATGATTGTCGACAGCGCAAACGCAAAGATCGCGTTCGTCCCGAAGACAAGGGCCGGCGCGGTCCACCAACGCCAGCGGAGCAGGTCCACAATCCAGTAGCAGACCGAGAAGGCGATCATGCCGAAGCCCATGCTGAATAAGGCAAAGGTCGTCGTAAAGATTCGCTTGTTCATCGGCAGAAGGTGATCGAGGAGTCGGCCTGCGAGCAGAAGAAAGATACCCACGGCCAGAATGGCGAGGGCTTTTTTGACCGGCGAAGGTTCTGTGCGCAGCCACTCGCCGATAAGGATGCCTGCGAGGAGAAGGGTAAGCGCCGGAAATGTGGAAAGAATTCCTTCAGGGTCGTAGGTTACACCGTAGCCCGGAGTCAGCCCGTAGGCCCACAGATGGTTAATCCCAAGAATCGCGCGGTCGATGTAGGCGGGCAGACTGCCGAGCGAATCCAGCCTTCCCGCCCCAAATCCGGGCACAGGGACGAGCTTGAGCAAGGCCCAGTATCCGGCGAGGATCGCCAGAATGACTCCGGCCAGGATAGAAATCCTGGTGCGCCGTGTCTTTGCGTTGCAGGCAAGGTAAAGCAGGCCGCCGCCCAGGTAGCAGAGAGCAATCCTCTGCAGAATTCCGGGAATGCGCAGAGTCTTCAGGTGAAAGAGCGGGAAGCCATTCAGGACCAGGCCAATTCCGATCAGCAGCGCGGCGCGCCACACAAGATGCACGGCAAGCTGACCTCTCGTTTCTCCGCGTTCAGTACGTGCCGCGAAAGAGAAGGTCATGGCCACGCCGGAGATGAACAGGAAGGAAGGGAAGATCATATCCGTCGGAGTCCAGCCATTCCACGGCGCGTGCAGCAGCGGCCAGTAAACGGCACTATAGGTTCCCGGATCGGTTACAAGGATCATGGCCGCGATCGTCAGCCCGCGATACACATCGAGCGAGACGAGACGTTCGGGCTTGACTGCGGGAGATGCGGACTTTGCCGTTTGAACTGTAGCCGCTGTGGATGCCATGAAGCCTCTACTAAAACGTTTGAGCGAAATCTAACAGTCGCGCGTCAGGCATGGCAAGCAGAAACAGACGCAGCGCCAGTGAACCGCCTAAGTCTGCCGGCTCCACTTTGCCGTACTTTATCGCCGTTTCTGACGAGCAACAATGTCGCACAAGAGATTTTGAACTGATCCTACTAACACCCTTCGGCGACGGGAGTGTCCGAAAAGGCGTTTGTAGGCCATTGCCCGAAGCAGATCGATGTGAATAGCTTGATGAGTGACTCGGCCTTGTTGGCAACAGTTGAACCAAGGGTCACTTAGCGGACAGGCGACTATTCGGCCAGGTGACGAGAAGCCCGACTAAGCCGCCTCCCGCCACCCTTAGCTGTCTCTCGCGTATGACGATCGTCAAAACTTCAACTTCTTATTCCGCTTGCGCTAGCCCCGCAACAACTGCGGCAAGTTTATCGAGTATCTGGTTCCAGCCCTCCATTTGACCGCTATTTTTCGCGCTCTCCATGGGTTCATTTCCAATGAAGGTAAGTTTCGTCTGGCCGTTCCCGAGATCCTCAAAGAGGGTCACGTCGTACGCACCGTCTATAGCCTCATGTTCTATTCCTAATTGCGCAGGATCAATCCTGTTTCCCTTCGAATCCGAAAAATACATCAAGGAAACGATCTTCTCGTGCAGAACAATCTCGTGGTATTCACACGCATTCCAGAACTCCTGCCCATCCGGCGCCTTCATGCAGCAGAGAAATTTTCCCCCAACGCGAAAATCCATCTCACAAACGGGCGCAGTAAAGCCCTTCGGTCCCCACCACTGCATCACGTACTTCGGGTCTGTCCACGCCTTCCAAACCAACTCGCGTGGGGCATCAAAAACTCTTGTGACAACCATCCGCTCAATTTCGCTAACCGTGTTTTCTGTCATCTCTGACCTCCTCTTTCTTCATTTGATTTACAACTACATCCAGTTTGTCGAAGCTCTCTTCCCAGAATCGGCGATAGCTAATCGCCCAGTCGCGGACTGTCTTGATCGCCTCTGGCCTAAGCGTGCACACACTCTCTCGTCCACGCTTCGTCTTGATCACAATCCGCGCCCGCACCAGGTAGGCAATATGTTTTGAAATCATC
>Ga0209040_10000286_pt1 | contig 37285 bp, 39 predicted proteins | sample BogFormECP12_OM3_FD_188240 | JGI IMG/M metagenome (GOLD analysis project Ga0209040, IMG submission 188240) | Bog forest soil microbial communities from Calvert Island, British Columbia, Canada - ECP12_OM3 (SPAdes) (version 2) | ecosystem: Environmental > Aquatic > Freshwater > Wetlands > Bog ... | reverse complement strand
GATGACTTCTCGACCCCACGGGCCGTTCCTGATGACGACTTTGGCCGAGTCCTGGCGAAGCGAGTCGGCGAGCTCGCCGGCCACCTCGCGCCACAAGCCGCCCGTCTTGGGTGCGGCGTACGCGGCGATGGTGAAACGACCGTTGGGTGTGATAACCCACACCGCGCTCGGCACTCCGCTCTCGGTCAGCTCGACCTGCAGCTGGCCCCCCTCCGGCATGGGGATCAGCACCGAGCCCAGATCGAGTCGGGCCAGCTCCGCGACGGCCGGGTCGTCGAAGTCATCGATGTCGAACGGGCCGTCCAGCTCGTCCAGTTCTTCGGCGTCTTGCTCTTCGGGAGCGTGTTCCTCGACGGCCCCCTCCGGTTCCACACGCTCTTCGGTTGGCTCGACGGGCGTGTGTTCGCTGTCGTCTTTGTCTGAGCGTCTACCGAATGCCGCCATCAGCGCCGCTCCTCCTCATCGCTTCGCTCTGCATCGTCGCCGGCGCTCACAAACTCGCATGTCCGCCGGAGGAACCGTGACCACCATCGCCACGGGATGTCTCGGCCAGCCCAGCATCGTCGAACGACGAGACCTCGACCAGCTCGACTAACTCGACCCGCTGCACCAGCAACTGGGCGATACGGTCGCCGCGATGCACCACGATGGGCTGCCCTGGGTCGAGGTTGATCAGCGCAACCTTGATCTCGCCCCGATAGCCCGCGTCGATGGTGCCCGGACTGTTGACTATCGAAAGCCCCACTCGCGCGGCCAATCCCGAACGCGGATGGACCAATCCGACCATTCCGAACGGGATGGCGACCGCTAGGCCCGTCCGCACCAGGGCGCGTTGCCCCGGTGCCAGCGTGACGTCTTCTGCGCTGAAGAGATCAACCCCGGCATCGCCGGCATGAGCGCGGCTGGGCAGCGGGAGCCCGGGGTCGAGGCGGACAACGGCCATACTGGTCGACACGGGGCCACAGATTACCCTTGACCGCGTGTCCGGTACGCGCGTCGCGCCGCACAGTGTCCGATATCGCGAGCGATTGTGGGTGCCATGGTGGTGGTGGCCCGTGGGCTTCGCGCTGGCGGCGCTCATCGCCTTCGAAGTCAACCTGGGCGTCGCGGCCCTACCCCACTGGCTACCGTTCGCGCTGCTGTTCACGGTGGCGGCGGCAACGCTGTTGTGGCTCGGCCGCGTCGAGATCCAAGTGACCGCAGGATGGGGCCCCGGGAACGGCGTCGAACTGTTGGCCGGCCAGGCGCATCTACCCGTCACCGTGATCGCCCGCTCCGCCGAAATCCCGCGCTCCGCCAAGTCAGCGGCGCTGGGCCGCCAGCTCGACCCGGCTGCCTACGTGCTGCATCGGGCCTGGGTGGGACCGATGGTTCTGGTGGTCCTCGATGACCCGGACGACCCGACGCCGTACTGGCTGGTGAGCTGCCGTCACCCGGAGCGGGTGCTGTCGGCATTGCGAAGCTGACCGATCAGGCTGCGCAGTCGGTACAAATCATCACGCCGTTCTTCTCGCTGGCCAGCCGGCTGCGGTGTTGCACCAGGAAGCAGCTCGAGCAGGTGAACTCGTCAGCCTGCTTCGGAATTACGCGAACAGACAGCTCTTCACCAGACAGGTCGGCCCCAGGCAGCTCGAAAGACTCAGCGGATTCGGATTCATCCACGTCGACCACGGCCGACGCCGCCTCGTTCCGTCGGGCTTTCAACTCCTCGAGCGAGTCCTCCGAGACGTCATCCGTCTCGGTGCGCCGTGGAGCGTCATAGTCGGTAGGCATCGTCCTATCCCCTCTAGCCTTCATAACCTCAAGCAACACCTCAAGCAACGCTTTGTACCAGCGTCGAACGCATCCACCAAACGATTCGTGCCCATATCTTGGCCCATTCGAGTGTGATTTACGTCACACCTCCGGTTTGACTCGTCTGACCGGTCTTAAACAGTGCGTTTAGAGTGCACCTGTGGTCGCACAAATCACCGAAGGTACCGCCTTCGACAAGCACGGTCGGCCCTTTCGGCGACGGAATCCCCGGCCCGCGATCTTCATGGTGGTGTTCCTGTTCGTGGTGACGGGCGTGGCGTGGACTGTCGCGCTGACCCGACCGGCCAGAGTTCACCAGGCCGAAGTATGCAACCCACCCCCGCAAGCGGCCGGGTCAGCGCCGGCGCAGCTCGGTGAGCCGGCGTCGCGCAGTGAAATGATGGACGTCACGCCCGCCAAGCTCAGCGACACCAAGGTCCACGTCCTCAACGCCAGCGGGCGCGGTGGACAAGCCGCCGATATCGCCGGCGCGCTCAAGGATCTGGGCTTCGCTCAGCCGATCGCAGCCAACGATCCGATCTATGCCACCGCCCGACTGGACTGCCAAGGCCAAATCCGCTTCGGTACGGCCGGGCAAGCCACTGCGGCGGCAGTGTGGTTGGTGGCGCCGTGCACCGAGCTGTTTCGCGACAACCGCACCGATGACTCCGTCGACCTCGCGGTCGGCACCGACTTCAGCTCGCTGTCGCACAGCGACGACATCGACGCCGTGCTGGCCACCCTGCGCCCCGGCGCCACCGAGCCGTCAGACCCAGCGCTGCTGTCAAGGATCCACGCCACCAGCTGCTGATTAGCCGGGTCGGACCGCACCCGGCGGACACAGGACTCAGTCCCGGATCGGCGCCAGGCCGTCGAATCGCTCTAGGGCAGCCAACAGCTCGTCGGAGATGCCAGGCGCCGCAGCCACCACCAACTCTGCGGCGTCCGTCGGTCCGTTATGCGCGGGCAACAGCACGCGGGCCCCCGCCTCGGCTGCGATCAACGCGCCCGCCGCGCGGTCCCACGCCTGCAGTCCGTGCTCGTAGTACGCATCCAGCCGGCCCGCCGCGACCATGCACAAGTCCAGCGCCGCCGAACCGATGCGACGCACATCCCGGACCACCGGGAGCATCTGGGCCAGCAGGGCCGCTTGCCTTGTGCGGCGCCGTTTCGAGTACCCGAAACCAGTGCCCAGCAACGCCATCGACAAATCATCGACGTCGGTGCACCGCAACGCGTGTGTCCCCTGCTCGTCGGTGACATGCGCGCCGAGACCGCTGGCGGCCGAATACACCCGGCCGGCAACGACGTCGGCGACCGCGCCCGCCACCGACACGCCGTTGACCTGGGCTCCGACCGACACCGCGTAAGCCGGGATGCCGTAGACGAAATTCACCGTGCCATCGATGGGGTCAAGCACCCAGGTGACCGAGCCCGCCGGAGTGGCCGTCGGATCGGCGGGCCCGCCGCCCTCCTCTCCGAGGATCGGATCACCGGGCCGCAGTTGAGCCAAGCGATCACGCAATAGCCGTTCTGCCTCTGTGTCGACCACGGTCACCGGATCGGTCGGGGTGCTCTTCGCCCGCACGGCGCCGCTGCCAACGGCACCGGCGTGGAACACCTCGGCGCGACGACACCGCACGAACGCGGCGGCCTCGGCGGCCAGCGTTTCGGCCACCGAGCGCAGCTCCGCGAGCTCCCGGGAACTGTTGTCAGGTCGTGTCACCGGTCTATCGCATCACAGTCGCCACGGCACCACAGACTCCCCAACCGGCAACGTCGTCGGGCTAAGGTGAGCGGACAGCCCAATCTCGCCGAGGAGACTCGATGACCAGCACCGACTCGACCGCGGATACACCCGATCTCGCAACCAAAATAGCCGGTGCCACGCCCCAGCGTCGCGCCTTCGGGGTCGATGTCGGCGGCAGCGGCATCAAGGGCGGAATCGTCGACCTGGACACGGGGCAACTGGTCGGCGACCGGTTCAAACTGCTGACCCCGCAACCGGCCACCCCCACGGCGGTTGCCAAGACCATCGCCGAGGTCGTCAACCAGTTCGGCTGGACCGGTCCCCTTGGGGTGACCTATCCCGGCGTCGTCACCAACAGCGTCGTCCAGACCGCGGCCAACGTGGACGATGCCTGGATCGGGACCAACGCAAGCGACATCATCGGCGCCGAGTTGAACGGCCAGGAGGTGACGGTTCTCAACGATGCCGACGCGGCAGGGCTGGCTGAGGAGCGCTACGGGGCAGGCAAAGACAACTCCGGATTGGTGATCCTGTTGACCTTCGGAACGGGCATCGGGTCAGCGGTGATCCACAACGGGAAGCTGATACCGAACACCGAGCTCGGGCATCTCGAAGTCGGCGGAAAGGAGGCCGAGCATCGGGCCGCCTCGTCGGTCAAAGACAAGCACGACTGGAGCTACAAAACGTGGGCCGAGCAGGTCACACGGGTGCTGGTCGCCATCGAGAACGTGCTGTGGCCCGACTTGTTCATCGCCGGTGGCGGCATCAGCCGCAAGGCCGACAAATGGCTGCCACTGCTCGAAAACCGCACCCCGGTGGTGGCCGCCGCCTTGCAGAACACCGCCGGAATAGTCGGCGCAGCCATGGCTTCTACTACAGATGTCACGCACTGAATTTTGCCCGGTGACGCGGTACGAGCGCGCACTGTCGTTACAATGGTCAACGGCGGCCGCCCGACCGATAGCCCGCGAGTACTCACGCTGATATATCAAAGCCGACATTCGACATAGCAGACACTTTCGGTTAAGCACGCCCAGACCCGCCGGAAGTGAGTCCGACCGAAGGGGTGTATGTGGCAGCGACCAAGACAAGCCCGGCAACCGATGAGCCGGTGAAGCGCACCGCCACAAAGTCTCCGGGCTCGCCCGCCAAGGCCGTCGGCAAGCGATCGGCGGCGAAGACCGCCAATGGGTCCGCCCCTGCGAAGCGCGCCGCGAAGGCAGCATCCCGGGCCACCAAGACCGCTACCCCGACCACTGGGGCCACCGGGGCCGCTGAGGCCGAGGCCACCCCGAAGAAAACCCGCACCTCGGCCAAGACTGGCGATGCAAAGGCACCGTCCAGCCGCGGTCGCGCGACAAAAGCGGCGGCACCCAACGAGACTCCGGAGGAACCGAAGGTAACCCTGGACGCCGTCGAGTCCGACATCGACGTCGAGGACCTGGACGTCGAACCGGAACTCGACGTCGAGCCCGGCGAGGACATCGAGATCGATGCCGCCGACCTCAATCTCGACGACCTGGAGGTCGACGTAGCCTCCGATGTTGAGCACGCGGAGCTCGAGCCAGGCGACACCGAGGAAGTAGAGGGCGGCGAGGCTACCTCGGCCGCAGCGCCCGGCGAAGCGCACGCCGACGAGGACGAGGAGATCGCTGAGCCGTCCGAAAAGGACAAGGCCTCTGGCGATTTCGTATGGGACGAAGACGAATCCGAAGCGTTGCGCCAGGCCCGCAAGGATGCCGAACTCACCGCGTCTGCCGACTCGGTTCGGGCCTACCTCAAACAGATCGGCAAGGTGGCGCTGCTCAACGCGGAGGAAGAGGTTGAGCTGGCGAAGCGGATCGAAGCCGGTCTGTATGCCACCCAGCTGATGACCGAGCTGGTCGAGCGCGGCGACAAACTGCCCGCCGCTCAGCGCCGCGACATGATGTGGATCTGCCGCGACGGCGATCGCGCGAAAAACCACTTGCTGGAAGCCAACTTGCGGCTGGTGGTTTCGCTGGCCAAGCGCTACACGGGCCGCGGAATGGCGTTCCTCGACCTGATCCAGGAAGGGAACCTGGGCCTGATCCGCGCGGTCGAGAAGTTCGACTACACCAAGGGGTACAAGTTCTCCACCTACGCGACGTGGTGGATCCGCCAGGCCATCACCCGCGCCATGGCCGACCAGGCCCGCACCATCCGCATACCGGTGCACATGGTCGAGGTGATCAACAAGCTGGGGCGCATTCAGCGCGAGCTGCTGCAGGATCTGGGCCGCGAGCCCACGCCTGAGGAGCTGGCCAAAGAGATGGACATCACGCCCGAGAAGGTGCTGGAGATCCAGCAATATGCTCGCGAGCCGATCTCGCTGGACCAGACGATCGGCGACGAGGGCGACAGCCAGTTGGGTGACTTCATCGAAGACAGCGAAGCGGTGGTGGCCGTAGACGCGGTGTCGTTCACGTTGCTGCAAGACCAGCTGCAGTCGGTACTCGAAACGCTCTCGGAGCGCGAGGCCGGCGTGGTACGGCTGCGCTTCGGCCTCACCGACGGCCAGCCCCGCACCCTTGACGAGATCGGGCAGGTCTACGGCGTGACGCGCGAGCGCATCCGCCAGATCGAGTCCAAGACGATGTCTAAGTTGCGCCACCCCAGCCGTTCCCAGGTCTTGCGCGACTACCTCGACTGAGATTTAGCGCTCAAGGGGCCCCGAGGCGCTCCAGCGTCCCGCTCGGGTCGTAGTACAGCTCCTGGCGGGCGATCCGGCCGCCGCGATACCGGTAGATCACCACATACGTCGAGCGCAGACGTTCCGCGCCCTGGGTCCAGTCAAACTGCACGCGCACGAACGCCGCATCCGCACCGGGCGTGATGGCGTGCTCCACCGCCTCGTAGCGGATGTCCGGGCAGCCACGGATGGTGAGGGCGATGAACTCGAGCGTGCGCTCGATGCCGTCGATCCGGGCCGGCCAATCGAAGAGACGTACCGTCGGGCTCACGTACACCACGTCGGGCTGATACAGGTCCCGTGCCAGCGCCGGATCGCCGTCTGCGAATGCCTGCGCAAAGCACGCCTCCTGTGCAAGCAGCGCGTCCTCTGAGATGCCGCCCATGGTCATCGACGCTAGCAACGGCTGAGTTAGCTCGCCTGGGACCGTAGCCTTCCGGTGGTTAACTCGATGCGGCACAGGAAAATTCGGCTGTGCTCGCGACGTTGCCGCCGTACTGTGACCGCATGCCAGCCAACCGCATCCTCGTCTCGTCCGGATCCGACTTCGAATCGGTGGTCGGTTACTCCCGCGCGGTGCGGGTCGGCCCGCACGTGGCAGTGGCCGGAACAACCGGCGCCGGGCCGGCCGACGATATTGCCGCTCAGACCAGAGACGCTTTGCGCCGCATCGAAGTTGCCCTCCGACAGGCGGGCGCGACACTCGCCGATGTGGTCCGTACCCGCATCTACGTGACCGATATTTCGCGTTGGCGCGAAGTCGGAGACGTGCACGCACAGGTTTTCGGCGAAACGCGTCCCGCGGCCACCATGGTCGAAGTTTCCGCGCTGATTGCACCTGAAATGCTGGTGGAGATCGAAGCTGACGCCTACGTGGAATCCTGAGATCCTGCGACCGGCGCAAAGGTGCCATCAGGCCCCGGCGGGTATGGGGTGACCTTGATCACGGCGTTCGCCGGCAGCGGACCGTACAGATGTGGGAACAGCATCGACTCCGGATCTGTCACGACCCCTGGTTCCCAACGCACAGGTGAGTCAAGCGCCGCAGGGTCGAGATGCAGCAGAACCAGATCTGCGCGACCGCGGTAGAGCCGGTTCGCCGGCAGGTGCACCTGCTGAAGCGTCGAGAGATGGATGAATGGGGCCTCGCCGGAGCCGCACGGTTCGGGGCGAATCTCACCGCGGCGTCGGGCACGCGACCACTCCTGGGCCCCGCACAGGTGCGTCAGCACCGAAGGAGCGGGAGGCATAGTAGCCAGCTTGCCCGACCGGCGGGCCGAAATGCGTGAGAAACGACACACCTGATAACGGCCAGGGAACAACGCGAAAACCCACAACGTCTGAGAAAGTGAATATACGTAGATATGGAGAAGTCATGAACGCAACTTTGGCCAGTCCCGAGCTGACGAGAGCGGACCGCTGCGACCGCTGCGGCGCAGCAGCTCGCGTGCGTGCGAAGCTGTCTTCTGGAGCCGAGCTTCTCTTCTGCCAGCATCACGCAAACCAGCACGAGGCGAAGCTCGTCGAGGTGGCCGCCGTGCTCGAGGTCAGCGGAAGCTAAATTCGCCCAACTCACCCCTGAACAATGTGGGCTGCCCGGAGAGTAATCGGTAATGCTGGACGGGTATGAGCGACCACGTTGCCGCCAAGCCGACCCGCCACCACGTGTGGCGGATACTCCTTAGAACACTCTCGAAAAGCTGGGACGACTCAATATTCTCGGAGTCCGCGCAGGCGGGATTTTGGTCGTGCTTGTCGCTGCCGCCACTGTTGTTGGGGATGCTGGGCAGCTTGGCTTACGTGGCACCACTATTCGGCGCGGACACGTTGCCGACCATTGAGCAACGCGCAATCTCGACGGCACACAGCTTTTTCTCGCCCAGCGTGGTTAACGAGATCATCGAGCCCACCATCCACGACATCGCCGGCCAGGCCCGCGGCGAGGTGGTTTCGCTGGGTTTCGTGATTTCGCTGTGGGCGGGATCCTCGGCGATGTCGGCGTACGTCGATTCGGTGGTCGAGGCGCATGACCAAACTCCGCTGCGCCACCCGGTGCGGCAGCGATTATTCGCGCTGTTCCTGTACATAGTGTTGCTGGTGTTTGTGGTGGCAACCGCACCGTTGGCGGTGGTGGGCCCGCGCGCGGTGGGCGAGCACATCCCGAGTAGCTGGGCCAACCTGCTGCACTACGGCTACTACCCGACAGTGGTCCTCGGCCTCGTGGTCGGTGTCATGATGCTCTACCGGGTGGCGCTGCCAGTACCACTGCCGTCGCATCGGCTGATACTCGGCGCGATCCTGGCGACAACGGTGTTCGTGGTCGCCACGCTGGGCCTTCGGTTCTACCTGAAGTGGATCACCAGCACGGGCTACACCTACGGCGCGCTGTCCACACCGATCGCGTTCCTGCTGTTCGCGTTCTTCGGTGGCTTTGCCATCATGATTGGCGCCGAACTCAACGCCGCCATCCAGGAAGAGTTCCCGGCGCCGAAGACGCATGCCCACCGGCTGCGCAACTGGCTGGTGGTGCGCCTGCGATCCAGCACTTCAGCACCGGACTCGCCGCCGCCGCAGCACGATACTGCGACAGCAGAGCCGCCGACCTGATCAGCCCGCTTTAAGTGTTTCGTAGATCCGCTTGCAATCCGGACAGACCGGCGAGCCCGGCTTGGGCGACCGCGTGACGGGAAATACCTCACCACACAACGCGACGACGTGGCTGCCCATGACGGCGCTCTCGGCAATCCTGTCCTTCTTGACGTAGTGGAAGTACTTAGGGGTATCGCTGCCGGTCCCGTCATCGACGCGTTCGTCGGTATCGGTGCGTTCGATCGTGTCGGTCTGCATACCTGACATTGTGCCCTTAACTCGCTACAGCCGGAACCGATCTGGTGTGGGACAGTGGAGGGATGAAGCGCGGCTCCGAGCTGGGGTTCGACAACAGCTTCGATGACTTCGACGGCACGGCCCGGCCGGTGCTCATCACGACCGCGGCACCCTCGTATGAACAGGAGCGCCGCGCGCGGGTGCGCAAGTACGTGATCCTGATGGCGTGCCGGGTTCCGGCGCTTATCCTGGCCGCGGTCGCGTATGGCGCCTGGCACAACGGTCTGATCTCGCTGCTGATCGTGGCGGTGTCGGTGCCGTTGCCGTGGATGGCCGTGTTGATCGCCAACGATCGGCCCCCTCGCCGCTCCGATGAGCCCCGACGGTTCCACGATGCACGACGGCACACCCCGTTGTTCCCGACGGCCGAGCGGCCGGCGCTCGAGGCTCCGCGACACCCGTCGGCGCAACCGGACTCGTCTGCCGGCCCGGAGGGCCAGGGTTAGCCGAGGGTCCGGCTCGCAACACGCGCCGACTTCTCAGGACATTCTCAGGTCGTCAGCACATTCCTGCACGTCAAGGCGTGTGAGATGGCAAGCCGGTGGGAACTCTCAGTGCTGGTCTGTCGTTAAACCTCATGACAGTACAAGCCAATCGGGAGGGCGCAATGGCCGAAGCCACAACAAGGGCCACCACAAGCCGGGTTGACAGCGATCTGGATGCTCAAAGCCCCGCAGCGGACCTGGTGCGCGTGTATCTGAACGGCATCGGCAAGACGGCGTTGCTCAACGCCGCCGGCGAAGTCGAATTGGCCAAGCGCATCGAGGCCGGGCTCTACGCCGAGCATCTGCTCGAAACCCGCAAGCGCCTCGGCGAAAACCGCAAGCGCGACTTGGCTGCCGTGGTGCGCGATGGCGAGGCAGCGCGCCGACACCTGCTGGAAGCGAATCTCCGCCTGGTGGTCTCGCTGGCCAAGCGCTACACGGGTCGGGGAATGCCGTTACTCGACCTGATCCAGGAGGGCAATCTTGGGCTGATCCGCGCGATGGAGAAGTTCGACTACACAAAGGGATTCAAGTTCTCGACGTATGCCACCTGGTGGATCCGTCAGGCCATCACCCGCGGAATGGCCGACCAGAGCCGGACCATCCGGCTGCCGGTTCACCTGGTCGAGCAGGTCAACAAGCTCGCGCGGATCAAGCGAGAGATGCACCAGAACCTGGGACGTGAAGCCACCGACGAGGAACTGGCCGCCGAATCCGGCATTCCGATCGACAAGATCAACGACCTGCTGGAACACAGTCGCGACCCGGTGAGCCTGGATATGCCGGTCGGCTCCGAGGAAGAGGCCCCGTTGGGCGATTTCATCGAGGACGCCGAAGCGATGTCCGCTGAGAACGCGGTCATCGCCGAACTGTTGCACACCGACATCCGCAGCGTGCTGGCCACTCTCGACGAGCGTGAGCATCAGGTGATCCGGCTGCGGTTCGGTCTGGACGACGGACAACCACGCACGCTGGATCAGATTGGCAAGCTGTTCGGTCTGTCCCGTGAGCGGGTCCGGCAGATCGAGCGAGACGTGATGTGCAAGCTGCGCAACGGCGAACGAGCCGATCGGTTACGGTCGTACGCCAGCTGAGGCCGCGAACCAAAGCCAGTCAGCAGACGGTATGCCCGCCGCACCAGCGGCGGGCATACTGCTTGCCTGGGAAGCGTTAGACCCATTCATGCAGCTGGCCAAGTAGACTCAGCGGCAATGGAGGGTGCTGAATGAACGAGCTGGTTGATACCACCGAGATGTACCTGCGGACGATCTATGACCTCGAGGAAGAGGGCGTAACGCCGCTGCGTGCCCGGATCGCCGAACGGCTCGAGCAGAGCGGGCCGACCGTCAGCCAGACCGTATCCAGGATGGAGCGGGACGGGCTGCTCCGCGTGGCCGGCGACCGTCATCTGGAGCTCACCGATAAAGGCCGGGCCCTGGCGATCGCAGTGATGCGCAAGCACCGCCTCGCCGAACGACTGCTCGTCGATGTCATCGGGTTGCCGTGGGAAGAAGTGCACGCCGAGGCATGCCGGTGGGAGCACGTGATGAGCGAGGATGTCGAACGCCGGCTGGTTAAGGTGCTCAACAACCCGACGACATCCCCGTTCGGCAACCCGATTCCGGGTCTGCTGGACCTGGGCGTTGGCCCCGAGTCCGGCGCCGGCGACGCCAACCTGGTGCGGTTGACCGAGTTGCCGGCCGGATCTCCGGTGGCCGTCGTCGTCCGACAGCTCACCGAGCACGTCCAGGGCGACATCGACCTGATCGCGCGGCTGAAGGACGCCGGCGTGGTGCCCAACGCACGAGTGACCGTGGAAACCACGCCGGGCGGCGGAGTGACCATCGTGATCCCGGGTCACGAGAACGTCACCCTGCCGCACGAGATGGCGCACGCGGTCAAGGTCGAGAAGGTCTGACCTACCCCGCGGCCTACCCCGCCGGCCGAACGTGCGGCGCGGCGGTAACCGCACACCGAGACGGTCCGCAATCCGGTAACCGGTGTCCGCGAGTTCACGAATGTGCTCGGGCCGCAGGCCAGATTGCAATGCGGTGTCCAGCATGCCCGCCATCCGGTGGCGCGGGTCGCAGCGCAGCGCCGCCTCCAGCGACACCCCGGCCAGCGGCCCGTCCCCGCGGGCATAGGCGCTGAACGCGAGCAACACCAGCGCCTCAACCCGCCACGGCTGGGGCACGGTGCGCGCCAGAACCGCCCACAACGACTCGACGTCACCGGCATTTTCTCCAACGGCAAGGGCATAGAGCATGTCGCGCACCTGACCGTCGGCCAGCGCGCAGCCCAGCTGCGCCAACTCAACGTCGGACAGCGATTGCCCGCCGGCGACACGTGCGGCGGCGGCCACCGCGTTTTCCACATCCCGGCGGCGGCAGCCCGCGGCATCCGCACGATGTGCGACCTTGCGCGTTGCCGCCTGTTGTCTGACCACGGCGGCCAGTTCGGCGCTGCGCGCCGAGTCGTCGACCGCGATGAGAGCCTGCAGGTCGGCCCGCCGTGAGTAGAGCCGTCGGCCGTCCAGCACCGCCGCAACGGCCAGTGGCGACGCCGACGGATCGTCAACCAAGCCGCTCGAACCGCAGCCGTCCACGCAATGCCAGCGGCCGCCAACGGCTATCCGATCCACCACGTGCGCTGCCCACAGCTCAATGTCGCACTGCGACAACGCTTCCGAGAGCACCGCGCATAGCTGCCGGTATTCCTCGTTGCACCGCGGACAGTGCGCGCCGTCCGCATCGACGATCACCGCGATCGCGGCCTCGGGCGCAGCGGCGGCGGCAACCTCGGCGAGGTGCTCAACCCGGACGATGATCTCGCCGGAGAGGTCGACCCGCATCACCGATCCCAGTCCGCCGTCCTCTAACGACACGAGAACCAGTGATTTTTCGGGGACGAAACCGAGAACGGCCGGTAACGCAGCGATTAACGCTCCGGGGCGGTTGAGTTCAAAGTCAGCTCGGTGCTTGGTCATGAGCCTCAACGCTGACAACCGGCACCGTCAGCCTGTACTCGCGCAGTGTGATTGAGCCGCCGTCTGTGGAGAAAGTCACGACTGTGGGCTCTATCGTCTATCCCATGGGTTCCATGAGTTCGATGCAGGAGTACGACATCGTCGTCATCGGTTCGGGGCCGGGCGGCCAGAAGGCGGCCATCGCATCGGCCAAGCTGGGCAAATCCGTCGCGATCATCGAACGCGGCCGCATGCTCGGCGGCGTGTGCGTCAACACGGGCACGATCCCGTCCAAGACGTTGCGCGAGGCCGTCCTCTATCTCACGGGAATGAGCCAGCGCGAGCTCTACGGGACGAGCTACCGGGTCAAAGACCGGATCACGCCGGCCGACTTGCTGAGGCGGACTCAGCACGTGATCGGCAAGGAAGTCGACGTGGTGCGCAACCAGCTGATGCGCAACCAGGTCGACCTGCTGATCGGGCACGGCCGATTCCTCGACCCGCACACCGTCGTCATCGAAGACCCGGGCCGCAGGGAGATGACTACTGTCAGCGGCGAATACATCGTCATCGCCACCGGCACCAGGCCGGCACGGCCGTCCGGAGTCGAGTTCGACGAAGAACGGGTGCTCGACTCCGACGGCATCCTCGATCTCAAGTCGTTGCCGGCCTCGATGGTCGTCGTGGGTGCCGGTGTGATCGGCATCGAGTACGCCTCCATGTTCGCCGCGTTGGGCACCAAGGTGACCGTCGTGGAGAAGCGGGACGACATGCTGGACTTCTGCGACCCCGAGGTGGTCGAGGCACTGAAATTCCACCTACGCGACTTGGCGGTGACATTCCGGTTCGGCGAGGAAGTGACCGCGGTCGACGTCGGATCTGCGGGCACCTGCACCACCCTGGCCAGCGGCAAGCAGATCCCCGCCGAGACGGTCATGTACTCCGCGGGACGGCAGGGTCAGACCGACCACCTCGACCTGCACAACGCCGGCCTAGAGGTCGAGGGCCGCGGCCGGATCTGGGTCGACGAGCGGTTCAGGACCAAGGTGGAGCACATCTACGCCGTCGGTGACGTCATCGGCTTCCCCGCCCTGGCCTCGACCTCGATGGAACAAGGGCGACTCGCCGCCTACCACGCGTTCGGGGAGGCATGCGAAGGCATCACCGCACTGCAGCCGATCGGCATCTATTCGATTCCCGAGATCTCCTACGTCGGAGCGACCGAGTTGGAGCTGACCAAGGACTCGATCCCCTACGAAGTGGGAGTGGCCCGGTACCGGGAGCTGGCCCGCGGTCAGATCGCCGGCGACTCCTACGGCATGCTCAAGCTGCTGGTGTCCACGGATGATCGCAAGCTACTCGGAGTGCACATCTTCGGCACCAGCGCCACCGAAATGGTGCACATCGGGCAGGCCGTGATGGGCTGCGGCGGCACCGTCGACTACCTGGTCGACGCGGTATTCAACTACCCGACGTTCTCCGAGGCCTACAAGGTCGCCGCGCTGGACGTGACGAACAAGATGCGAGCGCTCAACCAGTTCCGCCACTGATCGGGCCTCTGGGAGCTAACTCCAGGAGCTAACAGGGATCGTTGAAGTCGGACGGCGCGGCATCTCCGGGCCCGCCGGCTTCGGCGCGGGCCAGCAGCTGCGTGGTGTGTTCGTCGAAAGGCGCCGAGTACGAGACGTTTTCCGCGCACCCACCGCCTTGGAGGCCGCCGATAAGCCCCGTGACCATCACCCCACTGACCCAAGGTGCGCCGCTGGTGCCGTCGACCAGACCCTCACACGGCAGCGAGGGATAGCCGCCGTCGGTGAGTCCGGTCGTGGCCTGACAGCCGATCGGACGGCCATCCACGCCGGCCGGATACCCGATCACGCTGATGCGACTGCCCGGGGCCGGTGCCGTGCCCATCGACAGCGCGGAGCCGACGTGTGACTCCAACGATCCATTTCCGGCCCCACCGGCCCCGCTGACCCGCGCAATCACGTAATCGGCGTGCGGATCCTTGGTGGCGAGCCAGCGCGGATCGAAGTAGATCTCATGGACCGTCCACAGGTCAGTGGGCGCGTCGTCACCGGCGAAACCAGGAGCAAAGGTTGCCTGCGAGCGTCCGGACAGGCAGTGCGCGGCGGTCAACACAAGGTCTCCGCCCGTCGAATGCACCACCGAGCCCGTGCAGGAATGCAGGGTGCCGCTGTCAAAGAAGATCGCGCCCACCCGCGGGTCCGGGTCCACTGGACCCGCCACTTGCCCCGGCTCGGGTTGGCTGAGCCGCTGCACCGACGCGCTGGTCTGCGGTCCGGAAGTCCGAACGCTCGCCGCGTTATCAGCGGGCCGACCGCACGAGGTCAGCAGCGTCGCCAGGCTGACCAGCGGGCAAAGCCACACCATCGCAATGCGCATCGCTGTCTATCATGCCCGACTGCGCGCGGGCAACCATAAATCAGCGCGTACCCGATGCGCTGCAGGCCTGCCAGCAAATTCACCGTCATCAAAGCCAGTCGGCGCCCAGCGTTTCTAAGGCAGAAACGCGCAGGGTTCCTTGTTCAATTACTGGTGACAATCGATTTGAGGGACACTGGTTACGGGCACCTAAAAAGGAGGCAACACCGATGGCCCGCCATCAAGACCGAGATGACGAGGAGTACTACCAGCCAGGGCAGCCCGGTATGTACGAGCTTGAGTTCCCGGCGCCCCAGTTAGTGAACTCGGACGGCCGCGGTCCGATATTGGTGCATGCCCTGGAGGGTTTCTCCGACGCCGGTCATGCGATCCGGCTCGCCGCTACCCACCTCAAGGCGGCCCTGGACACCGAGCTGGTCGCGTCCTTCGCGATCGACGAATTGCTGGATTATCGGTCGCGGCGGCCGCTGATGACTTTCAAGACCGATCACTTCACCCATTACGACGATCCGGAGCTCAGCCTGTACGCGCTGCACGACACCGTCGGCACGCCATTTCTGCTGCTGGCCGGCATGGAGCCCGATCTGAAGTGGGAGCGTTTCATCACCGCCGTGCGCCTGCTGGCCGATCGCCTGGGTGTACGACAGACCATCGGCCTGGGCACCGTCCCGATGGCGGTTCCGCACACCCGGCCGATCACGCTGACCGCGCACTCCAACAACGGGGAACTGATCGCCGATTTCCAGCCGTGGATCTCGGAGATCCAGGTCCCGGGCAGCGCGTCCAACCTGCTGGAATACCGAATGGCCCAGAGCGGTCATGAGGTGGTCGGGTTCACCGTGCACGTCCCCCACTACCTGACACAGACCGACTACCCCGCGGCGGCCCAGGCGCTGCTCGAGCAGGTGGCGAAGACCGGCTCGCTGCAGCTGCCCCTGACCGCACTGACCGAAGCAGCGGCAGAAATCCGGGCCAAGATCGATGAGCAAGTCCACGCAAGCGCAGAAGTCGCTCAAGTGGTGGCGGCACTCGAGCGCCAGTACGATGCGTTCATCGACGCTCAGGAGAACAGGTCGTTACTAAGGCGTGACGAAGATCTGCCTAGCGGCGACGAGCTGGGCGCGGAGTTTGAGCGATTCCTCGCCCAGCAGGCAGAGAAGAAGTTTGACGACGACGATCCCACCTAGCCGCCCTAACCCGGCCCGACGACGAGGTTGGCGAGATGACCGAGCGAAAGCGCAACCTTCGCCCGGTCCGCGAGGTGACCGCGCCTTCGCTGCAGTTCCGCACGATCCACGGTTATAAGCGCGCGTACCGGATCGCCGGTTCCGGGCCGGCGATCCTGCTGATCCACGGCATCGGCGACAATTCCACCACCTGGAATACCGTCCAGGCCAAACTTGCCCAGCGGTTCATAGTCGTAGCCCCAGATCTGCTGGGCCACGGGCAGTCCGACAAGCCACGCGCCGACTACTCGGTCGCTGCGTACGCCAACGGGATGCGTGACCTGCTCAGCGTGCTCGACATCGAGCGGGTAACCATTGTGGGTCATTCGCTGGGCGGCGGAGTGGCGATGCAATTCGCCTACCAGTTCCCCCAGCTGGTCGAGCGGCTGATCCTCGTCTCCGCCGGCGGTGTGACCAAGGATGTCAATGTCCTCTTGCGGTTGGCCTCGTTGCCGATGGGCAGCGAAGCTCTGGCATTGCTGCGATTGCCCCTCATGCTCCCTGCGGTGCAGATAGCCGGACAGATAGTGGGCAGGGCGATCGGCACCACCGGTTTGGGGCACGACCTGCCGAACATGCTGCGGGTACTGCACGACCTACCGGAACCGACGGCCTCGGCGGCGTTCAGCCGCACCCTGCGGGCAGTGGTGGACTGGCGCGGCCAGATCGTCACCATGCTGGATCGATGTTATTTGACCCAGGCCATCCCGGTGCAGATCGTATGGGGCACGAAGGATGTGGTGGTGCCCGTCAATCACGCTTGGATGGCGCACGCCGCGATGCCCGGCTCGCGGCTGGAGATCTTCGAGGGCTCCGGCCACTTTCCATTTCACGACGACCCGGCCCGCTTCATCGACGTCGTCCAGCGCTTCATAGACACCACCGAGCCCTCTGAATACGATCAGGCCGCGCTTCGCGCGTTGCTCCGCACCGGCGGCGGCGAAGAGACGGTTACCGGCTCCGCCGACACCCGCGTCGCGGTGCTCGAGGCCATGGGTTCCGACGAACGCAGCGCAACCTGATCGACGACCGGGTCGTACAGTCAGACAATGGGTATCGACGTGACGGTGTTACGCGTTTTCACCGACTCAGACGGCAATTTCGGGAATCCGCTCGGCGTGGTCGACGCCAGCCGGGTCGAACCCCAGGATCGACAGCGACTGGCAGCCCAGTTGGGCTACAGCGAAACGATATTCGTCGACCTTCCGACCGCGGGATCGACCACCGCCCACGCCACCATCCACACTCCCAGAACCGAAATCCCGTTCGCCGCCCACCCCACCGTCGGGCTGTCGTGGTGGCTGCGCGAAAACGGGACGCCGATCAACACACTGCAGGTGCCGGCCGGCCTCGTGCAGGTCAGCTACGAGGGGAGCGGCCTCACGGGTATCAGCGCACGCGCGGAGTGGGCGCCCGAGTTTGCCATCCACGACCTCGATTCGCTCGAAGCCCTTTTCGCCGCCGACCCGGCCGATTTTCCCGACGACATCGCGCGCTACTTGTGGACCTGGACCGATCGGTCCACCGGATCACTGCGCGCGCGAATGTTCGCCGCCAATCTCGGTGTGCCGGAAGACGAAGCGACCGGGTCAGCGGCGATGCGGATTACCGACTACCTCAGCCGCGACCTCACCATCACGCAGGGCAAGGGATCGATGATCGAAACCACCTGGAGCCCCGAGGGTTGGGTTCGCGTGGCCGGCTATGTCGTCAACGACGGTGTGGCACAAGTGAACTGACGTCCGCGCAGTTCAGGGCTTCCGGCGCAACACGGCGGAGAGGTGATCCTGCAGGGGCTGCCCCACCGCGCCCATCCGCAACGTGTACGAGAGCTCGTCGCCGTCGAGCCGAAAAGACCGGCCAAGCGCGGTCACCTCTTTGGCGGTGGGCGCTAATCCGATTGTGGTCGATGACAACTCGACGCCGATGAGGTCGCCGGTCACCGTGTACGTGCCGGCGTCGATTTCGGTGATCCCGTTCGGATGAGCGAGAACCAGCTCAACGCGACCCGGCTGCGGCACGCGAAGATATCCCGTCTCACCGTGCAATGGCCTCCCGTCGGCTACCGCCTTGGTCCTTTGCACGTAAGACAGAAACGGCTTGCCCACATGGGAGAACACCACCTCTTCTAGGTACTCGAAGGGCTGGATCGTCGGGTACTTGCCCACCCCTCGGCCGGCCCAGGTACCAAGCAGAGGCGCCAGCTGCTCGACGTCTGGGTGCAGGTCAGCGGACATGCGTCAGCCCTGTGTCAGCTTGGGGTCGATACCTTGCGGTGCGCGCGAAGCGCTTCGATCTCGCGTTCGAAATCGTCGGCCGAAGAAAACGACCGGTATACCGACGCGAAACGCAGGTAAGCCACCTCGTCAAGTTCGCGCAACGGGCCAAGGATCGCCAGGCCGACCTCGTGACTGGGGACCTCTGGCGACCCCGCCGCGCGCACAGTGTCTTCCACCTGCTGGGCCAGCAGATTCAGCGCATCCTCGTCCACCTGGCGGCCCTGGCAAGCGCGGCGGACCCCATTGATGACCTTCTCGCGGCTGAAGGGTTCCGTGACGCCGCTGCGCTTGACCACGGCGAGGACCGCGGTTTCTACGGTGGTGAACCGACGCCCGCACTCGGGGCACGACCGGCGCCGCCGAATGGCCTGGCCTTCATCTGTTTCGCGAGAGTCAATGACCCGGGAATCGGGATGCCGGCAGAACGGACAGTGCATGACCGCTCCTTCGCCGTGCTGACATCCAGGTCTCGCAGACCACCCCGAGCGTACCTGTGCGCTCCCCCGCAGGGCCAATGCCGCCGCGGCAGATGCGCGCTCTTCGCCGTGGGAACCCAGGAGCCTTGGCGTAGAGCGGTTTTCGCAGTACACCGCAACGCCGTCAGCCGACCGGCGCGATCAGGGTCTGGCCCGCGACCACCGCCGGCGAGTTCAGGGCGTTGAGTTCGCGGATCCGCTCGGTAACCTGCCGAACCGGCGCTTCGGGCGCCACTCGGGCCGCCACGTCCTGAAGCGACTCTCCGGCTTCCACCCGCACCACCCCGAGCCTGTCCGGTACGGGCGCAGCAGATCCGGAGTCGCCGTTGGCAATCTGCCCGAAATGAGCCACCAGGCCAAGCCAGAGAGTGATGATCCCGGCGAGCAGCGCCAGCCCCACCGTCGTCGCGAGCGTGACGGGACGCCTGCGGTGCGGGGCGACCGACATCGCGACACCGGTGCCGTAATAGCGGGTGAACGCGCGCGCCGGCCGGGACGGGCCGGGCCGACGAGTCCGGGCCAGCCCGTCCCGGCCGTAGCGAGGTCCCTGGATCGGCCCGCCGATCGGTCGCCGCACACTGCCTGTACGCGGCGAGACTGCGTGGATGACTGTCATGTGCGTTCCTCCGGTCGACTCTGCTCGCTCGTGTGTTCGACTATAGTCGCTCGCGTGTTCGATATCCGAACATTTGAGCGAAGCGTGTCGAACGAGCAAAACGCTAGACCACACCACCGACAAAGTTCGCCGGTCGCTATCACCGACATGAGACAGCAATACCCCATCGCCTCACGAGTTACACATTTGTTATTCGCCTATTCTGGCCGGATCCGCGGACCCGCGACACACCGTGTCGAACACATGTTTGATTCTTGGGCGTGCTGCAGCTACATTCAGTGCCATGGGCGACAGCAACGACACTTCAGCCACCGGCGCCGGTGGCCGCTTACACGGGCTTACCGAGCGGCAGCGCACCATCCTGAACGTCATCCGTGCTTCGGTAACCAACCGCGGATACCCGCCGAGCATCCGCGAAATCGGCGACGCTGTCGGTCTGACCTCGACATCCTCGGTGGCTCACCAGCTGCGCACCCTGGAGCGCAAGGGCTACCTGCGTCGCGACCCGAATCGCCCCCGGGCTGTCGATGTCCGGGGTGCCGATGATGCCGCGACGCCGCCGGTCACCGAAGTCGCCGGGTCGGACGCCCTGCCGGAGCCCACGTTTGTCCCTGTCCTCGGGCGCATCGCGGCCGGTGGCCCGATCCTTGCCGAGGAAGCTGTAGAAGACGTCTTCCCGTTGCCCCGCGAGCTGGTCGGCGAGGGCACGCTCTTCCTGCTCAAGGTGGTCGGCGACTCGATGGTCGAGGCCGCGATCTGCGACGGCGACTGGGTAGTCGTGCGGCAGCAGAACGTCGCCGACAACGGCGATATTGTCGCGGCGATGATCGACGGTGAGGCAACCGTCAAGACGTTCAAGCGCGCCGGCGGTCAGGTGTGGCTGATGCCGCATAATCCGGCGTTCGATCCAATCCCAGGCAACGACGCGACCGTGCTCGGCAAGGTCGTCACGGTAATCCGCAAGATATAGCGCCCCGCCGCCCCAGTCGGGCCGACTTCAGTCGGCCCTCATGAAGCCGCTCGCTTCTGCGGCATCTTCGCTGGCGAACCAGATTTCGGCGAGCGTGTCGTGGTAGAGGGCACTCTCGGGCGTGTAATACAGGCCGAAGCGGGCACTGGCCTTGATGGGATATCCATCGGGCATCTGGTAAGGGTCGTCCAGCGGCATGTGGATCGTCGGGCGTACAGCCGGGCTTGGCCCCAACGGCATCGGCGGCGCAGGGGCCGCTTCCGGGGCCCCATGCAACGCATCTGCCGCATCCAAGGCAGCGTGCCGCCCGGTTCGCGCCTCGCTATCGGAACCGGGCGGAAAGACGGTGTCCGAAGCGGCGCCATCCGGGGGGACGGATTCCGAAAAGACGGAATCCCGATACGCCGAATCCCGGTAAGCGGCATCCGGAGCCGCGACATCAGGACCGGCGGCATCCGGTTCTGAAAAGACGGGATCCCGATAAACGGCATCGGGAGCCGCCACCTCAGGAGCGACGATATCCGGATAGGCGACATCCGGAGGAGCGGCCTCCGAAAAGACATCATCCGGATACGCGCCATCCGCGGCCGCCACCTCAGGAGCGACGATATCCGGATAGGCGACATCCGGAGGAGCGGCCTCCGAAAAGACATCATCCGGATACGCGGCATTCGAAGCGGCCACACCCGGCGGAGGGCCCTCTGAAAAGACATCATCTCGATACACGGCATCCGGATAGGCGGCATCGGCATCGGCATCGGCGTCCGCGTCCGCAGCGTCGACATCCGAAGCGCCTTCCGAGAAGACATCATCCGGATACGCGCCATCCTCGGCGGCCACATCCGGAGGAGCGGCTTCCGAAAAGACGGCATCCGTCACGACGGGCGTGGGGGTCGTGTCCACCGCGTCGGGATCTTCTTCTTCGAGTTCGACGTGCTCATCGGATTCGGCCCGCATTCCGCTGCCATACGCCCCGGCGGGCGGCACCTCCTCGGCCAAGCCGCTATCCGCCCCGCCCCCACCCGTCCAACCGGCCTCCGGTGCAGACCCGAATTCCCGCGCCAGATAATCGGCCGGCTCCAGGTCGCTGGGTGGGTAGTGCTGCTCGGCGTCAAAGTGCGCGTCATGCGGGGGCCAGTGCGCGTCGGCATCGTAGCCGACGTCGACGTCGTGATCATGCTGGTAGGCAGCGATCTCATGGTCGCCATGACGACGACGCAACCACCCGAACACCACCAACGCCAACATCACGAGCACTAACAGCACCACGACCGCGGCCACCAGCCACCACCAATGCCAGGTGAACTTCTTGGCATGGGGAGGCATCGCTGAACCACTCGGCTGGTTCTGCCCTGACACCTGTAGACCGGACAACAAGGGCGCCAGATTCGCCGGGTCGGTGCTGAACGTATTATTCGCGCGGTTCCACGCGATCTTGCCGCCGGTGAACTTCTGCGAGATGACATCACCGTCGACCGCTTGATCGCCGACCGGAGCGCCGAGTTTGCCGGTGGGACCGCGGAGCTTGTCCCACGCGGCCTTCATGGCTCCGCGCACGACGAACGCACCGTGGTCAGGCGTCCAGAAGATCACCGGCTTGTCCGCCGCGGAGAACGTACAGATCCGGCTGGAGGGCCCGACACCGCCGTCCGTCTCGTTGGCGATGGGGAAACCCAGGTCACTGCCGACCGGCCCGCCCAGCGACTCGTATTTCGCCAGAATGTCGCTCTCGACGGCACTCGCACCGGTGGCCGGGCTGAAAAATACCTTGCCGCCGGCGAAAGCCTGGACAATTCCGTCGCCGCCGATGGGCTGCTGTCCGCCCTGCTTGGCACCCAGCGGACCATTGGCGCCGCCGGCCGCGCGCCAGGCCATGTTGATGGCGGCGGTTGGATCGAGGGCTACCTGCAAGCCTTTCAGTTGGTCGCCCAGTACGGCCGGGTCGGTGGTGAACGCGTTGGTTTTCCTGTTCCAGGAGACCGCACCGTCGGTGAACTTCTGCGAGATAACGTCGCCGTCGTAGGTTTCATCCCCGACGGGGGCTCCGAGCACGCCGCCCGAGCTGCCGAGTTTGTCCCACGCGGCGTTGAGAGCACCGCGGACGACGAATGCGCCGTGGTCGGGCGTCCAGAAGATCACCGGCTTGTCGCTGGCGGAGAAGGTAGCCACTCGGCTGTCGGGTCCCGCAAGGCCGGGAACTTCGTTGATGGTCGGGAATCCCAGATCGCTGCCCGCGGGACCGCCTAACGACTCGTATTTGTCCAGGATCGGCCCGTAAACATATTTGGCACCGCTATCCGTGGTGTAGAACATCTTGCCGCCGTCGAAGTCCAGCGCGAATCCGTCACCGACGGGGTAGACGTCACCCTTCCTGGCGCCGAGCACCGAAGTGTCGCCGCCGGCCTTCTCCCAGGCGGCCATGATGGCAGCCTCGGCGTCGCCTATCGGAGACGCCGCCACAGTTGGCGCCAGCAATGCGGCGGCCACCACTGTGGTCACCAAGCTGACCAGCGCCCGTCCTACCAGCTTGCCCAATTGACCTCTCTGCCCGTTCACCAAGCCTCCCAGCCGACGGATACGACCTTATATCTGTGGCCATGCCCGCACCCTGCTCGCCCGGCGAGCGGGTGGTACGCCCACAGTAGGCGCTCCCCGGTTATCTCCCTATTGTCGCGGGCTCGCATAACTTTGCTCTAGCGAACGACAATTGCGCAGTCAAATCGAGAATAGTACGAAAACGGATACCCAGCTGATGTCGAAATGATGCCGTGTCACGTCAGTGCCGCGACAAATCGTGCCGCGGCCCGAACAGCGTTTCGGTGACCGCGGCGCACATTGGGGCCGGGACAGCGTGGCTCATGATTGTGAGCAAACACGGCGGAGGTGGGTGTTTGCCCACTCGTCTTGGCGCTCATCGGCGTGGCACGTCGTTCGGCTCGCGTTGCGCGCGGCCCGGCCACGCCATCGCCAGTGGCCATCTTTGGGGACCAAGTATGGGAGCAATCGTGGGCTAGCACTGGAAGAGTTGCACCCCAACAAGATTCCGACACCGGACTAGACGCCGAGGCCGCGGCCGATGATCTCCTTCATGATCTCGGTCGTGCCGCCGTAGATCGTTTGCACCCGGGAGTCGAGATAGGCACGGGCAACCGGGTATTCGCGCAAGTAGCCGTATCCCCCGTGCAGTTGCAGACAGCGGTCGATGAGGTGCACCTGCTTCTCGCTGGCGTACCATTTGGCCATCGCGGCCTGTTCGGCAGTCAGCTTCTCCTCGAGGTGCAGCCTGATGAACTCGTCGACCATGATGCGCACCTCGGTGGCCTCGGTCGCCAGCTCCGCGAGCACGAAGCGGCTGTTTTGGAAACTGCCGATCGGTTTCCCAAAGGCCTTGCGCTCCTTGGTGTATTGCAGCGTCTGGTTCAGCACGGCTTCCATCAATGCGGCTGCCGTGATCGCGATCGAGATCCGTTCCTGCGGCAGGTTCTGCATGAGGTAGATGAACCCCATGCCCTGCTCTCCGAGCAGGTTTTCGGCCGGAACACACACGTCCGTGAATGACAATTCGGCCGTGTCCTGCGCGTCCAATCCGATCTTGTCCAGTTGGCGGCCGCGTTCGAATCCCTCCATACCGCGTTCGACAACCAACAGTGAAAAGCCCTGCGCGCCTTTGTCCGGGTCGGTCTGCGCGACCACGATCACCAGGTCCGAGTTGATCCCGTTGGTGATGAACGTTTTTGAACCGTTGAGCACGTAGTGATCACCCTGCTTGACGGCACGGGTCTTGATGCCCTGTAGGTCGCTGCCGGTGCCGGGCTCGGTCATCGCGATGGCCGAGATCAACTCCCCGCTGCAGAACTTGGGCAACCAGCGCTGTTTCTGCTCTTCGGTGGCCAGCCTCACCAGGTACGGGGCCACCACGTCGTTTTGCAGCCCGAACCCGAGCCCGCTGTAGCGCGCGGCGGCGGCCTCCTCGGTGACGATGGTGTTGTACCGGAAGTCGGGGTTGCCCCCGCCGCCGTACTCCTCAGGCACCGCCATGCCCAGAAAGCCCTGTTTGCCGGCCTCGAGCCACACACCGCGGTCGACGATCTTCGCCTTTTCCCATTCATCGTGATACGGCGCGACGTGACGATCGAGGAAGGCCCGATAGGACTCCCGAAACAATTCATGCTCAGGCTCGAAAAGGGTGCGCTGATACCTGACGGCACTGCTCATGGATGACCTCCGGCGAACGGGAACCCTGCCGCCTAACATATACCAACCGGGCGGTTGGTTGACGGGGACCGGTCGCAACCAGACAGCCGACAGCCGTGCGGTGGCGCCGGCGCCGATTCTTAGTGCGCGGAGAACTCCCGCAGGCTCGCGGCCAACGCCACCGGAACCCGGGCCTTGATCCGCGTGCCGTCCGAGTTGTGCTCCGCCTCCTGCACACGCCCGTCGGCGTGCACGCGGGCCACCAGGTCACCGCGGTCGTAGGGGATCACCACGTCCACTGCGGTGTCGTTGGGAACAGCAAGCTCGGCCATCCGCCGGCGCAACGCGTCGATGCCTTCGCCGGTGCGCGCGGAGACAAACACCGCGCCGGGCAGCGCGTGACGAAGCTTGGCCAGCATCAGGTCGCTCGCGGCGTCGACCTTGTTCACCACCAGGAGTTCTGGTGGCGGATCACCGTCGTGGTCGGCGATGACTTCGGAAATCACCTGACGAACCGCGTTGATTTGTGCCAGCGGATTGACGTCGGAGCCGTCGACGACGTGCACCAGCAGATCCGCGTCGACAACCTCCTCCAGCGTGGACCGGAACGCCTCGACCAACTGGGTGGGCAGGTGCCGCACGAAGCCGACCGTGTCAGTGAGCACGAACGGCCTGCCGTCATCGAACTCCGCGCGACGGGTGGTGGGTTCCAGGGTGGCGAACAAGGCGTCCTGGACCAGCACCCCGGCCCCGGTCAGCGCGTTGAGCAGACTGGACTTGCCCGCGTTGGTGTAGCCGACGATGGCGATCGACGGCACGTCGCTCTCCAGCCGGCGGTTTCGCTGGGTGTCGCGGGCCTGCTTCATCGCGCTGATCTCGCGGCGCAGTTTGGCCATCCGCTCGCGGATGCGGCGCCGGTCGGTCTCGATCTTGGTCTCACCTGGACCGCGCAGGCCCACCCCGCCGCCACTGCCGCCGGCGCGGCCACCGGCCTGCCGCGACATCGATTCACCCCAGCCACGCAGCCGCGGCAGCATGTACTGCATCTGCGCCAGCGACACCTGGGCCTTGCCCTCCCGGCTGGTGGCGTGCTGGGCGAAGATGTCCAGGATCAGCGCGGTGCGATCGATGACTTTGACCTTGACCGCCTTCTCCAGCGCGGTCAATTGCGCCGGGGACAGTTCACCGTCGCAGATGACGGTGTCTGCGCCGGTCGCCACCACGACTTCGCGGAGTTCGGCCGCCTTGCCCGAGCCGATATAAGTCGACGGGTCGGGCCGGTCGCGACGCTGGATGAGCCCTTCGAGCACCTGTGAACCGGCAGTTTCGGCCAGGGCGGCGAGTTCGGCCATGCTCGCCTGGTTGTCGGCGGCGCTTCCCTCGGTCCAAACCCCCACCAACACGACGCGTTCCAGCCGCAGCTGGCGGTATTCGACCTCGGAGACGTCAGCGAGTTCGGTGGACAGCCCGGCGACGCGGCGCAACGCCGATCGGTCTTCGAGGGCAAGTTCACCGGCGCTGGGCGCGGGGTCTGGCGAGTCTGGGAAGCCCATGTCGGGCGAATCTGGATATCTCATAGCCAGTATCCGATGGTGGCACGTCGCCGGGGTCGATGCATCCGAATTACAGCGCGTCCCACCATGCGTCCGCGATCTCGCCGTGGGCCACCAGCACCGACGGTCCGCGCAAGTAGCTGGTCGCGTTGGTGATGGTGACGTCGACGTCGCCGCCCGGGACACGGATCGTGAGCGTCCCGGTGCCGGCTCCGTCACCGGCCAGCGCGGCGACCGCGGCGGCGACCGTCCCGGTTCCACACGAGCGGGTCTCACCTACCCCGCGCTCGTGGACCCGCATCCGGACCACTCCGCCGGCCGGTGCGGTGAGCACTTCGATATTGACCCCGTCCGGGAACTGCGCACGGTCGAAGTCCACCGCCGCCGCGACGTCCAAGGCCGCAAGTTCTTCAGCAGTCAGTTCCGGGTCCAGGCACGCCAGGTGCGGGTTGCCGACATCGACGGCCACGCCGGCAAACCGCCTTCCACCGACTGTCGCCTCCCCCGTGCCCAGCCGATTGGCCTTGCCCATGTCGACGGTGACGTCGGCGTTGGTCGCATCGACGTGGTGCACAGTGACCGGTCGCGGGCCGGCCAGTGACCCGACGACGAACTCGTCGCGGGCCTCCAGGCCAGCCGAACGCAGGTAATGCGCGAACACCCGCACCCCGTTGCCGCACATCTGCGCGGTCGACCCGTCGGCGTTGCGGTAGTCCATGTACCAGTCGGAGGCGCTGACACCGTCCGGCAGGCGATCGAGCACACCGGCCGCCATGGCGGCGCCCGCGGTGGTGACCCGCAACACGCCGTCGGCGCCCAGCCCGCGGCGCCGGTCGCACACTGCGGCGACCCGGGCAGGGCTGAGCGTCAGCTCGGCCTCGACATCGGGCAGCAGCACGAAGTCGTTCTGGGTGCCGTGGCCCTTTGCGAATATCACCAGATCAGGATACGTTCCGCCACGCCTGCAATGTGCCGTCGACGATTCCGGGCTCCCCCACTTCAAGCCAGTGCACCCGTTGGTCGCGGCGAAACCACGACCGCTGCCGTCGCACATATCGGCGGGTGCCCACGTAGGTCTGCTCACGCGCGTCGCGCAGTAGCTCGGCTCCGCCGCCGGCATCCAGAGCCGCGATCACCTGGGCGTAGCCCAGTGCGCGTGACGCGGTGACGCCGTCGCGCAGGCCCGCACCCAGCAGCGCGCGTACCTCCTCGACCAGGCCATGCTCGAACATCGCATCGGTGCGCCGGGCCAGTCTTTCATCGAGAACTGTTGTGTGACCGTCTAATCCGACGATAGCGGTGTCCCACCGCGGAGTGCCGATGCTCGGTGCGGACGCGGCGAACGGCTGCCCGGTGAGCTCGACCACCTCAAGTGCCCGCACCGTGCGCCGGCCGTCGGTGGGCAGGATGGCCGCGGCGGCCGCCGGGTCGCGGCGGGCCAGCTCGGCGTGCAGCCTGGCCACCCCGACCTCTGCCAATCGCTGCTCCCACCGCGTGCGCACGGCCGGATCGGTCGCGGGAAAGGACCAGTCGTCGAGCAGCGACTGAATGTAGAGCATCGAACCGCCCACCACGACCGGCACCGCTCCCCGGTCCGCGATCGCCTCGATATCCGCGGCGGCGGCGCGCTGATAGCGGGCCACGGTCGCGGTCTCGGTGACGTTCAGCACGTCGAGTTGATGATGCGGGATGCCGCGGCGCTGCGCGACGGGCAGCTTCGCGGTTCCGATGTCCATGCCGCGATAGAGCTGCATCGCGTCGGCATTGACAATCTCAGCGCCGACCTGGTCGCTGAGTCGCTCGACGACGTCGAGCGCGAGCTGCGACTTGCCGGTGCCCGTCGGGCCGATGATCGCGAGTGGTCTCACGGCTGCCAGACAGCGGCGAAGTAGCCCACACCGTAGGGCGCTCCGCGGTAGAGCTCCTTGGCCGTTCGCGGCCCCGGCTCGGTGAGGCCGGCCAGCACCTGAAATGCCACCCGCCCCAGGATCTGCCCGGGAAGCCGGGTCAGGGCGGCCACGTCGCCGTTTGCCAGCGCGTCGTCAAGGGCCAGTTGCACATCCGCGGCGCCAGGGTCATAGCCGCCGGGGGCCGTCGGAGTCAGGGTGTTCGCGCCGTCGGCGACGACCAGCACACCGATCGGATCGGGCGCCTCGTCTATCTCGGCGCGCAGTTGCCTGCCGCGGGCCAGCACAGTGTCGGCATCGTGGTCGCTGCGGTAGACGCGCACCTGTGCATTGGCCTCGGGCTGGGCCTGGCCCCGCACCCAGCCGGCGAGCAGTGCGCACACCGGGAATTCGACCGGAAGCTCAGCGCGCTCACCCGCCCGCGGTGAGAGTCGAACCCGCAGGTCGGCACCGAAGCCCGCGAAGGTACCCACGGAGTTTGGGCCGGTGGGGCCCAGGACGTCGTCCCTACCGCCGGTTCCGATGACGATCCAGCGCGGCGGTAACAGCGCGGCCGCCGCCAGCACCTCCGCCCTCAGGTCGGCCACCTCCGCGCTCGCCGCTCCGCCGAGTTCAGGGACAAGCACCGGCGCGGACGGAACGATCGCGATGGCGCTCAACACGCCACCAAACTAACGTCTCGGCGACGCGAGCATTAAGAGTCGTCCTGGGGCCAGACCAGAACTAGGGCACGGAGTCCTGCGCCACGATGGCGTCCCCGGCTGCGCCGCCGTCGCCGGGCAAGCGTTCGGACGGTGCTTCATGCTGGTTGGTGGTTTTAAGGTCGTGGCCGGTCTCGGCGGCGATCGAGGCGGCCTCGCCGCGGGCCAGGCCGACCGTCGCTACGATTACTACCGCCACCGCCGCGACCAGCACAAACACTTCGGGCCCACCGACGTCAAATGTCTCGTCAAGCAGGAGAACGCCGAGCGCACCCGCCACCACTGGCTTCGCCACGGTCATCGTCGGCAACGAAGCGGTCAGCGCACCGGCGCGGAAAGCCGCCTGCTGGAAAATCATCCCGGCCAACGCCACCGGCAGCCATGGATAGAACTCCGGCGATCGCAGCACAGCCCCGACGCCGTCTTCGGCCACTTCGACGACTCCCTTCGTCAGCACCGCGAACACGGCCAACGACGATCCCGAGACCACAGCCAGCAGCACAGCAGCGACCGGACGACCGGCCCAGATGCGCGCCCCGAGCACACACAACACCAACGCGGGGCCCAGCACCATGGCCACGATGACCCAATTTCTCAGCGGCACCCGCTCATGGCCGGTCTCCGGGTCCCCGACGATGATGACCACCGCCAACGCACCTGCCAGCACGACCGCCCACGTCCACTCCCAACGGGTCACCCGGTGACGGGTCAGCCGCGCATAAATCGGCAAGGCGAACAGCAGCGCGCTCACCTGCAGGGCCGTCACCAGCACCACTGAACCCCAGGCCAGGGCCGCGGCCTGCAGACTGTAGTTGGTGACTGCTGCCGTGCCACCCAACCACCACCGGGTGTCGCGCAACGACATGCGGAACAGCTCGAGGTGGCCGACTTCTTCGTCGGTGATCTCCTGCGCGGAGCGCTGTCGGATCACATCGCCGATCGCAGAAAACAGCGCCGCGAGCAAGGCGATCAATGCCGCGATATCCACCTTCGACATCGCCACCCCCTCACAGCGTTCCGACCAGCATTCCCGCCAGAAGGTGTGCGTACACTTGCGGTTTGATTGCAGTTCAACGAGCACTTTAGTTGCTGTCGCGCCACGGTCTCGACCGAACGGCCCGCGGCATTTCAAATTCTTATGTCTTCTTATGTCAAGAAACTATGCAGCGCCCATGCAAAACCTGTGTAAAGGCTGGGACCGACAGCTAGGCTGGCTCGCCGCGGCCGCCGCGACCGCCGCGACTGGAGATCCCACATCCGGTGCGGTCACAGGTATGCGGCGGATTGTGACTAGCCTCTCATCGGCGGCCGCCATGGAGGCGGCTTCGCCGCGGGCCAGGGCCGCGGTCGCGACAATCACCACCACCACCGCGGCGGCCAACGCAACCAGCTGCGGTCCGTCGGCGCCGAGAGTCTCGCCCAGCACGGTGACACCCAGTAGCGAAGCCACGACCGGCTCGGTCACCGTCATCGTCGGTAACGACGCGGTCAGTGAGCTGGCGCGGAATGAGGACTGCTGAAACACCGTCCCGAGCAACGCGACCAGCAACCAGGCGTACAGCTCCGGCGTGCGCAGCAGCGCACCCAAGCCTTCATCGGCCACGTCGACGATGGCCTTGGTGAACACCGCGAACAACGCCCACGACGACGCCGACACCACCGCGAGCAGCACCGCCGCAACCGGGCCCGACCAGATCCGCGCGCCCAGCACACAGAACACCATTGCCGGGCCGATCACCATGGCCACCACAGCCCATGCCTGTAGCGATGCCCGCTGGTAGCCGGCGGCCGGGTCACCGACCATGACGAACACCGCCACCGCACCGGCCAGCAGTACCGCCCACCCCCACTCCCGGCGGGTCAACCCCTGCTTGGTCAGCCACGCATAAACCGGCAACGCGAACAGCAACGCCGTCACTTGCAGGGCCTGCACCAACACCACCGACCCCAGTCCCAGCGCGACGGCCTGCAGCGCGGCGCTGACCACGGCCGCGCCTCCGCCCAGCCACCACTTCATGTCGCGCAATGACATTCGGAGCAGCTCGACATGCCCGACCTGCTCGTCGGTGACCTCCTGCGCGGACCGCTGACGGACCACGTCACCGACGCCTGATATCAACGCGGCGATCAGCGCGAGCAACGCCGCGATATCCACTTTCGCGATGATGACCCTCCCCCAACGGACACCGAAAGTCCCCGAGCAATGCCAACTTTCTGCGTCACGCTACCGGGCGAAACCTCGTCACTCCGCTGCCCGAGGCCGAGTTGTAACCGACCGGGCCGTGCACACCGTGATATCAGCGACTGGCCGGGTGCCTAACCAGCGCTACGGCTGATGGAAGGGCCAAGGTGCCACGCACTGCCCGCCAAGCTGGTTCAATACTGTTGGAAGCGAATTGGGAGAATCTGGTGACAGCCGCAGGGCCGCACTAGAGCTTCCGACCCGTACAGGTGCCGCTCCGCGCGGCAGGTGCGCGGGATGACAACCCCGCGAAGAATGGCAAAGGGCAGGTGACCAGCGGATGACGGCCGACGAGCCCCGCAGCAACGATCCACCGAGGCCGGCGCCGCGCCCTGGACCGCGTCCCGGTCCCGGGCCGATGCCGCGACCTCCCGCTTACCTGGTGGCAGCACACCCACCCAGCGATCCGCATCAGTTCGGACGCGTCGATGACGACGGCACCGTCTGGCTGGTCAGCTCGGCCGGCGAGCGCATCATCGGCTCCTGGCAGGCCGGCGACCCCGAAGCCGCGTTTGCCCATTTCGGCCGAAGATTCGATGATCTGAACACCGAGATCACGCTGATGGAGGAGCGGCTGGCTCAGGGGACCGGCGATCCTCGCAAGATCAAAGCCAATGCCACCGCGCTGACCGAGACGTTGCCCACGGCCTGTGCGCTGGGCGACGTCGATGCGCTCGCGGACCGGTTGGCGAACCTGCTTGCGCGGATCGATGTCATCGTCACCGCGCATCGCTCCCGACGCGACGAGCATCGGGCCGCTCAGACCGCCCTTAAGGAGGCGCTGGCGGCCGAGGCCGAGGATCTGGCTGCCAACTCGACTCAATGGAAGGTCGCCGGCGATCGGCTGCGCGCGATCCTCGACGAATGGAAGACGATCACAGGTCTGGACCGCAAAGTCGACGACGCGCTGTGGAAGCGCTATTCGGCGGCCCGGGAAAACTTCAACCGGCGGCGCGGATCGCATTTCGCTGAGCTGGACCGGGAGCGTTCGGGGGTTCGGCAGTCAAAGGAACGGCTCTGCGAGCAGGCCGAAGAGCTGGCCGCGTCGACCGACTGGTCCGCCACTAGCGCCGAGTTCCGAAAGCTGCTCACCGAATGGAAGGCGGCGGGACGCACGAGCAAGGATATCGACGACGCGCTGTGGCGACGCTTCAAAGCCGCCCAGGACTCGTTCTTCACGGCTCGTAATGCCGCTACCGCGGAAAAGGACGCGGAGTTGGAGGCCAATGCCGCCGCCAAAGAGGCGCTGCTGGCTGAAGCGGAAAAGTTGGACACAGCCAACCATGACGCCGCGAGGACAGCGCTGCGCTCGATCGCTGACAAGTGGGACGCGATCGGCCGAGTGCCCCGGGAACGGTCCGCCGATTTGGAGCGGCGACTGCGCGCAGTCGAGAAGAAGGTGCGCGACACCGGCGAATCCGACTGGTCGGATCCGCAAGCGCAGGCCCGCGCCGAGCAGTTCCGTACCCGGGCTGAGCAGTTCGAACGGCAGGCGCAAAAGGCAGCGGCGGCCGGCCGGACCAAAGAGGCCGAAGAGGCGAGGGCCAACGCCGAGCAGTGGCGACAGTGGGCTGACGCGGCCGCTGAAGCACTGACCCGCAGGTCCTAGCGGCCGGGCTCCTGATCCTCCGGAGGCGTCCCGGCGTCCGGGGTGTCGGGGTTGTCGGCGTCGCTTTGTAGGCTGTCGAGCAGCGTCCTCGATTGCTGCTGCGCAACGACCCGCCGCCGCTGTTCCTCGGCCGCCAGTTGCACGATGGTGCGCGACCACACCACGCGGCCCCAGTGAAATGTCAACAGGATCACGGTGATCCACGCCACGATGAGCCCTATACCGGGGCCGGGATGACCCGCGGCCACGGTCTGGCGCGACCAGACAGCCAACAGCCCAGCCGCGCTGGCTATCGCCGTACCCGCCAGCGCAACCCAGGCCAGCGCCCAGCGTCGTGTCATCAACGCCAGCATTGAGAAACCGACGCCGAACACCAATGCCAACCAGGCGAACACCCGCGAGGGCAGGGCCACCGCGGCCGCGCCGGCACCATGACTGCCGAACAGCACATCCCATCCGCGCACATCGCCGGTGTGCGGCAAGATGAACGATCCCAGCAGCACGAACACCAGGACGGCGACCACGACCGCCCGTGGGCCAGGCTCGATCTCGCGCGCGACCCGGCGTTCCGCCGCTTCGATTTCAGTCCGGAAGGCGTCGAAGTCCGCCCCGTTGTGTTCTTCGGTCATCGGGCACATGCGAGGGGTTCGACCGAACCGGCGGGCTGCCCAACACCGGGCATGCCAAGACCGACACCGCGTGGGCGTTGTCCGGCGGCGTGCGCATCGCCGGCACGCGTGCGGCGGTGTGTCAGGATGCCCGCGTCCGCGATGAGATGGTGTGGCGCTGCCTCGGTGACCACCGCGGTGACGATGTCGCCGGGCCGCACCTCATTGTCACCGGCCGTGAAGTGCACCAGGCGGCCGTCGCGTGCCCGCCCGGTCATGCGCGCCGTTCGCGCATCCTTGCGTCCTTCGCCGGTAGCGGCCAACAATTCGACGGTCTGCCCGATCAGCGCGCGATTCCCCTCGATGCAGATCTGCTCCTGCAGCCGGACCAGCCGTTCATAGCGTTCCTGCACAACGGCTTTCGGGACCTGCCCGGCGAGTTCGGCGGCGGGAGTGCCGGGCCGCTTGGAGTACTGGAAGGTAAACGCGGCAGCAAATCGGGCCTGCCGCACCACGTCAAGGGTGGCCGCGAAGTCCTCTTCGGTCTCACCGGGAAACCCCACGATCAGATCGGTCGTGATGGCGGCGTGTGGCATGGCCACCCGAACGCGGTCGATGATGCCGAGATAGCGCTCGGCGCGGTAGGACCGCCGCATCGCACGCAGGACCCGGTCGGATCCGGACTGTAGCGGCATATGCAAGGCGGGACAGACGTTGGGCGTCTGCGCCATAGCCTCAATGACGTCGTCGGTGAACTCGGCTGGATGCGGGGAGGTGAACCGCACGCGTTCCAGTCCGTCGATACCTCCGCAGGCCCGCAACAACTCGGCGAACGCACCGCGGTTGCGGGTCAGCGCCGGGTCGGCGAAGGAGACCCCGTAGGCGTTGACGTTCTGCCCGAGCAGGGTGACTTCGAGCACGCCGTCGTCGACCAGCGATCGCACCTCGGCGAGGATGTCCGCGGGACTACGGTCGACCTCCTTGCCCCGCAGCGACGGGACGATGCAGAAGGTGCAGCTGTTGTTGCACCCCACGGAGATGGAAACCCAGGCGGCATAGGCTGATTCGCGGGCGCTGGGCAGCGCCGACGGAAACTGCTGCAGCGCCTCGGCGATCTCCACCTGAGCGACCTTGTTGTGCCGGGCCCGCTCTAGCAGCGTGGGCAGCGATCCGATGTTGTGAGTGCCGAAGACGACATCGACCCACGGTGCCTTGCCCAGCACGGTGTCTCGGTCTTTCTGGGCCAGGCAACCGCCCACCGCGATTTGCATGTCGGGATTGCCACGCTTGCGCGGAGCCAGGTGGCTGAGGTTGCCGTATAGCTTGTTGTCGGCGTTCTCACGGACCGCGCAGGTGTTGAAGACCACCACGTCTGCATCGGCATCGTCGGCCGCCCGTTGGTAGCCGGCCGCTTCGAGCAGGCCCGCCAATCGCTCGGAATCGTGAACGTTCATCTGGCAGCCGTAGGTGCGGACCTGATAGGTACGCGCCGGCCCAGCGCCCGCAGCCGCGGGGTCAGCCACCATCCAAGTCACGGGGCCATGGTACGGCGACTGGCTTGGCTTACTAGACCCGGCGGCGCTCCCGTTCGGCGGCCAGCTCGGCGACGACCACCTCGCACGCCAGCGTCTGGCTGTACCCACGGCGCGCCAGCATCGCCACCAGCCTGCGAGTCACCCGCGCACCGTCCTCGCCCAGCGCCTCCCGTCGCAGCCTGGCCCGTACCAGCTGCTCAGCCCGCTCCCGCTCGGCATTGGCACCGAGCCCGTCCAACACCGTGGTGATCACGTCGTTGTCGACACCCTTGGTCTGCAGCTCAGCAGCCAACGCACGCTTGCTCTTTCCCGCGTTCGCCCGCCGCGAGCGCACCCACTCTTGGGCGAAGTCGGTGTCGTCCACCAGGCCGGCGGCCGCCAGTCGATCCAATACCCGGTCACGGATGTCGGCGGGGTAGCCGCGTTTTTTCAGCTGACCCGACAACTCGGCCCGCGTTCGCGATCTCGCAGTGAGCAGGCGCAGGCAGAATGCCCGCGCCAGCTCCTCGCGAGATGGCTCAGAAATCGACGGGGGCGGGCAGGACACCGTCACCAGAGGAGTCATCGGTCACGACCGCACCAATGCCAAGCTTTTCCTTGATCTTCTTTTCGATCTCGTTGGCCACGTCGGCGTTCTCCAGCAAGAAGTTGCGGGCATTCTCCTTGCCCTGGCCGAGCTGCTCACCCTCGTAGGTGAACCACGAACCGGACTTGCGGATGAAGCCCTGGTCCACCCCCATGTCGATGAGCGAGCCCTCCCTGCTGATGCCTTTGCCGTAGAGGATGTCGAACTCGGCCTGCTTGAACGGCGGCGCCACCTTGTTCTTGACGACCTTGACCCGGGTGCGGTTGCCGACTGCGTCGGTGCCGTCCTTGAGCGTCTCGATTCGCCGCACATCCATGCGCACCGACGCGTAGAACTTCAAAGCCTTTCCACCCGTCGTGGTTTCGGGGCTGCCGAACATCACCCCGATCTTCTCACGGAGCTGGTTGATGAAGATCGCGGTGGTTCCCGAATTGTTCAGCGCACCGGTCATTTTCCGCAGCGCCTGGCTCATCAGCCGGGCCTGCAGACCGACATGGCTGTCCCCCATCTCGCCCTCGAGCTCCGCGCGCGGCACCAGCGCCGCCACCGAGTCGATGACCACAATGTCGAGCGCGCCGGAGCGGATCAGCATGTCGGCGATCTCGAGGGCCTGCTCACCGGTGTCGGGTTGACTGACCAGCAGGGAATCGGTGTCGACGCCGAGCCTCTTGGCGTAATCCGGGTCCAGGGCATGCTCGGCATCGATGAACGCCGCGACGCCGCCGGCCGCCTGGGCATTGGCCACCGCGTGCAGCGCGACGGTGGTCTTACCCGACGACTCCGGGCCGTAGATCTCCACGATCCGGCCGCGGGGCAGGCCGCCGATGCCCAAGGCCACGTCCAGTGCGATGGATCCGGTCGGAATGACCGAGATGGGCTGACGCATCTCGTCGCCGAGACGCATCACCGAACCTTTGCCGTAGCTCTTTTCGATCTGGGCCATCGCCAGCTCGAGGGCCTTCTCACGGTCGGGGACTTGCGTCATGTTGCTTCTCCTGTAGTCGGTGTTCAGTGACCGGTATCGGTCGGTTGGCCGTGACCCTAGAGAAGGCCACCGACAAGTCGGCATCTCCTAATGATCACCACAGTAGACGAACATCTGTTCGATTCAAGTTCGACACGCCGTACCGGTTGCGTGTGGCAACATCACCTACCGAAGAGCGCATATGAACATCTCCCTGGAGCTGTCCGAGGTTTCCTCCTATGGAGGGTTTTTCGCGCTGACCGTGGGCGGAGACGCTGCGGGGTGGCATCCGGTCGGCCAGTCCTACGCCGACGGATTCACGGACCTGATCGACGCCACTGTCGGCCGTTACCGCACCACGGAGTCGCGGGTCGGCGCCTCCCTGGTGCACCTCGGCCATGCCGCCCGGCTGTGGTCGCCCGTTCTCGCGTGCGCGTTGAGCCACGGCGTCATCCTGGACCTGACGGACCTGCAGCGCGCCGACGACGGGGCTCAGCTACGACTGCCCGAACCCGTCGGACAACCGGTCGAGTCGCCTGCCGCGGAGTTGTTGTATCGCGTTGTCGTGCAAGAGCATATGCAACCGCTCGAGGCCGGCCTGCGCGTCAAGCTGGCGCCCGCCCTGCTGTCCGGCAACATCGCGTCCGCGCTCGTCGGAGCGTCCCGGGCGTTGCTTGCAGCGCGCCCCGACCTGCGTCAGCCCATCGTCGGGATCACCGAATCCCTCCTAGGTGGCTGGTGTCGAACGGGCAGTTTCGCGCGCCGTGGCGAAATCGGTCAAAACCGGCACCGCCAGAACGGACGCTGAGCGACTTTTGGCGAC
>Ga0209040_10000284_pt1 | contig 37321 bp, 23 predicted proteins | sample BogFormECP12_OM3_FD_188240 | JGI IMG/M metagenome (GOLD analysis project Ga0209040, IMG submission 188240) | Bog forest soil microbial communities from Calvert Island, British Columbia, Canada - ECP12_OM3 (SPAdes) (version 2) | ecosystem: Environmental > Aquatic > Freshwater > Wetlands > Bog ... | reverse complement strand
CGGGAAAGTGATTACGCCCATGGATGATCAGCAGATCCTTGATGCGGCCGACAATGAACAGCTCACCCTCGGAGATGAAACCCTGGTCGCCGGTTCTTAGCCAGGGTCCGTCAGGCGTGCCCGGCGAAGGGTCGACGAGCATTGCGCCGAAGCAGCGCTGCTCCTCCGGCGGTTTGCGCCAGTAGCCGTCGGCGACATTGGCGCCATGTACCCAGATCTCGCCGACCACGCCCTGAGGGCACTCGCGGTATGTGTCGGAGTCGACGATCCGCAGCGTGGGTGATCGTGGCACTTTGTATTTGACCAGCTCTGTGCCGGTCCCTGACGAACACCGCTGAACGCGGCCCGCGGACAGCTCCCCGAGATCGAAGTGAACCGCCTCCGATGATCCACTCCAGGTGCCAGCCGCCACGAAGACGGTTGCCTCCGCCAAGCCATATGAAGGACGCATCATATGGTCCCGAAAATTGAAGTGAGCAAACCGATCAACGAAGTGTTGCAATGTGGCCGGCTCGACACGTTCGGCACCGCTGATGATGCCCACCACCCCGCCGAGGTCTAGCCCGGCCAGGTCGCTGTCGGTTGTTTTGCGGGCGGCCAAGTCAAAGGCGAAGTTAGGCGCCGCTGACCACGTCGCAGGACTCCCGGCCAAAGATCGCATCCATCTGGCCGGCCTCTCCAAGAACGAAATCGGACTCGTCAGCTCGCCGCGAAAGCCGCCCAGGATTGGTGCGCAGACTCCCAGCACCAAACCCATGTCATGATAAAAGGGCAACCACGAAACAATCGTGGATGGGGGTTTAACGTGGGAGTCCGCGAAAAAGCTGCGCATCAGCTGCTCGAAATTCACCTGGAGGTTGCGGTGCGAGATCATCACCCCGGTTGGCAGTCGGGTCGAACCTGAGCTGTACTGCAAATACGCCGTGCTCGGCAAGTCGGCTGTCCGAACGCTTGTTCCGCCATCGACGTCCAGATTCATCGAATCGATTTCGACGATCTTTGGAACAGCGTCCAGGCGTGCTTGATCAACATATTCGGTGATATCTTCGGCGACCGCGGACGTTGTGAGAACAACTGAGGGCGACGTATCGGCAAGGACCGCACTTACACGCTCATCACGCGAGCCGCGGTGCGGCAACGGGAGCGGAACTGCGATCAGCCCAGCCTGCATGGATCCCAGGAATGCCGCAATGTAATCAAGGGACTGGGGAACCAGGATTACTGCCCTGTCTCCGACCGACCCATAAAGGTCGAGCTCGCGTGCCACATTTAGGGTTCGGCGGGATAACTGTGACCACGTGAGACTCTCGGGAACACCCGCCCAGTCGTCGTCGTAATTGGTAAAAGTGAACGCTACGTCATGGGGCCGCAGGCTGGCACGTCCGTGCAGCATGGCGAGAATAGATGGCGGAGACATAGGCGTCACATTACGTCCGTAATAACTCGTCGAATCCGTCGGCTCGGAGTCAGGCGCCGGCTTCGCCTGCGCCGTGCGACAACACGGACATGGCACCGGCCAGGATCTGCGAGAACGGGTCTGCGCCGCCGCCGAATGTCGCCTGGTTGGCCGGCGCAGTGACGGCCGCTGGGTCGAACCCATGCACCGGGTCCACCTGAACCGGAGCGGTCGCCGGGTCGTCGTTTCGCGCATAGCCCGCATTCACCCGGGGGATCAGGATTGCGTCGAGCTTGTTCAGCGTGTCTTCCGGGATCCCGATGTAGGCCAGCGCCATGACAAGAGGAAGGTGCTTTTCCGGGACCATGATCGTGGTGTCTTTCGCGCCCCTGGAGTTGATCGTCGTTCTGATGTTCTGCGGCGGCACCATGCTCGCGTTCGTGAAGGCCACCGCGGTGTGACCGGTGGCGAGGCCCATGACCGTGTTGGCGAGAGCAAACAGGTTGTCCGGCCGGTCGGGGAAGTCCGCGATCGAGTCGTACGCAGCCACGAACCTGTTGGTGTCGTACTGGCTCTCGTATGGCGGCGGCATGGTGTAGTCGAGTGCGGGAACAACGCTGCCGACCGGGAACATGGCGGTCAGGAAACTCTGGCCGAAGGCGTGATGTCCGATCGGGTCGCCGAATGTGGCGAAGTTCAGTGTGTTCGGCGGGGGAGCGGTCGGGTCAGTCGCCAGTCGGGCCTGCGCGCCATCGACGACGAACCCACCCTCGGATAAGCCGATCGCCGTACCGGGGCGACCGGTGGTGCGAATCGCCGCGTCGAGGTTGTTTATTCCCTCGTCGACCGACTCGCCGACGCTGGGACCGTCCATACCCAGGCCCGGGAAGGATTCATCGATCTTGCCGATGCCGGGGAAGAGTCGCTCTAGCACGTGGCCCTGAACCTGCCCCGCCGGGTAGCGAACGATTTGTCGCTGCTGGCCGGGGAACCAGTCAGCGCCCTCCATGCGGATGTATTGGTCGTAGGGGATGCCGAGGACGTGAGCGCCGCCGAGGGCGTAGGCGGTCTGATCGCCAGGCGCCCCGGGACTCGGCGGCCCGCTGATGGGCGTGTCGTCGGCCGAGGCGGTTCCGAGGCCGAAATATCCTGTGGCGCTGACAGTTACCAGCGCCGTAACTCCTGCGACTAGTTTCTTCATCCCTACTCCTCACCCCTCGGCTTCGTCTCGTAGTCTCACATACATCACTCGTGCGCGCGAACCCGTCCCGGCCACCAGTTCGCCCGCCCGACCAGCGCAGCCATGGCGGGCACCGTTACGGTGCGCACCAAGAAGGTATCCAGCAAGATTCCGACGCCGATCACGAAACCGCCCTGGACCACGGTGCTGATGCTGGAAAACAAGAGACCGAACATCGAGGCAGCGAAGATCAGACCCGCCGCAGTGATCACACCGCCGGTCGAACTCAGGGTGCGAATGACGCCGTAACGCATGCTGTGCGGAGACTCGTCACGCATTCGCGAGACGAGCAGCATGTTGTAATCGGCTCCGACCGCGACCAACACCACGAATGCTAGTGGGGGCACGCTCCAATGTAATTGCTGGCCGAGTATGAATTGAAATACCAGCGCGCCAATGCCCACCGCCGACAAATACGAAATCACCACGGAAGCAACTAGATACAGCGGCGCGACAACCGCACGCAGCAGCGCGATCAAGGTCAGTAGCACGACGATGAGGGTTACGGCGATGATGAACCGGATGTCGTGTTCGTAATAGTCGCGCGTGTCCCGCAGGCTGGCGGTGTATCCCGCCATCGATACCGTGGCGTCCGCCAATGCGGTATTCGGTTGGGCTCCCCGAGCGGTTCCACTGATTGCGTTGACCTGATCCATGGCTTCGGTGCTGAACGGACTGAGTTTGGTTTGAACCAAGTACCGCACCGAGTGGCCGTCTGGCGAAATGAATATCTTGGCGGCCTTGTTGAACTGCTCTAAGTGCAGCAGCTGGGACGGGATATTGAACCCGGCCATGGCCGGTTGCGCCGCGTCATGTTTCAGCGTCAGCAGAAACGCCGCCGACTCACTGAGCCCGGCACCCATCTGTTTGAGTTGGTCGACGAGTTGTGCCACCGCGTCAGCCACTTGCCGGCTCCCACCGGCGAATCGGGCTGCGCCATCTTGCAGGCTGTTCAGGTTTGCCTGCAGGCCACCGGGTTGGTCCATCCCCATGGAATGCAGCACCCTACTGACGTTCGCGAACGCACCACGCAGGCGGTCCATCGATGCGTTCAGGGTCTGCCTGTCTGGAAACGTCTGCAGTTGTCGAGCCAGATCATTGATCTGGTCGAGGTCCCCCTGATCGCGCGCGCCGACCAGCCGCTCAAACTGCCCGCGGGTAGCGCTGCAGGACGAGTCGAGATCGCAGACCGGGTTGCCCTGCAGCGCCGTCAGAACCGGGAATATCCAGCCGAACATGTCCTTGGCGGCCGAAAAGTTCCAGCCCATGGAATTGCTGAGCGAGTTGACGGCGTCGACGAGCTTGGCTGCGGTGTCGACCTCCTTGACCAACGTGTCGCCACTGTACTGGGTTCTCATCGATGACGAAGCGTCGATCAGGCCCTGGATACCGATAACGAGCTGGCTGACTTGGCCTCGCATATCGCCGAGGTTGTCGGCCAGCGTGCCGGCCCCTTCGGCCAGCCGGTTGAAGTCATCGGTGTGGTCGTTGATCTCGTTTGACCCGCTGGCCAGAAAGGTGCCGATAGCGCCCGCCTGATATGTGGCTCTGAATTGCTCTGGCACAGCTCCGGTGGGACGAGTGATGCCACTGACTGCAGCGATATTCGGCAGTTGGCTGACTCGGTCCGCCATTTGCTCCAAGTCTGCAAGGGCCTGCGGCGTGCGAAGGTCATGCGGTGATTGGATGAGGATGTACTCCGGAATGGACTGATTCACGGGGGAATGGCGATCCAGCGCGGCATACCCGATGGAGCTCGGTGCAGAAGATCGCAGGGCCTTGCGATCGTCGTAGTTGTAGCGCACCAAGCCGGCGCAGCTGGCCAGGATGATCAACACAAGCACACTGGCAACCAGATGGACCTTCGGCCGGCGCACAATGCGTATGCCCGAACGCCGCCAGAACCGAGTGGTCAGTTCGCGCCGTGGCTTGACCCAGCCGCGTGGCCCGGCGAGCACCAGAATCGCCGGCAGCAACGTCACCGCGGCGAGGAACGCCACGCCGATCCCAATCGCCGACGACGCTCCGACCGTTTTGAACACGCCCATTCGGGCGAAGCTTATGACGAGAAAAGTGATTCCGACGGTGGCGGCGGATGCCGTGATCACTTTTCCGATCGAGATCATTGCCCCCTTGACCGCCTGATCGAAATCCGCACCCAACCGCAAATGGTCGTGATAGCGGCTGATGAGAAAGACCGCGTAATCCGTTCCGGCGCCGGCCATTATCGCGCTCAGAAATATGATGGACTGGTTCGAGACGCCCGAGCCGGTCAGTTGGGAGAATCCAGCCACTACCGCCTGCGCGATCACCAGGGATATCCCGATCGTTACCAGCGGCAGCAGCATGGTGACCACGTTGCGGTAAATCGCCAGCAGGACGATGAGCACCAGAACGGCGATCGCCAGCTCAATCGGAAGCCGATCCCGAGTGCCCGCGACCGTAAGGTCGGCGACGGTTGCCGCGGGGCCGGTGATATTTGCCGTCAGGGGCGTTCCGGCGACGGCGTGTTTGACGATGTCGCCGATCTGGTTGAAAGCGGCGTAAGACCGTGGAGTGCCCAACTCGCCCGCGACGCCGACCGGCAGCACCCAAGCTTTGTGGTCCTTGCTGGTCACGACCGAACGCAGGGGTGGCGTGCTGACGAAATCCTGCAACATCAAGACATCTCGCGTGTCATGGCGCAGCGCGTCCACCAGTTTGCGGTAAGCGGCTTCGTCGGCGGGGCCAAGCCCCTTGTCGTCGGTCAGGACCACCAGCAGGAGGTCTTCTGAGCCCGATTCGTGAAACGCCTCGGTCATCTTTCGAGCGGTGACGCTCGACGGTGCATCGCTGGGCAAGATGGCAAGCGGATGCTTCTGGGACATCTCGTTGAGGGATGGGAACGTCAGTGGTAGTGCGACCGCAATCGCGACCCAGAGCCCTATTACTACCCAGGGCCACCGCACCACAAAATCGGCTAGTCGTCGCATATCGCCCTCACCCCCGGTCGGCGCAGTCGTGCGCGCTCGCCGGCGACACTCGCCGACGCCCTGTCAAACCGCGCAATTTCGTACCGTGCCCGCCCGGAAATTGCGCATATTAGAAAAGCCCTAGCCATCGAATTGCTCCACGCTACGCGACGCGTCCCCAGTGCCCGCTATCAGCGACCCGCACGCACACGGACCTCATCGCCGCGATGTAACGGACAACTGATTTCTGGGCGACCGGGTTGTCGGGATACATGATCGCCATTACCGTGCCCTCCCCGTACCGAAATACATAGATCGTCAGTTGATATGAATACCGACCGTCAGAGTGGATTCCTATATTGTTCGCAAGACCCAGGTCGGCTGCTGCAAGGACGGCGTTGAGCGGAGCAGCGCCGCCATGGAAGAAGTTCGACACCGGGAAGTTTGGCTGTGGCCAGCTCAACCACGGCGCCAATTCCAGTACGCGGTAATACGGTACCTTCGCCATGTTCAGACCTGAATCGAAAGAAGCCTGCGCTGCCCACGCAGCATCGCCGAAAGAGGCCGCAGCAATTGGCACGGTGATCGGGACTAAGCCGGTAAACCAACCCTGCGTCATAAAATTGTCCGTAGTTCTGCGCGTATCCCTGGGAGTGAGGCCGTAATACGTGAGAGCGCCCGTAAACTCATACTCTACCAGGGCGTTGCAGGCGAACAAGCCGCCGACGAAGCGCGCGCCGGCCGCTGTGCAGGCTGACTCGAACCGCTCCGTCTGTTCTGCGTCCATCAGCAGCTCGGAGACCATGTCACTGTTACTCGGCTCCAACGGGTTACCCAGTGGGAGTGGGAATTCGGGAAAGCTACCATTGTTGTTCTCGGCGAAGTCAATCCATGCGCGTACCTCAGGCGAATCTACGGTTAACGTTGACGCGTACTGGCGCTCGCGGGCGCAGAAATCGTCAAAGCTGCCGGCATCGGGAAGCGCAAGGGGTTCACCGCCTCCGCTGAACGCCGCATACATTCCGTTGGCCTCAAGCATCGTTGCGCCAATCAAACTCGCGTCCCCGTGGACATGATCGATGGCGCCAAAGAAAGTGAAGTGACTCTCGTTTTGGACAATCCCGAAGGTGAAGCAGCCCCACTCCAGCGGATTCGGTATGGCCACGACATGAGCGCGTATTTCGTCAACCGTCATTTTGCCGTAATCGATCGGCGTGAATTCAATATCAGCAGGATCGCTGATGGTATGCTTTATGAACTCTCCATTACCGGTGTGGGCGAACCAACTGTGCAAGGTGTCATGCCGACGCAGGTATGCGTTGACAGCGTGATTCATGGCAGAAATATCACACTGGCCGGGTACTTCACAGGTAGTGATTAGTAGTCGCGAAAAGTCCAGCCCCGCGGCTGTCCGTTCGTAGTAATTACGAAGATGTTGGCCCTGCATGTAGCTGACCGGCACAGAACTGGCCGGCGCTTGTCGGGCCTTTTCCTGAGCTGCGGTCGTCGGGTGCCAGGAGATGACCGATCCTGGGGGCGGCGTCCAATCATCGAGTGAGCCGATCGTAATCTTCCCGATGCGCAAAACTTCGTCCTCCTCCGTGTGAACGGCTCCGATCCCGCCACGTTAGCAGCGAGATCAAGATAACCCTCCCAGCGGTCACTGTCGCCGGCGTGCGGGGACGGCGACGGAACGGCCCGGCGTGGGACGCAGACCGGCAGGCAATGCATGGCGATGATAGGGTCCCCGGAGCAGGCGCCCCATTTGCAATAGTGGCCGTCGGGAACGATGCTGGTGTGCAGCCGGGCCGCCCGCGGGGGGTCGAATCTTCACAGGCCCAGGCAGGGAAACAACCCCATGGCAGGGAGGACAACCGTATGGTATCCGTCGAAGATCTGGCGAAGCCGGCATCGGGTTTTGCGATAGTCGGCTACGCGGCGCGTTTCCCGGGCGCCGCGGACGCAAACGAATTCTGGCAGGTGCTGCGGGAAGGCCGGGATGCGATATCGGAGGTGCCCCAGGACCGGTGGGATGCCGACGAATTCTTCGACCCGGATCCCGATGCGCCCGGGAAGGTTGTGACTCGTCGGGCAGGTTTCGTCGATGACGTAACGGGGTTCGACGCGCCGTTCTTCGGTATGTCGACGCGCGAAGTCAATTCGATGGACCCGCAGCATCGGCTCTTGCTGGAGACGGCGTGGCGGGCGGTGGAGCATTCGGGCACCGCGCCAACGGCTTTGGCGAACACCAACACCGGTGTGTTCATCGGTTTAGCCACCAATGACTACCTGGGAATGGCATCCGACCAGCTGACTTACCCCGAGATCGAAGCCTATCTGGCAGTCGGGACGTCGTATGCCGCAGCAGCGGGCCGGATCAGCTACCGGTTGGGGCTGCAGGGCCCGGCGGTCGCCGTCGACACGGCGTGCAGCTCGTCGTTGGTGGCAATCCATCAGGCATGCCAAGCGCTGCGCTTGGGGGAATGCGACCTCGCGCTGGCCGGCGGCGCGAACGTCCTGCTCACCCCGGCGACCATGATCACCTTTTCCCATGCGCACATGCTCGCGCCCGACGGCCGGTGCAAGACATTCGATGCGGCCGCGGACGGCTACGTGCGCGGCGAGGGTTGCGGTGTCATTGTCGTGAAGCGGCTTGAGGACGCGATCCGCGACGGCGACCGGATCCGGGCCGTGATCCGGGGCAGCGCGGTCAACCAGGATGGCGCATCGGGTGGTTTGACGGTGCCGAACGGCATCGCCCAGCAACGGGTTATCGCCGAGGCGCTGGAGCGCGCCGGCATCGCACCGGGCGATGTCGGATACCTGGAGGCACATGGGACCGGGACATCGCTGGGCGATCCGATCGAGGCCCAGGCCGCCGGTGCGGTGTTCGGCGTTGGCCGCGAGGCGAGCCGGCCGCTGTTGATCGGCTCGGCGAAGACGAATATCGGGCATCTGGAGGCAGCCGCGGGGATCGCCGGCGTGATCAAGGTCATCCTGTCGCTCGAGCACGAGACTTTGCCGAAACATCTGAACTTTCAAAATCCGTCGCCGCACATCCCCTGGGACCGGCTTGCGGTGCAGGTTGTCAAGGAGGCCACCCCCTGGGAACGCAACGGTCGGCCACGTATTGCGGGAGTCAGCGCGTTCGGGTTCGCCGGGACCAACGCGCACGTCATCCTCGAGGAAGCGCCTGATGAAGTAAGTCAGGTCGCTGTGGCGCCGGGCCCGGTCGACCAGCCCGGGGACCGACGGTTCAGCGTACTTCCGCTATCGGCGCGCACGCCCGCCGCATTGGCGCAGATCGCCGGTCAATACCGCAGCTGGTTGAGCGCGCACCCGGAGGCCACCTTGGCGGACGTGTGCTTTACCGCCGGGGTGGGGCGAGCACACTTCGAGCACCGGGCCGCGTTGGTGGTCAATTCGACGGAATCTGCCAGTGAGTTGCTCGGTGCGCTCGCCGACGACCGCCCGGCACCTGGTCTGGTGCGCGGAGTATCCGATGACACGCCGAAGACGGCGTGGCTGCTCACCGGTCAAGGCAGCCAGTACCCCGGCATGGCCCGGGAGCTGTTCGACACCGAGCCGGTGTTCGCCGAGACACTGACCCGGTGCGCGGCAGTGGTCGCTGACGTTCTCGAAAAACCATTGCTGGACGTTATTTTCGATGCGGATGGCCCAGACAACGAAGAGACGCTGCGGCAGACCTCCTACGCCCAGCCCGCCCTGTTCGCGGTGGAGATGGGCCTGGCCCGCCTCTGGCAGTCATGGGGCTTCGAACCCGACGTGGTGCTGGGCCACAGCGTCGGCCAGTATTCGGCGGCCTGCGTCGCGGGCGTGTTCAGCCTCGAGGACGGCGCGCTGCTGATGGCCGAGCGCGGCCGCCTGTTCGGCAGTTTGCCTGCGGGCGGTCGGATGGTCGCGGTGTTCACCGCCGCCGAGCGCGTCGAGAGCCTCACCGACGAGTTCCCAAGTCTGTCGGTTGCCGCCTACAACGGTGCAAATACCGTACTGTCGGGACCTGCGCAGGATCTGGACCAGGCGGTGGCCGGGCTGACAGCCGACGGTGTGCGGTGTGATTGGCTAGACACCAGCCACGCGTTCCACTCGGCGCTGCTGGATCCGATCCTCAACGAGTTCGAGTCGTATGCGAACCGGTTCAATTTCAGCCCGCCACAACGGATTTTGGTGTGCAACCGCACCGGCGCCGCGCTCGGCAGGAGCGTGAAACTCGATGGCTCCTATTGGCGTCGCCACGCGCGCCAACCGGTGGAATTTGCCAAGAGCGTGCGCACCCTTGCCGATCTGGGTTGCAAAGTGTTGCTGGAGGTCGGCCCGCAACCGGTGCTCACCGCCGCAGCCCTGCGTGCATGGCCTGACCCGGCCACTGCACCGCGGGCGATCGCGTCATTGCGTCGAAACAGCGCCGACCAGCGCCAGATCACCGAAGCCCTTGCTGACGCGTACGTCCTGGGCCACCTGCCCGACTTCGGCGCTGTCCGGCAGGGACCGGCGCGCAAGCTCGACCTGCCCACCTATCCGTTCCAGCATCGCCAGTACTGGTTCGGTGAGCAGCGGGTCCGGCCCGCCCAGACCGATGCCATGCGTACCGAAGCCGTCCGGCTTCTGGAGGACGGCCGGATCGAGGAACTCGCCGCGGTGCTCGACGGTGCAAGCGGCAATCAACAGACCGTCGATGTGCTGAAACAGCTTGCTGCACAACACAACCAACAGCGCAAAGCTCGGTCCATCACGGACTCCCGCTACGAGATTCGCTGGGAGAAATCCGCTGCTACGGTCTCAGGTGCGAAAGCCGGCGAGGGATCTGCCTGGCTCCTTATTGGCGATGACGCCGAGGTGGTTCAGCCTTTGGTGGACGCGCTGACCGCGCAGGGTCACCGGCACCGGATCCTCGGGCTGCCGGTGTCCGACGCGGACGAGGAACGACTCGAAGTTACGTTGCGCGCTGCGGTAGCAGACGAACCGACGCTGCGTATCCTGCATCTCGCGGCCCTCGACCCGGACACCGCACCATCGACGCAATCGCTGGAGCGGATGCAACACCGAATCCTGGGCGGGACACGGCGACTCTTCCGCGCCGCGGTTGCCGCTGAACTCCGCACACCCATCTGGCTGATAACCCGCGGCGCACAACGGGTCACCAGCGCGGACACCGTGTCACCGGTGCAGTCCTGCCTGTGGGGGTTCGGTCGCGCCGCCTCGCTGGAACATCCACGACTGTGGGGCGGACTGGTGGATCTGTCCGAAGGCGGTGTCGACGAATGGTCGCGGTTGATCGACCAGCTGGTGGCAGCACCCCGCGGCGAAGACCAAGTCGCGCTGCGGGATCGAGCGGTCTATGTTCCCCGGCTGACTCGACGCGCAGGGCAGCCGATCGCAACAGCGCTGGCACTGCGTGATGACGCAACATATCTGGTGACCGGCGGGCTGGGTGCGCTCGGACTGGAAATCGCCGGATATCTGGCCGCGCACGGCGCCCGGCATCTGGTGCTGACCGGCCGACGCTCGCCCAGCGACGCCGCGCAACAGCGCATCGATGCTCTACGCGAACAGCACGGTTGCGAAGTCCGGGTCATCGCGGCCGATGTCGCCAATCCGCACGACGTCGCTCGCCTCTTGGCCACTGTGCAAGCCGAACTACCGCCGCTGGCCGGCATCGTGCACGCCGCAGGCGAGATCGGTACCACCCCGCTGCAAACCTTGGACGACGCCGAAGTGGATCGAGTGTTCGCCGGGAAGGTCTGGGGTGCTTGGCATTTGAGCGAAGCAGCCGCTGACCTGCAGCTGGACTTCTTCCTCAGCACTTCCTCGATCGCTTCAGTATGGGGCGGGTTCGGTCAGACCGCCTATGGCGCAGCCAACGCCTTCCTCGACGGGCTGGCGTGGCGGCTGCGCGAGCAGGGCGTCTCTGGGATCAGCGTGAATTTCGGTCCGTGGTCGGCGGGCATGGCCGACGAGGAGGCTCGTGCGCGACTGGAGCAGCGCGGGGTCCGGACATTGTCACCTGCCGATGCACTGGCGGGTATGGCTGATCTCATGGCGGCTTCTTCCGCGCAGGAGGGAACACAAGGCCCCGTACAAGGAACAGTGGCCCGGATCGACTGGGCCCGCTTCCTGCCGCTCTACCAGCAAGCGGGGAGGCGGTCATTCCTGGCGGAGTTGGAGCGTGAGGTGCCCGATGTGGCGCCGGCACCAACGCCTTCTGGGAAGACTCGACTGGTCGAGCAGCTCACCCACGCTCCGGTGCAGCAGCGCAAGAAACTTGTCACGGATTATCTGCGCGACGCGGTGGCGGAGGTGACGCGAGTCGGTGCCGCGGAGATCCGCGAGGACGTCGGATTCTTCGATCTCGGCATGGATTCGCTGATGGCCGTCGAACTGCGGCGCCGCATCGAGCATGCAGTGGGCAAGGAGGTGCCGGCGACCCTGGCGATAGACTACCCACGTCTGTCCGACGTGGCGGATTACCTGCTCGGCGACGTGCTCGGGCTCAGCGAGCAGGCATCCGCCAATGCACGGCCCCAGCCGGCCTCAGCGGTGACGACGCGCACGGATGAGCCGATCGCGATCATCGCGGTCGCGTGCAATTTTCCCGGCGCGCCCGATCCCGAGGCTTTCTGGGAGGTGTTGTCCGGCGGTGTCGATGCGATCCGGGAAATCCCGGATGACCGATACGACATCGACGAGTTTTACGACCCGGATCCAGGGACACCCGGCAAGACCTACAGCCGCTCCGGCGGATACCTCGACGGAATCGACGGGTTCGATCCGGAGTTCTTCGGTATTTCCCCGCGCGAGGCCGTGTGGATGGATCCGCAGCAGCGGCTGGTGCTGGAAACTGCGTGGGAGGGCTTGGAGCGTGCCGGGTATTCGGCAGGGGCGTTGCGCGGCAGCCGAAGTGGAATCTTCGTGGGGGTGTCTTTCAACGAGTATTCGCATCTGTTTTCCAACGACTCGGTCGAGAACATGGAGCCCCATTTCATGACCGGCAATGCGCTCAATGCCATTTCGGGTCGGGTTGCCTTCGCATTCGGACTAGAAGGACCGGCGGTGGCGGTCGATACCGCGTGCAGCTCGTCGTTGGTGGCCGTCCATCAGGCCTCCCAGGCATTGCACTCCGGTGATTGCGATTTGGCGTTGGCCGGTGGTGTGAACGTCTTGCTGAGTCCGGTATCCATGATCGCCGCCTCGCGCGCCAGGATGCTTTCCCCCAACGGGCGCTGCGCGACTTTCGACGCGGCGGCCGACGGCTATGTGCGCAGTGAAGGCTGCGGGATTCTGGTGCTCAAGAGGCTGAGCGATGCGGTGCGCGACGGCGATCGGGTTTGCGCGGTCATCCTGGCCAGCGGGGTCAATCAAGACGGCGCTTCCAGTGGCTTGACGGCGCCCAATGGGGGTGCACAGCAACGGCTTATCACCGCGACGCTGGCTCGCGCCGGTCTCGCCGGCGGGGATGTTGACTACCTTGAAGCGCACGGGACGGGCACCCCGCTGGGTGATCCGATCGAGGTTCAGGCGGCCGGGGCCGCCTACGGTGCCGCTCGTGACGCGGACCGGCCGTTGCTGATCGGATCGGTGAAGTCCAACATCGGCCACCTCGAGTCGGCATCAGGGGCCGCCGGTCTGATCAAGGTCGTGTTGTCGCTGCAGCACGGAGTGCTGCCGCAGAGCCTGCACTTTGAGAAACCGTCGCCGCATATCCCGTGGGACTCGCTGCCGGTGCGAGTCGTAGACAAGGCGATTCCGTGGCAGGCCAACGGCAGGCCGCGGCGCGCCGGCGTAAGTTCCTTCGGGTTCACCGGCACGAACGCCCACGTGCTGATCGAGGAGGCGCCAGCGCAACCGGCGACCGACGACGAACACTCGGCAGGCGACGTCGCGGTCGTCGCCTCTGAGTCGGACACTCAAGACCAACCGGTCAATGTGCTGCCGCTATCCGCGCGGTCACCGCAGGCGCTGGTGGCGTTGGCGGAGGGATACGTGGCGTGGTTGGACATTCACCCAGAGGTCGACATCGCCGACGTGTGCCTTACGGCCGGGGCGGGGCGTTCGCATTTCGAACATCGGGCCGCGCTGGTCGTGGATTCGGTTCAAGGCGCACGCGAGGGCCTGGCCGAGTTGGCCGAGAACCGGCTGCGACCCGGTGTGGTGCGTGGCGAGTGCACTGACCGACCGACGACGGCATGGTTGTTTACCGGGCAGGGCAGCCAGCATCCGGGGATGGCGCGCGAGTTGTTCGACGCTGAGCCGGTTTTCGCGGACACGGTGACACGCTGCGCGGACGCGGTCGGCGAGGTCCTGCCGCGGCCGTTGCTGGAAGTGCTGTTCGCCACCGACCGCGAAACCGGCGGTGAGGCCGGAGGAACGTTGCGGCACACCTCGTTTGCGCAGCCGGCGCTTTTCGCCGTCGAGATGGGCCTGGCCCGGCTGTGGCAGTCGTGGGGCATCGAGCCCGACGTGGTGCTGGGACACAGCGTGGGCCAGTACGCGGCGGCGTGTGTGGCCGGGGTTTTCAGCCTCGAGGACGGGGCACGGCTAATGGCCGAGCGCGGCCGGCTGTTTGGCAGTCTGCCCGAAGGTGGGCGAATGGTGGCGGTGTTCGCCGACGCCAAGCACGTGGAGGAGATCGCCAACGAATTCCCGCGGGTGTCGGTCGCCGCCTACAACGGCGCCAACACAGTGCTGTCGGGTCCGGGCGCGGATCTCGAACAGATAGTCACCAGATGTGGTAACGACGGGATCCGCTGCAGCTGGCTGGAAACCAGCCACGCCTTCCATTCGGAGTTGCTGGAGCCGGTGCTCAGTGAATTCGAGTCGTACGCAGCACGGTTGCAGTTCGCTGTCCCGACGTTGCCGCTGGTCTGCAACCGCACCGGCGCCGTGCTCACGGCGGAAACCCCGCTAGACGCACAATATTGGCGGCGGCATTCCCGCCAGCCGGTGCAGTTCGCCGAAAGCGTGCGCACCGTGGCGGCGCTGGGATGCTCGGTGTTGATGGAGATCGGTCCGCAACCGGTTCTGACCGGGGCTGCGGTGCAGGTCTGGCCGGAACATTTGGCTGCGCCGCGTGCGATCGTTTCCCTGCGCAAGGGCGTCGGCGACCGGCGCCAGATCGCCGAAGCGCTGGCCGCGGCCTATGTCAGCGGCCATCGGCCCAAGTTCGCTGCGCTGCATCATCAACCTCGCCGCAGACTCGAACTGCCCACCTATCCGTTCCAGCGCCGTCGCTTCTGGCCCAAGACGTCCGGCATCGCCGTCGATGGTCAGGGTGCTGCAGTATCCGGAATCCTCGGTGGTGCAAAAGATCTCGCCTCCGGCGACGCCGTCTACACCAGCAGGCTGTCCGTCAAATCGCAGCCGTGGATTTCCGATCACGTCATCTATGGCACCGTTGTCGTTCCGGGGGCTACGTATGCGGCGATGGCCCTGGCCGCCGTTGGGCCGCCGGCGCGGGTGCAAGACGTCTTTTTCTATGAGCCGATCATCCTGGCCGAGAAGAATTCTCTCGAGGTGCAGCTGACTTTGCATCCGCTGGAGGACGGCGGCGGCTGGAGTTTCCGGGTGGACAGCCGCCCGTACGGCGTCCGTGATGCTGAATGGTCGTTGAACGCCGATGGCACCGCCGTCACCGGTGTCGATGACGAGCCGGCACCCGATCCGGCGGACTCCATCGACGCGGACATCGAGCGGATGAACCGCACGAATCCGCAGCAGCTGTTCGAGACCTTCGCCGAGAAGGAGCTGGCATGGGGGTCTACTTGGTCCACGTCCCTGAAATCGCTGTGGGTCGGCGAGGGTGAGGCGATCGGCGATATGGCCGTCGGCGACGAACTCGCCGAACAGCTCGGAAGCGAGCCGATCCATCCGGTGCTGCTGGACCTGTGCACCGGAATCGCCGGCGCGGCGCTTCTCACGTTGAGCGAACAGGAGGAGGCCGCGGCGGATCTGTTCTTGCCGCTGCGGTATGGGCGGGTGGTGCTGCGTGAGCGGATGCCACGGCGGTTTTATTGCCGCGCGAGGTGGCAGACTGTCGATCTCGACAGCGAAACGCACGTCTTCGATCTCGATTTCGTCGATCGGGATGGCCGCCACCTGGGCGGGATTGGCGAGTACACGGTGAAACGCGCGCCCCGGGAGGCGTTGTTGCGCGGGCTCGGCGGCGATGCCACCCGGCTGCTGTACACCCTCGGCTGGCACGAGCTGCCGCCGCCGGCGTCGAACGACGGCGCCGGAAATGCGATCGGCAACTGGCTGATTGCCGGATTCGACGAACTGGCGGCCAACGTGCCGGGCTGCATCCCTTTCGACCGGACGACGGATCCGGAGCCCCTGGGACAGGTGTTGGCACAGGCTCACGAGCGCGGTGTGCCATTCTCCGGCGTCGTCTGGCGCAGCACCGGACCGAGTGCAGAAGAGTCGAGCGCCGACGTTGCCGCGCGGCTGGAGACCGAAATCGCCAACCTGCTCAGCGCCGTGCACACCGTGCAGGGTGGCGAGGTGAAACTTCCCGGCGGACTGTGGATCATCACCGAACGGGCCGCGGCAACCGAATTCGGCGAGCCGGTCGACCCCGTGCAGGCGGCGCTCTGGGGGCTCGGTCGCACCATCATCAACGAGGAACCGGCCCTGGGCTGCAAACTGGTCGATTGCGATGGATCAGAGGAGGCTGTGCACGCACTGGTCGGCCTGCTCGGCACACCGATCGAGGAACCCGAACTCGCACTGCGGCAAGGAAAGTTCCTGGCGTCCCGGTTACTGCCATGGGCGCGCGGCGGTCATCTCGCGGTACCGCGGGCAACCGACTACGTCCTGGCGCCTACTGAACGCGGTGCGATCGACAACCTGCGTCTGGCCGAGAGGGAAGTGCCGCCACCGGACGCGGGCTGTGTGCAGGTCCGGGTGGAGGCCGCTGGTCTCAACTTCCGGGATGTGCTCAATGTGCTTGGCCTCTACCCGGGCGATCCCGGGCTGATCGGCGGCGACTTCGCCGGCGTCGTCACCCAGTTAGGTGACGGTGTGACCGGACTGGAGGTTGGCCAACGCGTCTATGGCTTCATGCAGGGCGCGTTCTCCAGTCGGTTCAATGTGCCGGCTCTGTTGCTGGCGCCGATTCCCGACGGGGTGAGTGCGGTAGATGCGGCAACAATTCCCGCTGCGGCACTCACGGTCCGGCTCGCGTTCGACTGGGCGCAGCTGAAGCCCGGTGACCGTGTGCTCATTCACGCCGCCAGCGGTGGTGTCGGATTGGCCGCCATCCAGATGGCGCAGCAGCACGGCGCGATCGTCTTCGCGACCGCCAGCACCTACAAACGCGCGACGCTGCGCAAGCTGGGCGTGGAATATGTCTACGACTCGCGCAGTACGGATTTCGCCGACCAAATCCTCGCCGACACCGACGGTGCCGGCGTCGACGTGGTGCTCAACAGCTTGACCAATGAGGGGTTTGTCGAAGCGACCGTGCGGGCCACCGCCCAGAATGGCCGTTTCGCCGAGATCGCCAAGCGAGACATCTGGACTCCGGAGCAGATGGCGGCGGCCCGTCCCGATATCGCCTACGAGATCGTTGCGCTGGACGAGACCACCCTGCGAGACCCCGAGCAGATAAAACGTTTGCTGACCGAGGTGTCGGACGGGTTGGCCAGTGGCGAGTGGACGCCGCTACCCGTCGAGATCTTTCCGCTGACGGAGGCGAAGGCCGCGTTCCGCCGCATGCAGCAAGCGCGGCATATCGGGAAGATCGTGCTGCAAATGTCGAACCCACTACAGCCGCGAGGCGATCGGAGCTATCTGATCACCGGTGGACTCGGTGCAATCGGCCTGCACACGGCGGCCTATCTAGCCCAACTCGGGGCCGGTGACATCGTGTTGACCAGCCGGCGCACGCCCGATGCGGACGCACAACGCGCAATCGACGACATCACCGAGCGCTACCGGTGCCGCATCCACACCTTCGCGGCCGATGTCGGCGACGAGTCTCAGGTCGATGAGTTGCTGGGGCGGATCCGTACGGAGTTGCCGCCGCTCGCGGGGGTGGCACACCTGGCGGGCGTGCTCGACGACGCGCTGCTACCGCAACAGAGTGTGGAGCGTTTCCGGACGGTGTTGGCGCCCAAGGCGTTCGGTGCCTACCACTTAGACCGGTTGACGAAGAACGACGATCTCGACTTCTTTATCGTGTCCTCCTCGGTGTCCAGCTTGCTCGGTTCACCCGGCCAGGCCAACTACGCGACTGCCAATGCGCTGCTCGACGGGCTGGTCGCGGAACGAAAGGCGCAAGGCTTGCCGGCGACCGGCGTTAACTTTGGTCCCTGGGCCAAGGGTGGCATGGCCTCTTCGGAGGCCGCGCGCGCCAATGTCGGTGCGCAACTCCTGGTTCCGCTGGAACCCACTGCCGCCCTCCACGCGCTCGCCGAGGTTGTCGCCAACGGAACTGGGCAGGCAGCCGTCGTCAAAGCCAACTGGCAGCGTGCCGCGAAGCTGCTGGGCGGTTCTCGCCCACCGATTCTCGACCTCGTGTTGCCGAGTGCCGTCGCGGAGACAACCGGTGACAGTGAGTTGCTCCGGCAACTGCAGGAGGTACCCGAGGTGCAGCGCGCCAGTTTCATGACCGAATTCCTGCAGCGCGAAGTGCAGCAATTCCTGCGGCTCGCGCAACCGCCCGCCGCAACCAATCGGTTCCTGGACCTGGGTACGGATTCACTGATGGCGGTCGAACTCCGCAACCGGTTGCACAGCCAGTTCGGTGGCGCGTTCACGATCAGCGCTACCGCGGTATTCGACTATCCGACGATCGGTGGGCTCGCCGAGTATCTCGCGAGTCAGCTGGCCGAGTCGGAATCACAGTCGGGCGAGGCGGAATCCGTTGCAGCGCCAGAGCCGAGCTCGGAATCCGTTGCAGCGCCAGAGCCGAGCTCGGAATCCGTTGCAGCGGCAGAGCCGAGTTGATGCCCGGCGGGTCAGTCGGCGATATTGAAGGCCGAGTTGACCTTGGTAGGGTGGACCCGCACCACCAGCTCGCCGGACACGGCGTTGCGCTGGCCGAATTCCTTGGCGCGATGTGCGCCCATGTAGCGCCCACCGATCCGGGTGGCAATCTCGAGCAGGTCCTCGGCACCGTCCTTAACGTAGGCCGTTCCCTGCACCTGGACGAACGAGTAGGGCGGATGGGGGTCGTCGACGCAGATGACAACGCGTGAATCCCTCGCCAGCGCACGGCCTTTGGCCGTGTCGCGGCCGGTGTTGAACACCAGCTCGCCGTTGTCGACGATGAACCACACCGGAGCGACCAGCGGCCGGCCGTCGGGCGCGACGTAACCCAGCATCCCGGTGCGGGTGCCCGCCGACAAGAATTGGGCGACTTCGTCGGAGAGTTCGGCCAAGCGAGTCCTCCCGACCTACAGCGTCACGACGTCGTAGTCGCCGACCTGATCGATCAGGACATGCAACTGGTCCTGAGACGATCCGAGAGTGCGCTCGATAGCGGTCAGCCGCGCCGCATAGTGGCCGAGCGGGTATTCCGCGGTCATCCCGATGCCGCCGTGCAACTGGATAGCCTCCTGGCCGATATGGCGCCCCGACCGGCCGATCTGCAGCTTGGCCCGCGCCGCGACCACGGGGTCAAGATTCCCATCGGCGATCGACATCGCGGCGTAGAGGTTCATGCCGCGGGCCAGTTCCAGCGAGACGTACATATCGGCGGCGCGCTGGGTCAGCGTCTGGAAGGTGTTCAGCGTGACCCCGAACTGTTTGCGCGTCTTGAGGTAATCGGTTGTCAACCGAAGCGCCTCTTCCATTGCGCCAACCGCCTCAGCACACAGCGCGGACTGGATGCGGACGATGGCGTTGCCGATGGCGGCTGACGCGTCCACCGCATCGCCGAGCGGCTCGGCCTGCGCCTGGTTCAGGTCGATCTGGGCGCCGCGCTGGCCGTCGAATGTGCGGTAGGGGTGGCGGGTGACGGCCGGGTTGTCGTGCAGGTCGTCGACCAGGAACAGCCCGATTCCGCCGTCGGGCAACCCCGCGCTGACCACCAGAGTGTCGGCGCAGTCGCCGGCGAGCACCGGGTTCTTTCGCCCGCTCAGCACCCACGAATCGCCTTGCTGCACAGCGGTCGTGGCGAGATTATTGGTGGACACCGCGCGCATCTTGGGCTCTAGGTGTGCAAACGCCAGCAACCGCTGCCCGGCGGCGACTTCGTCCAGTAGCTGCTTCTGGCCGTCTTTGCCCACCTCGGCGATGATCGCTCCCGGTCCCAGTGCCGCATGCACGATGGGTTCGGGTGCCAGCCGGCGCCCGACTTCGGTGAGCACGACCATCACCTCGATCTGTCCCGCCTCAGCCGGATCGAAGCCCAGCCCGAGAATTCCGGTGTCGGCCAGTTGACTCCATACGTCGCGGTTCCAGCCCAGGTCGGTGCCGATGATCTTGTTGCGGCTCTCGGAGTCATAGCTGCGGGACAGCAAGTCACGGGTGGTGTCGCGCAGCAGCACCTGTTCGTCGCTCAATTGAAAGTCCATGGCTTTACCTCACGCTCCTCTGTCTTACAACCCGAGAATGGTGGACGCGATGATGGTGCGCTGTACTTCGTTGCTGCCGCCGTAGATGGACGTCTTGCGGTAGTTCAGGTAGTGCGGCGCGCTACCTTGCGCCCACGCCGGTGACGCGATGTCGTCGCCGGCATCGAAGGGCAGCGCATCCGGACCTGCCACTTCGACGAGCAATTCGGTGGCGGTCTGCTGCAACACGCTGCCACGCAGTTTCAGCACCGACGACGCCGGATTGGGCTTGCCGTCCGTCGAGCCGGACGCGACCCGCATTTGCGTGAGCTCCAAAGCCAGCAACTCGTTTTCGGCTTCGGCGAGCCGGGCGGCGAACAGCGGATCGTCGAGCAGGCCGGTGTCGGTGGCACACTGTTTGACCTCGGCGAGACGAACCTTGGTGCGGCCCACCCCGGCGATGCCGGTTCGCTCGTTGCCCAACAGGAACTTCGCGTAGGTCCAGCCCTGATTCTCTTCTCCGACAAGCTGATCGGCGGGTACGCGGACGTCTTCAAAGAACACCTCGTTGACCTCGTAGCTGCCGTCGATCAACTTGATCGGCCGCATCGTAATCCCCGGGGTGTCCAAATCGATGAGCAGAAACGAGATGCCGGCCTGCTTTTTCGGCGCCTGGGGATCGGTGCGTACCAGACAGAAGATCCAGTCCGCGTACTGGCCCAACGTCGTCCAGGTCTTCTGCCCATTGACCACATAGCTGTCGCCGTCACGCAGGGCGGTGGTGCGCAGCGACGCCAAATCCGAGCCGGCTTCCGGCTCGGAGAACCCTTGGCACCACCAGATGTCGATGCTGGCCGTCGGCGGCAGAAAGCGTTGCTTGATCTCCTGGGAGCCGAACTCGGCGATCACGGGTCCGACCATCTTTGCGTTGAAGTTCAGTGGTTCCGGCACAGAGGCCAGCTGCATCTCGTCCAGCCAGATCTGGTGCTGAGCGGGCGTCCAGTCCTTGCCGCCCCATTCGACGGGCCAATTGGGCACCGCCAGCCCGTGATCATTGAGGATCTTGTGGCTGGTGCTGAAGTCGTCGCGACCGAGTGGTAAGCCCAGGCGGGTTTTCTCACGAAACTCCGCCGGAATCTTTGTCGTGTAGAAGGTGCGCAGTTCGTCACGAAAGGCGGCTTCGTCCGGCGTCAGTGCCAGTTGCATGGCGGTCTCCTTCATTGGATCCGACGGTCCTGCCCTGCACGTTATCCGCATCTCCAACCAACCAGTCAGGCGGCTGGTCTGACGGCGCCCGTCGCCCGCCGCCGACCATTGTCGGACGGCTCGGCGCAGCCGATTGTGCACAGCCGGCAGTTAGTCCACAGCCGGTCTCGACAGGCTCCGCGGCGGCGTTGCCGCGGCAGTCGAGCGACCTACGGTCGGCGTATGCGCACAGAACTGCCCGCCCAGCGACTGCATCGACGACTCGGCGCCCAACCGGACAGCGATGCCGACGACGCCGACGCCGACACCGACCCGAACTCCCTGCTGCCACGGTGGATTCCGGACGATTCCGGACAGCATGGTGGCTGGCTGGCCAGAGTGCGTGCCGACCCGGGCCGCGCCGGCGCCATCGCATTAGCGGCGATCGCCGCTATGGCGGTGCTGGTCGCCATCTTCACTCTGATGCGGGATGCGCCCGCACCGGTGAGGTCGGCGAAACTGCCACCGGTCGACCCGGTGGCGTCGGCGAGCCGCGGCCCGAGTCCGAGTGCGACGGCCCAGCCGAGCCAACCGGTGGTGGTGAGCGTGGTGGGCCTGGTTCACACGCCGGGCTTGGTCACGTTGGCGCCCGGCGCGCGGATCGCCGACGCGCTCAAGGCGGCTGGCGGCACGACCGATGGTGCCGACACCACCGGGCTCAATATGGCCCGCCAGGTCGACGACGGCGAGCAGATCGTCGTCGGGATCGCACCGATCAAGGGGCAGCCGCCCGTGTTGGGCAGCTCGGTCAGCTCCGGCACGGCCGCCCCCGGCACGCCGGGCAGCGCGTCTCGTCCGGATAAACCCACACGGTCTGAGGTGGTCAACCTGAACACCGCGACGGTGCAGCAGTTGGACGCCCTTCCCGGGGTCGGGCCGGTGACGGCGGCCGCCATCGTGGCCTGGCGCGATGCCAACGGCAAGTTCACCACCGTCGACCAGCTCGCCGAGGTGGATGGCATCGGCCCCGCGCGCCTGGAAAAGCTGCGCCGGCTGGTTCGTGTCTAAGACCGGTGCAGCACCCATCGGGTGGCGACACCGCGACGGCGCGGCTGGATGCGCGTCTGGTGCCGGCCGCATTGGCCAGTTGGACGGTCACTGCGGCGGGAATCTTGTGGCCGATAGGCGGTGTCGTCGGGTCAGTCTGTGGGGCGGGCAGCGCGTTCGGCGTTCTGCTCTGGCGCGCCGGACACCAAAGGCCACGGATGCGGGCCGTCGGCATCGGCGTGATCGCCGTTGGTGTCGTCGGGGCGGGGTTCGGGTTTGCGATCGCGTTACGCGCCAACGCGGTCGCTCGCCACCCCATCACCGCGGCATTCGGAACCGCAGCGCAGGTGGCGGTCACGCCCACCGAAAGCGCACTGTCGCTGGGCCGCGGCCGGCTGATGTTCCGTGCCACGTTGCAGCAACTGGGAGACGACACGATCTCGGGCCGCGTGGTGGTTTTCGCGCCGGCACGCGACTTCAGCGCAGTGATGGTCGGTCAGCCTGTCCGCTTCCGCGCCAGAATCACTCGCCCCACCCGACGCGACCTGACGGTGGCCGTGGTGAACGCGATCGGTGCGCCGACCATGGGTCACGCCGGGCCGGTGCACCGATCTGCGTACGCAGTCCGCGCGGCGTTCGCCGCCACAGCCCGTCACGTGCTGCCCGCTGACCAGGCGGCAATGCTGCCCGCGCTGGTGCTCGGCGACACTTCGGCGGTCACCATGATGACCAGCCAAGAATTCCGCGCGGCCGGTTTGACGCACCTCATGGCGGTATCCGGTGCCAACGTCACGATCGTGTGCGGAGCAGTGCTGTTCACGTCGCGGCTGATCGGGCCGCGGGCAGCGGTGGCGCTGGCCGGTGCCGCGCTGGTGATGTTCGTCATCGTCGTGCAGCCCACGGCCAGCGTGCTGCGCGCGGCGGTGATGGGCGCGATCGCGCTGGTGGGTGTGTTGTCTTCGCGGCGACGGCAAGCGATTCCGGCTCTCGCTGCCACTGTGCTGGTGTTGATGGTCGCCGCCCCTCAGCTGGCCGTCAACGTGGGCCTCGCGCTGTCGGTGGTGGCGACGGCGGCGCTGGTGGTCATCGCGCCGATTTGGTCGCGGCGTCTGGTGGCGGCCGGCTGGCCCAAGCCGCTGGCGGACGCCGTGTGCGTCGCGTGCGCTGCGCAGTTGGTGACGGCTCCACTGATCGCCGGCATTTCAGGCCGGGTGAGCCTGGTGGCCGCGGGGGCCAATCTCGCGGTGGCAGCGCTGATCGCGCCGATCACCGTGCTGGGCAGCGCGGCGGCCGCACTATGCCTGTTCTGGCCGGCTGGGGCGCAACTGCTGATCCGGTTCACCGGGCCCGAACTGTGGTGGGTGTTGCGGATCGCGCACTGGGCAGCCGGTGTCCCCGCCGCCAGTGTGCCCGTACCGTCCGGGGTTGCCGGTTTCCTGCTGGTCGGCGTCGCCGCCCTGCTGGCCGCGGTGCTGTGGCGGCGACGATGGTTTCGCACGGCGATGGCGATCGCAGCCGCCGGGCTGTTGGCCTGGTCGCTGTCGGGTCTGCTGGTAGGGGCCGGCGGGTCTGTCGGCCGCACATGACACGATCGAACGGTGAGCCAGCAGGTTTCGCCATTGCACCTCGTGCTGGGAGACGAGGAGCTGCTGGTCGAGCGCGCCGTCGCGGAGGTACTGCGGTCGGCACGGCAGCGCGCCGGCACCGACGATGTCCCGGTGAGCCGGTTGCGAGCCGGCGAAGTCGGCGTCTACGAGCTGGCCGAATTGCTGAGCCCGTCACTGTTCGCCGACGAGCGGGTGGTGGTCCTGGAAGCCGCCGGTGAGGCAGGCAAAGAAGCCGCGGAATTGATTGCCAATGCCGCCGCGGACATCCCGTCGGGCACCGAGCTCGTGGTCGTGCATTCAGGTGGCGGGCGTGCCAAGGCGCTGGCCAGTCAGCTGCGCGCGCTGGGCGCGCAGGTACATCCGTGCGCGCGGATCACCAAGGCCAGCGAACGTTTTGACTTCGTCCGCAACGAATTTCGCTCCCTGAAGGTCAAATCCGACGACGACACGGTCAACACGCTGCTGGATGCGGTCGGCTCCGATGTACGCGAACTCGCGTCGGCCTGTTCACAATTAGTCGCCGACACCGATGGCCGCGTCGATGTCGCCGCGGTGCGGCGCTATCACGGTGGCAGGGCCGAGGTGAAGGGATACGACATCGCCGACAAGGCCGTGGTGGGCGATGTCGAAGGCGCTGTCGAGGCGCTGCGGTGGGCGATGATGCGTGGCGAGCCGCAGGTGGTGTTGGCCGATGCGTTAGCCGAGGCTGTGCACGCCATCGCCCGGGTCGGGCCACTCTCTGGTGACCCCTACCGTCTGGCGGCCGAAGTCGGAATGCCGCCCTGGCGGGTGCAGAAGGCGCAGAAGCAGGCCCGACGCTGGTCCCGCGACATGGTGGCCACCGCGATGAGATTGGTCGCGGCGCTGAACGCCGACGTCAAGGGCGCGGCCGCCGATGCCAACTACGCGCTGGAAGCGGCGGTGCGGAAAGTCGCCGAGCTAGCGGCCGGTGACGATGCGGGCCGGGACGGCCCGAGGAAGAGCCGGGCGGTTAGGTAGGGCCGACCCGGATCGCTAGCTCAGAGCTTGTTGAGGGCGTGCGCCAGCGCGGACTTCTTGTTCGCCGCCTGGTTCTTGTGGATCACGCCCTTGCTAGCCGCCTGGTCCAACTTGCGGCTGGTGGAGACCAGCAGTTCGGCGGCCTTCTCCTTCTGGCCGGCTGCGGCGGCCTCGCGGAACGCGCGGACAGCCGTGCGAAGCGATGACTTCACCGACTTGTTGCGCAGTCGGGCGCGCTCGTTCGTGCGGTTGCGCTTTTGCTGCGACTTGATGTTGGCCACGCGTTAATTCCTTCGCAAATATCAGCGGCTTGTGGTGTCACGGTCTTGCCGCAGCGTCCCAACGCTTAGGCGGCGACTGCTCAGGGTAACAGTCCGTGGTGCAATCTCCCAAAGTGGAGACTCTTGGCCTGCGGAAACGGCGTTTATGATGCAGCATGGCACAGTGGCCCTTCGAACCGTACCCGTCGAAACAAGGCGCCAGCCGCGTGGCGAATCGCCGCCGCCAAAGCACTATGAGCGCATCTTCGACGGGTACAACACCGCGGGCAGCTACGCGGATGCCTTCGATGAGATGTTCGATGGTCAGGGCAACATCCGCGGCCCGTACAAGGGCATCTACGCCGAGCTTGCGCCGTCGGATGCTTCCGACCTCGAGGCGCGCGCCGAGGCGCTCGGCCGTGCCTTCAGCGATCAGGGCATCACGTTTTCGCTGTCCGGTCAGGAGCGGCCGTTTCCGCTGGACCTGGTCCCACGGGTCATCTCGGCAGCCGAGTGGACGCGGTTAGAGCGCGGCATCACCCAGCGCGTCAAAGCCCTCGAGTGCTACCTCGACGACGTCTACGGCGATCAGGAGATCCTGAACGATGGAGTCATCCCGCGCCGGCTGGTGACCTCCTGTGAGCACTTCTACCGCCAGGCGGCGGGCATCGTGCCGCCCAACGGCGTGCGCATTCACGTCGCCGGCATCGACCTGATCCGCGACGAAAAGGGAAGCTTTCGTGTTCTGGAGGACAACCTGCGTTCCCCGTCGGGGGTGTCCTACGTGATTGAGAACCGGCGCACGATGGCGCGGGTCTTTCCCAACCTATTCGCCACCCACCGGGTGCGCGCCGTCGACGACTATGCCGCGCACCTGCTGCGTGCCTTGCGCAAGTCGGCAGCCACCAACGAGGCCGACCCGACCGTCGTCGTGCTGACCCCCGGTGTGGCCAATTCCGCTTACTTCGAGCATTCGCTGCTGGCCCGCCAGATGGGTGTCGAGCTGGTTGAAGGCCGAGACCTGTTCTGCCGCGACAACCAGGTGTACATGCGCACCACCGAAGGAGAACGGCAGGTCGACGTCGTCTACCGGCGTATCGACGACGCTTTCTTGGACCCGATGCAATTCCGCCCCGATTCAGTGCTGGGCGTGGCCGGCCTGCTCAACGCCGCCCGAGCCGGCAACGTGGTTATTTCCAGCGCCGTCGGCAACGGGGTGGGCGACGACAAACTCGTCTACACCTACGTGCCGACGATCATCGAGTACTACCTCGGCGAAAAACCGTTGCTGGCCAATGTGGACACCTTCCGGTGCTGGTTGGACGACGAACGCGAAGAAGTGCTGGACCGGGTCGGCGAACTGGTGATCAAGCCGGTCGAGGGGTCCGGCGGCTACGGCATCGTCTTCGGTCCGGAAGCTTCCAACAAGGAGTTGAACGCGATCAGCAAGAAGATCCGCGACGACCCGCGGGGCTGGATCGCACAGCCGATGATGCAGCTTTCGACGGTCCCGACGCAGGTCGACGACAAGCTGACACCCCGATACGTCGACTTGCGCCCGTTCGCGGTCAACGACGGCGACGACGTGTGGGTGTTGCCCGGCGGTCTGACCCGGGTGGCCCTGGTCGAAGGGTCACGGGTGGTGAATTCCAGCCAGGGCGGCGGCTCGAAGGACACCTGGGTGCTGGCGTCGCGGACCTCACTGGCCGATCGCGAGCTGGGCGCCGCCGAGATCGTGCGTTCGCTACCCAAGCCGGTCACCACGTCCAAGGGCGACTCGGACGGTGAGAAGCCTTCCCAGCAGCAACAACAGTCGCAGCTGCGCCCGACGCAGGAGCAGCAGCCCGCTCAACAGCAACAGCAACAGCAACAGGCGGTGATGCGCTGATGCTGGCCCGCAATGCCGAGGCGCTGTACTGGATCGGTCGCTACGTCGAGCGCGCCGACGACACGGCGCGCATCCTGGACGTCACCGTGCACCAACTGCTGGAGGACTCCAGCGTCGACCCTGACCACACCTCCCGAGTGCTCTTGCATGTCTTGGACATTGAGGCGCCGGACACCCAGTTGGACGTCTGGTCGCTGACCGACCTGGTGGCGTTTCGCCGCAACACCGCCGGCGGCTGCTCGATCGTCGACGCCATCTCAGCGGCGCGGGAAAACGCGAGGTCGGCCCGAGAGGTGACGTCCACCGAGACCTGGGAGTGCCTCAACACCACGTTCAACGCCCTGGGCGAACGTGAACGCGCCGCCAAACGCCTTGGCCCGCATGAGTTTCTATCGTTCATCGAGGGCCGCGCCGCGATGTTCGCCGGCCTCGCCGATTCGACACTGTCACGTGACGACGGGTACCGCTTCATGATACTGGGTCGTGCGATCGAGCGGGTGGACATGACGGTGCGGATGTTGTTGTCACGGGTCGGCGATAGTGCGTCCTCGCCGGCGTGGGTGACGGTGCTGCGCTCGGCGGGCGCGCATGACACCTATCTGCGCACGTATCGCGGTGTGCTGGACGCCAACCGGGTCGTCGAGTTCATCCTGCTCGACCGGCTGTTCCCGCGTTCGGTGTTCTATTCGTTGAAGATGGCCGAGCACAATCTCGACGAACTGCTGCACCGTTCGCACAGTCGGGTCGGATCTACCGCCGAAGCGCAGCGGCTGCTCGGCCGAGCGCGCAGTGAACTCGAATTCATCCGGCCGGGTGTGCTGCTTGAAACCCTGGAGACGCGGCTGGCCAGCTTGCAGAAGTCATGCTACGACGTCGGAGAAGCGTTGGCGGTCCAGTACTTTCACGTTGTACCGTGGGTCGCCTGGTCCGATGCCGCCCAGCGTGACCCGCTGCCGGCAAGGCCGGGGAAGAGCTGATGTGGCGGATGCGGGTTCTGCACGCCACCGGATACGCCTATCCGTCGCCGGCGACGGCCTCCTACAACGAAGCCCGGCTCACGCCGCGATCGGACTCCCGGCAAAATGTCGTTCTCAACCGTATCGAAACCGTCCCGGCCACCCGGTCATACCGCTACATCGACTACTGGGGCACCACGGTGACGGCATTCGACCTGCATGCGCCGCACACCGAGTTGACCGTCACGTCCTCGTCGGTTGTGGAGACCGACCGACCGGAGCCGCCGACCGAAAAGCTCTCCTGGGCCGACTTGCACACCGAATCAATCGTCGACCGATTCGATGAGGTGCTTCGCCCCACCGAATACACGCCGGCGAGCAAACGCATTGCGGCCGTTGGCAAGAGGATCGCCAAGTATCACCAACCCGCCGAAGCCGTCGTTGCGGCCGGGGAGTGGGTGCGCAGCGAACTGGACTATGTTCGCGGCACCACCGGTGTGCATTCGTCGGGGTTGGACGCGTTGCGCGAGGGCAAAGGCGGCTGCCGAGATTTCGTGCATTTATCACTAATCATGCTGCGCAGCATAGGTATTCCCGCGCGTTACGTGTCGGGTTATCACCACCCCAAGAGTGACGCGAAGATTGGGAAAACCGTCGACGGGCAGAGCCACGCCTGGATCCAGGCATGGACCGGAAGTTGGTGGGACGTTGATCCCACCAACGACAGCGAGATCACCGAGCAGTACATCAGCGTGGGCGTCGGCCGGGACTACGCTGACGTGTCCCCGCTGAAGGGCATCTACTCCGGACAAGGCGCCACCGACCTCGACGTGGTCGTCGAAATCACCCGGTTGGCATAGTCCCTATCGTTCACGGCATGAACGATAGGCCCGCAGAGGCAGCAGTTGGCCGGCGCCAGCGTGGTGGACCACCGTTGGCGCTCGTCGCCGCGATCTGTATAGGGCTGCTCTTCGGCGGTCTGGCGATCGGCGTCGCACTCGGCGGTGTGATGCCGCTGCCCTACGGACCGGTCGCCGCGGTCCAGCAATACGTCCGCGCCGAGCAGCCCGCCGTGCAGGTGATCGCCGTGGCGGTGTTCGCCTCGTCGGTGCCGCTGGCCGTCTACGCGGCAACGGCCAGCGGCCGGTTGCGTCAACTCGGGGTCGCCGCGCCGGCAGCGACGATCGCATTGACGGGCGGAATCTTGGCGGCCGGCGCGTTGGGGCTGACGGGTTTGGTGGCCTGGACACTGTCGCGGCCAGAGGTCAGCGGCGACAGCGCGTTGGTCCGCGCGCTGTATTACCTGGTGTTTCTGGTTGGTGGCGCCGGGCACATCGTGGCGCTGGGCCTGCTTGTCGCCGGTATGGCGCTGCCCAGCCTCGGCCTCGGGCTGTTGCCCCGGCCGCTGGCCTGGGCCGGTCTGGCGATCGCCGGGCTGTCCGAATTGACGACGCTGGTGCTGTTCTGGCCGGTGCTGGGACCGATCCTGCCCGTCGCACGGGTCTCGGCGTTGGCGTGGCTGGTGGTGGCCGGCGCACGGCTCCCGCTGCCGCGCAACACTATCGGGTGAGCGTCCAGCCGGTGCAGGTCGTCGCCGAGCATGCTGCCGTGGTCGTGACCTGGACGTTGGCCTGATTTTTTCGAGCAGCTTTCACAATGACCGATCTCGCGTAGCCTGGTGTGAACCGGATCACAATCGGTGGGAGGCTTCAATGCGGATTGCAGATGTGTTGCGAAACAAGGGTGGCTCCGTGGTGACGACCAACCCTGACGCGACGGTGACTGAACTGCTGGCCGGGCTCGCCGGTCACAATATCGGCGCCATGGTGGTGGTCGGGCCCGACGGTGTCGTCGGCATCGTCTCCGAGCGTGACGTCGTACGCCAGCTGCACGCCCACGGCGCTGCGGTGCTCTCGCAGCCGGTTTCGAAAATCATGACGGCAGTGGTCTCGACCTGTAGCAAGTCCGACACGGTAGACAGTCTCAGCATGCTGATGACCGAACACCGGGTGCGCCACGTACCGGTACTCGACGACGGCAAGTTGATCGGCATCGTCAGCATCGGTGACGTCGTGAAAACGCGGATGGAGGAGCTGGAGGCCGAGCACGAGCAGCTGCAGTCCTACATCACCCAGGGCTGACGGCCAGCAGCTCGACCGGAGCGGAGTAACTCAGCTCCAGGAGTACTCGCTGCGCAGGCGGGCAGCGACGACGTCGAAGATCGCGCGTTCCAGGATTGCCCCCTCGCGGCGAATCCCCTCTTCGGGGACGTCCAGCACCCGGTCCAGCCGCACCCAGCTGGGCCTACCGTCGCCATCCCAGCTTCCGCTGCCGATTTCCACCCAGTCCCGGTCGGCGGCGTGTCTCTCCTGGCTGGACATCATCAGGCCGAGCAGCGTGTGCTGGTCGCGGCCCACGACCAGCACCGGGCGGTCCTTGCCGCGGGTGGGATCGTCCTCGTAGGTCACCCACGTCCACACGATTTCGCCGGGGTCGGCCCGACCGTCCAAGTCGGGGGAGTAGACCAGCCTGCGGGCCCGATGCGCGGTGGGCGCGCTGATGCTGGTGACCGGGCGACCGGCGGTGATCTCGGGCGGCGGTTCGGACGCCGTGCCGACGATCACATCCAAACCGATCTTGATGCCCCGTTGCACAGTCGGCGATTGTTGCAGCTGCCGGATCAGCTTCGGTGCCTCGTTGAACACCAAATTCTCAAGGTTTCTCTGAAACCGCTGCAACGTCCTCCACTGCGACGCCATGTTCGCAGCATAAGACGGCCCGGCGCGATTGTGTTCCGACGACGCTGCCTCGATACCCTGGAGGCAGCTCAGAGCGCCTAAGCATCCGCCGCTAGGCCGCCGTCGACCAGGAGATTCCCATCAGTAGTTTCGCCGACCAAACCTTCACCGCGCCGGCGCAGATTCGGAATTTCTCCATCATCGCCCACATCGACCACGGCAAATCCACGCTGGCCGATCGGATGCTGCAGCTCACCGGCGTCGTCGACGAAAGGTCGATGCGCGCTCAGTACCTCGACCGGATGGACATCGAGCGCGAACGCGGGATCACGATCAAGGCACAAAATGTGCGCCTGCCGTGGCGGGTGGGTGACACCGATCACGTCCTGCACTTGATCGACACCCCGGGCCACGTCGACTTCACCTACGAGGTGTCGCGGGCCCTGGCCGCCTGCGAGGGGGCGGTGCTGTTGGTCGACGCCGCGCAGGGCATCGAGGCGCAGACGCTGGCCAACCTGTACCTGGCGCTGGACCGCGATATGGCCATCATCCCGGTGCTCAACAAGATCGACCTGCCCGCCGCTGACCCCGAGCGGTACGCCGCCGAGATCGCGCACATCATCGGCTGTGAGCCCGACCAAGTGCTGCGGGTGTCCGGCAAGACCGGCGAAGGCGTGCCCGAACTGCTCGACGAGGTCGTCAAGCAAGTGCCACCGCCCAAGGGGGACCCGGACGCGCCCACCCGGGCAATGATTTTCGACTCCGTCTACGACATCTACCGCGGCGTGGTCACCTACGTCCGCGTGGTCGACGGCAAGATCGCCCCGCGCGAAAAGATCGCGATGATGTCAACCGGCGCGACACACGAACTTCTCGAGGTCGGCATCGTCTCGCCTGAACCGAAGGCCAGCGACGGCCTCGGTGTGGGCGAGGTCGGTTATTTGATCACCGGTGTCAAGGACGTCCGCCAGTCCAAAGTCGGCGACACCGTCACGACCGCACGCCACGGCGCCACCGAAGCCCTGACCGGCTACCGCGAACCCAAACCGATGGTGTACTCGGGTCTGTATCCCGTCGACGGCTCGGAGTACCCGAACCTGCGCGACGCGCTGGAGCGGTTGCAGCTCAACGACGCGGCGCTCACCTACGAACCGGAGACTTCGGTGGCGCTGGGCTTCGGGTTCCGGTGCGGGTTTCTGGGTCTGCTGCACATGGAGATCAGCCGCGAGCGCCTGGAACGTGAATTCGACCTCGACCTGATTTCGACCGCACCGAACGTGGTCTATCGAGTCGTGAAGGACGACGGGACAGAGGTCCGAGTGACCAACCCGTCGGACTGGCCGTCGGGCAAGATCGCCACCGTCTACGAGCCCGTCGTCAAAACCACCGTCATCGCGCCGAGCGAATTCATCGGCACCATCATGGAACTCTGCCAATCGCGGCGCGGCGAACTCGGCGGGATGGACTACCTGTCACCCGAGCGGGTCGAATTGCGCTACACCATGCCGCTGGGCGAAATCATCTTCGACTTCTTCGATTCGCTGAAATCGCGCACTCGCGGCTACGCAAGCCTCGATTACGAGGAAGCCGGCGAGCAGGAGGGAGCGCTGGTCAAGGTTGACATCCTGCTGCAGGGCGAGGCCGTCGACGCTTTCAGCGCTATCGTGCACAAGGATGGTGCCGCGGCCTACGGCAACAAGATGACCACCAAACTCAAAGAGCTCATCCCGCGTCAGCAGTTCGAGGTGCCAGTGCAGGCGGCGATCGGATCCAAAATCATTGCGCGAGAGAATATTCGCGCGATCCGCAAAGATGTGCTGTCGAAGTGCTACGGCGGCGACATCACCCGCAAGCGCAAACTGCTGGAGAAGCAGAAGGAAGGCAAGAAGCGGATGAAGACTATCGGCCGGGTCGACGTGCCGCAGGAGGCCTTCGTCGCCGCGCTGTCAACCGATGCCGCGGGGGATAAGGCCAAAAAGTAAGCGCGCTATACAAGCGCGTTGACGTTCCGCAGGACGCCTTCGTCGCCGCGCTGTCCACCGCCGCCGCGCAGACCAAGGTAGAAAGTAGTCATGCGGACGTTTGGGTCGGCGACGGCGTTAATGGTGGTCGCCGCGCTGGCCCTGGGCTGTGGTGCGGTTGTCGATGGCACGGCGACGCCGGCACCGAATCTGAAGCCGCGACTTCTCACCGGGGCAAGCGTCAGGCAGGTGCCTCTCGACGACGTCACACTGTCGCGGATGCTCGGCCAGCCCTTCGTCGGCCGCATCCCGCCTGAGTTCGGCGGCCCTGAGAAGCTCTACAGTCAGATCCCGCCAGCCAGTTGCCTGGGCGTCACGGCGATGCTGCAGAAAAGCGTCTACGAGTCAGCCGAGGTCAGAGACGTCGCCTCGGAGTCGTGGTGGAACAACGGTGATCCGGCGCAAGTGATCAGCGTTATGCAGGGCGTGGTCACGTTGCCGACGGCCGCGCAAGCCGAGATGGTGTTCGCGAAATTCTCACGGCAGTGGCAGCAATGCAACGGCGCGACGTCAACGGAACAAAACGGCCCGATCAGCACGACGAACTCCGTCAGCGACATCCGCGTCACCAATACCGTTGTCGCGGCTACTAATACCGCGACCTCGGTATTGCCCAACATGCCGGCGCTGCAGCCGACCCCACAGGCGCGTGCCATCGGTGTCCGGCTGAACTGCCTCGTAGAGGTCGAGGTGGTGTTCTTCGGCGATCGACGCCCGTCTGATCCAGGTTCGGCCAACCTGGACAACAGCGCCGTTGACATCGCTCACGCGATGATGGACACGGTCAGCGCTTTGAGCTGATCGGCCCTACACGGGCGCGTTGGCGGGCTGAAAGACTCCGGTGCTGTCGGCTTCTTCCTCGGCCCGGATCACGTGCACCACAGCGTTGATCAGCGCCAGATGGGTGAAGGCCTGCGGGAAGTTTCCCAGATGCCGGCCCGTGCGCGGCTCGATCTCCTCGGCGTAGAGGTGCAGCGGGCTGGCGAACGAAAGCAGCCGCTCACAAAGATGTTTGGCGCGGCTGACCTCGCCGATCTCGACCAAAGCCGATACCAGCCAAAACGAGCAGATGGTGAATGTGCCTTCCTCACCGACAAGCCCGTCGTCGGTCTCCTCGACGCGGTACCGCAGCACCAGACCTTGTTCGGTGAGCTCATCGGCAATGGTCAGCACAGTGGCCCGCACCCGCGGGTCGTCCGGCGGCAGGAAGCGAGTCAACACCACCTGCAGCAGCGAGGCGTCCAGCCCGTCGCTGCCGTAGCGCTGGGTGAACACGCCCCGAGAGTTCACGCCCTTTCCAGGATTTCGGCTTTGATCTCCTCTGCGACCGCGCGCCACTGCTGTGCGTAGTTCTTTCACCTTGCCGCTCAGCCAGTTTCGCTCCGCGATCGACCGCCACCCAGCACATGATCTTCGACGACGTGAAGTGCTGAGGTTCCCCGCGCACCTCCCAGATCCCACGGTCGGGCTCCCGCCAGTGCTTGATGGCTTCTTCCACCTGGTTCTTCAGCACCGGCCACAGCGTGTCCGGAATCTGTTCGCGCGACTTGGCGTGCAAGTAGAACGAATCGAGGATGGCGCCCCAGATGTCGTGCTGGTTCTGGTTATAGGCGCCGTTGCCGATGCGCACCGGGCGGGCATGGTCGTAGCCGGACAGATGGAGTAGTTCCTCTTCCACCAGCCGGCGTTCTCCGCCGACGCCGTACATCACCTGCAGCGGTTGGCTTTCACCGTTGTTACCGCCAGACACGTCGGCGATGAACGAGAAGAAATCGTCGGCCTCGCGATCGAGCCCCAGGGTGTAGAGCCCCCACAAAGCGAATGTCGAGTCCCGCACCCAGGCATACCGGTAGTCCCAGTTGCGTTCGCCCTGTGGGGTTTCGGGAAGCGATGTGGTGCAGGCAGCCAGCAGCGCGCCGGTGGGCGAGTACGTCAACCCTTTCAGTGTGAGAGCGCTGCGTTGCAGATACGCCCGCCACGGGTGGTCGGGAAAGTTGCCGATATTGATCCACTGCCGCCAGCACTCGGCCGTATTCCACATCTTGTCGGCGGCCTCTTCAAAGTTCTGCGGCGCCGGATGCTTGGACCAACTCAGGGCGACGAAGGCGTTGTCACCTTCTTTCATTCTGGTGCGCGCCCGTGCTTCTCGGCCCTCTAAACCGATCCGCAGGTTGGTGGTCAACCGCAGGGTCGGATGGGCTTCGGGATCTTTGGTGGCCAGGGCAATGGCTTCGCCGTAGCCGTCGGCCGAGTACTCCCAGGTGGCGCTGACGCGGTGGTAGTCGAACGCCGGCTCGCAGCTCATCAGTAGTTCAACGGTTCCACTGACGCAACGGATGGTGCGCAGCAGGATGTGCTCGGCGTCCCAGTCCATCGGGGTACGACGATGTGTTCGCGACCGTCGGTCGATGTCATGCCATGGCCCCATCACCAGCGCGTCGCGCACGATCACCCAGCCGGTGTGGGTTTGCCAAGTGGTCTCCATGATCAAGCTGCCGGGTAGATAGCGCCGCGCCGAGGGCACCGATACGCCATAGGGACCCAGCCGGAAATGGCCGGCGCTGCGGTCCAGGATCGCGCCGAACACACTCGGCGAATCGGGCCGCGGCACGCACAGCCATTCGACCGACCCCGCCGGCGAGATCAGGCAGGTCGTCTCACAGTCGGACAAAAAACGCGTAATCTGCGATCGGTGGGAACGGGTTGCGCAATGGTGCGCCCGAGGGAGATGCCACCGGCGGGGCGACGGTAAAGGTTGCCGATTCGGCCTTCTCCGCGGCCCCATCGGCAGGCTGCGCGTGAAGAACCATGCCGACATCATGATCCGCCGAGCTGCTCGGCGGCAACCGCGTCGGCCACGGCCAGGTTGACAACGATCTCGACATGTTGGCTTCACTGGCCGCGCGGAATAGGGTGAGCCCGGTGAACGGGATCCTCAGTTGGTGGGACGGCGTCGAGTTGTGGCTGTCGGGGCTGGGGTTCGTCTTGCAGACCATCGTGGTCATGCCGGTCGTGCTGGCGTTGGCCTACCTCGTCGCGGTGGTGCTGGACTCCCTGCTGGGCCGTGGCATCCGGCTGATGAGGCGCGTTCGTCACAGCGACGAAGATCCCGGATGACCAGAAAGCCGGGCATGCCGCGATCACAGGTGACGTTGGTGCTGGTCATCTTGGTGGTACTGGTAATCGTCGCCTGGCTGCTGACCCGCTGACCTGCGTCGGCCAAGCTGGGAGTTCGGCGAATTCTGTTAGGCTTCCGCCATGCACGCAGTGTCCGGCAACAGCGAGTGCCATATCTTGGCGCTCATTGCCGTGGGCGATTGCGCTGTGGCTGACGTGCACTGTTGTAGCTGACTTCCTCCCCGCGCGCGGTCAGGTGTCGGTGGAATTCCCCCAACTGTTGACCCTTGCCTTTCCGTAGCGACGGGACCGGTTATCTGTTAACCCCGCCACCGAAAGGTCGACCATTGCGCGACGACATCAGGGGTGCCGCGCGTTGGTGCCACGTTGTCGGGTTGACCGTCGCCGCGAGCGTTATCGCAGCGTGTCAGGGTGGCGCCAGCGACGTCGTCGGTGGTAGCGGGCCGGCCAACGCGCACACGAGCATCACGCTGGTCGCCTACTCGGCTCCAGAACCCGGCTGGAGCAAGGTGATTCCAGCATTCAACGCCTCACAAGAAGGCAAGGGCGTGCAGGTGATCACCTCATACGGCGCCTCGGGTGACCAGTCACGAGGCGTCGTCGACGGCAAGCCCGCCGACATCGTCAACTTCTCCGTCGAGCCCGACATCACCCGACTCGTCAAGGCCGGCAAAGTTTCCAAGGACTGGGACAAAGACGCCACCAAAGGCATTCCGTTCGGGTCGGTGGTAACCCTGGTGGTGCGGCCCGGGAATCCCAAGAACATCAAGGACTGGGACGACCTGCTGCGGCCCGGCGTGGAAGTCATCACGCCCAGCCCGCTGAGCTCAGGCTCTGCGAAATGGAATTTGCTCGCCCCATACGCCGTCAAGAGCGGCGGCGGCCACGATCCGCAAGCGGGCATTGACTTCATCAACAAGCTGGTGGGCCAGCACGTCAAACTGCGCCCCGCATCGGGGCGGGAGGCCACCGATGTGTTCGTCCAAGGCAGCGGTGACGTCCTGATCAGCTACGAGAACGAAGCGATCGCCACGGAGCGCCAAGGCAAACCGGTCACCCATCTCAACCCGCCGCAAACGTTCAAGATCGAAAACCCGGTGGCCGTGGTGACCAGCAGCCCCCACCTGGATGCCGCCACCGCGTTCAAAAACTTCCAGTACACGGCTCAGGCCCAGAAGCTTTGGGCGGCAGCTGGATTCCGGCCAGTCGACCCGGCCGTTGCCGCCGATGTCCGGAGTCAGTTCCCGATGCCGGTGAAACTGTGGACGATCGCTGACCTCGGTGGCTGGGACATCGTCGATGCCCAATTGTTCGACAAAAACTCCGGCAGTATCACCAAGATCTACACACAGGCCACCGGATGACGACGGCGATAACAC
>Ga0209040_10000283_pt1 | contig 37397 bp, 32 predicted proteins | sample BogFormECP12_OM3_FD_188240 | JGI IMG/M metagenome (GOLD analysis project Ga0209040, IMG submission 188240) | Bog forest soil microbial communities from Calvert Island, British Columbia, Canada - ECP12_OM3 (SPAdes) (version 2) | ecosystem: Environmental > Aquatic > Freshwater > Wetlands > Bog ... | reverse complement strand
AAAATCCATCGCCAGTCAGCTTGTTGACGAAGCAGCACAGGGTCAAGCACACACGACACGATGCGTCCGATCCGCGTCCACGAGACCGAAGTGACCGATGGCCTGCCGCCGCACCAACGGTGGCGTGCCATGCTGACTGTAGCAATCGCCGTCGCCATGTCGGTGCTGGTCACCTCGATCGCCAACATCGCGTTGCCCACCATCGCGCGCGACATGCATGCGACGCCAGCCGACTCGATCTGGGTGGTGAACGCCTATCAGCTCGCGGTGACGGTGACGCTGCTGCCGTTCGCCTCGATCGGCGACATCTACGGTCACCGGCGCGTCTATGTCTGGGGCCTCGCGGTCTACACCGCGGCATCGTTGCTGTGTGCTGTCGCGCCCTCGCTGCCGGTGCTGGTGATCGGCCGCGTGCTGCAAGGTTTCGGCGGCGCCGGCATCATGAGCGTCAACGGCGCGCTGGTGCGCTTCATCTACCCGCGCGCGGAGCTCGGCCGCGGCATCGGCTTCAATGCGCTGGTGGTCGCGGGCTCGTCCACCGCCGGCCCGTCGGTCGCCGCGGCGATCATGTCGGTACTGTCCTGGCCCTGGCTGTTCGCGCTGCAAGTGCCTGCCGGCATCATCGCGCTGTGGATGGCCCATCGCTTCCTGCCCCGCACGCCGCTCGCCGGGCATCCGTTCGATCCGCTGAGCGCGGTGCTGAACGCGATCACCTTCGGCCTGTTCATCACCGCGCTGGACGGCATCGGCCGCGGTCAGGGACCCGCCATGGTGGTGATCGAGCTCGCGGTCAGCATCGCGGTGGGCTGGTTCTTCGTGCATCGTCAGTACACGCTGGCCGCGCCGATGCTGCCGGTCGATCTGTTCCGCCGTCCGTTGTTCGCACTGTCGGTGGCGGCCGCGATCTGCGCGCACGGCGCTCAGCTCATCGCTTTCGTATCGCTGCCGTTCTACTTCCAATACGTCAGCGGTCTGTCGCCGATCCAGATCGGCGTGCTGATCACGCCGTGGCCGGCCGCGCTGGTGGTGATGGCGCCGATCGCCGGGCGCTTGTCGGATCGGTTTTCGGCGGGACTGCTCGGCGGGTTCGGCCTGGCGGTGATGACGCTGGGTCTGCTGCTGGTACTGTTCCTGCCGCCGCGTCCCGCACAGATCGATGTGGCGTGGCGACTCGTCGTGTGCGGCATCGGCTTCGGCTTCTTCCAATCCCCCAACAACCGCCTGATGATCGGCAGCGCGCCGCGCGACCGGGCCGGTGCCGGCAGTGGCATGCTGTCCACGTCCCGGCTGCTCGGCCAGACCACCGGCAGCGCGCTGGTGGCACTGGTATTCGGCATCACCCATGGCGGCGAGAACGCAATCGAACTCGGCACCAAGCTGACCATCGGCATGGCAGCGGGGTTCGCAGCGCTTGCGATGGTGCTCAGTATGCTGCGCATGCGACGGCCGCAGTCGGTTTGAGCGGAGCTACCTGCCATTCTGGCCAGCGGTTGTCGCACGTAGCCGTTCCCGAACCGCCTGAGCAATGAAGCCCGAGCGCGACATCCCCTCAGCAGCCGCCGCGGCATCCAACCGTGCCAGCAACCCTGCGTCGAGCGTGACATTGGTCCGCAACGAACGACCAGGCATCTCGACCGGAACCAGAACGCGAGCCACGATGGTTCCCGGGACCTGCTCTATCCAATCGGGCAGCGGCGCATCGGGCGCCGATGGATCCGGCACGGTGTTCCGGCCATCAAACATTCCCTCCACATGGAGGGCGAGTGCCTCCGCTGCATTTTCGGCCGCTTGCTGGATAGTATCGCCGCCGCTGGTGCAACCCGGTAGATCCGGGAACACGACCCCATAGCCGGACTCTGGTGTATCGCCTTCATCCTGCTCGATGAAGGCCGGATAGAAACGCAGCACCATTCCTCATTCCCTTCGCAGCTTGACGCCGCTCTGTCTCTCAATCGAAGCGACATCGCGCTTCTTGAGGTCGCGGCTGCCATGAACCGCGACAGTTACCGTTCCCGGCTTCGCTGGGTGTCGGAGCTGCCGGTGCGACCCCTTGGATCGCACCTCAACCCATCCATCAGCTTCCAGGAGTTTGATGACGTCGCGTGCATTCATACGCACTACATACGCACAATAGTGCTGGGCAAGCCACTGTCAATGCGTATTGAGTGTGCGTTACGCCGCCTTGCTGCCGCCGCTCTTCCACCGCCGCGCGATGTCGTCCAGGCAGGCGGCCATTGCCGGGCCGAGGCGCGACGTCACTTCCTCCAGCCGCGCCACCAACGCCTCGGCGCGCGCGCGGTCGTTGCGGTTCACCGCATCGGCAATGTCCTCCAGCGCCTCACCGAGACCGGTCGCGCCGCAGGTTTCCGCGAGACCACGGATCTCCTCGCAGGTCCGCACGAGAGCGCCTGCCTCCCAGCCCGGCAGCAATTCGCCCACACGCATGCAGCGTGCTGTGGCATCGGCCACGAATTCGTCGGTGCACGCGCGCGCGCGTTCCATCCCGACCACCGCCACCATCTCCTCGAGGAACACTTTCGAGACATCCGCATCGTAATCCTCGAGCAAGCCAAGCGGCTCCGTCACCGACGTCGGGTCGTGCGGCGTTTGCCCTGATGCGCCGCCAGGCAGCCAGCGGCGTAGCGTCGCACCCAGCCGGTCGAGATTGACCGGCTTCTCCAGCACCGCGGTGAAGCCGGCTTCGGCGCAGCGCTTGCGCATTACCGGTCCCTTCAGGCCGGTCAAGCCGATGATCGGAATCGTCGCCACGCGTCCGCTCATGGCGCGAATACTCTGCGTCGCCTCGAATCCGTCGCGTTGCGGCATCTGGATGTCCATCAGGATCGCATCGAAACTATCGTGGCCGGCGAGTCGCACCGCTTCGTCGCCATCATTGGCGACGAACGCCGAGAAGCCCCGGCGCGACAACGCCGCCACCAGCAGGGACTGGTTCACCTTGTCGTCTTCCACCACCAGGATTCGGCCGCCGCGCACGATCCGCGCCATCGGCTGCAGCACCTCCAACGGCGAGCGCTGCGCCAGCAGTTGCAGCGCCAGCGACGCCACCTGATAGGGATCGGCCGCGGCAGGAACGGCCGCATCGACCTTCGCGGTCTCGCCGCCATCGCCGAGCCAGATCATCACCGTGCGCCGGCCGGAAACGGTGTCGCGCAGGCGAAGCACGAACACCTCGGCCGCCAGGCCGACCAGCGCGCCCTGCACGATCACGAGATCAAGTGCGCCGCGTTGCGCCTCGATCCGTTCGGCCAGCGCCAGACCGAGATAGCCGTCCGGTGCCGACTCCACCATCACGCCGGCATCGCCGAGCAGGCTTGCGATGGTGCGTGTCCTGGCATCCTCATCGCCCACCAGCAGGGCGGTCCGGCCGGCGAATCGCTGGCTTCCGATCGACTGCGCTACACGTTCAGCCGGGAACTCGAAGGTGAACTCGCTGCCGACGCCAAGCGCGCTCTCCACGGTCAGTGCGCCGCCCATCAGCGCCGCGTTCTCCCGGCACAGTGTCAGGCCGAGTCCAAGACCCGCGTGGCCGGCGTTCGCCTGATCGCGGCCACGCTGGAAGCGCTCGAAGATGTGGTCGCGGTCCTCCGGTGCGATGCCGGGACCGGTGTCCGAAACAGCCAACTTGATCGACATGGCACCGGCCGAATCGGCAACCGCCGATACACGGATCTCGACATGGCCGCTGGCGGTGAACTTGATGGCGTTGCCGACCAGGTTGAACAGCACCTGGCGCAACCTCGTCGGATCGACCAGCCAATGGCCGCGCAGCAGATCGTCGTAGCGTGTCTTCAGGTCGAGTCCCTTGTCGTGCGCCTGCGGCCGCAGCGTGTCGGTGACCTCCTGCACCAGACCGATCACGTCCACTTCGTCGACCTGCAGTCCGGTGCCGCCGACCTCACCGCTCGCGATCTCCAGCAGACCGTTCAGCATGGCAAGCAGCGCGTCGCAACTGGCCCGGATGCGTTCCAGCCAGAGGCGCTGTTCCTGCTCCAGCTCGCCATCGAGCAACAGCGAGCAGATGCCCATGATCGAGTTCATCGGCGCGCGCACGTCGTGGCCGAGCGCGGCGAGCACCCGATCGCGATCGCGTGTGACGGCGGCGGCCTCCGCCTGCGCCGCCTGAGCGGCGGACGACTCCGCATCCAGCTTCGCCGCAAGACGGATCTCGCTGGTCACGTCGCGGCCAGCACAGGCATAGCGGCCATCCGGCAACGGATCGATGCTGAGCCGGTGGACGCGATCCTGGCCGTCGCCGCTCGCTATCGTCACCTCGATGTTGTCCCGCCGCGACCGTGCATCCAGCGCCTCGACGATGGCGTGTGGGGTCGCATCCGAACCGGCCAATCCGAGCGCCACCGGCAATGGCCGGCCGATCGCCTCGTGCAGCCGATCGGGGGCGTAACCATGCACAGCGGCAATACAGCCGCGCCGGTCCAGATCGACCTGCCAGTCGGCGCCGAACCCGGTGGGCGAAGCACCAGCGCGTGCACGGCTCGAACGAGTCGATACGGCAAGCACCACGCAGGTCAGCCAGACCGCGCCCAGAAACGCCCCAAGGACGCCGATCGCACGCGTATCCAACCCGTGGCCTTGCAGGGCGAGGTCGGTGTCCATGCTGGCCATCACGGTCGCATCCACCGTGCGGAGCGGCGCGGAGGCCGACAACTGCGGGGGAATGTCCAGCAGCCGCTTGGCCGCGGACATCAGCCTCATGCCCCATTCCGCGGTGTCCTCGGCAGCAGCGGGGAGCGGCGGCATCGAGTCGCGCCCCGGCAGTGCCAGCACACCGCCGACACCGTTTAGTTCGATGGAGATTGCCGGGCTGAACCAGGCTCGCCCGATCAAGCGGCCAAGGTCCTCCGAGCGCAGCACGGCGCCCACCAAACCGGCAGCCTTGCCGGTCGGATCGCGCACAACCCTGGTCAGCACCATTGAAGGTCCGCCGCGCAACCAGGTACCGCCCTGCTGCAGGGCCAGCGACATGGCATTATCGGCCGTGGCGCGGCGGAACCAGTCGGTATCGGACACGCCAGCATCGGCGGCGGTGAACGGCGACGAAGCCGCCAGCAACTGGCCGGACGCGCTCACCGCGAAGGTGGCGCCGACCGGCGGCAGGGCGCTCTGCAGCCGCAGCAACCGGCTGGTCAGCGCGACCTTGTCGAGCTGGAGATCGGCCGCGCGAAAGGCATCGGTCAGATCGGCGAATTGCCCGATCGGCACGTCGATCGAAGCGGCCACCGCGCTGGCGGAAACGGTCAGGGTGTTGAACGCGTCCCTCGCGACCTGCGCGATCTGGAGGTATGCGGCGACACCCCATGTCCCGATCAGCAGCAAGGCCGCCGCCAACAGGGCGACCGAGCGGGAGATCAGCCGCCGTGGCGCGACGAGAAGATTGGCGACGCGCTTCACAGTACCTCCGTCAGGCTGACGCAAAGGGTCTTACGCGATGTGCGCAAGGCGTTGCGTTATAGCATCTTCCCCCGCGCACAGTCGAACCAGGTCTGTCCCTGTGCAGCCGACGGGCTGATGGCAAGGGAAGCCATTGGTTGAGCCGGTGCTCCCACCTCGAGCACGCCGCCGCTGAGCAGCACGAGGACTCGGCTGAGCGCGGTCTCGTCCGAGCCAAGCGCCACAGCGATCTGGCGTGCCGCGGTTTGCCGCGCCGCGATCTGCCAGGCTCCGGCCGGTCCGGTGAAGCGGAGCGGGACGCTGGCCGGTCCATGCACTGGCGAGGCCAATGAGACGACGAGACGAATCGGCATGTCGCGGTGGACGGCGACAACGAGCGACGTGCCTACGGCCGCGGCGACCGCGGTGCACTCCTCGTCGCTGGAATTGAATGTCCAGGAGGTGCGGACCACCTGGCTCGGTACGCGCCGAATCAACGGCGGCACCGCCGGCACCGATGCCTCTCGCCTTCCCTCTTCGGCCGGCGGCGCCGGCTGCGTGCAGCCGACCAGCAGGAGCATCGGAGCCGCTAGGGCGCCGATCCAGTTGCGTGAAGCTCGCGCCACCAAGGGCGGCGTTCCGTCAGCGGATGACGATCTCGACCCGGCGGTTCTGCGGCTCGCGCACGCCCGGACCGGTTGGCACCAATAGATGTGTGTCGCCGAAGCCCTGGATGGTGATAGCGGCCTGCGGCACGCCGTCCTTGATCAGTTCGGCCTGCACCGCCTGGGCGCGGCGAACGGACAGGCCCTGGTTGTATTGACGCGTGCCCGAGGTGTCGGTGTAGCCGTTAACCTCGATTCGCGTGTACTGGACGCGGGTCGAGTTATCGGCCGCCTCCTTGACGATCTGGCGGGCTCGATCAGTGAGCGTCGCCTTGTCCCAGTCGAAGAACACCAGATAGGAGCGCGCCGCCGTCGGCTCCGGCGCGGGCGCTGCGACCGGCACCGGTACCGGCGCCGCGACGTTGAAGGCGTAGCGCACGCCGAGCAGGAAGCTGTGATTATACTGATGCTGCAGCCTGAGAGTAACCGGCACGGGCGACGGCAAGCCCGCCACTAGCCGAGTGCTGGAGAAGCTCTCACTGCCCGGCACGGCGAAGAAACGGTACTCGGTGGTGACGGACAGACCCGGAACCCCTGGGATCGGGAATGACAACCCTCCGATCGCCTGAAACGCGAAGCTTCCCTGGGTCTGTCCGACATTGCTGCTGGTCAGCGGGAAACTGGCCGGCGTTAGGCCGGCCTGGCCCGATAGATGGGTCCACGCATAGCCGAGCCCGCCGCCGATGTATGGGTAAATCCAGGGCGCCCCGACGTCCATGTCGAATAACGCGTTCGCCATGACCCCATAAGTCTGCGCGGATCCGCTGGTGCTGAAACCAGCCGTTGATCTGCCAAGATCAGCGTGACGGTAGCTGCCTTCCAGTTCGAAGCGGAATCCGTTCCCCAGCGCGTAGCCGATGCTGCCCAGCCCGACGAACCCGCCATCCGGCTCCAACTGGCCGCCGCTCTTGAGGGGATAATTCTCCGGCAGGTTATACCCGGCTCCGGCACCAATATAGAGGCCTTGAAACGGCTGCGCCCAGGCTGCGAGAGGCATGACAAGCAGAGCGATCGCCAGCGGCAGACTGCGGAATCGCATACCCCGAATCCTCCTCAGACAAGTACGAAAAGGGGCGCCTCGCGGCGCCCCGATCCGTTGTTGTCCTTATCCCGCGAGAGATCAGCGGATGATGATCTCGACACGACGGTTCTGCGGCTCGCGCACGCCAGGACCGGTCGGCACGAGCAGGTGCGCAGGGTCGTCGCCGAACCCGTGCGTGGTGATCGCGTTCGCCGGGACGCCGTCCTTGATCAGTTCGGCCTTGACCGCATTGGCGCGGCGGATCGACAGGCCGAGGTTGTACTTCGGCGTGCCGGACGTATCGGTATAGCCGTTCACCTCGATCCGTGTGTACTGCACGTGGGTCGAGTTGTCCGCCGCTTCCCTGATGATCTGGCGGGCACGATCGGTGAGCGAGTACTTGTCCCAATCGAAGAACACCAGATACGAGCGCGCGGGCGCTGCAACGGGCGGCGGTGCCGGCGGCGGCGGCGGCGGCGGCGCTACGCCGAAGTTGTAGCGGAGACCAACCAGGACCGAGTGGTTGTAGCTCGCACCCAACCGGGCCGAGGACGGACCGGAAAAGACCGAATTGGGCCCGACGGCGTTCGAGGTGGTCGCGATCCCGGTGCCGCTGTAGGTGCGGTTCGATGACGTGCCGAAGAAGCGATACTCGAGCGTCGCCGCCAGGCCAGGAAGGACCTGAGGCAGTGGGAAGGCCGCGCCGAGGATTGCCTGGTAAGCGAAACTTCCTTCCGTGCCCTGGCCAGACGCAGCGGCGCCCGCCGGGCCGAAGGTTTGGGCGACCGGACTAAAGCCTGTCAGGCCACCCGGCACCGTGAACGCGTTTCTGTTGTAAACGTTCCATTTCTCTTTGATGCCTACGTAGCCGACGCCCGCACCGATGTAAGGCACGATCCAGGGGGAAAGGCCATTGAAGTCGTACAGCACATTGACCATGCCGCCGAACTGCTGCGTGGTGGAACCGCCGCCGGCGCCGACGCCGAGAGCATTGAGATTGCTATTACCATTGCTGAAGCCGCCGCCGTGGTTTTGGCGGTAGTTGGCCTCGACCTCGGCGCGGAGCCCGTTACCAAAGCCCCAGCCGACTGAGCCCACAGCCGCGAAGCCGATGCTGCCGTTAAGGTTGCCATTGGTATTCACGAAAGTGTTGGTGAAGTTCGCCGGAATACCGAGACTGACGCCGTTGATGTTCTGCTGCTGCGTGGCGTTGATGCCAGCGCCGAGGCCGACATAAAGCCCGGTAACCGGCTGCGCACTTGCAGCAAAGGGTGTGGCCAGGACTGTGGCCGCTAGGAGTGCACTCCGAAGCTGCATTTGCTTTCTCCTCGTTCTGCCGGCGCCAGCGGCGCGCACGGGTACTGTTGGGCGTAGCCTACCGCCCTTTCGCTGAACCAACCATAGCCCAATCCAAACCGATAACGCGAGGGGGGGCAACGCTTTTCGGGCACAGTGTTGCCCTTCGGCAACAGGAGCGTTCCACCCCGAGCAGTGCGGCGGAAGAGAGCAGGAGTCGAACCTACCCGGAGCCGCCGAGCAGCCCCAACCGGCTTTGAAGGCCGGCCGGCCCACCGGAGCCGCTTCTCTTCCGTCACCAAGTATCGGCCGGCGCACGCAACTGCGCAATGAACGCGGCCTCGTCGGCCGGTTCCAGGCAGCGGCAGTCCAGCCACAGGCGGCCCTCGGCGAGCCGGCCGATCACCGGCCGCGGCAGCATCCGCAGCCATGCCGACAGCGACTCCAGTGCCTTGCCGCCGACGGTCACGGCATAAGATGGCAGCAGGTCCACCGGCAGAGCGCCGGAGCCGATCTGGCTGCGGCACGACTCCACGGCGACCGGCCGATCTGGCCACAGCGAACGCACCGGCTCCGCCAGCCGCTCCGCCGTGGCCCGAATCGCTTCTGCTGGCCGCGTCAACAGCCGCAGGGTGGGTAACTCTTCCGCCAGACGGTCGGGATTCAGGTACAGCAGCAGGACCTGCTCGAGCGCCACCAGCCGCGCCTTGTCCAGGCGCAGCGCCCGCTTCAGCGGATTCGCGTTCATGCGCTTTATCAACTCGGCGCGACCGACGACCAGTCCGGCCTGCGGGCCGCCCAGCAGCTTATCGCCGGAGAAGCTCACTAGGTCCGCGCCGGCGGCCAGCGATTCCTGCGGGGTCGGCTCATGTGGCAGCCCCCAGGCGGCCAGATCGACCAGACTGCCGCTGCCCAGGTCCTCCACCATCGGCAGCCCCGCCGCATGGGCGATCGCCGCCAGTTCGGCCGGCGGCACGGCCGCGGTGAAGCCGGCGATCGCGTAGTTGGCCTGATGCACCCGCATCAGCAGCGCCGTCTCGGGTCCGATTGCCGTGCGGAAATCGCGGGGATGGGTGCGGTTGGTGGTGCCGACCTCGCGCAGCACCGCGCCCGCCCGGGCCATGATCTCGGGGATGCGGAAGGCGCCGCCGATCTCGATCAGTTCGCCGCGCGACACCGGCACCTCGCGCCCGAGCGCCAGTGTATTGAGCATCAGCAGCACCGCCGCGGCGTTGTTGTTGACCACGGTGGCCGCCTCGGCGCCGGTAATCTCGCGCAACAGGCGGCCGACGTGTTCGTCCCGTTCGCCACGCTGGCCGGTGGCAAGGTCGAATTCCAGCGTGGTGGCGGATGCCAGGGCTTCGGCGGCGGCGGCGGCGGCGGCGCGCGGCAGCGGTGCGCGGCCGAGGTTGGTGTGCAGCACAGTGCCGGTCAGGTTGAACACCGGACGCTGCGACGCGGCAAAGCGGCGCGCCAGGGCGTCCGCGGCGGCATCCAGGATAGCCGCGGGGGGCGTCGGGAACGCGCGGGCCGCCCGGCAGGCGGCCAGTTCCGCACGCAGCGCGGCGGCGGTGGCGGTGCGGCCGAACCGCGCGGCCAACGTCTCGGCTGCCGGCATGCGCAGCAATGCGTCGAGCGATGGCAGCGGGCTGGCGGAATCCGGCATGGCGGCGCCATGCTAGGGCGCATGAGCACGACATTCGAGATACCGACGCTTCACACCGACCGATTGATGCTGCGGGCCTTCCGAGCGACCGATCTCGAGGCGGTTGCCGCTATGCAGGCTAACCCGGAAGTACGTCGGTTCCTCGGAGGGAACCTGCTGAGCCGCGCGGAGTCATGGTCGCTGATGGAACGGGTCCTGGGTCAATGGGCGTTGCGCGGCTATGGCATGTTCGCGGTCGAGGTCGAGGGACGCTGCGCCGGCTGGGCCGGCGTGCTGCATCCGCTGGAATGGCCGGAGCCAGAGCTGGCCTATTCGCTCGATCAGCCATTCTGGGGGCGCGGCATCGCGACCGAAGCGGTTCGCGCGGCGCGCGCATGGGCGTTCGCCCGGCTCGACGTTACGCGACTGGCCAGCTTCATCATGCCGGAAAACGCGCGGTCGGCCCGTGTGGCCCAGAAGCTTGGCGCGGTGCGCGATGGCACGACTACAATACGCGGCTTTGCTGTCGATTGGTGGGTGCATCGGAAATGAGCGAACTATTGGCCCCGGACGAACCCGCGCCGGCGCGCGTGCTGCGCAAGAATGGCCAATCGGAGCTGTTCCTCACCGCCGATCACGCCGGTCGAACAATTCCGCGAGGCCTCGGCCAGCTCGGCATGACGGATCATGAACTGGGCCGGCACATCGCCTGGGACATTGGCATCGCCGGCGTCACCGAACGCCTGTCTGCCACGCTGGATGCCACCGCGGTGCTGCAGACCTATTCGCGGCTGGTGATCGACTGCAACCGCGATCCCACGGTGCCGAGTTCGATCCCGGAGCTGAGCGAGACGACGGAGATCCCGGGCAATCGCGGGCTGTCGGCCGAGCAGCGCGCGGCGCGACGGCAGGCAATCTTCGAGCCGTACCATGCGGAGATCCGGGCACTGTTGGATGCGCGCCAGGCGGAGGGTCGCCGTACTGTGTATGTCGCGATGCACTCCTTCACGCCGGTGTTCAAGGGCGAGTCGCGAGCCATGCAGGTCGGGGTGCTGTACAACCGCGACGTCCGCCTGGCGGCGATCATGCTGGACCTGCTGCGTGAGGAACGCGATCTGACGGTGGGCGACAACGCGCCCTACGCGGTGAGTGATGTGACCGATTACGGTGTTCCGGTCCACGCCGAGCGGCGCAGCCTGGCACACGTCGAGATCGAGATTCGTCAGGACCTGATCGCGGACGAAGCCGGTCAGGCCGCCTGGGCGGCACGGTTCGAACGATTGCTGCCGGCGGCAGTCGGACGCCTGTCATGCTGAGCCGCGAGGTGCCGATCGATCCGGCGCATGCGGCGCTGCTGTTCGTCGATGTGCAGAACTACAATGCGCGGCCGGACGGCGGCGCATATGCCACGATGTCCGAGGCGGAGCGCGACGCACGGTATGGGTACTTCTTCCGCGTTTTGCGCGAAACCGCGCTGCCGAACATGCAGCGGCTGCAGACAGCGTGCCGGCACGCTGGGATAGAATTGATGTACACGGTGATCGAGGCGCTGACGCGTGACGGGCGCGATCTGAGCCTCGACTACAAGATCAGCGGACTGTTCGTGCCGCGTGGTTCGTGGGATGCGAAAGTGCTGGACGACATCGCGCCGGCAGAGGACGAGATCGTGCTGCCGAAGACGTCGTCGTCGGTGTTCATCTCGACCAACATCGACTACGTGTTGCGCAATCTTGGCGTGCGGTCGCTGATGATCGCGGGTGCGCTGACCGATCAGTGCATAGATTCGGCGGTGCGGGATGCGTGCGATCTCGGGTATCTGGTGACGGTGCCGATCGATGCCTGCGCCACGCTGAGCGCGGAGCGGCACGAGTGGGCGCTGCGCAATAACCGAGGCTACTGCCGGCAGATCACGACGGACGAGCTGGTGCGGGAGATCGAACGACTTGCTTGACAAACTGTCATTGCGAGGAGCATAGCGACGAAGCAATCCCGCGCTGGATTGCTTCGTCGCTACGCTCCTCGCAATGACAGTGGGGGTCACCGCGCGCCGAACATCAGCTTCGCCAGATCGATCAGCGCGCGCAGGTACGTCTCGCCATTCTCGGGTGAACGATCGACACCGATCCTGGCGCGATAGTCGTTCGCCATATCCATGAAATCTGCAATCCCATCGGACTCGCCCAGCCAGTTACAGATTGCAACGTACTCGCGAAACACTGGCGCACCCCGCAGCCGCCGCACATCTTGTGCCAGCATCTCCAGCAGTGCCGCAGCTTCTCGGCTGGTTACATCCGACGGATCAGCGTCCACCTTCCGCATGCGCCACTCCGCTGCGCGCTCCAGTTCCTCGGCTTCTTCCATCACGCCTCCCGCCGCGAGAACGCCGTCTCCTGGCTGGTGACGAATTCGAGCAGGCATGCCCTGCCCTCCTCCGTCTGCCGCCGGGCGCGCAGGATCGCATCCGCCACCTGCGACGGGTCCTCCACCCGTTCGCTCCAGCCGCCAAGGTCGCGCGCCAGGCTGGCGTAATTGCCGCCCAGATCGCGCGACCGATAGCGTTCGTGCGACAGCTTCATATGCGGGATCTCGATCGCCATCGCCGAGTTGTTCAGCACGATCGTGCAGATCGGCACGCCGCAGCGCACCGCGGTCTCGAAATCGAGTCCGGTCATGCCGAATGCCGCATCGCCCATGAAGTTCACGCAGAATTTTTCCGGCGCCGCGACCTTCGCACCAATCGTCAGGCCAAGCCCGGTGCCAAGCTGGTGCGACTTGCCCCAGCCGAGATAGCCGCGCGGTTGCGTCGCACGATAGAACGGCAGCAACTGTTCGCGCGGGCTGCCGGAGTCATGAGTAACGATCGCTTCGGCTGGATCCACCACGCGCATGAACTCGTTGATCACCCGGTATGGCGTAATCGGCGTCTCGGCCGAGGTCAGCTTCGCCTGCCACTTCGCCAGCCAGGCTTCGCGCCTGGTCGCGATATCCTCTGCCGGCGAGCGGTTCAGCAGCCGACCGCCAAGCCTGTCCTTCACCGTATCGACCAGCGCCGCCAGCGTCAACTTCGCATCCCCGAGCATCGCCAGCTCGGTCGCGTAACTCTTGTGCAGATCGCGGGTGTCGTTGGTGGCGTGGATGATGCGCATGCCCGCGGGCAACGGCGGCGTGGTCAGCGGATGACGGTTCAGCCCGGTGCCGATCGCCAGGATCAGATCCGCACGCGCATACAGGAAGTGCGCGCCATGGCCGGTGAAGCCGTTGCCGCCGGAACCGAGCGCCAGCGCGTGATCCTCGGGGAACGCGCTCTTGCCGTCCACCGTGGTCATCACCGGGCTTTGCAGCAGCTCCGCCAGTTTCACCAGCTCGTCGCTTGCCTCGGCGTACAGCACGCCTTGGCCGCCGAGGATCACCGGACACGATGCATCCACCAGCAGACGCGCGGCGTCCTCCACATCGTCCGCGGCAGGTGTGGCCCGCGTCCTTCGCACCGGCTTGTGCTCCAGCGTCTCGCTGCCGATGTCCAACCCGAGCAGATCGCGCGGCAACTCCACCATGACCGGCCCCGGCCGTCCGTTCTTCAACTGGCTGAACGCGCGCCGCATTGCCGCCGGCACCTGTTCCGGGACCAGAATGTGCTCGGCCTGCTTGGTGACCGAGGCGTAGGTGCGGCTGGAATGGAACATCGGAAACACCTGCGCCTGCTCGCGCGCATGACCGAGCGGCAGGAACAGCACCGGCACCGAATCGGAGAACGTTGTGGCGATGCCGGGGAATGCGTTCTCCGCGCCCGGTCCGTACTGCATCGCGAACACACCGGGTGGGCGGCCGTTGGTGACGCGGGCATAGCCGTCCGCCATGTCCACGCCGACGCGCTCCTGCCGGCAGATGATCGGCCGCAACCCACCCGCCACCGCAGTCTCGATCACCGACGTGGTCGGAAAGCAGAACAGCGTCGTCACGCCTTCGCGTTTCAGAATTTCCACAACGGCCTGGTCTGCGCGCATATGTCCCCTCCTTAGCGGCGTTTGGGAAAGCCTATGGCGTGATCGACCTGACTGGCAAACCGGCCCACCTGTCATTGCGAGGAGCGCGGCGACGAAGCAATCTCGGGCCAGGTGCGCACTTGGCCCGGGATTGCTTCGCTTCACTCGCAATGACAATTGGATCCGGTGCGCGTGTTCAACGCCGTATGCCCTAGGCGCGGGCCGCAGGACATGTCTACAGTCACTGAGGACTTTCGCCGCGTAACAGAAGGAAACGTCATGTCGACATCGATCCGCCGCCGCGCACTGCTGGGTGCCGCCGCTGCCGCCGCAACATTACCCCGCCGCGCCCGCGCCGCCGATAAGCCGATCCGCATCGGCGTGCTCACCGACATGGCCGGTCCCTACGCTGCCAATACCGGCCTCGGTTCCGTGCTCGGCGCGCAGATGGCTGTCGAGGACTTCATGCGCAACAACCCGTCGATCAAGGCGGAAGTCGTGCAGGCGGATCTGCAGTTGAAGCCGGACGTCGCGGTCGCCATCACCCGCGACTGGTTCGACAACCAGGGCGTGGATGTGGTCACCGATGTGCCGCTGTCGTCGGCGGCATTCGCGATCGCCGATCTGGTGAAGCAGAAGGACAAGGTGGCGATCTTCACCGGCGCTGCCTCGGCCGCCGTGACCGGCGAACACTGCGGACCGAACCATATCCACTTCGTCTATGACACCTGGTCGATGCCGCACGCCGTGGTGGATGCCGCGGTGAAGGAAGGTCGGGATAGCTGGTTCTTCATCACCGCCGACTATGCGTTCGGCCATTCGCTGCAGAAGGACGCGGCGAGCTTCGTCACCGCCGCCGGTGGCAAGGTGCTGGGCCAGGCGTTGGCACCGTTCCCCGGAACGACCGACTTCTCCGCCTTTCTGCTGCAGGCAAAGGCGAGCGGGGCCAAGGCGATCGGGCTGGCCAACGGCGGCAACGACACGGTGAACTGCATCAAACAGGCTGCCGAGTTCGGCATCATGCAAGCCGGCCAGCAGGTCGCCGGGCTGATCCTGCTGATCCAGGACGTGCACGGCGTCGGGCTCGCTGCGGCGCAGGGTGTGCTGCTGACCGAGCCGTATTACTGGGACCTCAATGCCGGCACGCGCGAGTTCGGTCTGCACTATGCCAAGCGTTTGAACGGCGCGGTGCCGAACTCGGTGCAGGCGGGCCAGTATGCTGCCGTGATCCACTACCTGAAGGCCGTGGTGGCGATGGGACTGGAACCCGCACGCGCCAGCGGACGTGCCGCGGTCGAGCAGATGAAGGCAATGCCGACCAACGACACGATCTTCGGCAAGGGGCTGGTACGACGGGACGGCCGCGTGATCCACGACATGCATCTGTTCGAAGTGAAATCGCCCGAGCAGTCAAAGGAGCCGTGGGACTACTACATCCAAAAGCGGACAATACCGGCCGATCAGGCGTTCCGTCCGCTCGATCAGGGCGGTTGCGCGTTGGCACAGGGCTGACAGAGTCAATTCACGGTGAGACCGGCTTTGGCCATTCCACAAGGCAGGCACTGCCTGTAACAGTGAGGCGGATGGTCGAAGCGGTATCGCAGGAGCGTGATCGCATGGGCGCGGACGCCTGCCAGGCACTCCGTGAGAGCGACGAGATCCTGGCCCTGGCGGAAGCATCCGCCGGGATCGGCGTGTGGGACCTCGACGTTGCGACCGGGTTGCTGCGCGGCACTGCGCAATTCTTCCGCATCATGGGACTGCAACCGACGATAGAGCCGGTGCCGATCGAGACGACGCGCTGCCTGCGCCATCCAGGGGATCACGAGCGCGTGCTACAAGCCTTCAATGACGCACTTGGGAGCGGTGCGGATTATGTCGAGAGCGAGTATCGCATTATCCGCCCGGACGGCGAACTGCGGTGGATCTTAGGCCGCGGTCGGGTTATCCGCGACGACGATGGAACGCCGGTGCGCTACAGCGGCGTCGATGTCGACATCACCAGCCACAAGCTGGCCGAGGCAGCGCTGCGCGACAGTGAACAGCGGTTTCGCCGCGTGTTCGAGCAGAGCCCGCTTGGCAAGGCGATGGCCGGGCTCGACTTTCGCTTTCGTGCCGTCAATCCCGCGCTTTGTGACATGCTCGGCTACACGGCAGACGAACTCATCGGGCGCAGCTTCCTCGACATCGTGCATCCGGATGATCGCGACACCTGCACCGCGATGGGACAATCGCTGGTCGACGGCTCGGCACCGCAGATCCAGATCGAGGAACGCTTCATTCGCAAATCCGGCGATCCGCTGTGGGTGAGCGTCAATGTCGGACCGATCCGCGACGCGGACGGCAACATTCTTTACACCCTAGGCATTATCGAGAACATCGACGAACGCAAGCGGTTCGCCCAGGCGCTGCTGGACAGCGAGACCCGTCTGCGTCTGCTCAATGAGACATTGGAGCAACAGGCCGAGGAACGCGCCGCACAACTTGCGTCGAGCCGGGCCCAGTTGCAGGCGTTCTTCGTCAACTCGCCCGACTGGCTGACCTTGGAGCGCGCCACACCGGACGGCCGCATCGTCTTTGCCGACATCAATCCGGCCTGCGAAGCGGCGTATGGCTTGTCGCGCGCGCAGGTGGTGGGCCGCACGTCGGAGGAGATTCTGGGCGCCGAGGCAGCGCAGATCCCCCTGCATCATCTGCGCGAATGCTTACGCACCGGCCAGACTCAGCGCTACGTGACGCGCCGCACCATGGCGGGACGGACCACGACGATCGACGTGATGTTCGCGCTGGTGCCGGGCGAGGCCGAAGGCGGCGACCGCTTCATCATCAGCTCCGCCCGCGACATCACCGAGCACGAACAGCTCGAAGCACAACTTCGCCAGGCACAGAAGATGGAGGCGATCGGCCAACTCACCGGCGGCGTCGCGCACGACTTCAACAATTTGCTTGCCGTGATCGGCGGCAACGCCGAGTTGGCGCGGCGACACCCGACAAGAGACATCACCAGGCAGATGGACAACATCCTGCGCGCCACCGAGCGCGGCGTGGCGCTGACCACGCAGTTGCTGTCGTTCTCGCGTCGCCATGTCGCAACACCTAGGATCATCGACCTGTGTGTCGAGATCCCGCGCATGGCCGAGATGTTTCGCGCCTCGTTGCGCGGCAACATCCAGATGCACCTTGACGTTGCCGAACAGCTATGGCCGATCGAGGCCGACGTCGCCGAGCTGGAAATGGCGCTGCTCAACATCGCGGTGAACGCCCGCGACGCTATGCCGCAGGGCGGCACGTTCAGCATCCACGTGCGCAATGCCGCACGCAGCGACGGGACGCTCGACAGCGAACACGTCGCGATTGCGCTGCGCGACAGCGGCATCGGCATTCCACCTGAAGTGATCGGCAAGGTGTTCGATCCGTTCTTCACCACCAAGGAGCCTGGCGAGGGAACTGGCCTCGGCCTCAGCCAGGTCTATGGCTTCGCGCAGCAGTCGGGCGGTGCGGTCAGCCTGGACAGCGTCCCCGGCCGCGGCACGACCATCACGATCCGGCTGCCGCGCTCGCATAAGCCGGTACCGGCTGCGCAGGGCGACGACAACGGATCGCGCTCGGCCGGCGTGAGCGGACGTATTCTGCTGGTCGAGGACAACCCGCAGGTCGCGGACGTCATGACACAGATGCTGAACGCCATGGGCTTCGAGGTGGAAGTGGCCGACCGTGCGCGCAAGGCGCTCGATCGGCTGGCCACGGCAGGGATCGATCTGCTGCTGACCGACGTGATCATGCCGGAGGGCCTGAACGGCGTCGATCTCGCGACGCGGATCAGGGCGCGGTTCCCCGCGCTGCCGATCATCCTGACCTCCGGCTACAACGACGTGGTCGTGCCGGATGGCGCTGCATTTCCGGTGCTGCGCAAGCCGGTGCCGTATGACGATCTCTACCGCGCGATCTGCGCCGGCCTCGAGCACGCCCGCAACAGCATAGTCGGAGCTTGATCCCGGCGCTGATGGGCGGTCTGATCGGACATTGATCCCGGGACCGACCAAGGGAGCAGATGTCCATGCTTGGTTTGATGCAGCAGCGGCCGCTGCTGATTTCGTCACTGCTCGACTACGCCGAGCGCTATCATGCGGGCACCGAGATCGTGTCGCGTTCGGTGGAAGGGCCGATCCACCGCAGCAACTGGGGCACGATTGCAGGGCGTGCCAGGCAGGTTGCGAACGTGCTGCGCCGGCTGGGTGTGGCGCGCAGCGAGCGTGTCGCCACGCTGGCATGGAACCACAACCGCCACCTGGAGATCTATTTCGGCGTCACCTGCAGCGGTGCGGTGCTGCATACCGTGAACCCGCGGCTGTTCCCGGAGCAGGTTCGCTTCATCATCGACGACGCCGAGGCAGGCTACGTGTTCTTCGACGTGACCTTCGCCGCGCTGGTCGAGCAGCTTGCGCCGCGGCTGCCGAGTGTGCGCGGCTATGTGGCATTGTGCGCACGCGATGCAATGCCGTCGATCGATGTGCCGAACCTGCTGTGCTACGAAGACCTGCTGGCTGCCGAAACCGACGACTACGCCTGGCCGGTGTTCGACGAGAATCTCGCATCGGCGCTGTGCTACACGTCGGGCACCACTGGCAATCCCAAGGGTGTGTTGCAAAGCCACCGCTCCGCCGTGCTGCACAGTTTCGCGCTGATGTCGGCCGACACGATGGCGGTGTCGGCACGTGAAGCGCTGCTGCTGTGCGCGCCGCTGTTCCACGTGAACTGCTGGGGCATTCCGTTCGCCGCGGCCGGCACCGGCGCCAAGCTGGTGCTGCCCGGCATGAAACTGGACGGCGCCAGCCTGTTCGAGCTGATCCGCGATGAAGGCATCACCTTTTGCGGCGCGGTGCCGACGGTGTGGCTGAACCTGTTCGCCTGGATGGAGCAGAACCTCGACACCACCGATCAGCGCGGACTGAAGCTGAAGCGCGTGCTGTCGGGCGGCTCCGCGGTGCCGCGTGTGGTGATCGAGAAGGTGCATGCCTATTTCGGCGCCACCATGCTGCACGCCTGGGGCATGACGGAGATGAGTCCGTTGGGCACCTGCGGCAGCCTGCTGGCTCGCCATGTCGGGCTGGACCTGGAGCAGCGGATGCCGGTGCATCTCACGCAGGGCCGCACGATCTATGGCGCCGAGGTCCGCATCGTCGATGACCAGGGCCAAGAGCTGCCTCGCGATGGGCGTTCGATCGGGGAAATTCAGGTGCGCGGACCGTGGGTGCTGTCGGGCTACTTCAAGGGTGCCGGCGGCAAGGTCGTGGATGACGACGGCTGGTTTCGCACCGGCGACGTGGCGCACATGGATGCCGATGGCTTCATCACCATCACCGACCGCGCCAAGGACGTGATCAAGTCGGGTGGCGAGTGGATCAGCTCGATCGAGATCGAGAACCTGGCGGTCAGCCATCCCGCGGTGCTGGAGGCGGCGGTGGTTGCGACGCGGCATCCGCGCTGGCAGGAGCGGCCGCTGCTGCTGGTACACCGCAAACAAGGTTCAGAGGTGAGCAAGGAGGAGCTGCTGGCGTTCCTGTCGGACAAGATCGCCAAGTGGTGGCTGCCCGACGATGTGGTGTTCGTCGAAGAGCTGCCACACACCGCGACCGGCAAGGTGCTGAAGACGCGATTGCGCGAGCAGTACGGCGACTGGCTGGAACGGAGTTGAGCAGCTAATTGCTGAGCAAGGAGCCAACCGAGCGGAGCTGCGAGCCCCTGGGGGCCAGGAGAAACGTCATGCAGTCCCGTGCCGAAGTCCTTCTTGCTCCCATCGCCCGTGATGGTCGCATCATCGAGATCGGTCCGAGTTTCGCCCCGATCGCGCCGAAATCGGCGGGCTGGAATAGCACCGTTATCGACCACATGACCCGCGAGGATTTGGTCGCCAAATACACCGCGGTTCCCGGTGTGGATATCAGCCGGATCGAGCCGGTGGATTTCGTTTGGACCGGAGGACCTCTAAGTGCTGCCGTGCCGTTAGCACAGCATGGCAGTTTTGACGCCTTTGTTGCCAGCCATGTAATTGAGCATACCCCTGACCTGATTGCCTTCCTCGACTCCGCGGCAGCTCTGCTTAAGCCCACGGGGGTTGTAATCCTGGTTATCCCGGACAAGCGGTACTGTTTTGATTACTTTCAACCGCTAACCACCACCGGGCAACTGCTGGAGGCGCATGCCGATAGACGCTCACGCCATGCCTGGCGTCTGGCCTTCGACAATTTCGCTTATGCGGTGGAGGACGGTGGATCCATCGGTTGGGGGCAGCACCCCTGCCAGGGCATACGCTTCAGGCACGAGCTCGAGGCCGCGCGCGACCATTCCGCCACGTTCGTGGATAGCGCAGACTACCAGGACCTGCACGCTTGGCGCTTTGTGCCTCCGAGTTTTGAGTTGCTCCTGCTCGAACTGGCGCGGCTGGGAGAAACCGATTGGCGAGCGGAGCGCGTCACGCCCACACAGGGCTGCGAATTTTTTGCTTGGCTCAGACGCGGTGGCAGAGCCCACGCGGCAGCACTATCAGCTGAGGAGCTGGCCGCCCGGCGCATGACACTGCTGAAGCGAACGCTACTGGAGACGCAGGCGCAGATTGACTGGCTGCTTATGGGTGAGGCTCGGCTCGATTCGGCAATATGGCGGGCCACAACACCGCTGCGGCGCCTGGGCAAAGCTATGCCGGCCCCGGTGAGGCGTACCATACGGCGACTCTTGCGGACCTGATCTCCGTGGGCGCGATACAGGAGATTTCGTGTCGATCGAGCGCCTCGGCGATGGCCGCGCTGATCGCCATCGCGGTGAGGTAGATGATTATCAGCCAATGGCGTCCGCTAGCGCCGTCATGCTGGGCACCAACAAATCCGGCTGGTGCGGCGTTGCGCCGAATGGACGCTTGCGACGGTCGATGAATGCCGTGCGCATGCCGGCCGCCCTCGCACCGATGCAGTCGAACGCGTGATTGGCGATGAACAGCACTTCGTCCATCCGCACGCCGACGATCTCGGCAGCCTTGGTGTAGGTCGCGACATGCGGCTTGAACGAATTGGCTTCGGCGACCGAGATGGTGCGCTCGAACACGATGCCGTGGTACTGTTTCGCCGCCTCCAGCATGTCGGGATCGCCGTTCGACAGCACCACCAGCCGGTAGCGCGTGCGCAGCCGGTCCAGTGCCGCGGGAACCTCGGGGAACGGAAGCAGCCGCACGATGTGGTCCACCAGGGCACGCACTTCGTCCATCGTGTAGCTGATGCCGGCACGGTCCATCACATATGCAACCGAGCGCTCGCCGATCTCGCGATACGGCGTATGTTCGCGATGCAGCAGCGCGTCGATCATCGAGTTCTCGAAATGCGTGCGCCGCCACCACGTCACAAAGGAGTTGGGATTGCCCTGCCAGCCCTTGGCGCGCAGGAACGGCGTGGCCGCCTCGACCAATCCGCTCTGCATGTCCACCACAGTGCCGTACTGGTCGAACATGCAGACCTTGACGGTGGATTTCAGTTGTTCCGCGATCATGGCGTGTTCCATTCCGATAGCCACGCGCCCAGGATACCGTGCGGGCGGCAGCTGAGCACCAGCAGGGGCATTGGTTGTTGGATCGAACGGCGGTACGATTGTGCATTAGCAACCTACTGCCAATAAGGTGCCAATGTGACCAGCTATCTGTTCCATGGCGGCCGCCTCCTCGATCCACGCAAGGACGAGCTGCGGGATGGCATCTCGGTCCTGGTCGAAGCAGGTACGGTGAAGGAGGTCTCGGACCGGCCGATCTCCAGCACCTCTGCCACCCGCATCGACCTGCACGGCCGCACGCTGATGCCTGGGCTGATCGACTGCCACATCCACGTCGTGCTGACCGAAGTGAACCTCCGCCTGCTGGCCGACGTGCCGCTGACGCTGCTCGCCGCCAAGGGTTCGGTGGCGATGCGCGCGATGCTCCATCGCGGCTTCACCACGTTGCGCGACACCGGCGGCGCCGACTACGGCATCAAGGCCGCGGTGGAACAGGGGCTGTTCGAAGGTCCGCGACTGTTCATCGCCGGCCAGCCGCTGAGCCAGACCGGCGGCCACGGCGAACGCCGGCTGCGCACCGAATCGGAGGGGTTCTGCGCCTGCTGCTCCGGTCTGTCCTGGACCGGACGCATCGCCGACGGCGTGCCCGAGGTGGTGAAGGCGACGCGCGACGAGCTGCGCAAGGGCGCCGACCACATCAAGATCATGGCGTCGGGCGGCGTCGCCTCGCAGGCCGATCCGCTGGAGAGCCTGCAATACCGCATGGACGAGATCGAGGCGGCGGTGGACGAGGCGACGCGCTGGGGCACCTACGTCTGCGCGCACGCCTATTCGGCGAAGGCGATCGAACGCGCGGTGACCGCCGGGGTGCGCACCATCGAGCACGGTAACCTGATCGACCCGCCGACCGCAAAGCTGATGGCCGAGCGCAGCGCGTATCTGGTGCCGACGCTGGTGGCCTACGACGCGCTGAAACGCCGAGGCCCCGACTATGGTCTGTCCAGCTATAGCCTGGCGAAGAACGAACTGGTGCTGCATGCCGGTTTGCGCTCGCTGGAGATCGCCCGCGCCGCCGGCGTGAAGATCGGTTTCGGTTCCGATCTGCTCGGACAGTTGCAGAATGATCACTGCAACGAGTTCATCCTCCGGCGCGAAGCGATGAGCGCGCCGGAGATCATCCGCTCCGCCACGCTGGTGAACGCCGAGATCGTGCGGCAGGAAGGGATGATCGGCGAACTGATCCCCGGTGCGCACGCCGACCTGCTGGTGGTGGATGGCGATCCATATCGTGACATTTCGGTGCTGCTCGGCGACGGGCGAAATATTCCGGCTATCATGTTGGGCGGTAGGTTTGTAAAGAACACACTGTGACAAGGCCCCGCGCCCTCCGTCATGCTGGGGCTTGGCCCCGGCATCCACGTCTTTCGTGCGATCAGCAAAGACGTGGATGGCAGGCCTTCGCCCGCCATGATGCGGGAACGCATGTCCATCCATGACGGGAAGCGTCGAAGTCCTCCTCATCTTCCTCCGCCTCGGCTGCACCTCGTTTGGCGGCCCGGTGGCGCATATCGGCTACTTCCGCGCCGAGTTCGTCGAACGCCGCCGCTGGGTGCCGGAAGGCGGCTTCGCCGACCTGGTCGCGCTCTGCCAGTTCATGCCTGGCCCGGCCTCCAGCCAGCTCGGCATGTCGATCGGCCTACTGCGCGCCGGACCACTCGGCATGCTCGCTGCATGGATCGGCTTCACGCTGCCGTCCGCACTCGCCATGCTCGCCTTCGCCTACGGTGTGGAAGCACTGGGCGATGTCAGCAACGCCGCCTGGCTGAAGGGCCTGAAGCTGGTGGCTGTCGCTGTGGTGGCGCAGGCGGTGTGGGGCATGGCGCAAAGCCTGGCGCCCGACCGGCCGCGCGCCACTCTGGCCGTCGCAGCGGCGCTGATCGCCCTCGCCGTCCCGTCATCGCTCGGTCAGATCGGCGCCATCGTGCTCGGCGCGATCGCCGGCCTCATGCTGCTGCCGAGGCCCGCACTCGCCGGCGTCTCCGATCATGTGCCGCTCGGCCTGACGCTGCACCGTGGCGTCGCGGCAACGGCGATCGTCCTATTCTTTGCGCTGTTGCTGTTCCTGCCGACGTTCGCCGCCGCGACCGATAGCCAATCGCTGCGACTGTTCGACGCGTTCTATCGTGCCGGCGCGCTGGTGTTCGGCGGCGGCCACGTGGTGCTGCCGCTGCTGCAGGCCGCGGTGGTGCCGAACGGCTGGGTGAGCAACGACGCATTCCTCGCCGGCTACGGTGCGGCGCAGGCGATGCCGGGACCGCTGTTCACCTTCGCCGCCTATCTCGGTGCCGTGATGATCCCATCGCCGAACGGCGCACTCGGCGCGCTGCTCGCTGTGGTGGCGATCTTCGCGCCCTCGTTCCTGCTGGTGATCGGGCTGATACCGTTCTGGGACACGCTGCGCCGGCGTCAGGCCATGCAGGCGACGCTGCGCGGCGTCAACGCCGCGGTGGTCGGCGTGCTGCTTGCCGCGCTGTATACGCCGGTATGGACCGCGGGCGTGCATGCACCGGCCGGCTTCGGCCTGGCGGTCGCCGCGTTTCTTGCCCTTTCGTTCTGGGCAGTGCCGCCGTGGATCGTGGTGGTGGCCGGCGCGCTGCTGGCGGCCGGCCTCGGCGCGATCGGCGTCGGCCTGTGATCAGCCAGGCATCTTGGGGAAGGCCTTCATCTCGCCGCCCAGTTGCACCCAGGGCTGCGCGCTGTCGCAGAAGATCTGCATCGCCGGCTTAACCCAGCTTGGGTCGTCCAGCGTGCCGGCTTCGAGCATGACGATGTCGGGCATGACCTCCGCTGAGTCAGTGACGGAGGAACCGCACGCGGGGCAGAAATTCCGCTCGGTCCCCTTGCCGGTGTCGCCGGTCTTGCGGAACGTGGAGAGGGTCCCTTCGACGGTCAGCGCCGTCTTCGGAACGGCAACGACAATGGCGAACGCGCTGCCGGTGAACTTTTGGCAGTCCGTGCAATGGCAGACACCGACGAAGACCGGGTCTCCACTCGCGCTGTAGCGAACCTTGCCGCAAAGACAGCCGCCGGCGATCTGAGGCATGTCGATCTCCCTGTGTTATGGACGTGGACACGCTGCCACGGCGGCCTGCGTCAGCGCAATACGTCCGACAGCGCGTTCAGCACGTTGAGCGCCGGCGGGAAGCCGCTGTGCGGCGCGGTCTGCACGATAGCCTCGATCACTTCGGTGCGCGATGCGCCGAGGTTCAACGCGGCCTGGCCGAAGCGGCGTGCCTGTTCCGGCAGGCGCAGCGCGGTGAACGCCGCCACCGCCACCAGCGCGCGCTGGCGGCGTTCGAGGCCGGGACGGAACCAGATCTCGCCATAGCCGTACTGGATCGCCAGTTCGTACAGCGCAAATGTCACCGGATTGTCAGGCGCCGCATAGCCCTGGCGACTGCGCTCGCCGTGCATATCCAACGACGTTTCCGCCGGCGGATCGGGCGGAAACGGCACGTTGCGTTCGGCCAATACCTCGGCCAGCAGCGCCAGGGTCTCCTCGGCCGCGGAGAAACCGGCATAGAGACCAGCCTGCACCAGCACCTCGCGGACCGCTTCGGTTGACAGCCCGAGATCCAGCGCCGCGCCGATGTGACGACGAAGCTGGCGCAACCGCGGCCAGACCGCCAGTGCGCCGCGAGCGTGCACAACATGCGGTCGGACAGGGCAAGGCCGGGGCGGTTCCAGATCGCGCCCTGCACAGCCTCGGTCAGCAGCGTGCCAAAGCCCTTGGGCACCTGTGCGGCGGCGGCACCGAACAGGCGCTGCCGTGTCGCCTCACCCTGCCGGCGCAGATCCTCGCGTGTGGCCATGAACGTTGTTTCCCCTTTTGGTGCGGGACGATGGGTTTCGCTTCGCTCAACCCATCCTACGACCGGCATGGCCACGTGCAGCGCGGCGTAGGATGGGTTGAGTGCAGCGAAACCCATCGAATTCCATTGCTACGGCCGAATAATCGTTCCCGGCCCGGCTTCGGTGAACAGCTCCAGCAGGCAGGCATGCGGCACCCGGCCATCGAGGATCACCGCCCCCTTGGCGCCGCCGCGCACCGCATCGACGCAGTTCTCCACCTTCGGAATCATCCCGTCGGTGATCATGCCGCTCTGAATGCCCGCATCAACATCGGCAATCGTCAGTTCCGCGATCAGCCGCTTGTCGTTATCGAGCACGCCGGCGACATCGGTCAGCATCAACAGCCGCGTCGCCTTCAGCGCACCGGCAATCGCGCCGGCCACCGTGTCGGCGTTGATGTTGTAGGTCTGGCCATCCGCGCCCACGCCGACCGGCGCGATCACCGGCACCAGGCCGGAGCCGGTCAATGCGTGGATCACCCGCACATCGACATACTCCGGCTCGCCGACAAAACCGAGATCGAGTACGCGCTCGATGTTGCTGCCCGGATCCTTCTTGGTGCGGGTCAGCTTGCGTGCGCGGATCATGCCGCCATCCTTGCCGCAAACGCCGACGGCGAGGGCGCCGGCGCGCGTGATCAGGCTGGCGACGTGTTTGTTGACGGTGCCGGCCAGCACCATCTCCACCACCTCCACCATCGCCGCGTCGGTGACGCGCAGCCCGTCCACGAAGCTGGACTGGATCGCCAGCCGTTTCAGCATCGCGTTGATCTGCGGACCGCCGCCATGCACGACGACAGGGTTCACGCCGACTTGCTTGAGCAGCGCGATGTCACTGCCGAACTGCTGGGCCAGGTGCTCTTCGCCCATGGCATGGCCGCCGTATTTCACTACGATGGTGGCACCCGCGTAACGGCGCAGGAACGGCAGGGCTTGCGCGAGCACGCGGGCCCGTTCGGTGGGATCGCTCTGTATGCTGTCCGAGATTCCGCTCATGCGGCGCGTGTAGGGTTGCACGGGCGGGCGGTCAAGCGAAACAAAGCTGACATTGGCGGCGGCGGCTATCCGTCCTACATTCGGTAGGACAGGAGATACGCATGGCCGACACCGTGACCGCGCGCGACGCGAACCATCACTTCGCCAGGATCCTCAGCGAAGTGGAGGCCGGCAAGGAATTCATCGTCACCCGCAACGGCGTCCCGGTCGCACGTATCGTGCCTGAACGGCTGCCGGATGGGAGTCGTCGGTTGACCCCGGTGCAGCAGGAGGCACTGGCACGGAGCATTGCGCGGCTGCGGCGTGGCTGGCCGCTCGGCATCGAGCGGGTTGACCGCGAGGAGCTCTACGACGATGCACGCGGCAAACGCGACGCGTCGTAATGCCGGTACGGTTCAGCCTCGACAGCAATGTGCTGGTCTATGCGGCCGATGATCGCGACCCGGCACGACAGGGGAGCGCGCTGGACATCATCACCCGTGCCGCACAGTGCGATTGCGTCCTGACACCGCAGGCACTCTCCGAGTTCTTTCACGCCGTCACTCGCAAGGGAATCATGCCGCGGATGGAGGCGGCCGAGCAGGTGCGCGATTGGATCACGACATTCACCGTGACGCCCGGCGCGACGGCAGCGTCCGTGCTGACGGCGGCACAGGCTTCCGCCGCCGGCCGATTTCAATTCTACGATGCCTTGCTGCTCGCCACCGCCCGCGACGCCGGTTGTTCGGCCTGCATCAGCGAGGACATGGCCGACGGAGCAGCCTTGGATGGTGTCCGCGTGGTGACGGCATTCGGCGGGCATGGCGTGATCGGCGCGGACGCGGTGGCACTGCTGGGAGGATGATGCGATGCAGGATCTGAAGGACGGGACGGCGATCGTCGTCGGCGCCGCGGCCACCGAGCTTGCACCGCTCGACAGCGCCGCACTTCCCGCCGGTGTACGCTCGCGCTTCGTGCCCGACATCAACGGACTGCGCGTGCATATTTTGGAGGCTGGCTCGGTTGGACGGCCCTGCGTGCTGCTGCTGCACGGGTTTCCGGAGCTGGCGTATTCCTGGCGCAGGGTGATGCCGGCGCTGGCCGATGCCGGATACCATGTCGTCGCGCCGGACCTGCGCGGCTATGGCCGCACCACTGGCTGGCATGCCGACTACGACTCTGAGGCGGACCTGCGTTCGTTCCGCTTGTTGAACGCGGTACGGGATCAGCTCGGGCTGGTCCATGCACTCGGGCACCGCTCGGTTGCCGCGGTAGTGGGACACGATTTCGGCTCGCCGGTTGCCGCGTGGTGCGCGCTGGTGCGACCCGACGTGTTCCGCTCGGTGGCGCTGATGAGCGCGCCGTTCGAGGGGCCGCCCGATCTGACGCCGTCCGCAAGGAGCAGCGATGTGCACGCCGCGTTGGCCGCGTTGCCGCGTCCGCGCAAGCATTATCAGTGGTACTACTCGACGCGGCCGGCCAACGACGACATGTGGCATTGCAAGCGGGGCGTGCATGCGTTCCTGCGGGCCTACTATCACCACAAGAGCGCCGACTGGCGACACAACAAGCCGTTCCGCCTGCACGGCTGGACCGCCGAGGAACTGGCAAAGATGCCAACGTACTACATCATGGACCTCGGCGAGACGATGGCGGAGACCGTTGCCCACGAGATGCCGTCCTCCGCGGAGATCGCCGCATGCCGATGGCTGCCTGATCGCGAGCTTGCCGTTTATGCCGGAGAGTACGAACGCAATGGTTTTGCCGGCGGATTGCAGTGGTATCGGCGTGGCACGACGGGACTCGATACGTCGGAGTTGCAACTATTCGCCGGCCGGACGATCGACGTCCCGTCGATGTTCATCGCCGGCAGCAGCGACTGGGGTACCTATCAGCGGCCGGGTGCGTTCGAACGCATGCGGGAGAGCGCTTGCACGCGCATGGTCGGCTGCCACCTGATCGACGGAGCCGGGCACTGGGTGCAGCAGGAACAGGCTGAGAAGGCGAGCGAGTTGCTGGTGGAGTTTCTGCGGCGCTGACTTAATTCGTCACCCCCGCGAAAGCGGGGGCCAATCACTGGGCCCCGCTTCCGCGGGGGTGACGAATGGGTGGACGACACCGCACCGCCGCTCTACCTATGCGGCAAAGGGAGGACATCAATTCATGCGTGCCAAGCTCGATCGCCGCGCGTTCCTTGTAGGCACCGCAGCCGCCGCATTGCCCATGCCGGCCATCGCGCAGAACAAGCCGATCCGCATCGGCCTGCTCACCGTCAAGACCGGACCGCTGGCGCAGGGCGGCATCCAGATGGAACAGGGCACCAACCTGTTCCTGAAAGACCGCAACAACATGCTGGCCGGCCGCAAGGTGGAGCTGCTGGTCGGCGATACCGGCGGCAACCCGGCAGGCACCAAGACCAAGGCACAGGAACTGATCGAGCGGGACAACGTCGATATGATCTTCGGCCCGCTCGCCGCCTTCGAACTGCTCGCCATCACCGACTACATCGCAGCGCACAAGACGCCGATCCTCAGCCTTGCCGCGGCCGAGGATATGTCACAGCGCAAGCCTAACCCCTATTTCGTGCGCGCGTCTGGCACGTCGGCGCAGAACATGCACCCGCTGGCCGACTACGCCGCGAAGGAACTGAAGTACAAGAGCGTCATCACCATCAGCGAGGACTTCGCGTTCGGCTACGAACAGATGGGCGGCTTCCAGCGGGTGCTCGAGGATGCCGGTGGCCGCGTAGTGAAGAAGCTGTGGCCGCCCATCGTGACACCGGACTACACGCCCTACATCGCGCGGCTCAGCGGTGTTGATGCGGTGGTGCAGGGCTTCGCCGGCTCCAATCCGCTGAAGTTCATGAAGCAGTACAAGGATGCCGGCGCCACCCTGCCCGTGCTCGGCGGCGGGCCGGCTGGCGACGATGCGCTGCTGAAGAGCTTTGGCGACGAGGCGATCGGGCTGGTCACGGCATCCGCCTACACGTCGGATCTCGACACTCCGGTGAACAAGCAGTTCATCGCCGGCATGGTGCGCGAGACCGGCGCCATTCCGGGCCTGTATGCTGCGGGTCTTTACATAAACGGAATGATAGCCGAGGCGGCGCTGCAGGCCACCGGCGGCAACACCGACGACAGGGAGGCGCTGATCACGGCGATGCGCGCGGTGTCGCTGGCGGATTCGCCGCGTGGACCGTTCCACTTCGACCATTTCGGCAATGTCATCGGCAACGTTTACATCCGCCGCCTGGAACGCAAGGACGGCAAGCTGGTGCAGACCACCATCAAGACCTACTCGAAGGTCAGCCAGTTCTGGACCTACGATGAGCAGTGGTTCCTGGCGCAACCGGTATATTCCCGCGACTACCCGCCGCTGAAGAGTTAGGGCGTGACCAACGCCTTACCGTCTTGGCATGCAGAGGCGCGCGTCGCGATGCCTTTGCACATCGGTCCCTATTCGTCATGGCGGGGCTTGGCCCCGCCGTCCACGTCTTCTCTTCACGCGGGCAGGAAAGACGTGGATGGCCGGCCTTCGCCGGCCATGACGAGGGGGGACATGGCCGCGCCGAGATGACGGCGCCAAGCCGTATCGTAGCGTTAACAAGCAGCTCCGTGGTTACATGAACCTCTGGCTGATCCTGTCGGTCAACAGCGTCACGCTGGGCGGCCTGCTGTTCCTGCTGTCGGCCGGTTTCTCGCTGATCTTCGGCCTGATGCGGATTCCGAACCTGACACACGGTTCGATGTTCATGCTTGGCGCGTATTTCGGCGTAAGCTGCATCGCCTGGGGTTTCGGCTTCTGGACCGCCGCTTTGCTGGCGGGCGTTGGCGTGGCGCTGTTCGGCGCGGTGATCGAGCGCTTCCTGCTGCGCCGTCTGGTGGGCGCCGAACTGGCGCAGGTGCTGGTGACCCTGGGTCTGTCATTCATGGTCGCCGATGTCTGCCTGATGCAGTGGGGTGGCGATCCGATCTCGGTCGAGACGCCATCCGCGCTGCGCGGCTCGACGGCGGTGTTCCGTCTGGCATTCCCCACCTATCGTCTCGCCATCATCGTGATCGCCACGGCGATCGCCGCGGCGCTGTGGGTGCTGCTTGACCGCACCCGGCTTGGCGCGATGATCCGCGCCGCGGTGGATGATCCGGCAATGGCGCGCGTGGTTGGCATCCGCGTGTCGCACCTGTTCACCATCGTGTTTGCGCTGGGTGCAGGGCTGGCGGGGTTCGCCGGCGTGATCGGTGGGCCGATCCTGTCGGTGTATCCCGGCCTCGATCAGGACATGCTGCCGCTCGCTCTGGTCGTGGTGATCCTTGGCGGCACCGGCAGCCTGCTGGGTTCGCTGGTCGGCAGCTTCGTGGTCGGCTTTCTGTACAATTTCGGCCAGGCCGTGTTCCCCGAGCTGGCCTATGTCGTCCTGTTCCTGCCGATGCTCATCGTGCTCGTGGTACGGCCGCAGGGCCTGTTCGGTCGGGTCGCACTGTGAAGCGTCTCGCGCTGGCGGTCGCGCTGCTGCTGCTGGCCACGCTGCCCTACTGGGTGGGCAACAGCTACTACATCAACGTCGCCACGCAGATGCTGATCTACGCGGTGCTCGCGCTTGGGCTGAATGTGCTGGTCGGCTATGCCGGGCTGGTCACACTCGGTCACGCCGCCCTGTTCGGCGTCGCCGCCTATGCTGGCGCGACGCTGATCAATGCCGGCCACGGCCACATCGTGGTGGCGATCGGTGCCCTGCTGGCGACGCTGGTGGTGACAGCGATGTTTGCGGTGCTGGCGCTGCGAGGCACCGGTCTTGGTTTCGTCATGATCACTGTGGCGCTCGGCCAGATCGTCTGGGGCATCGCCTATCGCTGGATCAGCCTGACCAACGGCGACAATGGCATCTCGATCACCGTGCGTCCCCGGCCATTCGGCCTGCCGCTCGATTCGGCGGACGCATTCTTCTGGGCAACGCTGGTGGTGTTCCTGATCGCGGTTGCCGCGATGGCAATCTTCGTTGCATCCCCGTTCGGCGCGGCGGTGCGCGGCACGCGCGACCAACCGCGACGCATGACCGCGCTGGGCTACAACGTGTGGCTGACCCGCTTCCTGGCCTTCCTGTTCTCCGGCTTCTGGAGCGGCGTCGCGGGGCTGCTGTATCTTTACTACAACCAGTTCGTCAGCCCCCAGACCGTCGCACTGAGCGCTTCAGCCGAGGCGCTGCTGATGGTGATCGCCGGCGGCACCGCGACGCTGCTCGGGCCAATCGCCGGCGCGGTACTGGTCATCATCATGAAGGACGTCGCCAGCGCCTATATCGAGCGCTGGAATTTCGTGCTTGGCGCGATCTTCGTGGTGATCGTTATCTTCATGCCGGAAGGCCTGGTGCCTGGCTCGGTGCGGCTGTGGCGCTGGGCGGTCGGGCTCGCGCGTCATCAAGCAAGGCCGGTGGCTGATGAGCGCGCTTGAACTGCGCGATCTCAACAAGGCGTTTGGCGGGCTGCGTGTCACCTCGTCGGTGAATCTCTCGGTCGAACCTGGCGAACGCAGGCTGATCATCGGGCCAAACGGTGCCGGCAAGACCACGTTGTTCAACCTGGTCACCGGCGAGTTGCGGGCAGACTCCGGAGGCATCCTGCTGTTCGGCCGTGACCTTATCGGCGTCGCGTCGCGCCGGCGTGCGCACATGGGGCTGGCGCGGACCTATCAGATCATCACGCTGTTCCCTGGCGAAACGCTGGCGCGCAATGTGACGCTGTCGCTGCTCGGCCTGTCGCGGCTGCGGTGGAACCCGATCGTCCGCCTGGACCGTCAGCGCGATCTGCTGCACAAGGCACGCGAGACCCTGGCGCGGGTCGGACTGGACCATCTCGCCGATCGGCCGGTCGCACAGACCTCCTATGGTGAACGCCGCCGCGTCGAGATCGCCATGGCGCTGGCGCAGGGCCCGAAGCTGCTGTTGCTGGACGAACCATTCGCCGGCCTGTCGGTCGAGGAGCGGCGCGACGTGTTGACGCTGATCGGCGACATCCCGCGCGACGTCACCATCGTGATGATCGAACACGACATGGACGTGGCGCTGGAATTCGCCGAGCGCATCACGGTGCTGCATTTCGGCCAGGTGATCGTCGAGGGCACCCGCGCCGAGGTGGTACAGCATCCGCGCACCAGGGAGATCTACCTTGGCGAATGACGCGCTGCTGCTGAGCGACATCGATGCCTATTACGGCGACAGCCACGTGCTGCACCGCGTGTCATTGCGTCTTGGCGAGGGGCGGCTGCTCGGGCTGCTGGGCCGCAATGGCGCGGGCAAGTCCACCTGCATGAGCGTCGCGGTGGGCTGGCTGCCGCCACGCCGCGGCACGGTTGTCGTGCATGGTGCCGCGGTGACCGGCCGCGCGCCCGAGACGATCGCGGCGCACGGCGTCGCGCTGGTGCCGCAGGGCCGCCGCGTGTTCCGCAGCCTGACGGTGCGGGAGAACCTCGCCGTTGCTGCGCGACGGCCGCGCGATCGCGGCGCCGCGCCGTGGACGTTCGAGCGGGTGTGCGCGACATTCCCACGCCTGAGCGAGCGGCGCGATCAGTACGCGGGATATCTGTCAGGTGGCGAGCAGCAGATGCTGGCAATCGCCCGCGCGCTGATGGCGAACCCGCGCGTGTTGCTGATGGATGAGCCATCCGAAGGCCTGGCACCGCAGATCGTTGCCGAGGTGATGGCGACGATTCGGCAGCTCAAGGAGCACGGGCTGTCGATCCTGCTGGTCGAGCAGAACGCCAGGCTGGTGTTCGATGTGGCGGACGATATTGTGATCCTGAACAGCGGCCGGGTCGTCGTGGACGACACAGCGGAGGTGCTGAAGCGCGACGGGGTCGATCTGCACCAGCATCTGGGAGTTTATTGACTGGTGGCAAACTGGCATCCGGCAAGGAGTTGTGCAATTGTCGCGTGGGCATTTGGGGAGCGAGGCCACTTGGGTGCTGACCCCGCACCCACCGGCGATGAAATGGGGAAGCGCAATCGACCGTGACACCGCAGTCCAATTTCATGGTTGCAGCGCCGATTGTGCGCGGAATGGAAGCAGACTTGCGCAAGCTGCTCTTGACGATGAATCATTGCCCCGGCGCGGCGAACCCCAGTAACCCACTGGTGCCGTTCGGCGCGTTCGATACATTGCATTTCGCGCGCTTCGTCATATTGGACGACGCAACGCTCGGCGACCTCAGCGTCTTTGGTCCGGATGCGGAATTCCCCGACGCACCCATCTATCTTGCCTTTCTCGGCGATTGCGATGGCCCGGCCGACTTGCTGCTCGCGGATTTCGCTGACCGCGCCGGTGACGGGCTGCGCAAGATCTTCGCCTATTGCGTCGGATTTGATCCGCATGGCGATCTTCTGCACTGGATGCGGCGTCATTCGGTCAAGCCGGCCGTGAGCTACGTCAATTGCATTGGCCGCACGGTGCGACAGATACGGGAGGAAGAAGAATTGCATGAGGCATTGGCCAATTATCTGGCCAGTTACCTCGCTGGTCGCCAGGTTCCGGATCAGGCCAAGGTTGAGCGACGGGAAATCCACAGTGCTCTTATTCGGGCTTTTGGTGAAATCGGACCGCGCCTGACGCCGCCGGCGCCAACGCCCCTTGGGTGGCACATTCGACGGCTCCTCTACATTTTGGCAGCGGCAGCGGCCGTGCTTGTCGTTGCGCTTCCTGTCCTGGTGCTATCTGCCGGCGCGGCGCTGTTGGTCTATTGTGCGGTTCTGTTCATGATCGGCGCGGCGGCGGCGGTGTTTCTCTTGCACCTGCGTCGTCAGGAAACCACGGCCCCGGACTTGCAGAGTCCGCCGAAGCCACCAAGTGACGATCACTTGCTGGCGCTGGGTACGCTGCAGGATCATGATGTCACCAATCAATACACTGCGTTAGGCTCGTTCAGGCCAGGGTCGTTTCCGCGGTGGACGACGACTGTAATTTGGTGGCTGGTCAATGTCGCAACGCCAATCCTGTATCCCTGCGGCAATCTGGGGAGAATCAAGACCATTCATTTCGCGCGCTGGGTGTTCCTTGATGGCAAGCGCAGAGGCATGTTCGCCAGCAACTACGACGGCAGTGCCGAGGGCTATATGGATGACTTCGTCAACAAGGTTTCCTTCGGGCTCAATCTGACGTTTGGCCAAGGGGTCGGTTTTCCACGGACCCGCTTCCTGCTCTTCGAAGGCGCCGAGCTGGAGCAGGATTTCAAAAACACTCAGCGGCGCCACACACTGCCGACCGAGGTCTGGTACAAGGCATATCCCGGACTGACGCTGGTCGATATCGCTCGCAATACACGGATCAGGCAAGGCCTGGAACGCGAGACCATGACCGACAGCGAAATCCGTCAGTGGCTATCGGAGATCTAGGTCACGTCATGGCGCAACCGGTCAGCGAACATCAGGACATTCAGGCCATCATGCGCTCCGGTTTTGGCAGGCTCGACGAGGCTGCCTTCCTGCTGCTGCGGATCACCGATGTGGACAGAGCAAAGTCCTGGCTCGCCGCAATTGCCGAGGCGCCGGGCGCCGGGAGGCTGCCCTATCGCGTGACCCACGCGGCAGACCTCGGTTCGCACCAGACGCGCGCGCTGCAGGTCGCCTTCACCGCGCCCGGCCTCAAGAAACTGAGGCTGCCGGACATGCTGTTCCGGGATGGCACAACGCATGCCTTTCCGCGCGAGTTCCGCTTTGGCATGGCAGGCGAAGGGCTCGATCCCGAAGGACGCTCCCGCCGTCTCGGCGACGTTGGAGCGAACGCACCATCCAACTGGGAATGGGGCGGGGCAGAGGCAAAAACGCCCGATGCCCTCGTCATGCTTTATGCCGAAGCGGGCGGTCTTAGTGACTTCCAGCAGATGGTGATGGCAGACCTTGCGCCGGGCTGCGACGTATTCCGTGCTCTCGACACCGCCCCGCCTTCCGATAACGCAAAGCAGCGGCGCGAACCGTTTGGCTTTGTTGACGGGATCGGCCAGCCGGAGATCGACTGGCAGGCAAATAGAACGCCTGGAACTCTCGGCGATCTCGAATACGGCAATCTGATCGCTCCCGGCGAGTTCCTGCTTGGATACGAGAACGAATACGGACTCTACACCGAGCGGCCTCTGCTCGACCCTGGCCAAGATCCTTCGAACATCCTGTCCCCCGCCCCGGATGACCCCGGCCGGCGCGATCTGGCGCGCAATGGCTGCTATATCGTGTTCCGGGACCTGGAACAGGATGTCGCCGGCTTCTGGGATTTCGTTCGCAGGAACTCGCCCGACGACGAGGGTGTCAGCCTGGCCGAAGCCATGGTCGGCCGAAGGCTCGCGACCGGCGATCCGCTGATCACCGTAACGCAAGCGGACATTCGCGGCATCGGTCCAGACGCCGAGGACATTCGCCAGAACGGATTTACCTACGAAGCGGATCCCGAGGGACTGAGCTGTCCGTTCGGTGCGCACATTCGCCGGTCCAATCCGCGCAGCGCGGACCTGCCGGGCGGCAGGCAAGGGTTGGTCAGCCGGCTGCTTCGCACGCTGGGTTTGCAGCAGCGAGGCGCGCGCGACGACCTGATCTCATCGAGCCGGTTTCACCGCGTCATCCGGCGCGGACGGCGCTATGACGGCGTCTCGCGCGGAATCCGTTTCATCTGCCTCAATGCGAACATCGCGCGCCAGTTCGAGTTCATCCAGAATGCCTGGATTGTCAACGCCAAGTTCAATGCCATGGACCACGAAGCAGATCCCCTGCTTGGCAACCGCCTGCCGTTTCCCGCAGATCATTTCACGGACAGCTTCAGCCTGCCGCAGGCTATTGGGCCGAACCGCCGGGTCGCCGGGCTGCCGCAATTTGTCACCGTGCGCGGGGGCGGATATTTCTTTCTGCCGAGCCTGCGCGCGTTGCGGTTCTTCGCCCGGTGACGTCGCATTCATCATGGCGTGGCCCAGCCCGCGCTGTCCCACGTCTCTGCCGGATGTGCGAAAGTCGTGGATGTCAGGGCCGCGCCCGCGCAGGTAGTCGAACATCAGCCCCTGTCAGTCCCGCTTCACCGCCTTGCCGGCGCGCGCGTAGCCGTAGCCCGGCATATCGACCAACGTCAGCCGCCGCCGAGATCGAAGAAGTTGAGCTGCCGCGTCCGCCCCGGCTCGTGCGATATCCGCGCCACCGTGTGCCACCCGGTTGTTCGGCTCGGAGCCGGGACATTTGCGGGCGGGCTGCGGGAAGGACTATCGGGAGATGGCGAGTGGAGCCAAGACCGACCGCAACCAGCTCTGGCCGGTGCTCTACCGGCTTGCCATAATTAACCTGGCAGCGGGTCGATATCGGTACTGGCCCGCGCTTCCTCGCCAGCGCGCCCACTGCGGAAAAGCGGGGTGTCATTTTGGCCTATTCTCGGCTCACATAACGGGCTAGACTGTTCGGAAGACGAACAAGTGCAAGGTTTGGTCGGTGGGCAAAATGCCGACTGAGACAGACGCGCCGCAACAACGCCCGAGGCGAACCCGGCCGCGCGCGGACGCCCCCGTCCCGGAACAACACGGGCCGATCATTTCGGTTGTCGATTGCGAACTCGGTATTCGACGCCGCTTCCTCGAAATAGGCGTTCTGACCGGTAGCGGAATAGTCCTCTCTTGTTTATCGCCGATCGTGGTGTCGTTTTCCGGCCTCTCTCTGGATCTAGGAATAGGAAAGATCGCTGCGACGTCGCTTTGCAGCTTCGCTCTGTTTCCGTTCAAGCTGTCTTGGGATCGGTTCTCGGAGGCCAATGTTCTGAGAGACGTAAGAAATATCCTTTCACGAGGCCACCCTCTATCCAAGTTCATGGAGAACGAGGTTTTGAAATTGGGCAGCAAGAAAGTTAAATTGGGTCTTCCGTGAATCGTGTGGGTGATTCTCCGGCGTCATAGCACCGGAAGCATGCATGAGAGGACCTTGAGACGGAGGTATTCCTCGTCCTTCAGCCC
>Ga0209040_10000282_pt1 | contig 37443 bp, 44 predicted proteins | sample BogFormECP12_OM3_FD_188240 | JGI IMG/M metagenome (GOLD analysis project Ga0209040, IMG submission 188240) | Bog forest soil microbial communities from Calvert Island, British Columbia, Canada - ECP12_OM3 (SPAdes) (version 2) | ecosystem: Environmental > Aquatic > Freshwater > Wetlands > Bog ... | reverse complement strand
GCTACCGCCGCCATGACCACCGCCGCCACCGCCGCCATGACCACCGCCGCCACCGCCGCCGCCACGACCGAGCCTGCCGAAAGAGGTAGTGTGGTTCATCATCGAGAGCCTCGCTTGCTACCGCCGTTGGCAGCTTTCGGAGGGCATCGCTCACCGCCCTCTCCAATGGTGTAGTCGATGTTTCCGTCCCCACGGCCGCCATCGTTGCTGCGGCACAGAGCACTCTCCTCCATCACGGATTCCATGAGCTGGAGTGGAGTGCTGATCATGTTGGGCTCTTCGAAGATGAGGCTCCCTGCAACGCGAGCGTAGACCGCATTCGGAGCTGGTCCGATCTGCTGCCGTGGATCGGCTGGATTCGCTGGCGTCGCGATGAACGCATCTTCGGGTTGCAGCGTGCGCAGAGGCACTCCCGGAGGGATGACGAGCGGAGTGCGTGTGAGCGGGTTGGTTTGCAGTACGCTCGCAAAGAGTGCGATGTCGCACGGGCCTTCGATCTCGATGTCGAGCCCGTGCCACGCTTGGTTGCTCCACCACGGAAATCGGATGTCATGGAACGTTGCCAGATCAGGAATGAGCGCGTTGCCCGGCGGCTGACCGCCATAGGGAGGCACGTACCCACCGAAATCCGACGGCAAGTTCTGGAAGAGCAGCGCCGGCGTCTGGCCGTAGAGAAACTGCATGCTCTCGGAGTTCTTCGTGGTGGCCGTCGTGTTCTGGTAGAGTGGCCCGATACGACGCAGGTGCCACGAGATGTTGCCATCGACGAACTTCCAGAACGGAGTCGTGACCTCACGCTCGAGTGGGTAGTTGGCGATGATGGCTTGCACCAGAGCTCCTGGTGCGATCACGCCGACACCGCCCGTCACGCCGGTGAGTGATGTCGGCGTCAGGCCCGTGTACATCACCTTCTGGACACCGGCACTCGTGGTGATGAGCGCGATACCCGCCGACGGAAAGCCTGCTGTCGAAGCGACGTTGACGGGCGACGTCGGAAGCGTCTGTCCACCCGCTGCCGTCGTCGAGACGGTGAACGGGATGTACTGCCCGATCGTCACGAGCTGGCGCATGCCGACGAGGCGCGCCTTGCGATGTGCGCCGAAGCGCGACAGCGCGAGCAGGTACAGGTATCGCGAACCGTTCGCAGGAGGCGTCGGCTGGATGGTCTGACCCACCCAGTAGGGCGATCCGTACGGATCCGATCCGACGTTCTGGAGGTTCGGGTCGAACCCGACCGTCGTCTGTTCGCGACGTGTGCCCCGGTTGTATCCGACTACTTGCGGGACAGGTGTTCTTCTCCGGTTGACCATAGGGATGCGGGCCTCCCGCACCCGTTAGCGCGATCCTGCTAGATCCCGAACGCAGGCCGTGTCGGGAACGAAGAAGCCCATCGCCTTGAGGCACTCAGCCGCCTTGCTGGCGCTGAGCTCATCGAGCGTGTGATCGAGGAACTGCCAACCGTTGAACGTCATCGTGACGATGTACGGCGGTCCGTTCGGGTTCACGGCCGGCGGGGGCGCCGTGAGCATGAAGTTCACTTCAATGCTCTGCTGCTTGAAGAGCGGCCAGCCAGCGGGGTAGTGCTGCTGGAGCAGCGGCGCGACGTTCTCGAGCGGCGTGAACTGCGGGCTCACGAGATAGCGCGGCCCGCTCTGCACCTGGATCTGACAACTGATGCCCGGTGCCTGCTTGAGCATCGTGTCGTAGAGCGTCTTGAAGATGTTGCCCGCGAAGACGTTCGGCTGCTGGAGGCTGTACGTGATGTTGTCGATCCACGTCCTCTGCGCGATCGTCGTATCGAGATCCCCTTCGACGGGAATCTGGGGCACTGCAAACGAGGAGAAGATCCCCGCGCAGTTCATGCTGATCGGAATCCGGGGAATTCCCAGGCAAATGCCGTAGGCCGCGACCGGATCGTAGATCGCGAGCTCTTGGATGTTCAGAGCTTTGGGCTCCATCCGGGTCTTCCCTTCTTGCGAGGCTCTCGATAGGGCCACTGCCGCCGAGCCGAATGCCGGGCGGCAGTGCCACTACCTGCGCGTGCTTCCGGCGAACCTCGTCAGAGGCTCAGCCGGAAGCCGCGCTGCGAGGGCTTCAGCGAACGAGGCCCATCGGCAGGCCGCTCGTACCGCTCGGGCCGGTGACGGACGGCATGGAGACCTGGTTGCCCATGTTCTTGATCATGAACTCCTTCCACGGTCCCCAGATCTCGAAGCCCTTGATGAGGATCGCGAGCTTGAGCGTTCCGCCCTTGACGATGATGCGGTCGGTGTCGACCGACTGCTGGCAGAACTGGTTGGGCGGCTGATCGAGCGTGAGCTCGGGCATGCCCTGCGGCAGGGTCGGAGCGACGCCAGGCTTGGCGCCCGTCCATCCGCTGAGGTTCGGGGCCACCGTCACGTTGGCAGCGCCGCCACCGAGGCTGTCCGAGATGCTGAGGAACTTCTGCATCTGGGCCTGGTGGTAGGCGTCCTGCACGCGGAGCAGCATCCCGATGGGGATGCCCTTCTCGAGCAGAACCGGCTTGATGAGCTTGCGGAACGGCATGCAGCACGCCGCGCCACCCTGGTTGCGGATGCCACCCCAGGTCGTCGGAGCGAGATCGAAATCTCGCGTGGGGTGGAACACGCCGATGTTCGGGCCGGTGAGCCCGGTCGCGCCGGTCGCACCCGCGAAGGTGTTGACCGAACCGACTCGTCGGCAGTTGACGGGCACGCCCTGGCCGCCGCCGTTCTTCTGGATGTAGCGGGCGTTGGCGAGGTGGATGTACTCCTGGACCGGCACGTCGCTCGTGCCGGCGGCCTGCGCCTCGGCGTACGGTCCGAAGTAGCTCACGTCGGCGCAGAGCTCGTTGATGAGCAGGTAGCGCTGCTGCATGATCCACTGGAACTGGTACGCGTTGACGAGGTGCCAGAGGGCCTCCCAGTCCGCCATGCCCCACTCGAACTCGGCTGGGTCGAGGAACGCCGTCGGCGTTGCACCCGAGAACGCGAGTCCGAGCGCGCCGCCGAAGACGTCGTTCGCCGTGAAGACGTCCGGGGACACCGGCGTCGTCGAGTTGGGCGGAGGCAGCGGCGACAGGAAGTTGATGTTCTGCGAGAAGGTCAGCGGCTCGCCGAAGGCGTGCAGACCGAACCCGATCGCGAGCATGTCGACCTGGAGCGTTCCGTTCTGGACGAAGCTCGAGTCGACGGCGTCGATGCCGGGGACCGACTTCGGGTTCTGGAGGACGTCGATCTCGTCCCCGAACGTCATGTTGATCTCGTTGTCCGTCAGCGGGACGTTCGTCGTCCAGGTGACGTACTCGATGACCGGAACCTGGGTGAAGCCGATCTGGAGAATCGTCTCGGCGAGGTCGCCCGTGGGCGCCTGTCCGAGGCCGATCAGTCGGCCGTGCGTGTTCGTGCGTTCGACCATGTCCATGATGTCTCTCCGTTGACCCACCGCCATAAGCAGACGCAGGTCGTGGTACTTCGTTTACGTCGCGTCCCTCACTTCAAGGCGGAGGGAGAGCCTGTTGAACCGTTGGTGACTGAGGCCCTCAGTCGGGGAAAGAGGCGAAGAACTTCGTCTTGATGCGCACTCCGTTCGGCGGAGCTCCGAGAGCGCCCGGGATCACGGCCGGAGGATCCGGAGGTGTCCCGAGACCAGCCGGCGGGCCGGAGAGAGCGGTGCCAGAACCGCTCGGGTTGCCACCGCTGTAGCCCTGGCCGGGGTTGCTGGGACCGCAGACTTCGGCCTGAGCAGCGCGGTAGGCGCTGTCGAGCGTGGCCTGCATGGTCTCGGCCGATGCGACGGGCATGTTCTGCGCGAGCAGGGTGCTCGTCTGCGACTCCGTGGAGGGGCCGCACGGGTTGCACCCGTAGCCGCCACCGCCGTAGCCACCACCACCGTAACCGGGCATCGGACCCGGTGCCGGCGCAGGTCCGCCGGGCACGTTGGTGAGGTTGGGCGTGCCGCTCGGAGCGGGTGCCAGCGTCGCCGTGGAGGGAGCGAGAGCGGCGGTCTGACCGACACCCGCGCGCGGACCACGATCGACGTAGCGACGCATCTGCTGCGGCACGACGTAGCGACCCGGTCCCATCGGACCGCCTCGGAACATCGTGGCGCCGAGACCGAACGGCAGACCACTGACGCCTGCCGCCGGAGCGAGAGCCTGGTAGGCAGCGAGAGCAGCCGCACCGGTTGCGCCGGTGTAGCCCGTCGCGCCTGCGGCCTGCGCCTCGTTGGCGGCGATGGCTTCGGCGTAGAGGCGCTGGCCGGTCGCGTTGTTCGCGAGGGCCTTCGCCATGACGTAGCTCTTGATGAGCTGCCCGACGAGGTGGATGCCGGCGCCGAGGCCGAAGCCCTGGAGAGCCGCGCGTCCCATCGGCTTCTTGACGAAGTACGCTCCGATGAACGGAAGCGCCGTCAGGCCAGCCTGAGCGAGGATGCGTGTGATGCCCGGAGCCGCGTCGATGGCGACGATGTTGGGCACGGTGCCGGCTGCCGGAGTGGCCGCCGTCGCGATGTAGCGATCGAGCAGATCGGTGACCGCGAAGCCGATGCCGCCCGTGACGAAGGCGAGCGCGAGCTCACCACCCGACAGCGGGTTCTCGAGGGCGTACTCGTTGCCCTCCTGCCCGTACGGCATCATGCCGTAGCGCGGGTTCGCGAAGAACTCGCTCGCCGGCGGCAGACGATGGCTGAGCGGCGTGCGACGCACGGTGCCGCGACGGCGCTTCTTGGCGCGGCTGTGGCTGCGGTGCCCGCTGCGACGCCCGGCGCGACGCTTGCTGCTGCCGCGACGCTTGCTGCTGCCGCGACGCTTGCTGCTGCCACGACGCTTGGACAGGCCCGCGATCTGGATGCGGATCACGCCCGGCATGGCGCGGGTGCGCCCACGGGAGCGACGGCGAATGACCGCCGGCACCGAGGCGCGCGAGGCTCCGCGACGAGCGCGACGCTTCTTGCGACGCGGGTTGGCGACCGTCTCGCGCGCCGCTGCACGGCGCTTGCGGCTACGGCGAGCGTTCTTCTTCGCCGTCTCCTCCCACGAGAGGTGGCGCTTGACGTGGATGCGGCGCTTGCCGCTGCGGGTCGCCTTGCGACGGCGGATCGGCTTGCGGTAGTGGCTCCGCACCGTGTGACGACGACGCCCACGCACGCCCTTGCGCTTCTTGCCACGCCGACGGGCCTTGCGGGGGTTCTCGTACACGACGACTTCCTCGCGCGCACGCGCACGACGGCGCTTCGCACGACGACGCGGATTCACTGCGGCCATGATTTCCTCCCGTGCGCGGGCACGACGACGGCGACGCTTGCGCGGCGCTTCTGTTGCGATGGTTTCGTGGGATCGATGACGCTTGACGTGGGTGCGCTTGCTGCGCCCCGGGACCTTGCGGTAGTGGCCGCGCACCGTGTGCTTGTGGTGACCCGGGCGCTTGCGCCGCAGGCTGGTGCGACGCTTCGCGCGCTTGCGCTTGCGCGGGTTCTCGAGAGACTCGTGCGAGCGGTGACGCTTGACGCGCACCTTGGTCCTGCGACCCGCCACCTTGCGGTAGTGACCACGCACCGTGTGCTTGTGGTGACCCGGGCGCTTGCGCTTGCGCGAGCGACGCGGGTTCTCGGCGGTCTCGTGGGAGCGATGGCGCTTGATGCGGATGCGCTTGCTGCGCCCGGGAACCTTGCGGTAGTGCGTGCGCACCGTGTGCTTGTGGTGGCCGGGGCGCTTGCGCTTGAGGCTGCGGAAGCGGCCGGTCTTCGCGCTGTGCACTCCGCGACGCTTCGCACTGCGACGGACGGTCTTGGTGACGCGCTTGCCGCTCGAACGCTTCGCGCGCTTCTTGCGCGGGTTCGACAGCTCCATGAAGTGTCCGTAGCGATCACGCTTGCGGCGCTTCGCCGCGAGAGACCTACGACGCGTTGCTCGACGGGGCATTGTGCTCTCCCTTGCGGAGGTTCGCGGGATGACGTTTGAGACCGTAACGGCTTTGCGTGTACGGGTCAAATTCTTCTTCGTACCGGCAACGAAGGACATTGCCGAACGACCAGAATTCTTCTTGCGAACCATACGTCTCGGCGCTTCGACAACAGCGGCTTGCTGACGCCCGCCACGGAAGTCTCTCATCGCCTCGACGTAGGACTTGAGCTTCTTGCTCATGAAGAAGTGTGGGCGACCGTCAGCGGCCAACCGTTGACGAAAAGGTACCCGATCCTTCTTGGCAAGCGCAACAAGTTCTTCTTTTCGTTTGAAAAGACGGCTTCAGGCCCGTTCGGCAGGCATACACGAGCGGATCGGCGCCACGCCTCGCAGCGCCACCTTCGTGGCTTCCTTGTCGGTCCCGACCTACTGGATCAGGGCCAGACGAAGCCTCGATCATCGAGCTGACATCCGTTGGGCAGCTCCATGCGGTAGTGCGTCACGCCTCGAGACGTGCAGCGTGAGAGCGGAACCGGCTGCTTCTTCGGATGGAAGAACTTGCGCTGATCCTTGCCTCGCCGCTTGTAGAAGATCTGGATGGTCTCACCGACGGGTTCCCATGGACCTTGAACAGGAATGTCGACGATGGCGCGATGCCCTTCGTATCCGCGTCCGAAGTACGCTTTGGCCTTCTTCGTGAGCTGCGCTTTCTGCTGCGTCACCTCGAACGGGCCGAAGTACACATCACAGAACGGAAGCTGAAAGCCTTCCGGATCGTGGATGATGCCGTAGTGCTCAGGCAGCGTCAGGATCGGACCTGTAGTAGTTGGGCCCTTCTCCTTGGCTCCCCTGACTCTCCTGACTTTACTGGATGCTCTGATCTCCTCGAACGCTCCGGGCATGACGTTGAACGGTTGCTCGGTCATCTCGAAGCGAACGTGGTCTCCCTTGATGAGGATCGTCATGCGCGAGCTCCTGAAATCGGGAACGACAAGGAAGCCACGAGGACTAGGTGTGGCGGCGCCGGCGACGGCGGCGACGAGGGTTCGGGTATGCGTCTTGGAGTCCGGGCGGGAAGCATGAGTGGTCTGGTTCACCCGCTGCTGCTGGTACAGGAGAAGGAGGAGCAAGCTCTGGAGACCGTCGATCGGCCTTCAGTTGCTCGCGGCGTTGTTTCGACCACGCCGTGAGCTCGTTCACGCCCTCCTTGATGAGGGGTGCTCCGATGACGATGCCGGTGACGACGACACCGCCGATGACGAGCCACGTGACGATCTTGCCGATGTCGTCCATCGCGCCCTTGAACGGGTCCTTCGAATCCTTCTCACCTTCGGCCTTCGCTAGCGCTGCACGGCCCTGGTAGTTGGCGTTGAGGATGTCCTTGCCCTGTTCGGGCGTCATCTTGCCGCTCGTGATGGCTTGCATGACAGCCGTCATCGCAGCTTCGTCGGCGTGCGCTCGCGCGATGTCAGCCAGCTTGCTCACGACGAAGTAGGTCGCGACGCCGACGACAGCGGCGATGAGCGCTACTGCGAGAAGCACAGCCACGACCTGCGGCATTCCTAGACCGCGCCCCTGCAAACCCTGTGGCGCGGTCTGAAGAGCTGCCTGTACGTCCTTGGGCGTCAGCGCTTGGCCCGTGCTGCTCGACAAGCCGCCGACGACCTTCATGACGCTGACGTTCTGGTTCTGGTCGTGCGAAGCGACGTAGGTGACGCCATCGAGAAACGTGAACGTGGCGAACGCGAACGCCAAGGCCGGCAAGATTGGCGTCAGCGCGATGGTAGCTGCGGCAACGAGTGCTGGAGAGAGGGCATCCGGCTTCTCGAGGAACACGAGGAGACTGTCGGTTGCCGTGCGCTCGACCATGTGGATGCGATACGGATCCTGATCGCTGGCTTCGAGGTAAGCGTTCTGCGACGCATCATCGACGAGGATACGCCGCGTGCCGTTGAGCGCTTCCTGCGCGTATTGGATGAGCGTGTCGCCGGTGCTGAGGATGCTGTCACAGACATTGGACATCGACTGTGTCCAGCCGCCTCCCGTCAGAAAGCCCGTCACATCGATGATGGGGTTGGCCGGCTCGGGATCGTAGGGGTTGTCCGGGTTGAGAAGCGTTCGCGTCCGGTTGGCGTTGTCCTTCGAGGTGCGCAGATCGATCATGCTCTGCTGGAGCTTGAAGAGCGCGGTCTGAAGCTGCGTCGTCGTGCTGTCGAAGATCGCCTGACGATCTTGATCGGTTAGAGGAGCTTGTCCGCCAGGAGCTTGCCCGATGCCGATGACTTGGGGACCGCCGGCGAGCCCGTGCGCCCAGAAGTACGGCGCGATGAGCTCCTGAAGGTCATTGCCGTGGACCGACGGCACGTACTGGTACGCGCCGAGTCCTTGTGGGCCTCCTGCGAATCCGCGTGACCAGAGTTGTGGAGCGATGAGCTCTTGGAGATCGTTGCCGTGGACCGACGGCACGTACTGGTATGCGCCGAGTCCGGGGACCTGTCCGATGCCGACGAACTCGCCGCCCACGCCAGCGTCGCCGTCTACGCTGCCACTCATCGGATCGATCCAGACCTCCTTGGTGGCGGGGTAGTAGCTGCCTACGTCGTACTTGCTCGACGGATCGACGCGGTACCACTTGCCCGTCTTGGTGTCCTGGATCGCCACGATGACGTGCGTCGGCACACCGTCGGACGCGAACGATTGGCCGACGACCTTGGTTGGGATGCCGATCGACGAGGTCGCCGAGCCGTAGGCGATGCACAGGTCATCGCAGTCGCCGCCCTTGAAGCAGAAGCCCTTGTCGTCGAGGCAGAGCGTGTCCTGAGCCGCCTGCATGAACTCGGCGTTGACCGGATCCTGTACGTACGTCGTGGTCTTGCGGAGAGCATCGAGGATGGCCTGCGCCTGCCCAGCCGGCGTGCGAGGCTCTCCACCTTCCTTGACGCTGCGGATGGCCCACGCTCGAACACGCGGATCGAGGCGCCCCTTGCGGATGCGTGCCGCAACCTCGTCGAGCGAGATCTGCGCACCTTTCGCTCCCGAGGGATGAGGACGCGTCTCCAGCGGCGTTGTGGCGCCGAGTGCGCTCTTCTTGAATGCTTCGAGAGACGGTGCGAAATCACTCATGGCAAAGCGTTCTCCGCGCGCGACGCGGCTACGGCCCGTGCCGTAGCCGCCTCACTACATCACGAGCAGTTGGTAGCGAGCCATCCCGTCAGCTTGGTCACGACTTCGGACTGGGTTGCGCCTTGTGCGAGAGCCGTCGAGTTGCCGAGCATCGTCATGACCGGCTTGCTCTTGCACGTCGTGTTGCCGATGTAGAGCTGTCCAGTGCTCACCACGAGGATGTTCTGGCCGGCGGTCGTTGGCACGACCGTAGGCGTCGCGGGAAGGGCCACTGCGGGCCCGGCCTGGTACGCCACCGTACCCGCAGGAATCGCGTACGGTGCGCTGCCCGAGTAGGTACCACCGGCGACGTACATCGTCGGCATGGTCGTCGGATCGGCAGGCCACGGCATCTCGGACGGCCACAGAGCGGAAGCGTCCCCTTCCGGTCCGAAGTACGAGACGGTCATGTTCGTCCACCCGGCTGCTTGGAGAGCAGCGAGTAGCTGAGCACTCGTCGTGTACCCCGAGGGTACCGGGGATGCGATGAGGTAGCTGGCACCTGGCGTGAGCTGGCTCACCGGTGTGAAGTTGAGGAACACCTGCGAAGACTGCCCCGGTGTCGGTCCCGGCGGTGTGGGTGGCAGCACAGGCGTCACTGGCGTGTTCGATGGAGGAGCTGCGGGTGGCGTCTTGGCCAAGGCACTCTTGGCGATGAGCGCAGTGATGCCGCCCACGACGATGGCGCCGCCAGCGATGAGACCTGTTCTTTGGGTGGGTGTGAGATGCACGGGTTCCTCCTTTACGCGTGGTGGCCACGCGCCTGGACGGAGCGAGGCATGAGCGCTCGAGCTGTGGCATTCGGTCGGGACGACATGGGGTAGCTTCGACGGACTGGGCGCTGAGCCGGTGCGGCCTGCTGCTCACCCATACCCAGCATGGGAGCACCCGAAGGCACTGTCGGACGACGGCTTGCCGGGAGCATCCCGAGCTTCTTCTTTTTCTGCGAGCTCGTGTACCACCAGATACCACCGCCGATCACGGCGAGAGCCGCGATGCCAGCGATGATGGTCGTGGGGTTGAGCAGAGGCGTCGCCACAGGCGCCACGACCACCGGTGCGATCGGAGCCGGAGCGGGAGGAGCAGGCTTCTGCTGGAGCTGCGTGATCTGCTGCTGAAGAGCCGTGATCTTTGTCTGCTGCGCACCGACAGCGGCTGCCACGGTACCGATGGGCGTTGTGTAGTCGGTGTAGCCCGCAGCCGCGTAGAGCGTCTGGAGAGCTTGCGCGAGCTGCTGGTTGGAAGTCTGGAGCGCTCCGTAGTCAGTCGCGAGCGTGTTGGCTGCTGCGTAGGCGCTCGTGAAGTTGGTTGCAGCCGTTGCTGCTTGTCCATCGGCGCCCGTGAGCGCTGTGCCGAGAGCAGCGAGCGTCGGGTTGATCGCAGGTCCGATCGTCGTGTCTGAGCTCGCATTGAGCAGCGCCGTCATCGCAGCCTGGCTGCCCGCAGGCGGCGGCGTCGCGGTCGAGTTGTAGAGCCCTGAGATCGAGTCGAGGGCTGTCTTGACGCCGTTGGCAGGACCCGAGATCGAGTCCTGAAGCGTCTGCATCGCTGTCGTGAGCGCTGCGACGGGATCCGTGGGCGACTGACCGAGACCGACAAGTTGATCCATGGCTGCTTTCACCTGGCTACGAGGTTTTCGACGACCTGATCGGCGTAGATGAAGAGATCCCCTTCACCACGAGTGATCTTTCTGAACTGATACGGCGCCGGTCGAAATCGAACGACCGGGTATCTGTAACGGTAAAGGATCGCCGTGGCGTCAGGAAAGAGCACCACAGCTTCGTACGCAGGACTTACGTCCAGACGTACGCGAAATGCGATAGGGCGCTTGCTCGGCTTCCGCCTAGAAGCGGATCGAGGGCGAGGCGCGAACTGTTCGGGCTGAGTGTCACCTGGAAAAGTCGGGTTCCTCGCCAGCGCCGTCGAATGCCCTGGGCGCGTACTGAGGTACACGACCCCACCGATCGCCGCGAGACTCACGGCGCCGATGGCTACAGCGGTGCCCGTCGACATGACCCGACTCTACCATCAAACGGAAACGCGTTCGCCGCGTCTTCCTGTTTGTGGCTTCCTTGCCGGTTGCCAGCGAGATTTCTTGCGTGTTCGCGCGGCTTTTTACTGCGTACTGCCGATGGCTTGCCGGACGGCGTCCATCGACGGGACGAAGCTAGCCCCAGGTGACGGTCGCCCACGGGGCGGCGCCACCGGTTGCTGCTGCACCGGTTCGGGAACGAATGACGGCTGCGGTTCAAAGCCCGGCGGAGGCGCGAACGGACTGCGCTGGACCGGACGATGAGGCATCGGCTGCATGTGTTGCGGAATCGGTTGATGCATCTGAGGTTCGGGCTGGTGCGCAGGCAACGCTTGCGGCACATGGCCCACACCGACGCCCGGATGTTGCTGCTGTTGCTGCGTTCGAAGAACGCTTGCGACACCCTCTGCCAGCCCCTTGAGCCACGGTCCAGCCTTGGGCAAGTTGCCCATGAGCATCCCGGTGATGTTGGGGCTGCCGTCGTCGTTGTACGCGTAGATGGGCGCGTCGGGGCCTTGGCCGAGCGGCATGGTCTGGAACGGCAGTGGCTTCTCTTGCGCTCCAGGAGGCGGCGCGTAGCTGCCCGCCATCATTTGCTGCTGTTGCTGGTGCTGGTGGAAGGGACTCTGCGACGGATCTTCTTCGTCTTCGTACTCGACGACTTCGTTGGCTCCGACGGCCTTCTTGATCTCCCCAAGGGCCTTGGCCATGCTCCCGATCATGCCGACGGTCTGACCGACAGTGTGCTGCATCACAGCCACCGCGTCTGGTCCAGTAGCCGGTGCTGTGGCAGCCGGTGCTGCTGCGGTCGGTGCTGCTGCGGCTGGCGGTGCACCGACGCCCACGCTTCGAGCAGGAGCAGGTGCGCCAGGAGGGAGACCTTGCTGCTGGGGAGGCTGCTGCTGTGGGTACGGCTGCTGCGGGTACGGCTGCTGCGGAGGGTAGGGCTGCTGTGCGTAACCCTGCGGAGGGTACGGCTGCTGCGGGTACGGCTGTTGCGGGTAGCCCTGCGGCTGCGGGTAGCCCTGCGGCTGCGGGTAGCCCTGCGGAGGGTAACCCTGCGGCTGCGGGTAGGGCTGCGAGTACCCGGGCGGATAGCCCTGCTGCGGCTGCATCTGAGGCTGCGGCGCGTACGGGCCGTAGTCGGGCTGCGCATACCCAGGCTGAGCGTACTGTTGCTGAGGAGCGGGCGCTCGACGCGTGGGTGCGGACAGCGGAACGTGAGCTCCGAACCCAACCTGCTCGCGCGCAGGTTCGGGTGCGTACTGTTGCTGCGGCTGCTGCGGATACGGCTGTTGTGGCTGCTGTTGCGGTTGCTGTCCGCCAATCGACGGCATCGTCACGAAGATCGGCTGCGCCACCGGGACAGGCATCGGTGCGGGTGCAGGCATCGGAGCGGGCGCTGGTGCGGGTGCTTGCTGCGGCATCGGCTGCGAGAGACGCATCGCTTCCTGACGCTTCATCTCTTGCAGCTCACCGAACACACGCTCGAGTGCAAGCTGCTGCTGCTGGATCATCCCACGGCTTTCCTTGAGTTCCTCGTACGTTGCAGCGATGGCGCCCATCACGCGCGGGTCTTGCTGCATGTACTGCGGCTGCGGCGGCTGCTGCGGGTACATGTACTGAGGCTGCGGCGCAGGAGCAGGAGCCGGAGCAGGTGCGGCAGCCACCGGCGCAGGTTCGGGTGCTGCGGCAAGCGCAGGTGCCGGAGCAGGTGCGGGTGCTGGAGCTGGAGGCGGAGGCGGCTGCTGTTGCTGCTGCGGATAGCCGCCGACGAAACCAGGCGCACCGAAGCCGGCCGGATACGGTTGCTGAGGGTAGCCCTGCGGACCGTAGCCTGGCTGGCCGTAGCCCTGCGGGCCATACCCTCCACCTTGAGGACCGTACCCGGGTCCACCTTGAGGACCGCCGAAGCCTTGCGGGTAGCCGAACGGGTTCTGCGGCGGGAAGGGCGGCTGCGACATTTCAGGTTGCGCTTTCAGTTGAGGCATTTCGGCCGTCGTGTCGGGCATGCGGAGGTAGCCACGACCGCGCTCCGAACCGTTGGCTTCCTTGAAGCGCACGGTGTAGCTCGCCGCAGGGCTCTGCTTGTGCATGTCGCGCATCACGCGGTCGTAGAACTCCGCGCTGCTCTTGCAGGAGGACATCGGGAACGGTCTGTGGTCGCGCTGATTCGGCTCCGTCTCCTGGACGTAGATCTGGATCATCGACGACGGGAACGTCTGCCTGACGAGATCGAAGACGTGGATCGCTTCGCTCTCGCCCCAGCGGATGTCTGTCTTGCCTTGGTTCTTCTGGTGAACTTTCTTGGCAACGTCCCGGTTGTACTGAGCGCTCTCGGGTCCGACAGCGCCCGCCTTGCGAGCGTCTTCGATCGAGATGTTGACGTCGGACGCGACCGATCCATCGTCGTTCTTGGGAACGCCTTCGGGGAAGACCTCTTTGGTCACATCACCGACGCTGACGTCGAGCGACTCGGCGGACCCGTTCGATTCCTTCTTACGACGCGGCATGAAGTCTCCTCTACGATTTCTCTCTCACCCGGGAGAGAGCTTCGGTCACGAGAACGCCGGAGGCACCTCGATGACTTGTGACTTGAGCGCAGCACCGATGGCTTGCGTGTAGATGCCTCGGAACCGCGAAGCGATGTCGGCAGCGATGATGTTGGTTGCCTGGACCAGACCGACTCCCGGCGGACCACCCTTCGACATCACACCGGTGCCTCCGGTGCAGCCTATGAACGATGTGCCGGTGGTGGCCTCGTACGTCACCGTCTGCACACCATCGCTCGTAGTGACGAGGATGACACCACCCTGGTCTGCGAAGCCGTCCGTCGAAGCGACGTTGATGATGGGTTGCGGCAGAGACACTCCATCAGAAGGCGCTGAGATGGTCGTTCGAGTCGCCGTGTTGGGGATCGCGTTGGGCGGCGAGTCGGGAGCGACGTTGCCAGGAGTCCCTCCAGCTCCGAGAGGCTGGTTGAGGTAGGCCGTACCTCCAAGCGAAGGGCCTTGAGCTCGGATGCCCGTACGTACGAACTTGCCGGAAGGGACGATGGCTGCCGAAACGACTGCCTGCTGTGGGAAAAACTGAAAGAACGAGGGACCGACGTACCCCGCCAATCCACCAGTGCCGTTCAGGCCCGACATGATCGAGATGATCCCGCAGCTCGATCCGAAACCGCCCACGTCCGTGACCACGATGTTCGTGATGTTGGCGTGATCCATGTTCGGTAGGTTGACGGGCGTCGTACCGTTGAGCGTCACGACCTCGGGCCCGTGCGGCGCACCCGAAGCGTCGGTGTAGAAGATCTCAACTTGGTACGCACCGCTCCCAGCGAGAACCGGATCACCGGTCCCTATCGAGCCCTTGCCTCCGGTGCAACCCGTGAACTGCTTGGCCGTGATGCCCGTGTACGTCACAGACTGAACGCCGAAGTCTGTCGTCACGAGGAAGGTACCGCTCGATGGGAAACCCGCTGTTGAAGCGACGTTGACGATGTGTCGCGGGAGCACTTCCCCGTCGGAAGCCGCTGCAATGGTGGTCTGCGCAGCGTTGTCGGCTGGACTCGACGACAGGATCGAGCCCTGGAAGTTCACGAATGTCGGAGAGAAGACTGGACCCGTGCCTTCAGCGATCAGAAGTCCCCCGCCGTTGAGGCCGGAGTACAAGTAGAACAGGCCGTCCGGGGTACCGACATCCGCGATGATTTCGGTGATGTTGACGATCTGATCGGCCTGCTCGAGGTTCTTGAACGTCGTGCCCTTCGGCCTGACGTACGCGTACGCAGGGATACCGTCCTGACCGACGTAGAGGATCTTGATTCGCTGGCAGCCCGTACCGCCTTCCGTGTCGTTTGGGCTCGAGCTGACGATCGAGCCTTGCGCCGTGCCAGGCACCTGTCCGTTGGGGATCATCGCGACAGGTGTGACCGGAACGAACGGTGGCAGCACAGAGAAGATGATCTGACGCTGCGCAGCGACACCGATGACCGGGAGAACAACGATCGAGGTGGTGTCACTGGTGAAGGTGCAACCAAGCTCGACGAGATCGCTCCACGGCTGTGGCCCAGACAGAAATGCCAGCGGAATGGTAGCGAGCGCGCCCTCGAGCTCCGCGATCGATACAGGCCCTTGCGGCACGACTTGGTAAGTCAGAGCCACCTGTACGGGTGTCGGAGCAGTCATTGGCAAACCTCGTGATCCCGCAGTCGATCAGGTGCCGCTGTCGGTTGCCGCAGGGCCGTTTGGTAGCTGTGCGGGCGGAGCGGGTGCCGCTGCTGCGGGAGGCGGCATCTGCGGAAGGTACGAGGGTTGCTGCTGCGGCGCAAAGGCACCCGGCGGCGCCATCTGGCCAGGACCCTGTCCCGGAGCGAAACCCTGCGCTGGCGCAGGCGCGCCATGCTGCGGCGCGAAGCCGGGCACAGGCGGCATCGTCGACTCCTCTTCCTCCTCTTCTTCCTCTTCCTCCTCTTCCTCCTCTTCGTACTGCATGATGGAGCGCAGCTCGGTCTCGGCCATGATCTCCTTGAAGTGATCGAAGCGCGAGGTGGCGCACGTCAGCTTGATGCTGAGCGGGAAGAGGGTGAAGTGAAGCCCCTGCTTCATGTCGTCGAACGGCGTGCCCTTCAGAGGAGCCGCGAAGACCTCGACCATGCCCTCGACCAGGTACATCGCGATGATCTTCGTCTGAGGATTCGCGTCGTCGCCGGGGACGGGTTGACCGATCTGCCAGTCCGTGCCGCTGTGCTCACGGACAGAGACGATCATCTCGCGCGCCTTCGGCTTGTCTTCGCTGTTGACTGTCATGAGAAACTCCGGTGAAGGTGGGTACTATCGACGACGACGCCGACGCGGAGCTTCCGCTGCGGCCTGCTGTTCGGGGGCTTGATCGGGGACCATGACGTGCTCACGGCCATCACGGAACGAGTAGTAACCGTTGATGCCGACGATGATGTGGTCGACGAAGAGCAGGTCATTCGCCTCACAGGCGGCTTGAACAGCTTTCGTCACGTCCTTGTCGGCGTCGCTCGGCTTGGTCTTGCCACTCGGATGGTTGTGCGCGATGGCGATGCCCATCGCACCGTAGTAGAGCGCGAAAGCGATGGCGTAGCGGACAGTGTCCTGGATGGGCGTCAGCACCCGGTCGCGCGCTCCTCGAGCGATCTCCGCGATACCGCGCAGATAGAGCTGCGTGTCGAGCGCGATGACGTAGTAGACCTCCTGGTCCTCGCGCTCCATCTGGCCACGGATGATTTCGTAGAGCGGCTCGCTCGTCTCGATGCGTCCGAGCTTCTCGGCGACCTTCATGCACTGGCGCATGCGTCCGACATCGCGTTCGATGCGGACCCACGGCATGCAGACAGCCGCACCCGCCTTCGGTGATTCGCTCGCTGCAAGCGGCTCTGTTGCCACCGGCTCCGCAACGGCATCGAAGCGTTCGCCAGCGGCCTTGATCGTGAGGTTCTTGGCTGCACAACCACACGAAGGCTTGGGCGTGGCCGCGCCTTCGAAGAGGTCGTCCTGGGTCATGGCAGGGAGCGTTGTCATCGCGCAGAAGAGTACCGCTCGGGGCTGAAAGCCTCAAGTCCGCACGCCACCAGCGCCCGAACCTACGTCTTTGCATCTCGTTTGTAAAGCGCGTCGAACACCTTATTTCTTGCTGTTCGGCAACGCGTGGTCTTTCACAAGGCTTTTCCGCTACTATCTGAGCGCGCCATGAGCAACGTCGAGCTTTACCAAGAGAACGTTCTTGCCAAAGTGGGTGGACGCTGGGCGCTCGTGAGCCGAAGGACGCACCAGCCACTCGCCTACTGGCGAGGTCACGGCAAGCCACCGTCATGGTGGGTCAGCAAGCAGGAGCAGCGCGTGCAGTTCTTCAAGCACGCTCACGACGTGGAAAACCCTGACGCAGCTCCGACGCAATCGGTCGTGAGCACCGACGACAGCGGAGGTGGTACCGCCTTCTTCGTCCTCGCCGGCTTGGCTCTCGTCGGAGGCGCCGGGTATTTGCTCTACACGCTCAGTCAGAAGCCGCAGCTCGTCACGCCTGCGAACTTCACGTGGCCGAACGACGTCGGCAAGAGCATCTCACTCAAGGTGGGTCAAGCGCTCAACGTCGCGCTACCCGCGTTCAACGCAAGCACCGGGTTCGGTTGGACCTTCGCTGGAGGCGATCAGACGATCGTCCGACCACTCTTCGACCCGAGCCTCAACGGCGGCACTTTCACGTTCCAAGGCCAGAGCGCCGGAACAACCACACTCGTCTTCAACAACTCTTCGGCGGGTGGTCAGGTCGCGAGCAGCTTCTCGATCACGGTCACCGTTTCCTGAAGCGCGGGAACGACAAGGAAGCCACGAAGATGGTGGTTAGCAGCAGGATTCTTCGGGCTCGTCCTCCTTGGACTTCTTCGCCTTCGGCTTCTGCGTGATCTCGATCTTGACGGGCTTGCTCTTCTTCGGCTCGAGGGCGACGAGACGCTCACGCAGCTCCTTGAGTAGCCGCAGCTCCACTTCGTGAGCGGTTACGCTCCCCACGCGGCCGGACGGCCACCGAGAGCTGCCCTTTACCTGCCCCTTCTTGTTCTTCTTCGCGTCAGCCAGTAGCTCCTCGGCGTACGCGTCGAGCTCCTTGAGGGCGGCGGCTACGCTGTACTTCTTCGCGTAGACGACGAGACCGGACAGTGCGCCGATCGCGAAGCCAGCTATGCCCCATGGCATCACCTCGGTGAACATGGAGTCGGCGCTAAGGGATGAGAGACCTTCCTGCATCGCCTTCAACGCCTTGGGCGGAAGGTCGAACGGGATGTTGACCGGTACCGGCGGTACTTCGGGTCCGGCTGCCTGTGCGGGTTCGGGTTCGGGCGCAGGTGTGGGACCGGGCGCGGCGTAACGCTTCCTCTGCATCCTTCTCCTCTAAGCACGGCTGTATTGCAGCACAAGCTCTATCTCTCGTGGCTCCCTTGTCGGTCCGCTACTATCGGCGCATGGCGCTGCGCGTGATCCAACCCGGTTCGGGATCCCCACGCCCGCTCGTGCTCGTCTATCTCCAGCCGCTGGGCAGCGAAAGCGCGTTCAATCTCGACTCCAACGTCGCGATCGTGGCTGACAAGGAAGCTGGGCAGAACGATTACCCGAACGTGCAACCACTCAACGTGACACTCGACACGCTGAGCCAGCAGCTCGGGGCGACTTTCTCGCCCGTCATCCTTGCAGGATTCTCGGCGGGCGGTCTATCGGTGCGCCACCTCTTGAACCTCGGCGCCGATCCCGATGCCGTCGTACTTGCCGACGGGACCTACGGAACGGATCTCGCGGCGTGGACGGCGTACGCGCAGAAGGCTATCGCCGGCAAGCGCGTCTTCGTCGCTTCCTACTCCTCGAACGTCTTCATGGAGCCGGCGCATCCATCTCCATGGCGCAACATGCGCACGATCACGGGCTTCAACACTCTGCCGCTCGGCCCGAGCGCAAGCCCGATGCCAGCCGGCGCGCCCGTGACCCAAAAGCCCGTCTTCACGGAGTCGGGCAACGCCATCGTTTACTCGTACCCCGATCTCGATCACGAGAGCCAAGGGCGCAAGGTGCTGCCAACGGTTCTCGTGCCCAAGGCGTTCGATCTACTCGGTACGCCAGAGAGTCCGCCTTCGACGTCGTATTGGTGGTTCGCGCTTGCCGGATCGATCGCGGGGCTCGCAGGTTTCTGGTGGTGGGACCAACTGCACAAGACCAAGCGCCTCGAGCCAGCCTATGCAGAGCCCAACCCACTCGACGACGTGGGCTTGGGGCAAGCCGAAGAAGCCGGCATCGTCTTCAAGACGTGCGTCCCGGTGACGTTCCGGTACGTCCACAACACCGATCCAGCTCCGCATGGCGAATCGTCGCTCTACAGCCAGGATGTCGAGCCGGCGGGCGTCTACATGATCCACGTGCCTGGTGACAGCACTCCTCCTTCAGGATGGATCGCGGGCACGATGCACTTCGACTGCCCGCTCGTTCTCGAGCTCAATCTCGACCCGGAGCTCGTCTATGGGCCGCTCGACTGGAAGCAGCGTCTTCACATGGCAACGCGCAAGAAGCGCTTGCCACTCTCGAAGCATCTGCTCAAGCTCGGCTACGACGGCATCGTCACCGTACGCGGCAACGAAACGAGCGAAATCGTGGATCTTCGGCCTGCCCGAACATGGAAACGCTCGAAGTAGCCGTTTGCGGCGAAGGGTTGTAGCGTAGAGCCATGCGCATCGGAGTTGGAGCGTTCCAGTCCTTTCCCGAAGAACGCAGGCGTCCATTCGAGGAGCGTCAAGTCGGACTCGGAGAGCTGCGCTCGGTCGGTCTTGGAAAGCCGCCGGTCGGTGTCGGGCAGAGCTTGATCCATACGTGCCCTTCGGGACAGTCTTGGAGTAATCAAGCGAACGGTGGCAACGGTGGGTGTGTGCTCATCGCGCAGACGGTTCAAGTCATCCCGACGATCGTCCCGCCGGCCAGTGTCACTCAGATGCAGAACGCCGTGGCAGGCGACATCACCGTTCTACCCTGTCACCAAGTGTCGATGGTGGTGTTCCCCATCCCGAGCGGGACGAATGTGCAATCCGATCCCAAGACGGTGCTCGAGGATCTCGGGTTCACGGTTACCGCCGTCATCCCAGACCCGTCGGGTGGCAAGCTCGTCTTCGCAACACTCAACAGCAGTACGCAGTACCAGAGCAACGGCGGCGATGCGATGTTGCTCGTCTACTCGGGCGAAGGCCGAGGCCCGTTCCAATCGGGCGAAGCCATCACTCAAGGCAGCACTTGGGGAGGGGTCGTCTCGTGGGTCAACGACGATCCGGTATCGGGCAGCGGATCGATCGGTCTCTCGTATGAAGGTGGCCCGGGTGGGTTCGATCCGACAAGCTCCATCATCGGGTACACCTCGAACGCTTACGCCTCGCCGATCTTCATCTACGGCGCGGTGCTCGTCAGCCCGAAGGGCAACGGCAAGCTCGGCGTGACGAGCTTCTCTGATCTCGGTGCTGTCGCAACGAGCTCTGGACCGTGCGAACCGCACAACTGCCCGGCAGGGACACGCTGGAACGGCAATGCGTGCGTGCACATCCTCACGATTTCGCCTTGCCCGACCGGGTACTCGTTCAGCGCAGCGCAGTACATGAAGACGGGCAATGGATGTGTGCCTCCAGCAACAACGCTCCCAGGAGTGTTTCGAGCTGGCGGCGTCGGTCCGGTGAAGTTCGGAGGCGGTGGCACACCTCCGGCCGGACCGACTGGAGCTACGGGTGGCACGACGACGACGAAACAGACCACGACCACTACGACAACAACCACTACGCAGGCACCAGCCGCTTCCACAGGGATGTCTACGGGCGCCATCGTCGCCATCGGCGCCGTTGCAGTGGCTGCCATCGGGGGTCTCGGCTACTTGATGTACGAGCGGCAGAAGAAGCACACCGCAGCCCTGCCAGCCGCTCCAGCCGCACCCGTCGCACCGACGGCTCCGGCGACCAGCGAGCGCATGGCGAGCCCGTTCGAGCCCCTCTCGCGCAATCCCAGAAAGCGCCGCCGCATCCACCGTCGACGCTAGCCATGCCTGAGCGTACGGCTGCGTTCAACATCCATACCGATCACCAGGATGTGATCGAGAGCAACGCCGAGGAGAAGTTCGGTCCTCAGTACGGCGACCCGGCCGATCGCGCGCAGGCGATGGCAGCCGGCATGGTGAACGCCCACGGCGAGATCACGATGGCAGGTTGGGCAGCGCTCAACGATGACATCATGAAGCTCGAGGAAAACTCGCTGAAGTGGCTGCGCAAGAACTTCAACTCCGTGCGCGATGATGGTCACGACAGCTACGACGACCTCGTGGGCGAGGTCTGGTACGACTCGAGCAGCATCAAGCAGGCTTCGCTCATCGCGACCGGCAAGGATGAGCGCATCGACATGAGCGACTCAAGCTACGGCGACCTCTCCGACAGCGTGTGGGACGGCGTCAGCGACTTCGGCGCGTCTGTGCTCGGCGGTGCCATCAACTTCGATCACATCAGCCCGAGCGATATGGACGAGATTGAGAAGACTCTCGGTGCCAAGCGCGTCCTCTACATCAAGGGTCGCCCGGTCGTGTATCAGTACGGCCGTCCGATGAGACGACGCTGACGGCTGGTTTCTTTCGACCGCGAGCTTGCCCGCCAAGTCGACCAATTCGAGCCATGTGCTCTCGGTCTCGGCTGATGGCCTCTCCGCCCTTGCGTCCCGCCTCACGAGCCTCGTCGGTCGTGAACTCGTGCGCTCTGCCTTGCTCGTGCGCAGCTTTGCCGCCCTTGCTCGCGATCTCTCGCTGCCTCTTCGGGTCGATCACTGCAAAGCCTTTCTTCTTGCTCACGGACGCTCCATCTTGTCGAGGATCTGCGACATGACCGTGGGTTCGGCCTTCTCGGGCTCGGTCGCAGGGATGGCCCCACCGAGCGCGCCGGCGAAGTAAGCATCGCCCTGGTTGAAGCGCAAGCCCTTGCCCCAATCGGTCTCCTTGAACGGCTTGGGGATGTCGTAGATGTCGAACTCGTAGGGTCGCTCTTCGGTGCCGACCTGCATCGTGTCGGAGCCCTTCTTGCTGAGCTCCTTCTTGAGCCACTCGATCGAGGACCCGAGTACCCCGACGAACTCCTCACCCTCGTAGCCGTAGACGCCGCAGCCGATCATTCCGACGACATCGAGACCGTAACCCGTCCACACGACTGCGTAGACGCCATTCTGCGGGCCACGCAGAGCGAGGATGCTTACGTCCTTGTAACGGAGCTCACCAGAGGTCACCTGCATGACCGTCGGCTTGGTGAAGCTACCCTTCTCTTCCCAAGCCTTCTCATCCCGGACGTAAAGCCAGTTCTTGTAGAACTCGACCACGACGCCGAGCGGCGACTTGAAAGCCCCGGAGATGGGCGCGCTCTTCTCGTCGAGCGCGAGGGTGTCCCAGTTGGAGAGTGCCATGACGGACCTTGGAGAAAGAAAAAAGCGAGGGCAATCAGATTCGAGATGTGCCTTCCGGGCTGTACCTGGCTGCTATTCCACGTCTTCGACTTCACCAGCATTTCGCCGTACGTCGATTGAGTGTGGAGGTTACGGCGTCAGCGATCGGACTGCATACCAGGGCCGCTAAGCCCAAATTGGTCTACGTTGCCCTCGCTCCCGAACGCGTCACTCGAAGAGCGACGCGTCCAAGTTTTCGACCTCGACCTCCTGCGTGTTCGCAGTCGCGATAGCGCTACGAAGAGCGCCCGCGAACTTGGAGGCGGTCTGAGCCTCCTTAGTGATCTCGGTCATCGTCATCTGAGCGTGCGCACGCTCCTTGGAGGGGTCGCGCTCGTTGTCGTTACCGTAGCCGTAGCGCTCCTTCTTGCCACCCGCAGCCGCGCGCCACATGCCCTCGACGCGGCCGGCGCCACCGACACGCTTGACGGCTTCGCATAGGCTCATCTTCTGGCCGAGGATGCTCACCATGACCGTGAGGTTGTAGTGCGCTTGCACGGCCTGGAGCTTGGCGACTGCTTCCTCCTCGGCGTGGAAGTTCTTCGCGATGGCCAGCGGGTGGGCCTTGTCGTCGTCCTTGAACTTGACGAGCGAGTCGGTGAACTGGCCCGCCCAAGTGTTGCGCCGCAGCTCGTGCATCTTGATGGCTTCGCGAAGCCGGTAGCCGGTGATCTTCATGGCCTGCTGGTGATAGCCCGCTGCAATACGGCCGTCAAGCAGAACTTCCGCGTCACGCTTCGAGCGGGTACTCCTCGCCCATGATCCAACCCTCGATGTACCCATCGAGTTCGTCTGCGTCGGCACAGAGAACTTCCTCTTCACCCTGATCCAAAATCATCACCGGGTAGTCTGCGGGCTTGAGCTTTTCTTGCATCGTGACCAGATCACGGAGCGGATCACTAGACGTACCAACGTCGATGGTGATCATGAGTCCTCGTCGATCTTGTGCGGCCGGATGAGGATCGGCGCCTCGACGTCACCCTTCCAGTAGGGCTCGATCCACTGCCACCTTCTGAGCTGACGACCTTTTCCATGCACCACGTGTTTGAAGTGCCCGGCCACAAGCACTTGGATGTTGATCTGCCGGCGAGCCGCCGTGCCGTAACGCACGTAGGTTTGCACCTCATTGCGGAAGTCCATCGTGATGGGCTTACCGATCTGGAACGTGCGCACCGCCGGCAGCTCTCCCGGACGCCTTCGAGGAGGAGTGCTCTTCTTGGAGCTCTTGCCGATCTCCTTGACCATCGATGGGTCGTTCATGGTCAAGCAGACGTTGATGATGAGCCGCCCGATGAGGGAGGTCACACGCTCGTCTTGATCGGTGAGCTCGACGAGCGTCGGATCGCGATCAGGCGAGAAAGTGCCCATGCGTTCGGGCAAAAGCTCTCGCGTCGACACGCCGAAGCGCCAGATCGTGATGCTCGAGTCAGTGAACGCAATGTACATCCACGCCATCGAGCCGGCACTGACGCGACTCGAGGAGTGGCGCGCGACGAGGATGCGAACGATCGGTCGGTACTCGTCGAGGGCGTTGTTGTAGATCTCGAGCAGACCGCTCGGCACCTCGATGAGAAAGCCATTCCACGGCGGTCGAACTTCATCGAGGACAGCACCCTCGACATTGGTCACGAGCAGCGCCGCAGCGAACTTGTGACCCATCGTCACCTGCGGGTAACCGTTCTCAGCCCACCTCGTTAGCGTGAGCGCGTTGAGCTGCCCGTCGGGTGTGTTTAGAGGCAAGTTCCCAGAGCTCTTGGCCCAGAGCGTGTGAAGGATGTCTTCGTCTCTACCGCCGCTCTCGATGACCGATTGCGCAGACGTGAACAGGACTTCAGCGCTCTCCAAGAGCTCGGCCTTGGTAGGCCCAGCAGATGCCACGATCGAGGGGATCTTCCCGGTAGGCATCAGCAGCGAAGCTCGATGTACCCAGGCTCGCCTTCGTCCGCACGAATGGCGTAGACGCAGTGCCCCTTCTCATCGAGCACACGCAGCGTGTTCGTGTTGCGAGGGTTGTTGCGTGCGTAGGCGTGCAAACGCAGTCCAGCTTGGTAGAGCGCCTCGTTCTTGTTCGTGTAGCTCGCACCCGTTGTCCACGTGGGCTTGTCACCGGGCCACTGCTCCATCTCGATCAGCTCGTAGCCATGACGGCCCCGACCTCGGCCAGTCTGGAGCTTGACCTCGAACGTCGGCCAACCGCCCGCCGATCGGGGTGTGCCAGGCATCGTGTAGCCCTTGATGGGCGGACGGTAGGTCCAAGGGTTCGGCACCGCTCCTGGTGGAGCGTACGGGAGCTTTCGCTCGAGTGCAGCCTTGCCCACCGCGAAGGCCGCTCCGAAGAGCGCGACGGAGGCGAAGATCAGCTCGAACACCCGAACCGAAGAACCATTCGAGCTCGTTGCAGGAGGAGGCGTCTGCCCGACCATGTCACTACACTATCACCCTCGTGGCTTCCTTGTCGTGCCGCGCAGCGCGTGTAGCATCGAAGCCATGCCGCCGCCCGGTGCAAAGCTCGTCGGAACGATTGGCGATCAGGGCCTAGAGCTCGATGGCGGTCGCATCTACGAGTATTCCGGGTACTACGATCTCGAGTGGTTGGTCGCGCCTCCCGAGAGGATGGATCTCAGCGATCCCCAAGCGCGATGGCACATGTACCACGTGACGCTCGACAAGGAGATCCCGGACTGGGGCGATCTGACCGAAGTCTCGCGCGCCACGGGACGATCCGTCATGGACATCGCATCCGCATTTCTCAGCCCTCATCCAGTTGATCGCGCATCGGCCTACCAGATGTGGGCCGACGTTTACGGATGGGAAGAGTTCGATCCTCACCCTCGCGAGATGAAGAAGTGGGAGGTTGAGAAGCGTTACGGTGTGCAGCTCGGGTCGCAACCCAAGCCGCTGCCGATCACGGGAGTCACGCCGATCCCATTTCAGCGCACGCCGCATGGGGTCATCATCACCGACGACACGAACGGGCAGGAGTACACGCTCAAGAGCGGTCAGGGTACTGGTGACGACATCGACGTCTTCAAGGTCTCCGACGACGCGTACTACGTGCTCGCGTACAACAAGCGCATGAACTACATCGGCCTCGCATTCTTCGCGCGCGTGCGCGATCTCGATCAGGGCAAGCCGCACGATCCCGGAGGACAGGTCTTTCTCCAGACCGATCACGAGATCGAGGGCGTGTTTGGCGCCGATGGCTTCCACGATCTCGACGAGGATCAGATGATCGAGCAGCTCCAGCACTACGTGTGACATCCATGCCCAAAGAACTCGGAACCATCGGGGACGTCAGCTACGTCGAACACGGCGGTGGTCCTGTCATCGAAAACGATGACGGCACATCGTACGTCGAGTACGTCGAGCCGCCGGAAGAAGACTTCGACGAACCGGGTGCAACATGGATGGTCTACCGCGTCGAGCTTGATGCGGAGATCCCCGACTGGATCGACATGAAGAGCGTGGCATCGACCGTAGGTCGAGGCTGGATGGAGCTCGCGAGCGACTTCCATAGTCCCGATCCGATGGTTCGCGCCTTCGCGTACCAAGACGTTGCAAGTAGCTGGGGCTGGCACGAGCTCGACAACTACCCGCTCGATCTCGGGCGCTTCGAGGTCGGCCAGCGTTACGGCGACGATCTCTATCCGCTCATGCCGCCTGTCGTGGAGCGACAGTTCACGGAAGGTCCCACCGTAGGTCAGGTCACCGTCGCGAACGCGTTCCAACCCAACCTGGCGACCGGACAGCACACCTTGGACGGTGCGTACAAGATGGGGCGTCCTGCTTCCGAGATCCATGTCTACGAAGAACATTCATCTTCGACGCCAGGCCATCCAGGCAGCCCTCTCAACAACTACTTCGTGCTGTGGTTCCAGCGAGAGTTCTGGCAAGGCAACGATCCGTTCGTGCACCTCGCGTACTACGAGCCTGACGAGCTCGAAGAGAACGAGACCACGAACGAGACCAAACCAGACAAGAAGTTGCTGCTCAAGGGCGACAAGCTCGAACGAGAGTTCCCCGACATCAAGACGGTGACACCCGAGGAGATGCTCCGGCGCATGAGCAAGTGGGTACCAGGATGAGAGCAGTCATCGGGACGATCGCTGGAAAGAAGGGCGCTCCTCCTTCAGAAGAGGGAGGCTTCATCGTGCGCTCGCCGCCGGGTGCGCCCTCATGGGGACCAGAGCTCGACTGGATCGTCACACCAGACAAGGTGAGAGACAGCCAATCACACCAGGCGCCTCACACGTACAAGAAGCGTTCGAACCGCCGTGTGTGGCTCGTCTTCAACGTACCGCTCGATGGCACCATACCGGACTGGGGCGAGCTCGACGAAGCTGCTCAAGGCGCCGGCATCAGTTACATGACACTGGCGCACTGGTTCACGAGCCCGAACCTCATGGAGCGGGCAAAGGCATGGCAGGTCTACGGCGCTGCGTACGGCTGGGACGAAATCGACGACAAGTGGCAGGAACTCAGTCTTTCCGACATCGAGCAGGCGTATGGCCTGCCGACGTCGAAGTACAGCCAAGGCAAGCCGCAGACCACCGACCTCGACGATCTCGACGACTTCACGCGCCAGTACCTCGAGACCGCGCTCTGGAGTTCGACCGACGAGAGCACACCGTCTGGTGGCGATCCTCTCGACGACAACTACGACATCGACGACATCGCGCAAGACTCGCTCGACAAGATGATCGCAGACTGCGAGGCGTTCCAGCGTGACGAGGCCGCCGATCTCGCACTCGCGTACCAGCACAAAGGATACGACGAGGGATCAGCCGGGCACGACTTCTGGCTCACACGAAACGGCCACGGTGCCGGCTTCTGGGACCGGGGACTTGGTGCTGTCGGAGATCGTTTGAGCGAGGCAGCACACGTCTATGGCGAGGTCTACCTCTACGTCGGTGACGATGACATGATCCACAGCGACTGAACGACGAGGAAGCCACGAAAGAGGCCCATTGCAGGCGGAGCTAGCGCAGTCGGTGTGACGCTCACGATCAAGCGCCTGGCCTAGTCGCATACGGCTTCACGCCGAAGGGCTGCCTTGTCCGACCTTGCGCAGCACTTCGACGACCTCACTCGCAATGTTGCGCCCTGACTCTTTGCGGTGAGCCTTGTGGTCGCCGAGGGCGGCGGCCAGCATGTGCAAGCTGCGTGCAGTCAGATCGGCGTGAGGTAGAGGCGTGCCGGCAATCGCGTTCGCGCACTGCTCGATGTGCCCTACGATGAGATTCAACTCCGTATCGATCGTCGACGTCGGCACGTAGCGGTGCGAGTGCCCGTCTGTGGCATCACAGACGTCGATCTCACCCGGGAACCCATCAGGCACCTGCTGCACGAACACATCGGCTGCGCGCGCTCGCGCTTCCGCTTCGCGCTCACGAACGATGGCGTCGTGGAGATCCTCCTCCAGTACCTTGCGCGCATCGGCCACGATTTTCTCCACGTGCAGGATGCGCAGCGGGATTCTTGCACGGTCGTAGCAGTGCCGATGGAGTCCGAACGAGGTTCTTCCGTCCGGCGTGTAGAAGCTCACGGCAAGCGGTCGTGGAATGTGCTTCTGACCACCGGCGCAGAGCATGCAGTCGATGTTCGGATCATCGTTAGGCTCAACGCGAAACACCAGCGCGCAGTCGTGCACGAAGCCGATCCCGACTCCCTCAGCGCCGCAGATCGCACACGTCAGCTTGTCTCCGTCTGCCATGGTTTCTCCTCAGACGAACTTCATCCACGAGGGCAGGTCGGCATCCCAGAGCCACCCGAGCTCGTCCAGACGCGCTACGTCCTCAGGTGTCATCTTCTCAGGTGGGCAGTCGTTCCCCGCGTAGAACTCGTCGTGCTCGGCGCAGCAGTTGCCGTTGGGGTCGTACTTCAGGAGGATCAGGAGTCCTTCGGACACTTTCTGCATGTTCGGCATCTTACTCATTCTCTCGACCGAAGCGCTTCTCGGACTCCCGTGCATGGCGTTTGCTAGCGCGACGGATTCGAGAGGTCGTACCGTTTTGCCGACGGTGCTCGCTGCCAGGACCGTGTACATCAGAGCCCCGCGATGTGTTGGATCCGTAGAGCTTCTTGCCAGACTTTTTCTCGGCCGTCGTCATACATCACCTCGATTGAAGGACACGCATCACGCGCTCCTCTGGGATGTCCATCACCGTCGCAGCTCGAGTCGCAGCGAGCAAATGCTTGTTGCCCTGTTCCAGCGACCAATCCGAACAGAGCTTCCACCAACGCAAACGGATGACCGCTCGCGAGGGCTTGTACCAAGGTGCCGATCTGGATCGCGCGCTCATTTCCTCGCACACACTTCGTTCAGTGCCGCGACCACGGCGCGGTCCCAGTCGCACTCCTCCGAGGCCGGATTGGGACGCATCGAGAAGGCGAGCGAGACGCCGTTACCGTCGTGCAGGATACCGTCTTTGCTGAGGGTGTACGGCCCATGCTCCCGAATCAGGTCTCTCTGCTCCTTGGTCATGGTCGTCCTTTCGGCTCATCCAGTTCTTTGGCTACCTGGATCATCAGATCGTCGAAGCGCCGACGATGCAAAAAGCAGAGGTCGTGAATCACTTCGTCTCTATCATCGGCGCGCATGATCGTGCAAAGCAGCACCAGCGTCGCCTCTGCGGGGTCTAGCTCGGGGCCGGCGAGCGCATGGCACGCGACGCAGTTGGCATGCATCGGTTCGGCTCGATAGCGGTCCTCAACCACCTGAAACCTGCAACGATTGTTGCACTCCTGTGTGCTGCGTCGCAGAGGCGTGCTTGCCCGCCTTCTGCCATCGCATAGTAGCCGTCATCATGCATCCGAGCGGTCTGCCAGCGCGCTGCCAGGTCGCGAACACAGTCGCGAGCGCGCGATCGAGCACCCACACCTTCTCAGGCCACCGCCAGTAGAAGGCGCCGTTGCGCAGGTAGCAGTAGCGATCGGGCGTCTCTTCCATAGTGGGACCGACAAGGAAGCCACGAAGGTGGTGTTAGCACCGGGTGCTGCTCGAGAAGCCGCAGCCCGCGCACCCGACGTACTTCTTTGGTGGATTGGACGTCAGTACCAGGTTGTCGGTCGCGAGCTCCGTGCCGCAGTTGTCGCACGCGATGCCGATTGGCTGTGTACCAGGATCGAGTGTGAGCATCGTGCGCCAACGCATTCGTTCGGCTTCGTTGACCCACTTGTCGTGGGGTACGGCATCGGCCGTGCGCACAAGGTCTTCGCAATGCAAGCGCTCTTCTTCCTCGCGACGGGCATCCGCTGCGTTTCTCTCGGCCAGGTGCTGCGACAGCGTTTTCATCACCCGTACTCCACGCGAGCGCACAACAGGCTTCATCTTCGGTCTGGCCGGAGAGCCGGCCCTGGCGTTGCGCTCAGCGTCGCGCACGAATCCATCCGTGTGAGGTCGACGAGCGCTCACGTCTTCAGCTTCTTCGACTTCTTGGTGGTAGCTTCGGCGAGCTGCGAGCGCAGCCGCGTGATCTCTTCGCGTGCTTCACCAAGCGCCCGCTCGAGGGACGTCCTCTCCTGACGCGCTTTGCTGTCTTCCTTGGCTAGCGATGCGTTGGACTCCTGAAGAGTCTTGTTTTCGGACTCCGCTCTCTCGCAGCGTTCGGTGAGCCGCTCGATGGCCTCACCAAGTACCACGACGATGTGAGCGAACGTGATCGCCGCTTTCTGCTTCTCCGTCATCGGTTTCTCCTTGAACAAGCCGCTCTTATACAGCGCGTAGTAGGCGTAGATGCCTACTCCACCAAGAGCGATGGCAGGCAACATGCTGGCCCACGCGGGGATCTTCTTGCTCAGCGCTGCGTCAGCCATGCATCCCGGTTGTATTGCAGAACCAGGCCAGTGTCAAACGTCCACCCAGCGCTGGCCGTCTGCCAGGTCGATGGGGAAGATGATCGAGCGGCCGTTGATGATGACCGGCTTGTCGGCTTCCTCCTGGATGATTTCGCGCACACGCTGCACGAGCGCGTCGGGCACTTCGAAAATGCCTGCGTCGTGGATCTGCGCGATGAGTTTCACCGTGGAGCCAAACGTCTTCTTGAGGCGCTTCCAGATGCGAATAAGCAGAGCGTTCATAACGTCAGCAGCCGTGGCCTGGATGGGGCTGTTCGCGACGTCGCTGGGTGATGGAGCGTGCCCCAGCCATCGAACACGCCCGCTCAAGTACCCGATCTTCAAGAAGGCGTGCTTGCGTGTGAACTCCACGTCGCGCTCGATGCGACCGAAGTGATCCTTGTAGGTGCGGTGAAGGCGATTGAGCATCGCCACGACCTGCGGGTAGCGAACGCTGAATCCCTGAGCGCGGATGGTCTCGAAGATCTTGTCGGCGCCGGCGAGGTAGTTGACCGCGAGCCCCATGCTCTTGGCCATCGTGCGCATCGGCTTGCCCTTGCCGTGCTTGGCCTCCTCGTTGGTCGCGAGCTCGGGCGCGTCGGGAAATAGAATGCGAGCGTTCGATGTGTGGAAGTCGCCATCTGGGTCTTCGAAGACCGCGATCATGGCTTCGTCACCGCTTACGTACGCCGCGCATCGGGGCTCGACCTGGCTCATGTCGAAGCCGACGAGCCGATGGCCCGGCTTTGCGATGTAGATCTCGCGGATGCGCTGCTCGGGCTCCTTGTTCTCGGGTCGGCGGAGGTTCGTGAGGTTCGGCTTGCGGCAGGCGAAGCGTCCAGTCGGGGTGCCGAAGCTTCGCCAGCCTGCTCGCACGCGCCCGTCAGCTTCGATGGGCAGGTTGTCGAGGTAGGTCACACGCATCTTGCTGCACGCGCGAAGCGTTACGAGCTTCTTGCAGAACTCGCCGTACGGCCGGTCCTTGGCCGCCGCGAACGCTTGGAGCACCTTCTTGTTGGTGCTCGGCAAGCCCTTCATGGTGCGCTCGAGGACGGGTGCCTTGAACTTGTCGAAGAGGATGGCTCGGATGTGCGCTGTCTTGGTGGGCGCGAACTCCTCGCCACCGTTGATGACGACCATCTCCGCGTAGAGGCGCTTCTCCTTCTCGAGGATCGCCGCCGACAGCTCGTTCTTGAGCTTCACGTCGACGAGCACACCGTTTTGCTGCATGTCGCGGCAGAGCGCAGCCAGCTCCTTGTCGTGCTTGTAGAGATCCTTCCACTGCGCGAGATCGCTCTGCATCTCCTGATCGACGCGCGCCGTGACGTAGGCATCGATCGCGTTGTACTTGAAGAGCTCTTCTTCGTTCTGTGGGACCTTGGGCTTGCCCTTCTCGTCGTTCGCGCGTTTGCCGTACTTGATCTTCCACGGCGTCATGTCGAGATACATGCTGACGAGGTGGTCGAGCCTCTGTGGCATGTGGCTCGCGAAGACGTGGTGCGCGATGAGCGTGTCCTCGAGCTTGGGCACGCATTCGTCGTACATCGGTACGGTGATGCCGTAGCGTTCGAGCACGATCGAGTCGAATGCGAAGAAGTTGTGCCCGACGATCGTGTGGGTCTTGAAGAACTGGTTGAGCAGATACTTGAAGAACGGGAACCACGGGATGACGATCGTGGTCTTGACGTCCGAGATGCCGACGCACAAAAGCTCGGCGCGCGTAGCCGGATCCTCGGTCGTCTCGATGTCGCATGCGACGCGCGGGCCGAACTTCGCAAGCAGGTTCTTGAGCTCTTCGGCCGTGCGAGGCACCGAGAAGCTCTTGGGCGTGTCGAGCTCCAGGTAACCCTGCTCCACGCGCTTGGCGACGCGACGGAAGTCGCGGCTGAAGAGAGGCGACTGGATGTGATCGCGCAGGACGAACGCCGGGTGCAGCGTAGGGTAGATCTCGCGGCCGTCCTTTTCCCACTGGAAGCCCCGCGCAAGCGTGATGGGGATCTTGCGACCGTAAGTCGACATGAACGCGTAGACGCCCATCGGCACCGCTGGCACCGTCTTGGGGATGGCATCGAGCTCGCGCTTGAGGCGTGGCGCGCAGCACTTCACTGCTGGGATGCGATCCTCATCTTGACGCGGGCGGCACATGGCCGCGTTGGTCACGTACATCCGATCGCGCTTGAGACCGTGCTTGGCGAGTACCTTGTCGACCTTGCGCCCGGACGGGCCGATGAAGGGCTTGCGCTGTCTCTCTTCCTCGATCCCAGGCTCCTGGCCGATGAGGATCGCGTCGGGCACTTCGCATGCCGTAGGCGGCGAGGGTGGCACGACAGGCAGGCCGTTGAGCGGGCAGTGATCGCAGTCGGCCCCGTGGGCGCGGGCGTCGTAGAAGGGCAGGGAAGGCTTCTGCGTGGCCGGCGCCGGGGCTTTGGCCTGCAAGGGAAGCTGGCCAGGCGCCAGCGCCTTGCGCAGCTCCATGAGCAGCTTGCCCAAACGGTTCTCACCGACGCCATTGCACACACCCCAAACCGTATCGCCCCACGTGTTGCCTTCGACGAGCTCGGCATCTCGCGTAGCCAAGAGCTTTTCGCGCAGCACTCTGTCTGTGAACTTGATGCGCAGGAGCTCGCGCATCACATCGACTTTGACCTGCTCCCAATCCGACCTGCACTCGATCGCATGGCCCGCCTTCTTGGCTTCGCCCGGCGTCTTGAGAACAGCGATCGACCGTCTCGTTTCGGTGTCTAGCGACTTGGCAGCCTGGAATGCGTGCTCCGTCGACGGATAGCGCATGTCCTCGTAGTCGATCGAGTGCAAGAAGAAGTTCGAGAGGAAGAAGTGCGACCCTCTGAACAGGTTGATGGAAGACGTCGCAACGGGTGGTGCATTGGCCGGCTCGAACACATAGATCGTCGCCTCGAGCCCTTCGAGGGACTGCCGGATCATGCCGGAGACGCGAGACCAATCAAGCTTGCCGTGGTTGCAGCCGAGAGCAGGCAAAGCAACCTTCACAGCCCCGAGCTCGGCTAGATAGTCGCGCAGGGCTGTGAGCCCAAGCTCGATGTCTTCGTAGCGTGAAGGCTCGCTCCACTTGCGTTTCGTCGGGAAGTTGACGACCCACTCGGTATCCGTCTTCCAGATGTGGAGCACGCCGGGCGCAAGGTTGCCTGCAACGCAGATGTCCCTGTAGTCCCGGTACATGTCCGGGTAGCGCTTCTTGAACTCGAGCGCGATCCCAGTGCCCATGACGCCGCCGCAGTTCACAGTGTTGACGCGCAGGTCGACCTTCGTCGCGAAGAAGTCACCGCGCGTGAAGATGAGCGACGATCGCTTCTGGGGACGCGCGGCTGCTGTCATGACTTGATGGGATCCGGGAGCTTGAGCATGGCACGCAGCGCCGGCTCGTCCTTGAGCTCGAGAGCCATCTCAGCCTGATCCTCGGCGTCGGCCGTCTCGTCGAACTCTCCATCGATCACGCGACGAGCGAGCGTGTTCAAGCTCGCTTCACGCAACAGGCCCACAAGGTAGACCTTGCCACAGACGTGCGGACTCTTGAAATCGTGGAATTCGCCGCGCTTGGCCTTGTCGATCATCGAGCGAATCTTCGCGGCCTTGGTGGCTCCACACGTCGGCAGGATGGTCTCGAGCTCTGTAACAAGCTCGACGCGCGTGTCCTTGCGCGGCTTCATGACGGCTTCCCTGGCTTCTCCGGTTCTTTGAGCGGTGCATCGGCCGCCATCATCTGTTCGCCCTTCTCCATCATCTTCAGACTCACCGCTGCCATCGCAGCCTGAGCTTCGTCGCGAATGCGAGCAGACTGAACGAGTTTGTCGTGACCATCCGCAATAAGCCTGTGACCCTGCGCGAAGAGGGCTTGCGCTTCGTTGTAGAGACGATCTGCTTCCTTGATCGCTGCTGCGAACGTCTCGGCGGTAACGCTCATGAGCAGCACCCCTTGCCGTGTGGGAAGTCTCCTCCTCGCTTGACGCGGTTCGCGCGATCGTTGGAGTTCTTCGACTGGCCGCAGCGAGGACAGACGCCGTACTCGTCGAACTCTCCTCGACTCACGACATCTTCGCCAGGACGCAGGCACTCGTCGCAGACGGCCATGGTGCCGACAGCAGCTTGCTTGATCGAGTTCCAGAGACTCATGGACTTCCTCAGTGACTCAGAAGGTTCAACCGACATTTTTCCGAGCAGACGACGATCATCTCCGGCGCGTGGTCACCACTGATGAACCCGATCCACGCATCCTTGGGAGGCTTGAGCATCTCAGGCGCCTCGGGGTTAGGCGTCGTGGATGTCGCAATCTGCACATCCTTCCCGCACATGCAGCACGGACGCGGACGGTAGTCGACACGCGAGAGAGGCTTCTCTTTCATTCGTCCAACGCTTTGAGCGCGTCGTAGAGACCCGGGAGCCACGCCTCAGCCTTGTCCCGGTCCCATTGCAGCACCGAGCGTGCAAGCTCCACCACGCGGTCTTTGCGAGCGATCTCCGTTTGCAAGTCTCGCGCGTGTTTGTCCAGCTCGACGATGTGGTTGCGCAACGTGACAGCGGCGTAGAGCGTCGTATCGCACGACTTCGCGCCGAGCACTTCGCGGATTTTTTTCTCCTCGTCGGAGTTGACGGCATCGCCAGGCAAGACGACGAAGTGACTCGTCTTGTCCACCGGCTTCTCACTCTTGTAGTCCGGTGCGTAGCCAACGTGCCCAGGAACAACCGTTTGTTCGCCAGCCATTTGCTTCTCCTCAGCAGCTACACCCTTCGTGGCTTCCTTGTCGTTCACGCGGCTTTCGGCGAGGACGCGCTCCGTAGATGCGCACGCAATCGGGGCACGTAGGCGCGCAACGTTCGACGCCGAAGTTCAAGTGGATGAAAAAGCCGCACAGGGTGAATGCAGCAGCATCTTGGCCGGACTCGGGCGGTGATTTTTGATCCGCTGCGACACACCAGCCGTCTCTGCCCTGCACGCACCAAGGGAGCATCAGTCTCTCCGCGTGTTGATCTGCGCCTTGATGTGGCCGACGGCCTGCGCGAACTTGCGGGCCATGAGGTCGACGATCTTCATCTGGAGGATGGCCGGCGCCTTGCCGAGCGTGACGGCAACGCTTGCGCGATCTGCCTGCTGCCAGCAGACGGTCGCGATGGCACCTATCGGGTGCTCGCCCAGCTCCTTGGCGAGGTCTTGAATGAACGCCGTGAAGCGCTCGTTGACGATCTTGTCCTTCTCTTCGAGCGTCAGCTCGATAGCTTCGTCGCTCATCGACGTCCTCCACGCAGAGCCTTCTGGAGCTGCTGCATCTTCTTCGGATCCATACCAACCGCTGCCGGAGGAACGATGAGAGGCATGCCATAGCTTGGGAGCGTTCTGGCGAGACCGTCCTCCGTGACGCGCCAGCCGAACTCCCGCATGATCGCCACCGGGAACGCGATGTAACCCTGCACGACGAAGTTGCCGTTCTTGTCGAAGCCCATCTTGTTGGGGTCCGGGAACACAAGCGCCTTGTGGCCTGCGTGGTACATGAAGAGGGCGCTCATCGCGACATCCACTTGTAGTGCAAACACGCAAACGGAGCAACGGTTACGGCGAGCCCTTGCGTGCTTTCTCACGCTCGACGCTCTCTTTCAGAAGAGCCGTCATCTCGCTCGCGATGCGCTCTTGCTCTCTGATCCAGCCGCGAACCTTGACGAGTGCATGTTGCTCCGCTTCCTCGAGCGAGATAGCAGCTTCGCTGGCGATGAACTGGCCTCCCGCACGTACGTTCACGACGTGCACAGCCGTCTCACCTGCCATGCGTCCACGAAAGATCGACCACCCTGTAGGACCCGACAGCTTGTCGAGCAGTGGGATCAGTCGATCGAGCGGGAACGACAAGGAAGCCACGAAACGTGGCTAGTCCTGCGGGAAGCAGCGGTCCAGAAACTTCTTCACAACCGTTCGGACGTGCTCCTTGAGGAGCGGTCGGCGCCGATGAACAGCGCTGGCGTTTGCCAGGCACGCTACGACTTCGGCGACACCGGCGCGAAAGGCAGCGTCACCATCTTTCAGTTTTCGCAGAGCCTTGAGCTCCAGCATCGCAGCCGTTAGGTACTCTCGACGTGCTTCGATGGGACGACCCTCGGCTTCGCGCGCGAGGCCGCGCATCTTGTGGTTGACTATGTGCATCATGTGTCCGTTGGAATCCCGTACTCGATGAGCCACGTGTTCTGGTAGCGCTTGTCTTCAGTCACTTCTTGACTGATCCAAGCCGGACGTTCGAACTGTTCTTTCGCAGACTTCAGTTCGATCTCGGCGAGCCAGAGACCTTGAAGAGATCCGAGAAACTCATCGACATCCCAGCCTTCAACTCGGTATCGAAGCTTGGTCATCGTTTGCTTGCACAGGTCAAGCATTTGGCAAGCATCGGTGTATGGAAGCGGGTACTCGAACTCCTTACGCTCGAGTAGACCCGGACCCTTGATTGTGATGAACGCCGACTTGCGGTCTTTGACTCGGACACGCACGGCAGGATTCAAAGACAAGTAACCTTGCTGAATGTGCGTAGGGCGTAGATTCGTGGCCCTTACGACCTTCCGAAAGGCCAAATCATCAATCAGGAACTTGCGTTCGATCTCGAGGCTCACTTGGATGCGCTCTTGGTGGAGTGGATGTCGAGCACAGGTTCGCCGGCGATGAACTTGTCGGTGTAGACCACGAGCTGCCCGCAGTAGGTGCAGCGGTCCACGTTGATAAGCGAGAACGTCACCTGATCGCGGTTCACAAGAAGAATGCCTGTGTTGCATTCAGGGCAGCGCGATCGGTAGGCACTCTCGGTAGAGAAGCGCTCGAGATCCGTATGGCGTACGAGGAGCGGGAGCTTCTTGATGTTCGCGCCTCGCTCGATCATGACCCGATGCCGAACGTGAACTCGCCCTCGGCGCCGTCCGGGTCCTTCTTGAGCGCCTTGTAGTGGACGGTCTCGACGCACAGGTCGCCGATGTCGTGGCCCCACACAAGCGGGCCGCCGCCACGATTGAGGCAGCGATCGTTTATCGGTCCCGGCTTGCCACCGCGACGCTCGTCCTCGGCGTAGATCTCGCGGTAGAAGTCGTGCAGCAGCGCGAAGATCTCGCCCGGGTAGCGGCGATCGATCTTTACGACCTTGGTCTGCTTCTCCGTCACCGGGTAGTCGATTGTCAGCCGCACCTTCACCGGGCAGCGCGTCTTGATCATGTTCGCGCCACGCATCCGGCGGCGCATGAGTGGCACGCGGCTCGGGTCGAGCTTGTCGAGCATGAGGCTTTCACCGCTGACGACCGTGGCCTTCCTCACGCGCTTCATGCGACCCGTGACCGTGCGGCCCTTGGTCTTGACGTCGACGGGGACGTAGACCGCATGGCCGCAGAGCTTGTCGAAGTCGTCGCCCATGCCACGGAACGGATGCCACCAGACGCGGAACGCTTCGCGTAGAGGCTCGTGACCGAAGGCCACGACTTGCAGGAAGCCGATGTTGGAGGTG
>Ga0209040_10000281_pt1 | contig 37458 bp, 37 predicted proteins | sample BogFormECP12_OM3_FD_188240 | JGI IMG/M metagenome (GOLD analysis project Ga0209040, IMG submission 188240) | Bog forest soil microbial communities from Calvert Island, British Columbia, Canada - ECP12_OM3 (SPAdes) (version 2) | ecosystem: Environmental > Aquatic > Freshwater > Wetlands > Bog ... | reverse complement strand
AACTACATACCCCAGGGCCAATCAGCCACCGGCAAACTGTACTTCGATGTCACCGGCGATAACCCCAACGGTGTGGTGTACCGGACCGGACCGGCGGACTTGCTCATATGGGTGAAATAGTCCACGCCACCCCATCACCTTAGGTAGCCCGACGGGCTCCCCTGAGAATATTGGAGAGTCGCCGATCCGCCCAGCCGCTGTTGCCTGCCCAGACGTCTTCAACGGATGGTGTCACCGACTGGCTGAAGAACACTTCAGGGGAACGCTTGTGAGCAGCACAAACGCTGCCGATACGCACCGCTCGACCCGCTGCTCGGCTTAGACTTCTGCAGTGTTCTCGGAGACGCGGTATGCGCTGAACGGTGACTTGCGCGTCGCCTATCGCGCGTCACGCGAAGGCCCTCGCGACATCGTGTCCGTCCCGAACTGGTTCACGTGCTGCGAGGTTCTTCCGGAGCTGCCGTCCATTCAAGGTTGGGTCGAGGCGATGACGTCGCTCGGTCGACTTATCTACTTTGACCAGCCGGGCACGGGAGCATCCGATCCCGTCACACCGGACGCACTGCCGACCTTGGAGCAATGGGCCGACAGCATCACCGCGGTGCTCGACGTCCTCGGGAGTCGCGAAGCGGTTCTCGTCGCGTCGAACTCCGCGTTCGCGCCCGCGGCGCTGTTCGCGGCGACACATCCGTCTCGCACCACTGCTTTGGTCGTGCTCGACGGTTTCGCAGATGCGGGCGGCACCCCACTCGTTCAAGGCAATACCCAAGCTGCGAGGGTCCGCATGTGGGGGACGGGCGAACTTATACATGTGATGAATCCGGACATGCCGTGGAACGAGGAGATTCGGGCAGCGTGGGCTCGGATGGAACGACTGGCGGGGAGCCCTCGGACCGTTGCTCTCATGATGTCTCTCGTGGTCGGAATGGACGTGCGGGCGGTCCTTCCGACAGTTCGTGTGCCGACTCTTGTCGTCCAGCACTCCGACGACGTGATCGTGCCGCCCGCGAAGGGCAAGTACATCGCCGAGCACATACCCGGCGCGAAATATGTTGAAGTGCCGGGCCGCAACTGGCACCACTTCGTTGAACCCTGGCGCCCGTCCTTTCAGGAGGTCGCCGAGTTCCTCACCGGGCACCAAGCAGACGTGGCCGAAGACCGGGTTCTCGCTACGGTCCTGTTCACCGACATCGTGGACTCGACGCGCCGGGCCGCAGAGATGGGTGACCGCGACTGGCACGCGCTGCTCGACGCCCACGACGCCGTCGTCCGCGTACAACTCAACCGCTTCCGGGGCCGCGAGGTGAACACATCGGGCGACGGCTTCTTCGTGATGTTCGACGGCCCTCAGCGCGCGATCCGCTGCGCCATGGCGATCCGCGACGCGGTGCCTGCGCTCGGCATCCAGGTGCGCGCCGGGTTGCACACCGGCGAATGCGAGGTACGCGGCGATGACATCGGCGGGATCGCGGTGCACATCGGTGCGCGGGTTAGCGCATTGGCCGGGCCGAACGACGTGCTCGTCTCCAGCACGCTGCGCGACCTCGTGATCGGGTCAGGGCTCGAGTTCGACCACCGCGGGGCTCACGAGCTCAAGGGCGTTCCCGGCCAGTGGCGGCTCTTCGCCGTCGCCTCTTCGTAGCGGTGGGTTTCGACGAAACTCATTTCGCCTGCCGCAGGCGCTTGCGCACCCTGTGTCACCGGAGACGCGGTCGCTTCGGGGGCGATCCATTCGCACGCCATGGCCATTATGGTTTGAATCGCCGCAGTTCAGGCAGGTTTTTGAGGGGGTATCTTGCATGAGTTACCGTCCCGTCAGCCAGTTGAGTATCTCGCCATCCGCCGAATGTTTTGAGTCGATGATGGTAGCGACTTCGCGAAGAACATTTCAGCAACGAGGCGCCGAACGCTCGTACTGGCGGGCATCCGCGATTTCCTGCCCGGCGCGGCTTCCGGGTGGGACCATTTGCTGATGGACCGGGACGACCCCGAGAAACGAATCGCCGATCTTGAACGTCAGCTTGCCGAGCGGAAGTGCGGTGCAGATCTGCCACCAGCGCTGCCACGCACCTGGGTCTCCGTTGACGGGGGCGGTTTTCAGCAGGTCGGCACCCCCGGGGACGAAGCCAGGTTTGGCGGCCAACGGCCGCGGCGCACGGTCGGCTGGACCGGTAGTGTCGACGTCGGGACGATCGTCGTGATCGGAATCGTCGCCACCGTGCTGGTGACGATGCTGATCCCGTCGAGCGCGCTGTGGACAAGCGGAATCGTGTGCAAAACCCCCTCCCACCTGGCGTTCAGCGAGAGCCTCAGCGTGAGCCACGCAACCAGCAGGACCTTCCAATGTGTCAGCGGTGACAGCTCATACGCCGCCAGCAAACTCGCGATCTACGCGCTTCAGACCTTGGTCAGCGCGCTCGTGCTGTGCGGCACCGTAGCCGCCGGTCGCTGCCTGGCGTGGTTACATAGGTTCGCCCCGATGGCGACGTCAGAATCACCGTCCCGTCGGGCAACTGGTTATCGCGCCACCCCCAGAATATTTTGACCAAGTGATGTCACCGATTGGCTAAAGAACTCTTCTGCCGAGGCAGACCGGAAAGCGCCCGTCATGCGGTAGTGGGTCAGCTTGAATTGATGCGGCGAGTTGTTCGGACGGCTGCTCGGGACGCGCTAGTGCCTGTTCAGGATTGTTTTCAGGGTCCCACTCTGGTGAAAGTCCCCTTTCGGGGCATAGTCTGCCTGCCCGGTCCCCACCGAGGGGATTTTGGTCCCTGACCAGGGAGGACGCGATGAGCCCCGCAGCCCAAGCGACCCACGACGTCGACTACAACGTGATCCCGATCAAGACTCCCGATCAGATCGCCATGATGCGTGAGGCCGGCAAGATCTGCGCCCAGATATTGCAGGACCTCACACCACACGTCAAACCCGGTGTCACGACACAGCAGATCAACGACATCGCCTACGACCTCATCGTCAACAAGTACGGCGCGCAGGTCGATCGAGAGGACCTGTCCGGCTACGACTCCAGCGAGTACGCCTGTATTTCGATCGCACACAACGAGATCGCCTCAGCGGCGAGCCCAGCGCGATCCCACTGAAGACCGGCGACTTGTTCGGCGTAGACGTCAGCCTCAAGAAGGAGGGCTGGTGCGGCGACACCCAGCGCATGTGGATCGTGGGCGACGAGACCTCGTCCCAGGCCCGGTTGCTCGTTGCGGTCGGCTATCAGGCCATGTGCCTGGGGATCAGCCTGGTACGCCCGGGCGCCCATCTGCAGGCGATCGCTGAAGAGGTCCAAGCCTACGTCGAGTCCTTCGGCTTCTCGATGCTCCGGGTGTCCAGCGGCACCGGCCATTCGGTCGGCCAGGTGCACGCCGATGGGTGGCTAATCCCCTACTACCACGACCCACGCAACGAGGGCCGCGTCCTCGAGAAGAACATGGTCATCACAGTGGAGCCCTTCATTTGTGCCGGCAGCGGCGAAGGCACACGCCTGCCCAACAACACCCGGTCAGCGGTCACCGCCGACAAATCGCTGGCGGTCTACTGGGAGCACGTGGTGGCGGTGACCGACACCGGATGCGAAGTGCTCGACCTACGCGAAGACGAGGACGTCACCTTCTACGACCACCGCTAGCGATTCTCGCGTGTATCACCCCACGGACTTGCGCAAGGCTTGTTTTCGACAGAGGCATTTCAGATTCGACGGGTGGGCGACTGTACTTCTGGATCAGCCAGTGCGCAGGTCCGGCCGATAACGAACCAGCAGCGAGCGTACGGTGTCCATGGCCTCCACGGCACGATCCTTGTCAACGGCCTGGATCGCCATCACCGGGACGTATTCGTCGTCAGGTAAGTCGATGCGCGCCCAGCGGCTACCCGTCGGAAATGACACACCCACCGTATCGGACCATCGGATAAGCCTGTCGCCCAAGAGATTACGCACCGAAAGCCCGGACGGGCCCACCCGCAGACGCGGCCGCGCGAACAACAGCACAACCCCGGCGATGACCAGACCCAGCAGGGCCATCGCCACCTGGTCGGCGGTTTGGAAGACCACCCCGCTGGACTTGATCTTCAGCAGCAAGCCCACCGCGATGTGTGCTGCCGCGATCAGAAACGCTGCGGCGTAGGCAAATAGCGGTGTCAGGTGGGGCCGCAGTTCAACATCCCAGACCTCGCGTTCTGGCCGAGGAGTCACGACCGAGTGCGCAGGCCACGCAGAGTCAGCGCCGTGGTCAGGGCCGCCGCGGTGGCCTGGGCGCCCTTGTCCTCGGCCGACGTCGGAAGCCCGGCCCGATTCAGCGCCTGCTCCTCTGTGTTGGTGGTAAGCACCCCGTTGCCAATCGGTGTCGCGGCGTCCAGCGAGACCCGGGTCAGGCCTTGGGTTACCGAATCGCACACATAGTCGAAGTGTGGAGTCTCACCGCGGATTACGACGCCCAGCGCGACGACGGCATCGTGGTCGCGAGCCAGTTCCTGCACCACCACCGGAATCTCGATCGCGCCAAGCACGCGAACCACCGTGGGGTTGTCCACGCCCGACTCGGCGGCCACTTTGCAGGCGCCGGCCAACAGCGCGTCGCAGATCCTGGGATGCCAGGTGCTGGCGACGATGCCAACCCGCAGACCGGACGCGTCAAGTGCCGGAATTTCCGGCACACCGGCGCCACCGCTCACAAAGCACCGCCGAATTCGCCCGGCAGATGGACGGACTCATGGAAGTCATCCAACCCGGCCAAATCATGGCCCATCTTGTCGCGTTTGGTCATCAGGTAGCGGATGTTCTCCGCGTTGGCCCGCACCGGCAGCGGCACCCGCTCGATGATGTGCAATCCGTAGCCATCCAGCCCGACCCGCTTGGCCGGGTTGTTGGTAAGCAGCCGCATCGAGCGCACCCCGAGGTCGACGAGGATCTGCGCACCTATTCCATAATCCCTTGCGTCGGCTGGTAATCCGAGCGTGAGGTTGGCGTCCACAGTGTCGGCGCCAGCATCCTGGAGCTGGTAAGCCTGCAGCTTGTGCATCAAGCCGATGCCACGGCCCTCATGGCCGCGCATGTAGAGCACCACGCCGCGTCCCTCCCGCGCGACCATCGCCATCGCGGCGTCTAGCTGGGGCCCGCAGTCACAACGGCGTGAGCCGAACACGTCACCGGTCAGGCACTCGGAGTGCACCCGGACCAACACGTCGTCGCCCTCGGCGTTCGGCCCGGCGATGTCGCCGCGCACCAGCGCCACATGTTCGACGTCCTCATAGATGCTGCTGTAGCCGATCGCTTGAAACTCGCCGTGACGGGTGGGGATCCTGGCTTCGGCGATCCGCTCGATGTGCTTTTCGTGCTTGCGCCGCCATTCGATGATGTCGGCGATGGTGATTAGCGCCAAACCGTGCTCATCGGCGAAGACCCGCAACTCATCGGTCTGCGCCATTGAGCCCTCGTCCTTTTGGCTGACGATCTCGCAAATCGCGCCCGCGGGTTGCAATCCCGCCAGCCGGGCCAGGTCCACCGCGGCCTCGGTATGGCCGGGCCGCCGCAACACGCCACCGTCCTTGGCGCGCAACGGAACCACGTGGCCGGGGCGGGTGAAATCGTCGGCGATGCTGGTGGCATCAGCCAGTAACCGCATCGTAGTAGCCCGGTCTGACGCCGAAATACCAGTTCCCACACCATTTTTCGCATCCACGGTAACCGTGTAGGCGGTCCCGTGCTTGTCCTGGTTGACCGCGTACATCGGCAATAGGCCCAGCCGGTCGCAGATCGCGCCGTCCAGCGGTACGCACAGGTATCCCGAGGTGTAGCGAACCATGAAGGCGACCATCTCCGGTGTTGCCTTTTCGGCGGCGAAGATCAGGTCGCCCTCGTTCTCGCGGTCCTCGTCGTCGATGACGATGACGGCCTTACCGGCCGCTATGTCGGCGACCGCCCGCTCGACGGAATCCAACCTCGTCATCGTTGCTACCTTGCTATCAGACCAGCTCACCCGAGAAGCCCACGCGTCACATCCAGTATGAACCACCGCGCCGCCCCAGTTATTGCCACGGCTTATTTGGCGAGATAGTTCACCCGGCTAGCTCGGCGTGGTCTGCAACAGCCGTTCAACATACTTTGCGATGACGTCGACCTCGAGGTTCACCTTCGTTCCCACCGGAGCGCGACCTAATGTGGTGAGTTCCCGGGTCGTCGGGATAAGAGAGACTTCGAACCAATCTCGCGGTTCGGCGCCAAGCCCGGAGACCGTCAACGAAATCCCGTCGACGGTGATCGAGCCCTTCTCAACGATGTAGCGAGCTACGGCCGCGGGCACCTCGATCCGCACCACCTCCCAGTGCTCGGACGGCGTGCGGGCCACCACCTCGCCGGTGCCGTCCACATGTCCCTGCACGATGTGCCCGCCGAGTCGGCTGTTGACGGCCGCGGCGCGCTCCAGGTTTACCGGGCTGCCGACCCGCAGTTCGCCCAGGTTGGAGCGGTTTAGCGTCTCGGCCATCACATCGGCGGTGAATTGGCCGTCGGGCTGCACCTCCACGACGGTCAGGCACACGCCGTTGACGGCGATCGAGTCGCCGTGGCCGGCGTCGGCGGTGACGACGGGGCCGCGAATCACCAAGCGCGCGGCGTCGGCGAGAGGATCCCGACCGGTTACTTCTCCGAGTTCTTCGACAATTCCGGTGAACATTGCACCAGGCTAATTGGCCCCCAATTGAGCAGTGCAAACACCGTTCGCGGGCGGGGCGCGGGCCCCGCGTTGCCCGGCCCGGTCATCGGCACCCTCTACGATGCACGGTATGCAGACCCGCCGCCGACTATTCACCGTCCTCACCGCCCTGAGCATCGCTACCGCCCTGATCGCTGGATGCTCGTCGGGCTCCAAGCAGAGCGGCGCACCTCTGCCGGACGCGACGACGTTGGTCAAGCAGTCCGCCGATGTCACCAAGAACCTCAAGAGCGCGCACCTGGTGCTGTCGGTGATCGGCAAGGTTCCGGGGCTGCCCATCAAAACGCTGACCGGTGACCTCACCAACAGCCCGGCAACCGCGGCGTCGGGCAATGTGCAGCTGACACTCGGAGGGTCGGACGTCGACGCCAATTTCGTCGTTGTGGACGGGGAGCTGTATGCCACACTCACCCCGAACAAATGGAGCGATTTCGGTAAGGCCGCCGACATCTACGACGTCTCGGCGATCCTGAACCCGGACACCGGCGTGGCGAACCTGCTGTCGAACTTCACCGACGCCAAGGCCGAAGGACGCGACACCATCAACGGAGAGAACACCATCCGCATCAGTGGAAATGTCCCCGCCGATGCCGTGAATAAGATTGCGTCGCAGCTCAATGCGACGAAGGCGACGCCGACCACGGTCTGGATCCAGGAGACCGGCGATCATCAGCTGGCCCAGGTCAAGATGGACAAGAGTTCGGGCAATTCCGTCCAGATGACCTTGTCGAATTGGAACCAGCCGGTGCAGGTCACCAAGCCCGAGGTGAGCTGATGAGCACGCAGGCAGGACGCCGAGTCGCGATCAGCGCGGGCAGCCTCGCGGTACTGCTTGGGGCGCTGGACACCTATGTCGTGGTCACGATCATGCGCGACATCATGCACGACGTCGGCATCCCGGTTAACCAGCTGCAGCGAATTACCTGGATCGTCACGATGTACCTGCTGGGCTACATCGCCGCGATGCCGCTGCTGGGCCGGGCTTCCGATCGGTTCGGCCGCAAGGCGCTGCTGCAGGTCAGCCTGGCCACGTTCATCGTCGGTTCGGTGGTCACCGCGTTGGCCGGGCACTTTGGCGATTTCCACATGCTGATCGCCGGCCGCACCATCCAGGGCGTGGCCAGCGGTGCGCTCTTGCCGGTCACCCTGGCGCTGGGTGCCGATTTGTGGGCCCAACGCAACCGCGCCGGTGTGCTCGGCGGTATCGGCGCCGCGCAGGAGCTCGGCAGCGTGCTGGGTCCGTTGTACGGCATCTTTGTCGTCTGGTTGTTCCACCAGTGGCAATACGTGTTCTGGATCAACGTCCCGCTAACGCTGATCGCCATGGCGATGATCCAGTTCAGCCTGCCATCGCACGACCGCAGCGCCGCGCCGGAGAAGATCGACCTGGTCGGCGGTGTGCTGCTGGCTGTCGCGTTGGGTCTCGCGGTCATCGGCCTATACAACCCCCAACCCGACGGCAAACACGTACTGCCGAGCTATGGGCTCCCCGTGCTGATCGGGGCGATCATTGCCGCGGTCGCATTCGCGGTCTGGGAGCGCTTCTCACGAACCCACCTGATCGAACCGGCCGGTGTGCACTTCCGGCCGTTCCTGTCCGCGCTGGGCGCATCGGTCGCCGCGGGCGCGGCGCTGATGGTGACGCTGGTCAATGTGGAGCTGTTCGGCCAGGGCGTGCTGCAAATGAGCCAGACCGACGCGGCAGGGATGCTGCTGTGGTTCCTCATCGCACTGCCGATCGGGGCGCTGCTGGGCGGGTGGATCGCCACCCGGGCCGGCGACCGTGCGATGGCTTTCATCGGGCTGCTACTCGCCGCATACGGCTATTGGCTGATTTCGCACTGGCCGGTCGACCTGCCGAGCTATCAACATGACATCTTTGGCCTGTTCACCGTCCCCGCGATGCACGCCGACCTGCTGGTGGCCGGCCTGGGGCTGGGCCTGGTGATCGGGCCACTGTCGTCGGCCACCCTGCGGGTTGTCCCGGCGGCGCAGCACGGCATCGCCTCAGCGGCGGTGGTGGTGGCCCGGATGACCGGCATGTTGATCGGCGTGGCCGCGCTGAGCGCCTGGGGGTTGTACCGGTTCAACCAGATCCTGGCGGGGTTGTCGGCCGCGATCCCTCCCAATGCCACCCTGATTCAACGAATGGCCGCCCAGGGCGAGATGTACCTGCACGCGTTCGCGTTGATGTACGGCGAAATATTCAGGATCACGGCGGTCGTTTGTGTGGTGGGTGCGCTGCTGGGTCTGCTGATCAGCGGCCGCAAGGAACACGCCGACGAACCAGAAGTCCCCGAGCAGCAGGCCGCAACAAACCCAGCGCCCACGCGATGACCGCTGGTCGCTAACGCGACACCAGGCTCAGCACCAGATCCGGGCCCACCTTTTCGACGCCGTCAAATTGCCAGCGCAACGCCTGCGTGATGCTGGACACGCCGACATCGTCGACGGCTGTGACGGGACCGCCCAGCAGGATCGGCGCGACGTAGGCCAAGATGCGGTTGATCGCCCCGGCCCGCAGGAAGGCGCCGGCCAGGGTGGGGCCACCCTCGAGCAATACATCGGTGCGGTCTGAAAGCGCCTTGACCACCTCCACGGGATCGTGGGTACGAATCACCATGGTGCGCGAATCGTCGTTGAGAACCTTTGCCTCTGGCGGTATTTCACGCATGCCCACCACCACGCGCAACGGCTGTCGATCGGCAAGCGAACCGTCCGGTAGCCGGGCGGTCAGGGCCGGATCGTCGGCGAGGACGGTGCCGGTGCCGACCACGATGGCCTCGGCGGCGGCACGGCGGCGATGCAGGTCTGCGCGCGCAGCCTCGCTGGAGATCCACTGGCTGGAGCCGTCCGCCGCGGCGCTGCGGCCATCGACGCTGCTGGCATATTTCCAAGTCACGTGCGGCAGCCCGGTCCGCTGCTTGTGCAGCCACTCCCTTAGCGGTCCGGCAGCCACCACATCGGCCAGCACGCCGGGCCGCACTTGCACGCCTGCTGCCTGCAGCCGACCCGCGCCACCCCCCGCGATCCCGTTTGGATCGGGGACGGCGTAGATCACCATCCCCACCCTGGCATCGATCAGAGCCTTCACGCATGGCGGAGTCTTGCCGTAGTGGTTACACGGCTCCAGGGTGACCACCGCGATACCGCCGGCCGCCAAACCACCGGCCCGGCGCAGTGCCATCACCTCGGCGTGGTCGCCGCCGGCAGGCTGCGTGCCGCCGACGCCGACAACCCGGCCTTCGGGGTCCACGATGACGGCCCCGACCGGCGGATTCGGATAAGTGGCGCCCTTGACTTGGTAGGAATGCTCGATGGCAAGGCGCATGGCCGCGTCGATGCTGTTGACCTGTTCAACACTCATCAGCGGCTCCGAGGGCCGCTCATAAGCCCAGGTGTGGTGACGCGGCAGCGGCCTGTCGCCGTAATGCCTCCACCGCGGCCTCGGGGTCGTCCGCGCCGTAAACCGCCGATCCGGCGACAAAGCAGTCGACGCCAGCTTCGGCGGCCTGCTCGATGGTGTCCGCGTTGATGCCGCCGTCGATCTCGACCAGGATGGTCAGCTCACCCGAGTCGACCATTTTGCGTACCGTGCGCACCTTGCTCAGCACTTCGGGGATGAAGTCCTGGCCGCCGAAGCCGGGCTCTACCGACATGACCAGGAAAGTATCGAAGTGCCGCAGGATCTCCAGGTATGGATCCAGCGGGGTCTTCGGCTTGATGCTGACCCCGGCTTTGGCGCCGGCGGCCCGGATATCGCGGGCCACCCTGACCGGATTGTCGGTGGCCTCGGCGTGGATGGTGACGTTGTAGGCGCCAGCTTCGGCGTACGGAGGCGCCCATCGGTCCGGGTTCTCGATCATCAAATGGCAATCCATCGGGATGCGTGTGGCGGCCAGCAGGCTTTGCACCACTGGCAACCCGATCGTCAGGTTCGGCACGAAGTGGGCGTCCATCACATCGACGTGCAACCAGTCGGCGCCGTTTACCGCCGCTGCTTCGTCGGCGAGCCGGGCGAAATCGGCAGCCAGGATCGACGGTGCTATCAAGGGTCCCGCCGTGCTGCAAGGCATGAGCGTCAGAGTACTGAGCCTTGTGGCGCGGCTCACCTCAGGCGGCGCAGCGCGGCCGCGAACATGGCGTCGGTGCCGTGCCGGTGCGGCCAGAGCTGCACCGAGTTCATGTCGGGGCCCTGCCCATGACCGTCGCCGACCGGCTCGAACAACGGCCGGGCGTCCAGCGCGCACACCGGATGGCGGCGCAGCGCATCGCCGACCACGCCTGAGGTTTCGGCCAGGTGCGGCGAGCAGGTCGCATAGAGCACGACACCCCCGGGCCGCGTCAGCTCGATCGCGGCGCCCAGCAGCTCACGTTGCAGCTTGGCCAGTGCCGGCACGTCGGCCGGCTGACGCCGCCACCGGGCCTCGGGCCGACGCCGCAATGCGCCGAGCCCGGTGCAGGGCACATCGACGAGCACCCGGTCGAAGCCGGGCTCGAGATCGCTGTGTCGCCCGTCCACCCGTAGCACGTCCACCGGCAGCCCTCGGGTGTTGTCGGCTACCAGGTCCGCGCGGCGCGGCAACGGCTCCACCGCCGTGACCCGAGCCCCGGTCTGCAGGCCGAGGGCAGCTAGCAGCGCGGTCTTGCCGCCGGGCCCGGCGCACAGGTCCAGCCATCGTCCGGTATCGCCGCCATCAACCGGTGCAAGCGTCAGCGCGCGGGCCACCAACTGGCTGCCCTCGTCCTGGACCAGGGCTTCCCCGTCGCGCACCGGGGCCAGCTGGGCGGGGTCGCCGCCCGGCAGGTACACCGCATATGGCGAATACCGACCGACGGTGCCGTGCACCGCATCGGCCAGTTCGGCGGCGGTCAGCACGCCCGGGCGGGCCGCCAAGTGCACGTGCGGCCGTTCGTCGTCGCTTGCCAGTACCGCCTCGAGTTCTCCGGCCGCCGCGCCCAGCGCGTCGGCGAAGGCCTGGGCGATCCAGCGTGGGTGGGCGTGCACGAACGCGGCATGCCCGATCGGATCGGCGGACGCATCGGGCGCCAGCTCGGCCACCCAGGACCGCTCGTCTCGCCTGGCGATGGTACGCAACACACCGTTGACGAAACCCGCCCGCGCCGAGTCGAATTCGATTCCGGCCTGCTCGACTGTGGTGGACACCGCCGCGTGCGCCTCGACCCGGGTGCGCAGCAGCTGATAGGTGCCGAGCCGGAGCAGATCGAGCAGCACCGGGTCGATCGCCTGCGGTGAACGTCCGGCGGCCGCACCGATGACCGCGTCGAGCAGGCCCTGGGTACGGCAGGTGCCGTAGGTCAGCTCGGTGGCGAACGCGGCGTCACGGCCGCTGATGCCGCGCCGCCGCAGCAATGCGGGCAGGGCCAGGTTGGCGTACGCCTCGCGCTCGCTGACCGCCCGAAGCACCTCGAACGCGGCGCCCCGCGCCGGGTCCAGTGGCTTGCGACGCGGCACCCTTTTTCGGTTCTGCGGCCGGGGCGGGGTCATGATGCGTGTGCGGCGGGGTCGAGCCGGGCGCCACGGGCCCAGTCGGCGGCGTTCATCACGTTTTTTCCGGGCGGCTGAATCTGGCCCAGCCGCACCGGATCTGAGCCGGTACCGATCCAGACGCTTTTGCGGTCGACGTGAATACCACCGGGCGGCAAGGGTTCTGGCGACGGGTCGAGATATACGGGGCCGAGCTTGATTCGCAGGTCACCGATGACCGTCCAGGCACCGGGGTTGGGTGTGACGGCGCGGATCCGACGCTCGACGACCGGCGCCGGCAGGTCCCAGCGCACCCGGGCCTCCTCGACGGTGATCTTCGGCGCCATGCTGACCCCGTCGGTCGGTTGCGGTCGTGGCGTCAGTGTCCCTTCGGCAATGCCGTCCAGCGTGGTTGACAGCAACGCCGCCCCCGAAATCGCCAGTCGTTCAAGCAGATCGCCGGCCGTGTCCGTCGGCCGGATCGTCTCGGTGACGAGTCCGTAAACCGGTCCGGAGTCCAGGCTCTTTTCGATCTCGAACGTGGTCGCTCCGGTGATCGTGTCCCCCGCGGCGATCGCAGCCTGCACCGGCGCCGCGCCGCGCCAGGCGGGCAGCAGCGAGAAGTGCAGATTGATCCAGCCGTGCGGAGGCACCGCGAGCAGGCCGTCGCCGAGCAGGGCGCCGTAGGCCACCACCGCGCAACACTCGGGTGCCAACTCCGCCAGTTCGCCGACGAACTCTGCCGAATTGGGCCGCGACGGCCGCAACACCGGGATGCCGCGGTCGAGTGCTTCGCGGGCCACAGGTGACGGCGCCGGCTTGCCTCGCCGGCCGGAGGCGGCGTCGGGTCGGGTCAACACCGCGACCACGTCATGACGGGGTGATTCGATGAGCCGGCGCAGCCCGGGCAGCGCGGGTTCTGGAGTGCCGGCGAAGACGAGGCGCACCGGCACAGTCTAAGAAGCGTGGCGTAGGCCACATCCCGGCACTCCCGATGATATAGCAGACATTTACTATTTCTATTGCATACTATTGCTAACAGGCATAATCTGGCCGGATCTGACAACGATGTCTCTCAAGTCGCCCTTTCCCTTGCTGCGTAGGAGATCTGATGACCCTCGACACCACCGTCCGCGACGATCGATCCCTCGCTGCCACGCATCGGGCGATGTGGGCGCTGGGCGACTACGCCCTGATGGCTGAGGAAGTGATGGCCCCACTCGGCCCACTCTTGGTCGCCGCCGCGGGCATTGAACCGGGTGTTCGAGTTCTCGATGTCGCCGCCGGCTCCGGCAATATCTCGCTTCCGGCTGCCAAAACGGGTGCCACGGTCGTTTCCACCGACCTCACACCGGAGCTGTTGCAGCGCTCCAAAGCGAGGGCCGCAGAGCGGGGATTGACGCTTGACTACCAGGAAGCCAACGCGCAAGCCCTGCCGTTCGGCGATGATGAGTTCGATACCGTGATCTCGGCGATTGGGGTGATGTTCGCGCCGGACCATCAGTCCGCGGCCAACGAACTGGTCCGAGTTTGTCGGCCCGGCGGGACGATCGGTTTGATCAGCTGGACCCAAGAGGGATTCTTTGGCCGCATGCTGGCCGCGATCAGGCCATACCGGCCGAGCCTTTCGGCGGCTTTGCCCCCTTCGGCGCTGTGGGGTCGTGAGGCCTACGTCGGCGGGCTGCTGGGAGATCGAGTCCGCGGCGTGAAAACTCAGCGAGAAATGTTGGGGGTGAACCGATTCGACAGCGCCGAGGCCGTTCACAGCTACTTCAAGAATCACTACGGCCCAACCATCGAAGCCTACGCGAACATCGGTGAAAACGCGGTGCTGGCCGCCGAACTCGACACCCTGCTGATCGAGCTCGCGCAGCAATACCTCGCCGACGGTGCCATGCAATGGGAGTACCTGCTTCTCACCGCACAAAAGCGATGAGCCGGACCACCTCCGGATGCCGGCTACATATCTAGATATCTAGGTCGAGGTTTGCGTCGGGCTCACCGCCGGCGATCGTGAACGCCGTCAGCGCACGGACCAGCCCGTGACGTTCGCTTGGCGGCATCTTTTCCACGATGCTGGCGATTTCGGTTCGTCGGTGCGCGGTGACCCGCCGGACGACCTCTCGTCCACGCTTGGTCAGCGCCGCGAGCAGTTCGCGCCGAGAGGTCGGGTGCGGCAGCCGATCGATCAGCCCGGCGGCGACCAGCCTGTCGACCATGCGGCCGGTAGCCGACGGTTGTACACCCAGCAGGCTGGCCAAGGTGGCCAGGTTGATTGGACCCCGGTTGGACAGGATCACCAGGGTCCGAAACTGCGGAACGGTAATGGTCTCGTCCACCTGAGCGATCGAGTGAACGGATATGGCGACCAACAACCGGGACGCCGTCAGCAACGCGTCGGTGATCACATCCAGCGACTCGTCTGCTGCCGTCGCGTTTTCCGTTCCCATCGTCCACCTTTATTCCGGGCCCGTCGGGCTGAAGCTTAGAAAGTGTAACAGCCTACCAATGTGGTAGATATAGATTATTTTCTATGCATAGTATTGCTGATACGCATGGTGGCGACGGCGGTCGAAATCGCCGAGGAGAGTTAGCGTTTGGATAATCCGGGGCTATCCGATGTGTAGCGGGTCGATCTGCACCCGGACCGGCTGGTGGGTTTGCCGGGCACTGAGCACGCCGACGCCGCGCCGCAGACTCGCCGCCAGCTCCAGGCCCTGCTCGCGACGCACCCGCACCAACATCCTGGTGACGGGCACACCCGCGGGAGTGCCCGCCGGGCGCCGCACGCCCGGCGGCAGGTCGACCGGGCCGAGCAGGTCGGCTTCGTCGGGCAACCGGGCCTCGTCAAGCAGTGCCGTCACGGCGCCGGCAGAGCCATCCAGGGCCGCGATGTGCACACTGGGCGGCAGGCCGACTTCCGAGCGAGCCGCCAGTTCAGCCTCCGCGTGACCGACCGGATCCCACCGGATCAGCGATTGCACCGTCGGGATGGATGCTTCGGCGACCACCGTCACTACCCCGCCATCGCCGCGGGCTCGCACCAGTGCCGCTGCGGACATCCAGCGCCACAGGGCGTCCTCGGCCGCGCGTAAATCTTGCCGGCCCAACAGCGCCCAGGTGTCCAGCAGCAGCGCCGCCCCGTACCCGCCTGATGCCCGGGGTTCGGCCCCTGGGGTGGCGACTACCAGGGCCGGGCGCGCGGCGACTTCCGGCACGATGTCCTCACCCGCCGAGGTGATGACCGGCGTACCGGCGAATGCCCGGCCGAGCTCCTCTGCGGTGCGCCGGGCCCCGACGACCACGGCGCGCACCGCGTCCGACCCGCAGCGCGCGCACCGGAGCGTCGGGTCGACGCGGCCGCACCACCGGCAAATTACACTCGGCTCGCCGCGTTCCTGCAGCGACAGCGGGCCCGTGCAGTGCCGACAACGGGCGATCATGCGGCAGCGAGCGCAGGCCAGCGAAGGCACGTACCCGCGCCGCGGCACCTGCACGAGCACCGGTGCTCCGGCCTCCAGCGCCGAGCGGGCGGCGCGCAGCGCGATGGACGGGAGTCGCGCGGTGCGGGCCGCCGCGTCGCGTTCCTCGGCGTATCCGCTGTCATCCAGGGCCACCACCCGCGGGGTACGGGCGCGAACCACCGGCCGCGCCGCGACCACGTCGTGCGCCCATCCGCTACGCACCAACGCGTGGGCTTCGGCGGTCCGCGAGTAGCCGCCGATCACCGCTGCGCACCGCGCCTGATGCGCGCGCAGCATCGCCACCTCGCGGGCATGCGGATATGGTGCCCGCGGCTCCACCAGGGTGTCGTCCGCGTCAGCCCAGACCATCACCAAACCCAGGTCGCTCAGCGGAGCGAACACCGCGCTGCGGGTGCCGATCACCAGTCGCGCGCTGCCCCGCAGCGCCGCCAGCCAACGCCGATAGCGGGCGGCCGGCCCCAGGCCGGCCGAGAGTGCCACCACGCCGTCTTCGTCGATCCGGGTCGTCGCGGCCCGCCACAGCGTGTCCAGGTCTCGCTGGTCGGGCACGATCGCCAGCACCGCGCGCCCCGCACCTATCGTCTGCGCCGCGGCGTCGGCGAATCGGTCCGCCCACATCTCGCCCGGTAGGGCCTGCCAGACTGCGCGGGCGGCGCGCGACTCGGCCAGGGCGGTCAAGAACTGTCCGCCGCGGCCGTAAACCTCCCAGCCCGACGGGTCGACCGGTGCCAAAGCCAACGGGCCCGACCGGGTCGTCGTGGTTTCCCGCTCCACCCTGGCGTGCCGGGGCGGCACCGCCAGCCGCAATACGTCCGGCCGGGTCCCGGCGTATCGAGCCGCCACCGCGTCGACCAGTCGGCGGATTTCTGCGGTGAGTACCGGCTCGGCGGACACCACGCGGTCGAGCCAGCCGAGCTTTCCGATGTGATCGGTGTCGTTGCGGCGCTCCAGCACGAACCCGTCGACCAGCCGACCGTGAAACCGCACCCGCACCCGCACCCCCGGCTGAGCATCGTCGGACTGCTCGGCGGACACCAGATAGTCGAAATCGCGATCCAGATGCGGTACCGACAGCATCGGCAGCACCCGGGCGATGGGTTCCACCTCGACGGGCGTGCGACCGGTCTTGGTCATGGCCCGAATATATTGTTACACAACGACAATTAGCTCTCGGCAGACTCGGTGATCTCGGGGGCGCGGTCCGTGTCCTCTCGACCGAAGAAGAACCCGGCCGTAATGAGGATCTCAGCCGCGGCGTACGACCACCAGATAGGCACCGCCAGTGCCTCGTTGCCCAGGATGAACCGGCCGATGGCGATCATCGAATCCGACGCCGCGAAGCACACCGCCCCCACTGCGGTCCAGATCGTCGGCAGCCGTGCCAATAACGCCGCGCAGACCATTGCGCACAGCACGACGATGTAGACCGTCACCGGAATCGTCAGCTTTTGGGCACCCAGGTGGGGCCAGAACCATATCAACAGCCCCGTTGAAGCCAGGCACATCGTGACGACGGCAGCGATCCGGGTATGCGACGGTCGTGAACTCACCGCCAGAGGGAGCAGTGCGCCCAGGAAACACAAGTGCGCCAACAGGAACGCCGCCAGCCCCAACACGAACGACTGCATCCACCACGGGATCGCCAAGAGCCAGTCGCCGGTGGCCGACAGCAACAGCGCCGGCATCAGCCACCGCCGCTCGCGGACGATGGGGTGCGCGACCGCAGCGACGGCCAACAGTAGCGCCATGGATGCCTTGAACGGCGGCTGCAGAATCCAGTGCCCGGTGAGCTCCGTTCCCGGCGGGGAGCGCAACGCGATTACAGTCAGGTACACGCCGTAGGCCAGACCCGCCCAGCCGGCGATCACCCAGCTGCCGGTAACCAAACGGGGTGGGTACGGTACCTCCATGCCCAGCTTGGACAAAACAGCCGATGAAAGACCAACTATCGACCCCATCCTGCTGAAGGTACTGGATGCGGTTCCGTTCCGGCTATCCACCGAAGACGGAATCGAGGCAGTTAGACAGCGGTTACGCGATCTGCCGCGCCGGCCGGTGCACCCCGAGCTACGGGTAGAGGACCGCGACATTGACGGTCCAGCTGGCTCCATCGGCGTCCGAATCTATTGGCCGCCAAATGATTCCGATAGCCGCACGGGAAGCTCCCGACCACCAGTGGTGATGTATTTCCACGGCGGCGGCTTCGTGATGGGCGACCTCGACACCCACGACGGCTCCTGCCGCCAGCATGCCGTCGGCGCCGACGCGGTCGTGGTGTCCGTCGACTACCGGTTGGCGCCGGAGCACCCCTACCCCGCCGCCATCGAAGACGCTTGGGCCGCAACGCTATGGGTCGCCGAACACGGCCACGAGATCGGTGCGGATGCCACTCGGATGGCCGTCGCCGGGGATTCGGCGGGCGGAACCATCGCCGCGGTGATCGCGCAACGTGCCCGCGACCAGGTCGGCCCGCCGATCACGTTCCAGCTACTGTGGTATCCCTCCACACTGTGGGACCAATCGCTGCCGTCATTCACCGAAAATGCCGACGCGCTGATCCTTGACACCAAGGCCGTTGCCGCGTTCTCCCGTTGGTACGCAGGCGAAGTCGACCTGTCCGACCCGCCACCGGGGATGGCGCCCGGGCGCGCGAAGAACCTGGCCGACCTGCCACCCGCCTACATCGCCGTCGCCGGTCACGACCCGCTGCGCGACGACGGCATCCGGTACGGCGAGCTGCTGGCCACCGCCGGTGTACCCGTCGAGGTGCACAACGCCGAAACATTGGTGCACGGCTACGTCGGCTACGCCGGCGTGGTACCCGCCGCCACCGCCGCCCTGGACCGCGGGCTGGCGGCACTGCGGGCCGCGCTGCACGGGTAGTTCCGGTGGTGCGTACTGTATGCCCATGACGGAGCCCACTGTTACCCGCCCGGACATCGATCCGACGTTCAAGGCGCTGCTCGATACCTTTCCCCTGACCTTCACCGCGGCCGACGGCGTCGAGGTGGCACGCGAGAAGCTCCGGCTGCTGAAGGTACCCCCGGAAATGCTGCCGAACCTGCGGATCGAGGAACGGACCGTGGGATACGGCGAACTCACCGACATTCCGGTCCGGATCTACTGGCCACCCATCGCGGCCCACGAGAACCTGCCGATAGTGGTCTTCTATCACGGCGGTGGCTGGTGCCTCGGTGACCTGGAGACCCACGACCCGGTCGCCCGCGCGCACGCCATCGGCGCGGAGGCCATCGTGGTGTCGGTCGACTATCGGCTTGCCCCGGAGCATCCGTTCCCGGCCGGGATCGACGACAGCTGGGCGGCACTGCGCTGGGTCGGCGAGCACGCCGCCGAGCTGGGCGGCGACCCGAACCGGATCGTCGTCGCCGGTGACTCCGCGGGCGGCAACATCTCGGCGGTCATGGCACAGCTGGCCCGCGACAATGCCGGACCGCCGTTGGTGTTCCAGCTGCTGTGGTATCCGTCGCTCACGGCAGACCTGTCACTGCCGTCCTACACCGAGAATGCCGACGCACCCATCCTGGACCCCGACGTCGTCGCCGCGTTCGTGAGCTGGTATTTGCCGGGCACGGACATCAGCGACCCTACGACGCTGCCCACCACCCTGGCCCCGGCGAATGCCGTTGATCTGTCCGGTTTGCCGCCCGCCTTCATCGGCACCGCCGACCATGACCCGGTGCGCGACGACGGAGCGCGCTACGCCGAGCTGCTGCGCGCCGCCGGCGTGCCCGTGGAGTTGTCCAACGAACCGACCATGGCTCACGGCTACATCAGTTTCGCGTTGGTGGTGCCCGCCGCCGCCGAGGCCACCAACCGCGGGTTGGCGGCGCTGAAGAAAGCACTGCACCCCTAGGTTTCAGGACGGGCGGGAATACGCGCTGGGCGCCACGCCATACCAGCGTTTGAACGCGTGTGAGAACGTCGAGACTTCGGTGTAGCCCAGTCGAGTGGACACCTCCTCCACGGTCAGTCCGACGTTATGCAACAGGTCGACGGCTACTGTGGAGCGCGCTTTGTTCAGCAGGGCCCGAAAAGACGTACCCTCCTCGGCAAGTCGCCGCCGCAGCGTTCGCGGATGGACGTCGAGCTCGGCAGCGACGTCGGGAAGGGTGGGGAAACGCCCGGAATCGCGGAACAGTTTGGTACGTACCAGCGCGGTGATGCCACGGCGCCGCTCGTTGCGTTGCATCAGCACGTCGCACTGCGCCATGCACGTCTGTAACGTGTGCCGATCGGCCTGTGGCAGCGGCTCGTCGAACATGGCGCGCGGGAAGTGCAACCTGTTGTGCGCGCGGCCGAATGCGACGTCGTGGACCGGCACGAGTTCGAGCAGCGGGCACAGCAGTTTCTCGTCTACCGCCAGTTCCGCCGATACCTGGTCGGCATACTTCTCCGCCAGAGGCAGCGTGAAAGTCATTGTTGTCGTGAGGATTCCAGCGATGTCGCGTTCGAGGAAAAACCTCTGCACATCGGCCGGCAAATGCCCTGCGTCCAGCTCGAGCAGGCAGTCGTCGGCGGTTTCGAACAAGGTGATGTCGATGTGCAGCATGGTCAACGCGAAATAGCGCATCGCGATGGTGAACAGTTCGCGGAGGTTGGCACACGACATCACCGCAAACCCGAACAAACCGAAATGGGTGAGCGTGTACCGGCTGCCAACGTCGACGCCGACGCCGACCCTTTGATCCGGGGAGTCCGGCAGCCGGGCCAGCAGGTTGCGCACCGCGACGATCTCGTCGAGCGCGGCGATGACGGCGCCCGGATCGTCGAGATCCGCGGGCTCGATCGCTGTGCCGGTGAGCACATCGCGGGTCGACACCCCGCGCTCGTTGGCCACGTCGCAGAGCACCCGGGTGGCATACACGGAATGGCTCACCTCGGCCGGCGGCGGCACGTGTCCCATCAGCTGTCCTAAACTCCCAACTCTGTGTCCCATAGTCTCATTACGGGCGGCCCGGGTCATCCATAAAGTGGAGTCATGACCCTCACCGCTGAGCGCGTCACTGCTGAGCGCCCCCGGACAGCACCGGCCAAACGCCTGAACACCTGGACGATGACGCGCGAGGCCATCACCATCGGATTCGACGCGGGCGACGGTTTCCTGGGCCGGTTGCGCGGCAGCGATATCACCCGATTTCGTTGTGCCGGTAGGCGTTTTGTATCCATCAGCCATCCCGACTATGTGGATCACGTGCTGCACGAGGCCCGGCTGCGCTACGTCAAGTCAAACGAATATGAGCCCATCCGGGCCAGCGCGGGCATTAATTTGCTGACCGACGAGGGCGATTCCTGGGCCGCCCACCGCGGGGTGCTGAACCCGACCTTCGCCCGGCGCCACCTCAACGGCATCGTCGACCTGATGATCGACCCGATCACGGACGTCACAGACGCGCTGAGAACCGGTGCGCGAATCGACATGCACCACACGATGGTCGAGGCAACCCTGCGGGTGGTCGCCAATTCCCTGTTCAGCCAGGACTTCGGGCCGTTGGTGCAGAGCATGAACGACCTGGCGACCCGCGGACTGCGGCATGCCGAGCGGCTACAGCGACTCGGGCTGTGGGGCCTCATGCCGCGTCCGGTCTACGACGCGCTGCACCGGTTGGCTTTCTCTGGCGTCCGGCTGCCGCCACCGTTGCGCGACATGCAGCACATCACGCTGACGCTAGACCGCGCAGTCAACTCGGTGATCGATGAGCGACTGGTGCGCCCCACCGACTCGGCCGACCTGCTCAACGTGTTGCTGCGCGCCGACGGCGGAACATGGCCACGCGGGCGGATCCGCGACGAGGCCCTGACGTTCATGCTGGCCGGTCATGAAACCACCGCGAATGCGATGTCCTGGTTCTGGTATCTGATGGCGCTGCACACCGAGGCGCGCGACCGGATGCTCGCGGAGGTGGACGACGTGCTGGGCGCGCGCCGCGCCGGTGCCGACGACCTGGGCAGGCTGCCGTGGACCACCGCCTGCCTGCAGGAATCGCAGCGCTACTTCTCCTCGGTGTGGATCATCGCGCGGCGCGCCATCGAGGACGACGTCATCGGCGGACATCACATTCGCCGCGGTTCCACGGTCGTCATCCCGATCCACCACATTCACCACGACCCGCGGTGGTGGCCCGACCCGGAAACCTTCGATCCCGGCAGGTTCCTGCAGGGCGCCACGGAACGCCCCCGCTCGGCATATCTGCCGTTCGGCGGCGGTCGGCGCATCTGCATCGGGCAGAGCTTCGCGTTGATGGAGATGGTTCTGATTGCGGGAATCATGAGTCAGCGCTTCACCTTTGACCTACCGTGTGATCTAGCGCCCGATCAGCGCGTCGAACTCGAGGCGACGCTGACGTTGCGGCCCAAGAACGGAGTGCACCTGATCGTGAGGAACCGCCCATGAACCGGGAAATGAAAGATACCCCCGATTACCACGTGCTGATCGTCGGCGCCGGATTCTCCGGGATCGGCGCCGCCATCAAGCTCGACAAAGCGGGACTCTCCGACTACCTGTTGATCGAGGCAGGCGACGGAGTGGGCGGCACCTGGCACTGGAACACCTATCCCGGTATCGCCGTGGACATTCCGTCGTTTTCCTATCAGTTCTCTTTCGAGCAGAGCCGCCACTGGTCGCGAACCTACGCACCTGGCCGTGAGCTGAAGGCGTACGCCCAACACTGCGTCGACAAATACGGCATCCGATCGCGGATCCGGTTCAACACCAAGGTCATTTCCGCCGAATTCGACGACGAGCACGCGCTATGGCGAGTGCAGACGGACCCGGGCGGCGTAGTCACCGCCAGGTTCATCATCGGCGCGAGCGGCGTGCTGACGGTGCCGAGCCTGCCCGACATCGACGGGGTGGACTCCTTCGCCGGCATCACCATGCACACCGCGCGGTGGGATCACGGCCGGGACCTGACCGGCAAGCGCGTCGCCATCATCGGCACCGGCGCCTCGGCCGTGCAAGTCATCCCCGAGATCGCGCCAATTGTGGAGCACCTGACGGTATTTCAGCGCACCCCGATCTGGTGCTTCCCCAAGTTCGACGTCCCGCTGCCCGCCGGGGTCCGCTGGGCGATGCGGATTCCGGGCGGCAAAGTCCTCCAGCGGCTGCTCAGCCAGGCGTTCGTCGAGGTGACCTTCCCCATCTCGGCGCAGTACTTCACGGTGTTTCCGCTGGCCAAACGGATGGCGTCGGCGGGTCGCAAGTATCTGCGGCAACAGGTCAACGATCCCGTGGTGCGTGAGCAACTCACCCCGCAGTACGCCGTGGGCTGTAAACGGCCCGGCTTCCACAACGGCTACCTGGCCACGTTCAACCGCGACAACGTGCGGCTGGTCACCGAGCCCATCGGCAAGATCACGCCGTCGGCGGTGGCTACCACAGACGGCGAGAACCACGAGATCGACGTGCTGATACTGGCGACCGGCTTCAAAGTGATGGACACCGACAACGTCCCCACTTACGCCGTCTCCGGAAGCGGCGGCCGGTCCTTGAGCCGCTTCTGGGATGACCATCGACTGCAGGCCTACGAGGGTGTCAGCGTTCCGGGTTTCCCGAACATGTTCTCCGTGTTCGGCCCGTACGGCTACGTCGGATCGTCGTATTTCGCGCTCATCGAGACGCAGACCCACCACATCGTGCGCTGCCTGAAACGGGCCCGGCGCAACGGCGCGACCCGAATCGAGGTGACAGAGGAGGCCAACTCCCGGTATTTCGCCGAGATGATGCGCAAACGCCACCGGCAGATCTTCTGGCAGGACAGTTGCCGGCTGGCGAACAGCTACTATTTCGACAAGAACGGTGACGTGCCGCTGCGGCCCACCACCACGGTCGAGGCCTATTGGCGCAGCCGGCGTTTTGATCTGGACGACTACCGATTCACCGGTTAGGGAGACCTCGATGGCGAAAGAGTTTTCGCGTATCGACGAGGCGCTCCGAGAGTTCATCGGCGAACAGGCCATGTTCTTTGTCGCCACCGCCCCGTCGGAAGGCGGCCGAATCAACCTCTCGCCCAAGGGGTACCGTGACACGTTCGCGGTGCTGGACGACCACACCGTCGCCTACCTCGACCTGTTCGGTAGCGGTGTCGAGACCATCGCGCACCTGCGTGACAATGGCCGGATCACCCTCATGTTCTGTTCGTTCACCCGCAATTCGCGGATCTTGCGACTGTTCGGCACCGGCCGGGTCGTTCGCCCTGACGATGCCGAATTCGACAGTGTCAGAACACATTTTGCGGAACTGCATCCAAGCATCCGGGCCGCCATCATCGTCGATGTCGATCGGATCGCGGACGCCTGCGGATACACGGTGCCTTACTACCAGCTCGTCGACGAGCGGCCTGTGCTGGACGCGTATCACAGCAAGCAGCCCGACGAGAAATACACTCAGCAGATCGCCGACCGCAACCGGCACAGCATCGACGGCCTGCCCGCACTGGACCCAGACCACCCGTTGCCGTCCAGCATCGACAGCTGAGCGGCGCCCCTTTTGGCGGCTAGATGGCGCGCTGGAGGTCGTCGACTTTGTTTAGCTGCTCCCACGGCAGTTCGATGTCGGTGCGGCCGAAGTGCCCGTACGCGGCCGTCTGCGCGTAGATCGGGCGCAGCAGGTCCAGGTCGCGGATGATCGCGCCGGGCCGCAGATCGAACACCTCGGGCACGATCTTCTCGATCTTGACCGGGTCGACCGCCGCGGTGCCGAAGGTCTCGATGAACAGGCCGACCGGGGCGGCCTTGCCGATCGCGTAGGCCACCTGCACCTCGACCCGCTCGGCCAGGCCCGCGGCGACGATGTTCTTGGCCACCCAGCGCATCGCGTACGCCGCCGACCGGTCCACCTTGGAAGGATCCTTGCCGGAGAAGGCGCCGCCGCCGTGGCGGGCCCAGCCGCCGTAGGTGTCGACGATGATCTTGCGGCCGGTGAGCCCCGCGTCGCCCATCGGCCCGCCGAGGACGAACTTGCCGGTCGGGTTCACCAGCACCCGGGTAGACGACGAGTCCAGGGTGTCGTGGGCCAGGTCCGCGAGCACGGTGTCGAGAACGTGTTCCCGGATGTCGGGATCCAGCGTCTTGTCCAGGTCGATGTCTGCGGCGTGCTGGGTGGAAATCACGACGGTGTCCAGCCGGACCGGGACGTCGTCCTCGTAGCCGATGGTGACCTGTGTCTTGCCGTCGGGACGCAGGTAGGGCAGCGTCCCGTTCTTGCGGACCTCGGTCAGCCGCCGCGACAGACGGTGCGCCAGCGCGATGGGCAGCGGCATCAGCTCCGGGGTGTCGTTGATCGCGTAGCCGAACATCAGGCCCTGATCACCCGCGCCCTGTGCGTCCAGCGGGTCGGCCGCGCCCTCGACACGCGCCTCGTGGGCGGTGTCGACGCCCTGCGCGATGTCGGGCGACTGCGCACCGATGCCGATGTTCACCCCGCACGATGCCCCGTCGAAGCCCTTGTCCGACGAGTCGTAGCCGATTTGCAGGATGCGGTCGCGGACGGTGTTGGTGATGTCGGCGAACGCCTCTTTCGCCGTCGTCGTCACCTCGCCCACCACGTGCACCTGCCCGGTGGTCACCAGTGTCTCGACCGCGACACGTGAGCGGGGGTCCTCCGCCAGAAGCGCGTCGAGGACCGAGTCGCTGATCGCGTCACAGATCTTGTCGGGATGTCCCTCGGTCACCGACTCACTGGTAAACAGCCGACCCTTCTCACTCACTCTGTCATCCCTCCGGTCACTAACTAAATGTTAGTTAGGCAAATTATTTTATAACGACTTTAGCTCAACCGGCTAAGCCGGGCCTGCACAAGTCTTCCGAACGCCGTTATCCGCTGTCACTGTGCAGAAACGCGACGATCGCATCAACGATACGACTGGCCATCAGCGTCTTTGAGCCGTGCTGTAGCGCCGATTCGGTGCCGTCGGAGGCCAGCAGCCAGCCGTCGTTGTCTTCCACCTCGAAGGCCCGGCCGTCGCCCACCGCGTTGACGACCAACAGGTCACAGCCCTTGCTCCGCAGCTTCGCCCGTGCGTGAAACAACACGTCACCGTTGGCGTCGCCGGTCTCGGCGGCGAACCCCACAATGGCCCGCATGTTGGGCAGCTCTCCGTGGGCGCGCGCCCGCACCGCGCCGGCCAGCACGTCGTCGTTGCGCACGAGCTCGATGGTCGGTTCTGCTGAGTCTGCTGAGCCTTTCTTGATCTTGGCGACGGCGACCTGCGCAGGCCGGAAATCGGCGACGGCCGCCGCCATCACCAGCACGTCCGACTCGGGCGCGCGCTTGGACACCGCGTCCTGCAGCTGCTGCGCCGAGCTGATGTGCACCACGTCGACTCCGGCCGGGTCGATGAGCCCCGCGGTGTGCCCGGCGATCAGCGTGACCTGAGCGCCGCGCTGGGCGGCGACCCGTGCGACCGCATAGCCCTGCTTGCCGGAGCTGCGGTTGCCGATGAAACGCACCGGATCGATGGGCTCGCGGGTGCCACCCGCGGTGACCAGCAGCTTGCGGCCCGCGAGGTCATAGGGCAGCGCGTCATGCCGTTCCAGCAGCAGGTGGGCAAGCGTGGTGATCTCCTCGGCCTCGGGCAGTCGGCCCGCCCCGCTGTCGGCGCCGGTGAGCCGCCCGCTTGCCGGTTCCAGCACCACAGCGCCGCGGCGGCGCAAAGTGGCCACATTCTCGACGGTGGCCGGGTGCAACCACATCTCGGTGTGCATCGCCGGCGCGAACAGCACCGGACATCGCGCCGTGAGCAGGGTCGCGGTCAGCAGATCGTCGGCACGGCCGTGTACCGCCCGCGCCAGCAGGTCGGCGGTGGCCGGCGCCACCACGACCAGGTCGGCCCGCTTGCCGAGATGAACATGCGGCACGTCGGGAACGTCTTCAAACACGCCGGTGTGCACCGGCTGACCGGTGAGCGCCTCGAACGTTGCGGCCCCGACGAAGCGCAGCGCAGATTCGGTGGGGATGACCCGGACCTGATGACCGGCCTCGGCGAGCTGACGAACGACGGTGCACGCCTTGTAGGCGGCGATACCCCCCGAGACGCCGACGACGATCCGCTTGCGGTCCATCTACCCGGGCCTGGCCTGTTACTCGCCCTCGGTGTGCTCGAGCAGATCGGCGTGGATCTCGCGCATCGCGATGGACAGCGGCTTTTCCTGCAGCCCAGGCTCGACCAGCGGCCCAACGTACTCGAGGATGCCCTCGCCGAGCTGGTTGTAGTAGTCGTTGATCTGCCGGGCCCGCTTGGCCGCGTAGATCACCAGCGCGTACTTGCTCGACACGCGGTCCAGCAACTCATCGATGGGCGGGTTGGTGATGCCCAGCGGGGTGTCGTAGGCGCCTTGTCCACCCGCCGACGGATCGAATTGATCCACGGCAGGCACGGCGGCCAGTGACGCGTCGGACTGCGGAATGCTCACGTAGAAAATCTCCTGGCGGCTCGGTCGGTTGATGAGGGTGCGAAACGGGTTAAGAACTCGATGCCTCCGGACTCACTGCGCTGGCTTAGGAGGTCCGGCGCAGTTTCCCACCAGCAATGATACCAATTCCGCACACGCAGTCTCCAATCGACTGTTCACCACCACCTCGTCGAAGTCATCTTGGGCTGCCAATTCGATGCGCGCGGTGTCCAGGCGGCGCCGGATTACCTCCGGTGTCTCGGTACCGCGGCCGACCAGCCTGGCTTCCAGGTCCTCCCAGCTGGGCGGCGCCAGAAACACGGCGATCGCTTCGGGCATCGCTTTCTTGACCGCCCTGGCCCCGGCCAGGTCGACCTCGATCAGCACCGGCAGACCGGCGGCCATAGCCGCCCGCACGGGCTCGGCCAGGGTGCCCGATCGGTGCAGGCCGCCGTGGATCTCGGCCCACTCCAGCAGGGCGCCCCGGTCGATCAGTCGCTGGAAGTGGGCGGGGCTAACGAAGTGGTAGTCGACGCCGTCGACCTCGCCAGGACGCGGCGCCCGGGTGGTGGCCGAGACGCTGAAGTGCAGGTTCGCGATGCGCTCCCGCAGGCACCGGACCACGGTCGACTTGCCGACGGCGGAGGGACCGGACAGCACGACGACACGTCCCTTGTCCGGTCCCCCGCCGGCGCTCATTGGCGCTCCTGGGTCAGCTCTCCCACAGGCCGTTCGGCCTGCATCGTCGGCGAGCGGGTTAGGCGGAGCCGAACTTTTCCAGCAGTGCCTTGCGCTGACGATCGCCGAGGCCACGCAGACGCCGGGTCGGCGCGATCTCGAGCTCGGTCATGATTTCCTGCGCCTTGACCTTGCCCACCTTCGGCAAGGCCTCAAGCAGGGCAGACACCTTCATCTTGCCCAGGACTTCGTCCTTCTCGGCATCCTTGAGCACCTGGGTGAGGTTGGTGCCGCCGCGCTTGAGCCGATCCTTGAGCTCTGCTCTCGCTCGACGTGCGGCAGCAGCCTTCTCCAACGCGGCCGCGCGCTGCTCGTCGGTCAACTGGGGAAGGGCCACGATTCCTCCGTCTCTCATCGATAACAATCGATCTTTGTTTTTCTCGGCCGGGTACTCCAGCCAGCGGGAACGACCGTACTCAGGCTTCCTGACGAAATCTAACCCGCCCCCCTGGTTTCGAGGATATTTGTCCAGGTTGGGGCCAGCGTGCGCCGCCGGTCAGCGGTCCACCGGCCCTCGCTGACGGCGGTTGCATCCGGCGAAGTGCCCGCCGGATCGTGTCCGCTTTCTGGACCCGGATAGCGCCCCCTACCAGCGGTTTTCTGACGTCGGGTGGGCTTGCGCCAGAGGCCGGCGGGCCGCTGCGGACGCGCTGTCGGCGTCACCGGCGGGCGCCGGTGCTGCGGATCACGGATTTTCCTCGCGTGTCGCGCGTGTCGCGCTAGACCGAGGTGAGATACGCCACAGCGTCGCGCATCCGTTCGCCGGCCGCCCGCAGTTCCGCCACGCCGGGGCCGGCCCGCAGCACCTCGCGTGACACCGCGGGCAGTAGCTGGCCGGGCGCCGCACCGCCCAGACCGTTGAGCGCCTCCACACGGCCGCCCTGGGCCCCGATACCGGGCACCAGCACCGGCCCACCGAGGGCGCTGAGATCGGGCGGCTGAAAGACCGTCGCCCCGACGACCACGCCGACATATCCGGGCTCACCCGGATTTGCCGTCTGGGCGGCGGTCCGGTTGATCACGGCGGCCTGGTCGACGATTTGCTGGGCCACGGTGCGACCGTCGAATTCAGCATGCTGCACGGTCGCGCCCTCCGGGTTCGAGGATGCGGCCACCACGAACACGCCTCGGTCATGTGCCGCAGCGGCCTCCAGCAGCGGCCGTAGCGAGCCGAATCCCAGATACGGCGAGGCCGTCACCGCGTCCGCGGCCAACGGGGAGTCGCCGGCCCAGGCGGCGGCGTACGCCGCCATGGTCGACCCGATGTCGCCCCGCTTGGCATCGGCAAGCACCAGCACCCCGGCGGCGCGCAGCGCGACGATGGTGCGTTCCAGCACCGCGTATCCGGCGGCGCCGTAGGCCTCGAAGAACGCCACCTGGGGTTTGACGACCGCGAAACCGGCGAACGCCTCGACGCAGGTGTCGCAGAACGCGGCCAGCCCGTCCGCCGTGGTCGGCAGGTCCCATGCCTGCAGCAGCGCCGGGTGCGGGTCGATGCCCAAGCACAACGGCCCGCGGCGTGCCCTCGCGTCGGCCAGCCGGCCGCCGAACCCGGTCACCGGGCGCCCTCTCCGAGCGCACTGTGCAGCTCCTGCAGCGACCGCACGCCGATGTCGCCGCGGATACCCGCTTCGATGCCCTGGACGGCGGCGGATGCGCCCTGCACGGTGGTGACGCAGGGGATGTTGGCGGCCACCGCGGCCGACCGGATTTCATAGCCGTCGATGCGCGGACCGGAGTTGCCGTACGGCGTGTTGATCACCATGTTCACCTCACCGGCCTTGATCGCGTCGACGGCGGACTCCTTCGGGCGGCCCGGCTGCGGCTCCTCGAAATGCTTGCGAACTTCATCGCAAGGAATCCCGTTGCGGCGCAACATTTCTGCGGTGCCCTCGGTCGCAAGGACGCGGAAACCCAGGTCGGCCAGCCGCTTAACCGGAAACACCAGTGACCGCTTGTCGCGGTTGGCGACCGACACGAACACGGTGCCTTCGGCCGGCAACGATCCGTAGGCGGCGGTCTGGCTCTTGGCGAAGGCGCTGCCGAAGTCGCGGTCGATACCCATCACCTCGCCGGTCGATTTCATCTCCGGGCCAAGCAAGGAATCGATAGCGGCCCCGTCGGCACGCCGGAACCGGTGAAACGGCAACACGGCTTCCTTGACCGCGATCGGGGCGTCCGGCGCCGCGTGGGCGCCGTCCCCGGAAGCCGCCAGCATTCCTTCTTCGCGGAGCTGGGAAATGGTGGCGCCCAACATGATCCGGGCGCACGCCTTGGCAAGCGGGATCGCGGTCGCCTTCGAGACGAACGGTACCGTGCGGCTGGCGCGCGGGTTGGCCTCCAACACGTAGAGCACGTCGTCTTTGAGGGCATACTGCACATTGAGCAGGCCCACGACTCCGATGCCGTGCGCGATGGCCTCGGTCGCACGGCGTGCCTTCTCGATGTCGCTGCGGCCCAGCGTCACCGGCGGCAGCGCGCAGGCCGAATCGCCGGAGTGGATACCGGCTTCCTCGATGTGCTCCATGATTCCGCCGATATAGACCTCGGCGCCGTCGCACAGCGCGTCGACGTCGATCTCGACCGCATCCTCGAGGAAGCGGTCGACGAGCACCGGGTGCTCGGGCGACAGCTCGGTGGCCCGGGTGATGTAGCCCTTCAGCGTCTCCTCGTCGTAGACGATCTCCATGCCGCGACCGCCCAACACGTACGACGGCCGCACCAGCACCGGATAGCCGATCTCTTCGGCGATCCGGCGGGCCTGCGCGAACGTCGTCGCGGTGCCGTACTTCGGAGCGGGCAATCCCGCGGCACCCAGCACGTCGCCGAACGCGCCGCGGTCCTCGGCCAGGTCGATGGCCTCCGGCGGGGTGCCGACGATCGGAACCCCCGCGTCGGCGAGCCGTTGCGCCAACCCGAGCGGGGTCTGCCCGCCGAGTTGCACGATCACGCCGACAACTCCGGGTCCACCGCTGGCCGACTGCGCTTCGGCGTGGAACACCTCGAGCACATCCTCGAACGTCAGCGGCTCGAAGTACAGCCGGTCGGCGGTGTCGTAGTCGGTGGACACCGTCTCCGGGTTGCAGTTGATCATCACGGTCTCAAAACCGGCCTGCGACAACGTCGTTGCCGCATGCACACAGCTGTAGTCGAATTCGATGCCCTGGCCGATCCGGTTCGGCCCGGACCCCAGGATCAGCACCTTGGGCTTCTCGGTCTGCGGGGCCACTTCGGTCTCGGCGGCGGGGTCCAGCTCGTAGCTGCTGTAGTGGTAGGGCGTCTTGGCCTCGAACTCCGCGGCGCAAGTGTCCACCGTCTTGTACACCGGGTGGATGCCGAGGCGCTCCCGCAGCGAGCGCACACCGTCCTCCCCGGCCAATTCCGGTCGTAGCGCCGCGATCTGGCGGTCGGACAGCCCGCTGTGCTTGGCCTGCCTGAGCAGGTCGCCGTCCAGCACCGGCGCGTCGACCAGCTCTTCGCGCAGTGCCTCCAGCTCAGCGATCTGCGCGACGAACCACGGGTCCACGCCGGTGGCCTGTGCCACCTCTTCAATCGAAGCGCCCAGCCGCAGCGCCAGCTCGATGTCATAGAGCCGGCCTTCGGTGGGAGTATGCAGCCGGGTCAGGACCTCCTCGACATCACCGTCGGCGTCCGGCGTTGTCCAGAAGCCGGCGCGGCTGGTCTCCAGCGATCGCATCACCTTGCCGAGGGCCTCGATGAAGTTGCGGCCCAATGACATTGCCTCGCCGACGGATTTCATGGTGGTGGTCAGGGTGGGATCAGCACCGGGGAACTTCTCGAACGCGAACCGCGGCGCCTTGACCACGACGTAGTCCAGGGTGGGTTCAAAGCAGGCCGGCGTTTCCTTGGTGATGTCGTTGAGGATCTCGTCGAGGGTGTAGCCGATGGCGAGCTTGGCGGCGATCTTGGCGATCGGGAAGCCGGTGGCCTTGGACGCCAGCGCGCTGGACCGAGATACCCGCGGATTCATCTCGACGACGATCAGCCGCCCGTCGCTCGGGTTGACCGCGAACTGGATGTTGCAGCCGCCGGTGTCCACGCCGACCTCGCGCAGGATCGCGATGCCGAGATCGCGCATCCGTTGGTACTCCCGGTCGGTCAGCGTCATGGCCGGCGCGACCGTGACCGAGTCGCCGGTGTGCACGCCCATCGGGTCGACATTCTCGATCGAGCACACCACCACCACGTTGTCGTGGCCGTCGCGCATCAGCTCGAGCTCGAATTCCTTCCAGCCGAAGATCGATTCCTCGATCAGCACGTTGGCGCTAGGCGAGGCCGCCAGCCCGGCGCCGGCCATCCGGTCGACCTCGTCGGCGGAATGCGCCATCCCCGAGCCCAGCCCGCCCATGGTGAAGCTCGGCCGCACGACCACTGGCAGCCCGAGTTCTTCGACCGTCTCGCGCACCTCATCCATGGTGAAACAGACTCGGCTGCGCGCGGATTCGCCGCCGACCTTGGCGACGATGTCCTTGAACCGCTGCCGGTCCTCGCCGCGCTGGATGGCGTCGAAATCGGCGCCGATGAGCTCGACGCCGTAACGCTCCAGCACCCCGTTCTCGTACAGCGCGACCGCGGTGTTGAGCGCGGTCTGCCCGCCCAGAGTGGCCAGCAGCGCGTCGATCTTGTTGCCGCGCTCGGCCTGCTGGGCGATCACCCGCTCGACGAACGCCGGGGTGATCGGCTCGACATAGGTGAAGTCGGCGTACTCCGGGTCGGTCATGATGGTGGCCGGGTTGGAGTTGACCAGACTGACCTGCAGTCCCTCGGCGCGCAGCACCCGGCACGCCTGGGTGCCGGAGTAGTCGAACTCGCAGGCCTGCCCGATGACGATCGGGCCCGAGCCGATCACCAGGACGTGGTTGAGATCAGTCCGCCGCGGCACTAGCGTCCCCTCGCATGCTGGGGGCCCACCCCCGCCATCAGGTCGACAAAACTGTCGAACAGGTACTCCGCATCGTGCGGACCGGCGGCGGCCTCCGGGTGGTACTGCACCGAAAACGCGTGCCCATCAACAAGTTTAACGCCTTCCACCACCCCGTCGTTGGCGCAGGTGTGGCTGACCACCGCGGGCCCGAACGGGGTGTCGAAGGACTGGCCTGCCTCCCCCTCCAGCGCGAAACCGTGGTTCTGCGCGGTCACCGCAACCCGCCCGGTGGCGTGGTCGATGACCGGGATGTTGATGCCACGATGTCCGAACACCATCTTGTAGGTCGACAGGCCTAGCGCTCGGCCCAGGATCTGGTTGCCGAAACAGATGCCGAACAACGGGATTCCGGCACCCAGCACCTCCCGGGTGAGCGCGACGACATGGTCGGCGGTGGCCGGGTCGCCCGGGCCATTGGACAGGAACACGCCGTCGGGTTTGACCTCGACGATCTGCTCGAAAGTGGCCGACGCCGGCAGCACATGGCTGCGGATCCCGCGCCGGGCGAAGTTGCGCGGCGTGTTGGTCTTGATACCCAGGTCCAGTGCTGCCACCGTAAACCGTTGTGGCCCTCTGGGTTCGACGACGTAGGTACCTTCAGTGCTGACCTCGCCGGCGAGGTCAGCACCCAGCATCGACTGCTGGGCCCGCACCCGCTCCACCAGCGCCCCTATGTTTAGCGGGTCGGCGAGCGCTGGGCCGGAGAACACGCCAGCCTTCATCGAGCCGCGGCTGCGCAGATGGCGTACCACGGCCCGGGTGTCGATGCCGGCGATCCCAACGATGTTTTGACGGATCAGCTCGTCTTCCAGCGTGCCGGTGGCACGCCAGTTCGAGGCGCGCGGCGACGGGTCGCGCACCGCGTAACCGGCCACCCAGATCTTGTCGCCGCGGCTCTCGGCGTCCTCACCGTTCCAGCCGGTGTTGCCGATCTGCGGCGCGGTGGCGACCACGATCTGACGGTGATAACTGGGGTCGGTCAGCGTCTCCTGGTAGCCGGACATGCCGGTGCTGAATACGGCTTCGCCGAGCGTTTGGCCGATCGCGCCGAACGGCGTCCCGGTGAAGACGCGGCCATCTTCGAGTACCAACAGGGCCTTACTCACGCGGCCTCCTGAGGGGACTCCAGCCAGCCGGCGTACTCGCCGCGGTGGCTTGCCCGAAACCCGGTGTCGATCTCGACACCCGAGGGCAGCCGCCACCGGATCGCCAGGATCCCGATGCGGGCCACGACCTTACCGGCGATGCCGCGCTCCATGCGGATAGCCGTGATCGATTCCTGCGGAATCCAGATCGGGTTGGCCTGAATGCGTTCCAGCAGGATTCCCTCCGGATAGCGGGTCAGCACCGCCTTGCTGCGGTAGCCAAGGTCACCGGCCGTGATTCGCTCGTTCCACTCCGGGGCCATCGTGCAGCCGCAATAGAGTCCGCGAGTGGTGGTGGTCGCCGCGCCCACCTCGTCGGGCATATCGGGCAGGTCGCCGATCAGCTCCTGCTGCTGCCCCGCGCGACGCCGCCAGCCACGCGTCATCAGCTGGATTATCACCGCGATCACCACCACCAGCACCGCGGCGAAGATCAGCGACGCGACCAGCGTGCCGGAATTCATGCCGGGCTCTTCCCGTCCCGAGCCGTCACCCTTCCGCGCAGCAGGGTTGCGGTCACGGTCGCCGGCAAGGTCATCGACGCGTATGGCGTGTTGGCCGAGCGGCTGGCCAGGTCGGACCCGGTGACCGTCCACGTGGCATCGGGGTCCACCACGGTCAGGTTGGCCGGCTCCCCCACCTCCAGCGGCCGGCCATGATCGGGCAAGCGTGCGATGCGCGCCGGATTCTCACTCATCACCCTGGCCACATCGCGCCAGCTCAACAGGCCTGGCACCACCATGGTCTGCGCCACCACCGACAGCGCCGTCTGCAAACCAAGCATGCCGGGGCGCGCAGCGGCGAACTCGACGCATTTCTCGTGCTCGGCATGCGGGGCGTGATCGGTGGCCACACAGTCGATGATCCCGTCGACCAGCGCCTGGCGAAGCGCGACCGCGTCGGCGGCTTCGCGCAGCGGCGGGTTGACCCGATTCACGCCGTCGTAGCTGACCAGCCTGCCGTCGTCGAGCATCAGGTGATGCGGGGTGACTTCGGCCGTGATCGAAATGCCTTGCCCCTTAGCCCATTTCAGAATCTCGACGGTGCCCGCGGTGGAGGCGTGGCAGATGTGCACCCGGGCCCCGGCGTCGCGGGCCAGCAGCGCGTCGCGAGCGACGATCGATTCCTCTGCGGCCCGAGGCCATCCGGCCAATCCCAGCCTGGCGGCTATCGGCCCCTCGTGCGCGACGGCGCCGGCGGTCAGCCTCGGCTCCTCGGCGTGCTGGGCGATCAGCACCCCAAGCCCGGTGGCGTACTCCAGGGCGCGGCGCATCACCAGCGGGTCATGCACACAGATCCCGTCGTCGGAGAACATCCGCACCTGCGCGGCGCCGGCGGCCATCATGCCCATCTCGGTGAGCTCGGCTCCGGCCAGCCCGACGGTGACCGCACCGACGGGGTGCACGTCGACCAGCCCGACCTGCTGGCCCCGGTGCCAGACATGGTCGGTGACCACGGGGCTGTCGGCCACCGGGTTGGTGTTGGCCATCGCGAACACTGCGGTGTACCCGCCCAGAGCCGCTGCCGCTGAACCGGTTTCGATATCCTCGGCATATTCGCGGCCCGGCTCGCGCAGGTGGGTGTGCAGGTCGACGAATCCGGGCAGCAGCACCTGATCCGTGGCGTCAATAACATCTAGATCTTTTTGGAGGGCTCCGGGCTGCTCAAGCCCGGCGCCGATTTCGGCGATCTGGCCGTCGTCGACCAGTACGTCGACCCGCTCGCCCTCACCATAAAGCCGGACGCCCCGAAGCAGCACACTCATGCCGCACCCTCTTTTCCGGCCAGCTCGGTACCCACCAGCACATGGAACAGCACAGCCATCCGGACATGCACGCCGTTGGAGACCTGTTGCAACACAGCCGATTGCGACGAGTCCGCCACCGAAGACGCGATCTCCATGCCACGCACCATCGGTCCCGGGTGCAGCACCACTGCATGGCCGGGCAGCATCGCCTGGCGCCGGTCGGAAAGCCCGTAACGAACCGAATACTCGCGCACCGACGGGAAGAAGCCGCCGTTCATCCGCTCGGCCTGTACCCGCAGCATCAACACCGCGTCGGCGGCGGGCAACTCCGCATCGAAGTCATAAGAGACGGTGACCGGCCAGCCGTCGACCCCGACCGGCAACAACGTCGGCGGCGCCACCAGCACCACCTCGGCGCCGAGGGTATGCAACAGCATGACGTTCGAGCGGGCGACCCGGCTGTGCAGGACGTCGCCGACGATCACGATGCGACGGCCTTCGACGCCGCCGAGCCGCTGACGGATGGTCAATGCGTCCAGCAGCGCCTGCGTCGGGTGCTCATGAGTGCCGTCCCCGGCATTGATCACCGACGGGCCCCCGTCGGCACTCGCGGCAGTCCAGTCGGCAAGCAGGTGCGCGGCACCGGATGCCGGGTGCCGGATGATCAGTGCGTCAGCGCCGGCCGCGCGTAGCGTCAGCGCGGTGTCGCGCAGCGACTCTCCCTTGCCCACCGACGATCCGGCCGCGCTGACGTTGATCACGTCGGCGCTCATCCACTTGCCGGCCACCTCGAACGACACCCGGGTGCGGGTCGAGTTCTCGTAGAACATGGTGATGACGGTGCGACCGCGCAGCGTCGGCAGCTTCTTGATTTCGCGACCCACCAGGGCCTGCGCGAACCGGTCGGCGTCGTCGAGGATGGCGGTGGCATCGTCGCGGCTCAAGTCACCGGCGGCCAGCAGATGCCTCGGGGTCACCGGTAAATCACCACCCCGTCAAGTCCGTCGTGCTCACTGAGCTGAACCCGCACGCTCTCGCCGCGTGAGGTCGGCACGTTCTTGCCCACATAGTCGGCGCGTATCGGCAGTTCGCGGTGGCCGCGATCGACCAGCACGGCCAATTGCACGGCCCGCGGCCGGCCCACGTCGCGCAGCGCGTCCAGCGCGGAGCGCACCGAACGCCCGGAGTACAGCACGTCGTCGACCAGGATCACCAGCGCGTCGTCGATGCCGCCGGCCGGGATCGACGTGGCCTCCAGCGGCCGGGGCGGCTTTTGCATCAGGTCGTCGCGGTACAGGGTGATGTCGAGTGCACCGTGGCCGACCTCGACACCGCTGTATTCGCCGATGTTGGTGGTCAGCCGCTTGGCCAGGATGACGCCGCGGGTCGGGATGCCCAGCAGCACCACCCGTGGCGCGTGGGGACTGTCCAGCGCGGTTTTTTCGATGATCTGGTGTGCGATGCGGGAGATGGTGCGGCCGACGTCGGCCGCGGACATCAATTCTCGGGATTCCCGGCCAAAAGCGGCATCCCCCGCGGCACCCATGCGAGACCCTGACCTCCTTCTCCGCCTCTCCGGACGGATCGTTAAAGGATGTCGACTGCCGGGCAGCGTAACACTTCTGCCCTCTCGGCTCGCACTGCGGTCAACGTGTCGGTGGCATGACATAAAATCGCAAGTATGTACTGCTTATCTGCTTAAGTGGACTTATGCTGGTCAGCGTGGGTTTTGCTGGTGTGGGTCCGGTCGGCGGGGTGGACTATCCGCGGACGTATCAG
>Ga0209040_10000280_pt1 | contig 37479 bp, 35 predicted proteins | sample BogFormECP12_OM3_FD_188240 | JGI IMG/M metagenome (GOLD analysis project Ga0209040, IMG submission 188240) | Bog forest soil microbial communities from Calvert Island, British Columbia, Canada - ECP12_OM3 (SPAdes) (version 2) | ecosystem: Environmental > Aquatic > Freshwater > Wetlands > Bog ... | reverse complement strand
ATCTCACAGCGCTCGCGACCGCTCCCGCCGCCGCAGCGGCGATTCTTGCCGCCCTCATCGCGAGTCCACCGCATGTCCAACTCAGCTCTGCTCCCATCCACAACGCACCCCTCGATGACCTGAACATCCCGGGCGTGCCCGGCAACATCGACTTTGACGTCCCGGACATCAACGTGCCAGACGTGATTGACGTCCCGAACATCGACGTGCCAAACATCAACTTGCCCAACGTCAACCCGGGGCACGTCGGTCGGCCGGGTCGCGGACGGTAGCGCCGCATCGCCTACGAGCGCACCGAAGCCACCCGAGCACTTCACCTTTCACGAGCCGTCTACACGGCGCTCCCCGGGGAGCAGCTGAGCGCTCAGAAGTTCACGCCTTTGCGAAGCGCGGTTAGGAAGCGGTCCGCTGTTCGGCGTTGGTCGACCGGGAAATCGGCTTCTGGAATCGTGGTTTCCCAATCGGTGAACGTGACCGTGATGGGGTCGGCGGGGTAGTAAGTGTCGTGTATTGCCTGTGCCTCGAAGATGGCACCCCATCGGAGTCCGATGACGCCAGTGAGTGGCCGGACCCAGGCGGACTGGTTTGACGGCGTGAGCGCATGTCTGTGCTCTTCATGTTCGTCGTAAAGGTTCTTTCCGTATTCGACGCGCGCGTAGCCGAGGGCTTTTTGGGTGACAACCCAGCAGGTCCAAGTCGTCGTCGTGTTAGTGGTGTTCCAGTTGGGCCAGGACGCCTCGATTTTGGCGTCGCCGATCACGGACCCTATCGCCACCACCACGGCCTTCGGAACTCCACGGTCCCGTAGCGAGGCATGTTGTTGAAAGTACAGCCAGCGTTCCTGGTCAATGATCACGGAATCACGCTAACGGCTCTTGGACAGAGAGGGAGTGCCCGGTTTGACAGTAACTTCTAAGGTCGCTCGAGAGAGTGGGCGACTAGCCTCCGTCGCCCTCCCACTTGTCGGCGAACACGGCGCCGGCGGGCAGCGGGACGTTTGGGTGTGGGTTGGTTGTGGTGGGCACGGCTTCTCCCTCGCTTTGTGAGAGTTCAATAAGGGTGTATCAGTCGTACATTCTTTGACGAGAATCGGGCCGCTCCCAAAGAGAGTAAGGGCGGCCCGACCAACTATCAGACGCGGACTAGGCCGATCTGGTTCCCGGGGGATCCGGGATCATAGATAACCGTGCTGACATGGAAAACGGTCGACCGTAAAGCGATCTACCCGCTCGAGCGCTACCACGCGGTCAGCGGCAACCATGAATACCGCATCTTTTGCGGCCTCAAGGCAGCAAGCCAAGACCGCCCGTGGGTCCTGGTGATCCGGGAGGTCGGGACGGCGTGCACACGCATGTGCACCATCCATCACACGGCCGACGAGGCGAAGAAAGCCGCCGAGCAATGGGAAGGCCCGCCCACTCAGTGACAGTGAGGATTGGGAATACCAGCGATCTTGAGCGGCTGCGGGTGGCTTATAGGACTGCCCGGATGGTCAATGTGAGAGACAGCACCCAAGTTGTTCAGGCGTGGTTTCAGGGGCTGAACCCGTTCCTTGATGACGTATCGCCAGCTCGGGTACTCCGGGATGGGGACATCGATGCTGATGGGCCTCGGGTCATTGCGGCGGCCCGGCAGTTCGCGGCAGTCGGGTGATCTCCTCGGGCCTCATGTTTCCTACCGAGCGCGGCCCCGTGCAGTGCGCGAGTCTCGATGATGAAGACATCCACCACGTCGGCTATAAGCCGGACCCGTGGAATTTCGCGGGGTGGGAGCACACTAAGGAAGGCCGATTCGACGGCAGGTGGGATGACCCTGCCGGAAACTGGCGGGCAGTCTATGTGGGTGAGTGTGCGGTCGCGTGCTATCTCGAGGTCTTAGCGCAACCGTTAGCGTTTTTCTAACATCCCATTGTCCCTGATTCATGTTGTTGTTCAATTTTTCTTTCAGAAGTAGTCCTGACAGGACGAACACGGCGGGCACCTTACTGTGGCGGCCAGTCGTGCCGTCGGTTTTTCAAATCCTCTTGACATTCTCGGTAGCGGTCAACTGGACGGGACGCGGCCTAGAATTGTCGAAGTCTATTGATCGGCCAATCCGCAACCGGGAATCAGCACATTAAATAAGCAAAATCCGTTTCCCGCCGGGGGCAAGATGGTCGGCGATGGAAGCAAGAATGGAGTTGGTTGGCGGATTGTCCATCACCACGATAGCAGCGCGGCGCCGACTGGCCGGGGTTCGCACGGGCCAGCATCAGCACGTCGCTGGCATTGCCCTCAAATTTCACTAGAAAATCGCTATCTGGCGCTCTCAGCGCCCTAAAATTCCCGGACATGAACACTCCATGCAATCCTTCGCCCGGATCCGGTTGGTGGATGGCCTCAGACGGCCAGTGGTACCCCCAGAAGTGGGAACATTACCTTTTCCACAGCGGCGAGGGTGACCTACAGACCGCGATGGATCAGACACTTGTTGCGTTTGGGAACCTCGGGTCACAGGGATGGGAGCTGGTCAACTTCCAGGTAGTACCGTGTGCGAGCCAGAGCAGTGGCAGCTACGCCGCCGCCTACGCCGGCAAGTCCGACAACACCAGTTGGACTACCAAATGGATGGTATGGTCTGCCTATAAACGGCCTATTCTTCCCAGGTAGATCATTTTCGTTGCATCCGTTGAGCTGCGCGGCGTATACATCTCAATCGATATCATCTGGCCAAAATTGGCTAGACGTCCAGGCTGTAATAATCGAGAGGCATCTACGCCATTGCGGCAGCGCCTCGTAGAACTCACTGATCATTGCACTGCAGACGTTATGCGCGTAGGTTTGGCTGGAAAAAGAATTACCTGGCCCGCATTTGGAGAAAAAATGGCACTACATTATGACGCGTACCAATAAACTTGGTTGTGGACGATGGCGAGTTCCTTGTTTTTCAGATCGTTTCTGACGGTGGCGCCGTCGTCACCGCCACGTTGGGCATTAAGCTGAGTTCCGGTCCCGGCTACCTGGGTCGGGGCCGTGAAATACGGCTACCGTGCTCAAGTAGACCTGCAAGTTATCTGGGACGATGCGAGCACGACCACATATCAGTCGCCCGCCTTTGCGGGTCTGCCACCCTTCACCCTGAACAAACTGCTAGCGGTCACAGGATGACGGGTGCTTAGATGGGTTTCCCCAGTGTACGGCCCTCAGCGGCTTTGTAAGCCAGCGCAAGAAGGTCCGTGGTCAGATCCTTTCGGTTTTGTAAATGGTCATTTCCTCCATTCTCCGCGCGCACGCATATCGTCCTCGTAAGCCTGGGCCTCTGCCGCCATCTGCCGGTAAACCGCGGCGGTCTCAGGGTTGCTGAACTGCTCCCCCCACCCGGCGGAGAGCAGCCGGACCAACTCCATCACGAACTGCAAGGGCCGTCCGCTGTTCAGCGCGTCGTTGATCGAATCGACCACGTCGCGAAACTGCATGTCGCTGTTGGTGGCTGCAGCAAGTGCGACGGTGACGGCGGCGCGACGGGTGTCGTCGGGCCAGATGGAATCGTTGGGCAATAGTGTCATTTGCACTTCCCCTCTCCGTCATGCTTTTAGCGTCCGGCATTAATTTCGTGTCTCGCTGTTCAGATCAGGGCGCAATTTCCGCCCGCTTCACCAGCCCCGCGCCGCCGACTGTCCATCACCGGGCTTACCCTTCAGCCCCGCAGCCCTATACGGCGGGCCTTGAAGAACTCAGGAGAAACGAAAGAATGCGGCATCAGAAAATCATGGTGTGGACCGAACCAATGTAAAAAATTAGCTATTGTCGCAGCTAGATTGCGTGCCGGGCTAGCTTGTCACCGTCAGATAGATCAGCACTACGTTAAGCAGACTGACCATCACGCCGACCGCCCAGCCAACGACGGTCGTGACGGGATGGTTGGTGTCGCTTCCCATCAGTTTGCGGTTGCTGGTCAGTCTGACCAGCGGAAGCACCGCGAACGGTATGCCGAAGGACAGCACGACCTGTGAAAGCACCAATGTGCGGGTGGGGTCAAAACCGGCCGCCAGGATCACCACGGCGGGGCACAGCGTGATCAAGCGGCGCGCCAGCATGGGAATTGACCGCTGCAGCAATCCCTGCATGATCATCGCGCCGGCATAAGCGCCCACCGACGCTGACGCCAGGCCGGACGCGAGCAACCCGATCGCGAACAGCACCGCGATCGTGGCCCCCAGAGTAGATAGCGGTGTAGGCGCCCTCGATTGAACCGGTGCCACCGCGGCCCTCCAGGTTGATCGCGGCGACCAGCAGCATCGCCGCGTTCACCGTTCCGGCGACCGCCATCGCCAGGACCACGTCGACGCGGGTGATGCGCAGCAGCCGACGACGACCTTGCCCAGCTTCGGGATGTCCGTGCCGGTCTAGGGCGAGACCTGAATGCAGGTACACCGCGTGCGGCATCACGGTGGCACCCAGGATCGCGGCGGCCAGCAGCACACTCTCGGTGCCGCGAAATCGCGGCACCAGTCCGCTGACCACGCTGTCGGGTGGTGGCGTCGCGACGAAGAAACTGGCCGCGAAGCCGATGGCGATGACGAGCAGCAATCCGGTGATGAGACGCTCGAACAACAGTTGGCCGCGACGGTCCCTCACCGCCAAAAGCAGCAACGACACGGCCCCGGTGATCACCCCGCCCAACAGCAGCGGTAAATCGAACAGGACGTGCAAGGCGATCGCTCCGCCGACCATTTCGGCGACATCGGTTGCCATCGCCACCAGTTCGGCCTGAACCCAAAAGGCCAGCCGCAGCGGACGACTCATCCCGTTGCCGATCGCCTCGGGCAGTGATCGTCCGGTTACCAGCCCGAGCTTCGCCGACAGGTACTGCACCAGGCCCGCCAGCACATTGGCCATCACGATGACCCACAGCAGCAGGTAGCCGAACTGCGCACCGGAGCTGACGTTGGCCGCGACGTTGCCGGGATCCACATAGGCGATCGCGGCGACGAACGCCGGCCCGAGCAGATACCAGCTCGTTTTGAGCGAAGCCTGGGTGTCCTGCGCCAACGTACTGACCCTCGATCCGTAACCCCCGATAGCAAAGTGAGGTTAACGAATATGTTGATGTGCGGCGAACCGCGGCCACCCGCTATGCGGCGCCGACGCTCCCGCCCCCGTCGACCCGAACAACCTGACCCGTGATGTAGCTGGCGTCTTCATCCAGCAGCATGCAGATCACGTGCGCGATCTCGACCGGGGTACCCGACCCGATGCAACGGAATGGTGTTGAGGAAGCGAGCCTCACGTTCTGATCCGGCGGGGCTACGTTCCCGGTACAACTCGGTTTCTACCGGTCCCGGTGCCACCGCGTTTACGGTGATGCCGGTTGAGGCAAGCTCGCCCGCCCAAATCCGAGTGCAGGTTTCCAGCGCGGCCTTGGCGGCGGCATACGGAGTGCGTTCCGGGGTGCCCAGCGTCGTCAAGCTGGTGACGTTGACGATGCGACCCCATCTCGCGTCGATCATGCCCGGCAGCACCGCCTGCACCACCTGCACCGCGGTGCGCACGTTCATGTCGTAGGTGACAAAAAGGTCCTCCAGATGGATCGAGCCAATACGGCCGAAGCGCGCCAAACCGACGTTGTTGACTACGGCGGCGACCCTGCCTTCGGCGACGATCCTGTCCAGGGTTTGCGCGGTGGCTGCCTGGTCTCCGAGATCGACCTCGTGGAACTGTCCAGGAAAGTCCGACGGTGCGTTCCGAGCGAGTCCAATGGGCTCTCGGCCGGTAGCGGCCACGCGGTCGGCGACGGCGCGGCCGATACCCTTCGACGCTCCGGTGATCAGCACTCGTCGGTTCGGCATGGCTTCCCCTACCGCTATTCGGGCCAGCTGTTCTTCAAGATGATCTCAACGAAGTCGTCTCGCACGAATGACGGGTCGTAGTGTTCGAGCACATCGGCGTTGACATTGCCGAAGGTGGTCCGGGGACGGTGAACGTTGCCGTCGGTGAAGGCCTGCAGGATGCGGCGTTTGAAATCGGGCCGCGGGTGCACCGCGGTAACGGCGGCGAGCTGATCGGGGGAGAGATCGTCGCGACCGATGCCGAGCACGTCGGTCTCGACGCCGGCTGTCACCAAAGCGATTTCCGGTTCCAGGAATTCCGGCACGGCGGGGGTGGTATGCAGCGCGATGGACAGCCAGACCTTGCGAGCGTCAGCTTCGTCGACGCCGTGCTGCAGCAGGAAATCGCGTGCCGCGTTGGCACCGTCTACCTCGAAGCGCAGGTTGGAGGTGCGGTAGCGATCGGTCAGGCCAAGATCGTGGAACATCGCGCCGACGTAGAGCAATTCCAGATCGGGCTGCAGGCCCCGGCGAAGGCCCTGCAGCGCGCCGAAGAAAAACACTCGGCGGGAATGATCAAACAGCAGGTCATTCTCGTGTGCCCGAATGTAGTCGGTGACGTCACGCACGAGCGGTGTGTCGGGGAGTCGAATGCCGGCGATGCTGTTGGTTATTGATGAAGTCATGGTCGAAGCTCCTTTGATTCGCGGGGGCTGATGTATCTAGTCTGGGTTGCGCGGGCCCATGTATCTACGGCTGATCTGCCATCTTTCCCACAGAAACCGACACAATGGGTGTGTGGCTGATCCCGGTGCGAGACCGCGCACGGTGGTGATCGTTGTTTTCGAAGGCGTCAAGCTGTTGGACGCCGCCGGACCGGCTGAGGTCTTCGCCGAAGCCAACCGGTTCGGCGCGGACTACCGGCTGACGGTCGCATCCGTGGACGGCCGGGACGTGACGACGTCGATCGGAACCAAATTTGCTGTCACTGAACGCATTTCGTCGATCGATTCGGTCGACACCGTACTGGTCGCCGGCGGTGACAACCTCGTCGGGCGACCAATCGATCCCGCCCTGGTCGCGGCACTGAGGGCGATTCCGGGTCGGACCCGGCGTTTGGCGTCTATTTGCACCGGTTCGTTCATTCTGGCCGAGGCCGGCCTGCTCAGGGGCCGGCGCGCCACCACTCATTGGCGGCATGCGGGGCTGCTGGCCCGTGCCTTTCCCGATGTTGACGTCACGCCGGACGCGATATTCGTACGCGACGGTGATGTGTTCACCTCGGCGGGAGTGTCCTCGGGAATCGACCTTGCGTTGGCGTTGGTCGAGCAGGATTACGGCAGTGTGTTGGTCCGCGATGTGGCCCGGTCGTTGGTCGTGTACCTCAAACGCGCGGGTGGTCAATCGCAATTCTCGGTGCTTGTCGAGGCCGAACCGCCGCCCGAGTCCGCGCTGCGCGCGGCAACCGATGCCATCGCCGCCGACCCTGCCGCTGACCACAGCGTGAAAAGCCTTGCGGTCCGGGCCTCTTTGAGTACCCGCCAGCTGACCCGGCTGTTTCAATCCGAGCTAGGACAGACCCCGGCCCACTACGTCGAAATGATTCGTGTCGATGCCGCGCGCGCGGCCTTGGACGCCGGACGCAGCGTCAGCGACGCCGCACAGCTGGTCGGCTTCGGCAGCTCCGAAACACTGCGGCGGGTATTCGTCAACCGGCTCGGCGTCTCACCGAGGGCCTACCGGGACAGGTTCCGCACCACTTCGGCGGCTACTTAGCCGGGACATAGAGGCCGCGACCGGTGACCAGGGGCAGGTCCAGCGTCGTCACGATACCCGGCTCGGCGGCCACCACCGCCGGGATCGCGTTGACGACCCGCATCGCGGTGGCGACCAGTCCGGCGTGGTTGTGGTCGCCCTTGCGGCTGCTCAGGCAGATGTCCATGGCGTAGCAGGGTTCGCCGGTGATCTCGATGCGGTACGACCCACCGGGCTGCGCAGGCTGCGGCCAATCGGGACACAGATCCTCGCGCAGCCGGGTGACATGTTCCAGGACTACAACGGGGTCGCCGTTGACCAATCCGAACACCTCGAACCGCAGCGCCGCGGCGCTGCCCTTGGGAATGTGACCGGATGCGATGTCGAAGTCGTCGGGTGCCGGCTCGCGAACGTACACTTCGGCGACCTCGTCCAGCGAAAGGCCCAGGCCTGCGGCCAACTGCCGGACCACCGATCCCCACGCCAGGCTCAGTACACCGGTCCGCAACAGCATCGGAATCTCGTCCATCGGCTTACCGAATCCCATCACGTCGAACATCACCACCGCGCTGTCGTAGGTGGCGTAGTCGACGATCTCCATGCAGCGAACCTGCTGGATGTTTTGGCAGGTGCCGGCCAGCGCCAGCGGCAATAGGTCATTGGCGAAGCCCGGATCGATGCCGTTGACATACAGACTCGAATTACCTTCGCGCGCGGCGTCTTCCAACGGCTTGATGAGCTCCTGGGGGATCACCTGCCACGGATACTGCAGAAAGACTGGGCCGCTGCCGACGATATTGATCCCTGCCGCCAGCACGCGCCGATAGTCCTCTAACGCGTCAGGCAGCCGGTTGTCGGCCATCGCGTTGTAGACGGCACATTCCGGGCCGGTGGCAAGCACGGCGTCCAGGTCGGTGCTGGCCTTTACGCCGGTCGAATCCGCAAGTCCGGCAAGCTCCGCCGCGTCCTTGCCCGCCTTGGCATCGGAGGACACCCAGACGCCGGTGAGTTCGAACTCCGGGTTGGCAATGAGCGCTCGCAGCGCGTGGACGCCGACGTTGCCGGTGCCGAGCTGGACCACGGGTATGGCCATGAGTGGCTCCTCCGAAGTCGGGGTTTACAGGTCGGGGACAGGTATGTCGAGGTTGGGGAAGGTGAGGCCGCCGTCGACCTCCAGCGTCTTGCCGGTCAGGAAATCACCCGCTGGGGACGCCAAATACACTGCGGCAGCCGCGATGTCGACCGGGTCACCGAGGCGGCGCATTGGTGTCACCTTTTCCATCGGCTCGCGCAGCTCGTCGTTGGAGGCCACCACGTCCAGCGCCGAGGTGAGGATCGATCCCGGTGCAATCGCGTTGACCCGGATGCGTGGACACAGATCGAGCGCGGCCAGGCGGGTGTAGTGAGACAACGCCGCCTTGGCGGTGCCGTAGGCGGCGAAACCACGTCCGGCCAGCCGGCCCATGGTCGAGCTGATGTTGATCACGCTGCCGCCGCCGGAGTGCTCGAGCATCAACGGCACCGCCGCGACGGTCAGCGCGTGGGCGGTAGCGACGTTGAAGGTGAATGCGTCCTTGAGGTCCTTGGTCGAAGTCGTCAGCAGCGTATTCGGCATGGTCCCGCCGACGTTGTTGACGACGATGTCTAGTCTCCCGAAAGCCTCGACCGCCTGGCCAGCGAGCTGCGCGGTTACCTCGGGATGAGCCAGGTCAGCGGCGACGGTGTGAGCACGGCGGCCGGTGCCCCGGACCTTCTCGGCGACGGCGTCTAGTTCGGATTGCGTACGCGACGCGATGACGACATCCGCACCGACCTCGGCGAAGGCAAGCGCGATGGCCGCACCGAGACCGCGGCCACCACCAGTGATGACGGCGACTTTGTCGTCGAGACGGAACCTGTCAAGGATCATTTGCGGCCTTTCTTTCTTCAGTTGTCGGCCAAAACGGTAGCAAGCGCCCCGGCGTCTCGGAGGAACAGGTTCTAGTTTTTCACCTGCTCCTCGGCTTGAAGGTCGGAGGATGCCCGTGGCGGCTGAGGTGCAGGTTGGCCTCGGCATCTTCTCGCGCACCTTTGCCCGCCCGGCTTTAAGGTGTTCAGTAGGTGTCGTGGCAGCTCGCCCGGCCACGGCCGCCTGGCGAACTTGTCGGAGTTGCGCAGCTACGGGCGGCGGTGATCGTGGTTCAGCTATCAATCAAAAGGAACTAAATTGACAGTCAACCGATTTAGCGCCGTGCTGTGCGTCCTGGCTACCAGTGCACTGGTGCTGTCGGGGTGTAACAGTGACAACAAAGCAACTGGCCCAGGTGCATCGTCGGGCGCGAAGGTGAGTTGCGGCGGAAAGCAGACGCTCAAGGCGAGCGGGTCGACGGCCCAGGCCAACGCGATGACCCGGTTCGTGAAAGCGTTCGAGCAGGCCTGTCCGGGTCAGACGTTGGACTACACGGCCAATGGGTCGGGCGCTGGGATCAGCGAATTTACGGGCAATCAAACCGATTTCGGCGGTTCGGACTCAGAGATGCTCCCGCCCGAGTACACAGCCGCCCAGCAGCGGTGCGGCTCGCCGGCATGGAACCTGCCGGTGGTGTTCGGCCCCATCGCCATCTCTTACAACGTCAATGGTGTGAGTTCGCTGACCCTCGACGGTACGACTGCGGCCAAGATCTTCAACGGCGCCATTGCCGCCTGGAACGATCCCGCGATCGCGGCGCTGAACCGAGGTGTCAACCTGCCCGCTGAGCCCATTCGTGTCATCTTCCGCAGCGACGAATCCGGGACCTCGGACAACTTCCAGAAATATCTCGATACCGCATCCAACGGTGCGTGGGGTAGGGGCGCTGGAAAGACGTTCAAAGGTGGTGTCGGTGAGGGCGCCATGGGCAACGACGGCACGGCCGCCGCCGTCAAGCGCACCGAAGGGGCGATTTCCTACAACGAATGGTCTTTCGCCCAGGAGCAACACCTGGGCATGGCCAAGATCATCACGTCGGCCGGTCCGGACCCGGTAGCGATCACCGCAGAGTCGGTCGGGAAGACCATTAGCTCGGCCTACATCATCAAGGAAGGCAATGACCTCGCTCTCGACACGATCTCGTTCTACCGGCCGAACCAAACCGGGGCCTATCCGATCGTGCTGGCGACCTATGAGATCGTCTGCTCGAAGTATCCCGATCCCCAGGTCGGTACGGCGGTGAAGGCCTTCCTGCAGAGCACCATCGGCGCGGGCCAAAACGGCCTGGCGGACAATGGATATGTCCCCATTCCGGACGCGTTCAAGTCGAGGCTGTCGACTGCGGTCAACGCCATTGCGTGAGGTGGCGGGTAAATTCCTCGCGCCTTCGAGCTTCGCGTTTGCCATAAGGTCGTCGCTTTGTAACCAGCCGCTAATGTCCGGTCTACCTGCCAAAGTTGCATTTGTGTTTGAATCTGCCGACGGCGATCGTGGTGACACCGTCTCGCCCGGCGGCTGCTCTCTGACGAACTCGTCGAGGTTCCGCGGCCCCGGACCGAGGCGATCATCATTCGGCTATCAACCAAAGGAACTAAATTGAAACTCAAACGATTTAGTGCCGCCCTCGGTGTCCTGGCTATCGGCGCACTGATGCTCTCAGGGTGTGGCAGTGACAAAAATGCAAGCGCGCCAAGTGCGTCGAGTTCGTCGGCGGCCGCGGCGGGGAACGTGAGTTGCGGCGGGAAGCCGACACTCAAGGCCAGCGGCTCGACAGCCCAGGCCAACGCGATGACCCGCTTCATCAAGGCGTTCGAACAGGCCTGCTCAGGTCAGACCTTGAACTACACACCGAATGGTTCGGGTGCCGGAATTAACGAATTCAACGGCAACCAAACCGATTTCGGCGGTTCGGACTCTCCGCTGGGCACGAACGAATACGCCGCCGCACAGCAGCGCTGCGGCGGCTCCCCGGCGTGGAATCTGCCGGTGGTGTTCGGTCCGATCGCAGTCACCTTCAACATCAACAGCGTGAGTTCACTGAATCTGGACGGTCCCACGTTGGCCAAGATCTTCAATGGCGGCATCACCACGTGGAACGATCCCGCCATCCAGGCGCTGAACTCCGGCTTAACGCTGCCCGGCGAGCCGATTCACGTCGTGTTCCGCAACGACGAGTCCGGGACCACGGACAACTTCCAGAAATATCTCGATGCCGCGTCCAATGGCGCGTGGGGTAAGGGAGTCGGAAAGGCGTTCAAAGGCGGTGTCGGTGAGGGCGCCAAGGGCAACGACGGCACCTCAGCGGCCATCAAGGCCACCGAAGGGTCGATCACCTATAACGAATGGTCGTTCGCGCAGGCGCAGCATTTGAACATGGCCAAGATCGTGACCTCGGCCGGTCCGGATGCCGTGGCGATCAGCACCGACTCAGTCGGCAAGACGATTTCCGGGGCCACGATCAAGGGACAAGGTAACGACTTGGTGCTCGACACCACTTCGTTCTACAAGCCGACGCAGTCCGGCTCCTACCCGATCGTGTTGGCGACCTATGAGATTGTCTGCTCGAAGTATCCCGACCCCCAGGCCGGCACGGCGGTGAAGGCGTTCCTGCAGAGCACCATCGGTGCAGGTCAGAATGGCTTGGCGGACAACGGATATATCCCCATTCCGGACTCGTTCAAGTCGAGGTTGTCGACCGCGGTCAACGCCATCGCGTAATCTGCGATCGCATGACCCGAGTAACGCCGGCCACGCCGTTGGATCGGACCGGGACAACGCCTGCGGTAACGGCGACGCCCGCGCGGGCGAAGTGGCGGGGCGACCGACTGTTTAAGTTGGTCGCCGCCACCGCGGGTTCCACGATCGTGGTCGCGATCTTGCTGATCGCGACGTTCCTGTTGATTCGCGCCGTCCCGTCGTTGCGCGCGAACCACGCGAACTTTTTCACGAGCGCCGAATTCAATACCACCAACCCGCACAACTTGGCGTTCGGTATCCGCGACTTGTTCATGGTCACGGCGCTGAGTTCGACCTTCGCGCTGGTGTTGGCCGTTCCGGTCGCGGTCGGTATCGCGGTGTTCCTCACCCAATATGCGCCGGCACGGCTGTCGCGTCCGTTCGGTGCGATAGTTGATCTGCTGGCCGCGGTGCCGTCGATCATCTTCGGATTGTGGGGGATCTTCGTGCTGGCGCCCCAGCTGCGCCCGCTCGCGGAGTTTCTCAATCACAACCTGGGCGGTGGGTGGTTGCAGTGGTTGTTCCTGTTCAAGCAGGGCAACGTGTCCCTGGCCGGCGGCGGCACCATCTTCACGGCCGGCGCGGTGCTTTCGGTGATGATCCTGCCGATCGTCACCTCGGTAGCGCGCGAAGTCTTCCGGCAGACCCCGCGCCGCCAGATCGAAGCGGCTCTGGCACTGGGCGCCACGAAGTGGGAAGTGGTGCGGATGACCGTGCTGCCGTTCGGTCGTAGCGGCGTCATCGCGGCATCAATGCTGGGGTTGGGCCGTGCCCTGGGAGAAACCGTGGCAGTACTGATCATCTTGCGTTCTGCCGCTCACCCGGGAAATTGGTCGCTGTTCGACGGCGGCTACACGTTCGCGTCCAAGATCGCCTCCGCGGCGTCGGAATTCAGCGACCCGCTGCCCACGGGGGCCTACATCTCCGCGGGATTTGCGCTGTTCGTCCTGACGTTCATCGTCAACGCAGCCGCGCGGGCGATCGCCGGCGGGAAGGTCAACGGATGAGTGGTCCGGCGGTCGAGAAGCCGATCAAATTCGCGGTTTTTCAGCCTATCAGCATTCGGCGGCGGATCGAGAACAACGTCGCGTCAATGTTCTTTCTCGCCTCGTTCGTCGTGGCGCTGGTACCGCTGGTCTGGGTGCTGTCGGTTGTGATCGGACGAGGCTGGTACGCCGTCACCCGGTCGGGCTGGTGGACTCATTCGCTCCACGGCGTGCTGCCGGAGGAGTTCACCGGCGGTGTATACCACGCGCTGTATGGGACGCTGGTGCAGGCCGGTGTGGCCACCATCTTGGCCGTGCCGTTGGGCTTGATGACGGCGGTGTACCTGGTGGAATACGGTGATGGCCGGCTGGCGCGGGTGACTACCTTCATGGTCGACGTGCTCGCCGGGGTGCCCTCGATCGTGGCGGCGTTGTTCATCTTCAGCCTGTGGATCGCCACCCTGGGGTTTCAGCAGTGCGCCTTCGCTGTGTCGTTGGCCCTGGTCTTGCTGATGTTGCCGGTGGTGGTGCGTTCCGCCGAGGAAATGCTCAGGTTGGTGCCCGACGAGCTCCGAGAAGCCAGCTACGCGTTGGGTGTTCGCAAATGGACGACCATCGTGCGGATTGTCATTCCCATCGCGATGCCGGGCATCGTATCCGGTGTCTTGTTGTCCATCGCTCGCGTCATCGGCGAAACCGCGCCAGTGCTGGTGCTGGTCGGCTACAGCCGCTCCATTAATTTCGACATCTTCAATGGCAACATGGCCTCGCTGCCGCTGCTGATCTACACCGAACTCACCAACCCCGAGCACGCCGGTTTCCTGCGGGTATGGGGTGCGGCACTAACCCTGATCATTCTCGTCACCGTGATCAACTTGACCTCCGCGGCGATACGATTCCTGACCGCCCGACGGCACGGAGTAAGGGAATACATCAGGGCGTGATGAGCCCGTGATGACCCAGTCCGCGATCAGGACTTTGACGAGGCTTTCGCCGGGGCCTTCTTCGCTGGTGCTTTCTTGGCTGCTGCTTTCTTCGCCGGGGCCGTTTTGGCTGGTGTCTTTTTGGCGGGCGCCTTTTTTGCCGGCGCCTTTCCGTCACCGGAGCGCGCCTTCACGCTGGCCTCCAGCTTGGCGAGCAGATCGGAGACATCTTCGGTCTCGTCGAGCTCCTTCGGTTGCTCTTCGGCCGTAAACACTTCCCCGCCTTCGAGTTTCGCGTCAATCAGCTCGTGCAGCTGCTCCTGGTAGGTGTCGTGATAACGGTCCGGGTTGAAGTCATCGGCCATCGACTCCACCACTTGCCCGGCCATCTTGAGTTCCGCAGGTTTGATCTCGACCTTCTTGTCCAGAACGGGGAAGTCGGGGTCGCGGATCTCGTCGGGCCACAACAAGGTGTGCACCACCATCACGTCGCGCTTGCCGAAGTCCTTGACGCGCAACGCTGCCAGCCGGGTCTTGTTGCGCAGCGTGAAATGCACGATCGCCATCCGGTCGGTCTCGGCGAGCGTCTTAGCCAGCAGCACATACGATTTGGATGACTTCGAGTCCGGCTCCAAGAAATAACTGCGGTCGAACAGCATCGGGTCGACCTCACTGGCCGGGACGAACTCCAATACTTCGATCTCGCGGCTGCGCTCTTCGGGCAGCGTGGCGATGTCGTCGTCGGTGATTAGCACCATTTGACCGTCGTCCGACTCGTAGGCCCGGGCCAGGTCAGCGTATTCGACGACTTCGCCGTCTATCTCACACACGCGCTTGTATCTGATTCGTCCGTTGTCCTTGGCGTGCACCTGATGGAACTTGATGTCGTGGTCCTCGGTGGCGCTATACACCTTGACCGGGACGTTGACGAGCCCGAAGGCGATCGAACCCTTCCAGATGGAGCGCATGCAGTCAGTATGCCCACCTGCGCGTCTATTAACGCGAGCAGACACGAAAGCCCCCATTTCGGCACGAAAAAGGGGGCTATTACGTCTGCTCGCGGGCGGATCAGGCACCGGCGCGGGAGACAGTCAGCGCCGCCGCCAGGCCGCCTGCCTGAAGCGCGGCCGACAGCGCGTCCAGCCCGATCCGACGCAGGGCGGCTCGCTGGCCGCCGCTCAGCAAGCCCTGTTCCCACAGCGAGTCGAGCAGTCCGACCATGAACGCGTCGCCGGCGCCCACCGTGTCCACCACCTGAACAGGCCGGGCGCCCACCCGCGCCTCGCCGGCCTCGCAAAACGCCAGCGAGCCGTGTTCACCCATCGTCACCACGACGATGGCAGGTCCCAATGCCACCCACGCCCGGGCGGTCCGCTCGGGCGCGTGGTTGGGATTGATCCAGCGCAGATCCTCGTCGCTGACCTTGACGATGTCGCTGCGCTCGATCAGGTGCTCGATGCGTTCGCGGGCCAGGCCCGGGTCCGCGATCAGCGACGGACGCACGTTGGGGTCGAAGGTGACGGTGGCGGACACGCGGTAGGCGTCGAGCAGGGCGGCGACCGCCAGGCATCCCGGTTCGCGCACGGCGGCGATGGATCCGGTGTGCACGAACAGCGGCGGCGCGACCGGAGGTGTACCGGAGAGCTGCCATTCCAGATCGAATGTGTAGGTGGCCGACCCGTCGTCGGCGATCGTCACCACCGCGGTCGGCGTGCGGGTAGCCGTAACGCTTTCCGGAAGAAGGTGTGCGCCAGAGGCTTTCACGTACTCGCTGATGCGGCGGCCGGCTTCGTCGTCGCCGATGTGGGTCAGGAAGTCGACATCGCGACCAAGCCTGGCCAGACCGACGGCCACGTTCAGCGGGCTCCCCCCAACATACCCGCCGACATGGTCGACCTGGCCGTCGAAGATATCGATCAGGGCTTCACCGATCACCAGTCCGCGGGTCACGGGTTCACCTCCTCAACGTTGTTAACGTCGCCGTGCAGCAACACTTCCAGGGTTGCCCGTGCCCCGCGGGAGTGCAACGAGTCCAGCGCCCAGCGATACGCCTCGACGAATCGGGGTACCTGCGCCAGGTCCCCGAACAGCGCGGTGTTCTCGATGAAAGCGGTCGGGTGTCCGCGCTGCGAGCGCGCGATCGGCACCAGCGAACCCGCCAGGTTGTCGACGACCTCAATCGGTTCACCGGCCTCGTCGGATCCCTCGGCATAGCGGGCCCAGCTTGCCACCGCCGCCGATGCCAGCCGGACGGGCCCGCCGTTGGCCAGGTTGTCGCGGATCACCGGAAGGAGCCAGGTCGGGATGCGATCCGACGAGTAGGCGCACAGCCGCGCCACGGTGTCGCGCACTCCGGGGTTGCCGAAGCGTTCAATGAGCTCGCGGGAGTAGGCAGCCAGATCGATACCGGGGACCGGCCGCAGCGTCGGAATGGCTTCGGAATCGAAATAGGTCAGCAGCAATTCGGCGAGCAACGGGTCGCGCGCCGCGTCGTGCACCAGGCGGTACCCACACAGCCAGGCGAAGTAGCACAGGCACTGGTGACCGGCATTGAGCAGTCGCAGCTTCATCTGCTCGTAGGGGCTCACGTCGTCGACCAGTAGGACACCGGCCTCCTGAAACGGTGGTCTGTCGTCGGCGAAGTCGTCCTCGAGCACCCAGCTGGCGAACGCCTCGGCCACCACCGGCCATTCGTCGGCGACACCGAAGTCGCGTTCCGCCCCGGCGATGATGTCGGGGGTGGTCACCGGGGTGATGCGGTCCACCATCGAGGACGGGAACCGGGTGTGTTCGGCGGCCCAGTCGACCAGGCCCGGATGCAGCAGTTCGACATGCGCGGTGACAGCCCGCCGCGCGACCTCGCCGTTGTGCTCGATGTTGTCGCACGACACGATGGTCGGCGCGCCGATGCCGCGTTCGCGACGCCTGGCCAGCGCCTCGGCGACCAGACCGAAGACGGAGCCACCGTCTCGGACCTGATAGCCGCCCTCGGTGATGGTCATCGAGATGATCCGGGTCGTCGGTGCGGCCAGCAGCTCGATCGTGGCCTCCGGATCGTCGGGCGCGTAGCGGTAGTCAACGATCGAGCCGATCACCCGCGCGTCCCGGCCGCCGTCGGGGTGCTCCAAGATCAGCGTGTACAACCCGTCCTGAGCATGCAAAACATCTCTCATGCGGCGGTCGGCCGGCATCACTCCGATCCCGCAGATGCCCCACTCCCGCGCCAGACCCCGCTGCAGCAACCTGTCGACGTACATCGCCTGATGCGCTCGGTGAAATCCACCGACACCGAAGTGCGCGATGCCGACCCCGATGCCGCCACGGTCATAGTTCGGCGTCGCGATCGGCAGCTGCCGCAGGGTGGTGCTGTTCAGCGGAACCACGATGTCGACGGTACCGGCGCCCCGCGGCCCCTAGTGAGGCCAAGTACGTTGACACCATGGGTACCGCGGCTTCCAGCGCGCAGGCGCGGGTCAAGCTGACCAACGCCGAGAAGGTGCTGTACCCCGCCACCGGAACCACCAAGGAAAACGTCTTCGACTACTACACCCGCATCGCCCAAGTGATGCTGCCGCACATCGCCGGGCGTCCGGCAACCCGCAAGCGCTGGCCCAACGGCGTCGAGCAGCCCTCGTTCTTCGAAAAGCAGCTGGCGTCGTCGGCGCCGGACTGGCTGCCGCGCGCGAGCGTGACGCACCGGTCCGGCACGACGACGTATCCGATCATCGACAGCGTCGACGGCCTGGCCTGGATCGGACAGCAGGCGGCGCTGGAGGTACATGTGCCGCAGTGGCGGTTCGTCGCCGAGTGGACCCGAAGCGGGGCTGAAGAACTCAAGCCCGGCCCGGCAACACGATTGGTGTTCGACCTGGACCCGGGTGAAGGCGTGACGATGGCCGAGCTTGCCGACGTGGCCCGCGCCGTCCGGGACCTGATCGCCGACATCGGCCTGACCACCTTCCCGCTCACCAGTGGCAGTAAGGGGCTGCACCTCTACACGCCGCTGGCGGAGCCGGTCAGCAGCCGGGGCGCCACGGTGTTGGCCAAACGCGTTGCGCAGCAACTGGAAAAATCGATGCCCAAGCTGGTCACGTCGACCATGACCAAGAGCCTGCGGGCCGGAAAGGTGTTCCTGGACTGGAGCCAGAACAGCGGCTCCAAGACCACGATTGCGCCGTACTCGCTGCGCGGGCGGGAGCAGCCGACGGTCGCGGCGCCACGCACCTGGGAGGAACTCGACGATCGGGCGCTGCGCCAACTGCACTACGACGAGGTGCTCGTCCGGGTTGCCCGCGACGGCGATCTGCTGGCGCAGCTGGACGCCGGCGCAGCCGTCCCGGATCGGCTGACCAAGTACCGCAGCATGCGCGACGCGTCGAAGACGCCTGAGCCGGTCCCCGCGGGGAAGTCAGTGAAGCCCGCTACCGGCCAAGATAATACGTTCGTCATCCAGGAACACCATGCCCGCCGGCTGCACTACGACTTCCGGCTGGAACGAGACGGCGTGCTGGTGTCGTGGGCGGTGCCGAAAAACCTGCCCGAGACCACGTCGGTGAACCATCTGGCGGTGCATACCGAGGATCATCCCTTGGAATACGGCACGTTCGAGGGCAGCATCCCCAAAGGCGAGTACGGCGCCGGCAAGGTGATCATCTGGGACTCCGGCACCTACGAGACCGAGAAATTCCACGACGACGAGGTCATCGTCAACCTGCACGGCAGCCGGATCGCCGGGCGATATGCGCTCATTCAAACCAACGGCGACCAGTGGCTGGCACACCGGATGAAGGACCAGAAGGTCTTCGAGTTCAACGAGATCTCGCCCATGCTCGCAACGCACGGATCGGTGGCGGGCCTGAAGGCAAGTCAGTGGGCCTTCGAGGGCAAGTGGGACGGATACCGGCTGCTTGTCGAGGCCGACCACGACGCCCTGCGGGTGCGATCCCGCAGTGGCCGCGACGTCACCGGAGAATATCTCCAATTACGTTCACTGGCAGCTGATCTCGCAGACCACCACGCCGTGCTCGACGGCGAGATCGTCGCGCTCGACCCGTCCGGCGTGCCGAACTTCAACGAGATGCAGAACCGCAGCCGCGCCACCCATGTGGAGTTCTGGGCATTCGACCTGCTCTATCTGGATGGCCGTTCGCTGTTGCGGGCCAAATACACCGACCGGCGCACGCTGCTGGAAACCCTTGCCGGGGCAGGCGATCTCATCGTCCCCGATCTGCTGCCCGGCGACGGCGCCAAGGCGCTCGAGTACTCGCGCAAGCGCGGGTGGGAGGGCGTGATCGCCAAGAAACGCGACTCCAGCTATCAGCCGGGCCGGCGCTCGGCATCGTGGATCAAGGACAAGTATTGGAACACACAGGAAGTCGTCATCGGCGGCTGGAAAGCCGGGGAAGGCGGGCGCAGCAGCGGCATCGGCTCACTGCTGATGGGCATCCCCGGTGCCGGCGGGCTGCATTTCGCCGGACGGGTTGGTACCGGATTCACCGAACGCGAGCTGGCCAAGCTCAAGAAAACGCTGGCGCCACTGCACACCGACCAATCTCCCTTCGACGCCTTGCTTCCCGCGCGCGAGGCCAAGGGTGTGACGTTCGTCGAGCCGATCCTGGTGGGCGAGGTGCGGTACAGCGAATGGACCCCGGATGATCGGTTGCGACAATCGAGTTGGCGCGGGTTGCGGCCGGACAAGAAACCAAGTGAGGTGGTACGCGAATGAAATGGGTGACATACCACGGCGCTTACGGGGAACACGTCGGCGTGGTTTCCGGTGACGCCATCTACGCAATGCCGCCGGGCGTGACGCTGCTCCACCTGGTCGGGCGCGGCCCCGACGGGTTGCGCGAGGCCGGCGAGAATGCGATGCGTTCGCCGGCGAGGGTACAGCAGTTCGCCGAGGTGAAGCTCATGGCGCCCATCCCCCGCCCGCCGTCGATCCGCGATTCCCTGTGCTTCCTGGACCACATGCGCAATTGCCAGGCCGCGCTGGGTGCCGGACGGGTACTCAGCGATACCTGGTACCGCATCCCGGCGTTTTACTTCGCCTGCCCGGCGACCGTCCTCGGCCCCTACGACGACGCGCCAATGGCTCCCGGAAGTGCTTGGCAGGACTTTGAATTGGAGATCGCCGCAGTCATCGGGACGAGCGGGAAGGACCTGACCGTCGAGCAGGCCGAACAGGCCATCATCGGCTACATGATCTTCAACGACTGGTCCGCGCGAGACCTGCAGCAGCTGGAGGGCCAACTGGCAATCGGGCAGGCCAAGGGGAAGGACAGCGGGGTCACGCTGGGCCCCTATCTGGTCACCCCCGATGAGCTCGAGCCGTACCGCCGCGACGGCAAGCTGAGCCTGCAGGTAACCGCGCTGGTCAACGACACCGTGATCGGTTCGGGATCGACTGGCCAAATGGATTGGAGCTTCGGTGAAGTCATCTCCTACGCCTCGCGCGGCGTGACCCTTACCCCCGGCGACGTTTTCGGCTCCGGAACGGTGCCCACCTGCACACTCGTGGAGCACCTCAGCCTGACCGCGCTGGAATCGTTCCCCGGCTGGCTGCACGACGGCGACGTCGTCACCCTGCAGGTGCAGGGACTGGGGGAGACCAGGCAGACCGTGCGCGCAAGCAGCACGCCGCACCCGTTGGCCGCTCGGCCCAACCCGGATGCCGCACCGGCCCCCGGTCGGGTCAACCGGGCACCGGCGCGCGTGCCCTACACGCGCGGGCTGCACGAGGTCGCCGACCGGGTATGGGCATGGACGCTGCCGGACGGCGGATACGGGTGGAGCAACACCGGGCTGGTCGCCGGCGACGGCGCGGCGCTGCTGGTCGACACCCTGTTCGACCTGGCGTTGACCAGCGAAATGCTCGCCGCGATGAAGCCCATCACCGACCGGGCGCCCATCACCGACGCGCTGATCACCCACTCCAACGGCGACCACACCCACGGCAACCAACTACTGGACGTGTCGGTGCGAATCATCGCCGCCGAGGGCACAGCCGAGGAGATCGCGCATGGCATGCCGCCCGAGATGCTGGCCATGACTCAGAACGGTAACCTCGGTCCGGTTGCGACCCCGTACGCGCGAGACCGCTTCGGGCACTTCGACTTTAGCGGCATCAAGGTGCGCAACGCCGATAAGACGTTCGACCACGACCTCACCATCGACGTCGGCGGCCGGCAGATCAATCTGCTGAACCTGGGTCCGGCTCATACCGCCGCGGACTCGGTGGTGCACGTGCCCGATGCCGGGGTGCTGTTCGGCGGGGACCTGCTGTTCATCGGCTGCACGCCGATTGTGTGGGCCGGCCCGATCGCCAACTGGGTCGCGGCGTGCGACGCCATGATCGCGCTGGACGCGCCGACGGTGGTCCCCGGCCACGGCCCGGTCACCGATCCCGATGGGATCCGCGCCGTCCGTGGCTATCTCGTGCACGTCGCCGAGCAAGCCGAGGCCGCCTACCGCAAGGGCCTGTCGTGGGCCGAGGCCGCCGACACCATCGACCTCGGCGAGTACGCGACGTGGCTGGACGCCGAGCGGGTCGTCGTCAACGTCTACCAGCGTTACCGCGAACTCGACCCCGACACCCCGCAGCTGGAGATACTGGCATTGCTGGTGATGCAGGCCGAGTGGCTGGCGCGCCGCTCAGCCTGACCGTTTCAGTGCCTCGCCCGGCTGAGTCACATGCGCCACAGCAGTCGCCGCACGGGACCGCCCCTCGGTTTGTCCGCCTAACAGCGACAACCTGGCAGCGCCGCGATGCAGCACTTCATTTGTCGCTGTGAGGCGGGCAAAATGCCACGCGGTATCCCGTGGTGACTGGAGTGGCGGATGGGACTATCCGGTGTGCCGCGCTAGACCCGAATCGCCCTCACGAAGCTGATCGGGGCGGCCGCGCCCTGTTGTTCGGCAGCTTGAAGTTCGGGTAGCCCGGCAGCGGCGAAGAGGTCTGCGAGCCCGGACCTGACCGTCTCCCATCCTTCCGCTTGCAGATGTGCAGCGACGTCGGTGTGCTCGCCCGGGTAGGTCAGGCTCGCGATGTCCAATTCCAGTCCCTGCCGTCGCCAGCCCTCGGCCATTATTCGGGCCTGTTCCTGCGCTTCCTGCGACGTTCCGCTGAGCGATCCAAAGTCGGCGGCCAGCCGGCTGCCCGTGGCGCTCAGCGCGATCACGTTGTCCAGTAACCGAACTTCGGCCTCCGGCGGCAAAAAGCCGATGAGTACCCCCTCGGCGAGCCATGCGGTGGGCTGGTTTGCATCGAAGCCGGCCCGCTGCAGCGCGGCGGGCCAATCCTCGCGAAGGTCGATGCCCACCGGGCGGTGCTCGGTGGCAGGGACGGCGCCGAGTTTCGACAGCGTCGACGTCTTGAACTCGATCACCTCAGGCTGGTCGAGTTCGTACACCGTCGTCCCCGCCGGCCAGGAAAGCCGGTACGGGCGTGCGTCCAGGCCCGACGCCAAGATCACGACCTGGCGCAGGCCCGCGGCGGTGGCGTCAGCGAAATACTCGTCGAAGAATCGGGCGCGCGCGGCGAAGGTGTCGACCATCCGCGGAAACCCGACGCCCTGCTCGACGCCGTCGTTGTCCACGTCGCCGGCGGCGATCCGGGTGAATAGGTCTATGCCGACGGCGCGGACCAGCGGCTCGGCGAACTCATCCGTGATGACCGGCTGCGGACGTCTGGTCGCCGCTGCTCGGGCCGCGGCGACCATGGTGGCAGTGGCTCCTACGCTGGTGCCCAGGTCCCAGGTGTCACCCTCGGTTCGTGTCATAGATACTCCTTTGGTCTGCGTCCAAATTCCACGGTAGGCCGGGTCCCTGGGTATCTGCTGAGTCGCCTAACGTGCGGGTATGGCTGCTGTCGAACTCGGAGTTCTCGAGGAACAAATCGCCCTCATCACCCTGAACCGGCCCAGGCGCCTGAACGCCATCGACGGGTCGCTGATCGACGGCATGGACGACGCCTTGAATGCGCTGAGCTCGGCTGAATTCAGGGTGGCGATCCTGACCGGTGCCGGACGCGGATTCTGCGCCGGCGCCGATTTGAGCGGCACCGGCGAACCCTGGACTAAGAGTGGGCGGCCAATCCCGGCGTTCAAAACCAACTACGACGCCCAGGTTCGCCTGGCCGATCAGTACACCCGGCTCTACGAACTACCCATCCCGGTAATCGCCGCCGTCAACGGTGTCGCCGTTGGTGGTGGGCTGGCGTTCGCATTGCATTGCGACATCCGGATCGCATCCGAAAATGCCCGGTTCGGGTCGGTGTTCATCAAGGCGGGGTTTTCCTCGATGGACATGGGAACCAGTTACCTGCTGCCGAAGATCGTCGGTGCCGGAGTGGCCCGGGAACTCATGCTGACCGGTCGCATCATCGACGCTGCCGAGGCCTATCGGATCAAGCTGGTGCACGAGGTGGTGGCACCGGACCATCTGATCACGGCGTCGTTGAACCTGGCCCGGTCGATCGCCGAGAACAACGCTTTCGGCGTGTGGCAGACCAAGATTGGCCTCAACACCGCGCTGGACGCGCCCAGTCTGCGCCATGCCATCGAGATCGAGAACCGCACTCAGATGCTTACCGGCTTCACCAACAATCCGGTCGAGGCCGCCAAGGCCCACCAGGAGAAGCGGGCTCCGAGATGGGATCCCCTGTGATGCTTAGACTTTCGACATCACGTTTTCTGCGTACCGCTCCAGGTGACGGATCTTTTTCTCCAGTGGCTCGGTGTCGGGTCCGTTGATGTAGGGCCACCGGAAGCCGACGATGGCATCGGTGACGCCCTTGTCCTCGAGGCGCTTGATGCCGTCCACGGTGTAGGCGTCCATCGAGATGACGTGGATCTCGAATGATCCGGTCTTACCCTCTTCCTCGCGAAACTTCTTGACCCGTGCGATGAGCCGGTCGAGTTCCTCGGGGGCACTGCCCCCGCCGTGCATCCAGCCGTCGAGGCGCGCGGCGCGGCGCAGCGCGGCATCGGCGTGCCCGCCGATCAGGATCGGGATCGGCTGGGTAGGAGCCGGGCTCATCTTGGTCTTGGGAATGTCGTAGAACTCGCCGTGGAACTCGAAGTAGTCACCGCTGGTAAGGCCTTGCACGATCTCAATGCATTCATCAATCCGCTTGCCGCGCTTGGCAAATGGAATGCCCATCAGCTCGTAATCCTCGGGCCACGGACTGGTGCCTACGCCACACCCCACCCGGTTCCCGGTCAGCGCGGCCAGCGAACCCACCTGCTTGGCCACCAGGGCCGGCTGCCGGACGGGCAGCTTGAGCACAAAGAAATTGAACCGCAGCGTTGACGTCACCGCTCCCAATGCCGCGGTCAAGACGAAGGTTTCGATGATTTCCTTGTCTTTCAGGAATTCCCGGTTGCCGTCCGGCGTATACGGGTATTTCGAGTCGGATTCGAAGGGATAGGCCAGGCTGTCGGCAATCGTCATGCTGTGGTAACCCGCCGCCTCCGCGGCCTTGGCCAGCGGGATGTAGAACGTCGGGTCGGTCAGTGACTCCGCAAAGCTGAACCGCACTTCATCCGCCTTCCTGGAAGGGGCCGTCACCCGACACTAGAACGTGTTCTAGTTCGGCGCTCACCCGGGTCCCACACAACGGGAATAGCCGCGACGAAGCTGGGGCTTAGAGCTGGTTTTCCGGCCCGATGACCGCCCAGACAGTCTTGCCGGACGAAGTGGGAGTGCTACCCCACTCGCGTGACAAGGCGTCGACGATCGCCAGGCCGGATACGTCGATGCCCTTCGGCGGCGAGGGCAGCCGCAGGGCAGGCGCGTTGCTGCCATCGGAGACCGCGATGGTCGCGGTCGCGCCGTCGGTCTCGACGCGCATCACCGGGTCGCTGCCGGTATGTTCCAGCACGTTTTCCACGAACACATTGACAACCACCAACGCGACGGGGATGAGTCCGGGTTGCGACCAACCGGTGAGCCACTCGCGGACCAGCCGGCGCGACTCGCGAAGGCTGGTCAGGTTCGGCGACAGCTGGGCATCGGCGCGCTGGACAGTGCGACGGGCGAGCCGGCTAATAGCCTTCATCGCCCCCTTCTCGGTTGCATACACCGGCATGAAACGGGCGACGCCGCTGCGGGTGATCGCCTCGCGGGTCGCGCGCTGAGCGCAGACCAGCACGATCGGAACGTCGGGGTGGGTTTCGACCTGCCAGCGCACGCCGAGGAAGGCCGACCATGCCGATTCGGCGGGCACCCGAAGGGCGTTCACGTTGACGATGACTGCGGACGGCTCCTGAAGCGTGGCGTTCATGATGCTGTGGCGCAGCGCCGCGGAGCTGCCGGCATCAAGAACGCCGTCGACCGTCAGGACGGCCACCGACTGCTCCGTCCGAGCCGCAACTGCCAGCGAGCTTGGCGACTCAGCCACCGCGCTCACCGCGGCCTCGTTCCTAGCTTGGTCGAAAAGCAATTGATCCGGCATTCCAGTTCCATCCCGTGGTCCGGCTCCATGTCCTGCTCCTCGAAGTCCCGCCCGATGCCGCCCCCGTTGGCGGCAGAAAGTTATTACTTCTGTTAATCACCTTGCTTAACGCGATTTGAGGGGCATCGACGTGGGCAAACATGGCAGGGTGACCGGTTAGTCCGTCGATCGCGAGCGTTATCCGCTTTCGGTCGGCCCATTCGGCGGCCGCACGATGTAGTGGTGCCTCGGGGGCCTGTGGTCGCGCCGCGATCTGGACGTGCGTCGGGAAAGTACCCCGACCCCGCCTGTCCGAAGCATCAACCGCTACCACGAACACGCCGTTCTTCTCGTCTGTCTGGTCGCCTTGCGCAGCGCGCGCACCCACGGGGGTTACCCACTTCATGCTTGTGGCCAACCTCCGGTGGTGGGATGAAACTTAGCCTAACCGTATTACCCCAATGTCGGCACCTGGCAAACCTCAGGAACGGGGTAACTTGGCGAACACGGCACCGAACCGCCGCCGCCATCGGTGAGGGTCCGTGCGGAGTCCGTTCGGGGCTCGCTCAGGGGCCGTTCAGCGCGTACGGGGGAGCGCCCACTCCGGCGATCGAGTGCGTGCCCCACGGCGTTTGTTCGACGATGCGCGCCGGCGCACTGCAATTGCCGACCGTCAGCGTCGCCGCCCGCCCCTGCCTGAGCGTCTCATCCGGTAAGGGATCCGCGAGCGCGCTGAAAACCGTCCCCTGCCAGTGGTAATGGCCGTCGATCGGGTCGAGGTGGCCGGTGAGCCGGACTCGCACTGGGTGGCTGGCGCCGGCAATCGTCAGCGTCGCGGCGCCCTGGTAGGTCTCTTCGTCCTCGCCTGCAGTGGCCGACAGATCAAAGGCCGATGCCACTCGATGGAACTGGGCGGGTTCCAGGCAGGCACGCTCGTTGAACACCTGCTGGCTGCTGCGCCGCACCTCGATGCGGGCGCTGCCGGTGCGTCTCATGAGCGCCACGCACTCGGCGATGCAGCGTGCTTGCGCGACGATATCGGGTCCGGTGATGAAGAAGTAATTGGGGAAACCGTGAACGGCGACCCCGAGGTAGGGCTCCATGCCGTCGTTCCAGGCTCGCCGGATGGTCAGTCCGCCGGCGCCGAGCAGCGTCGCGTCGGGGGTCGCGAAACCGGTGCCGTAGATGATGGCGTCGGCGCGATGGTCGACGCCATCGCTGGTGCGAATGCCCGACGGGGTCACGGTGTGGATAGCCGACCCCACCAGCACCGGGCGCGGCTGCTCACCGTCGCGTCCCGGTCGGGTGTGGCGGCGCAGCCAGCGTGTGGCGAGGGTGATCCGGAGCGGTATTTCCGGGACGACTCGTCGCGGTGGATACGCGAAGACGGCGACCGAAGCCGCCGTTTCGGTCAGCCGCCCGATGTAGTGGCCGGCGGTGGCGTCGGTGCCGATCACCGCGATGTGCTTGCCGGCCGGAACGAAATCGGGGTCCCACTCCGCTGCGTGAAACGATATTCCGCGGAAGTCGTTGTGCCCCAACAGTTCTGGTATCCACGGGACGGCAGGTCGGTCGGTCGCGATGACGACACCGCACCGGAAGATCTCGCCGGCCGCGGTTTGCAATGTCCAGGCGTCGGTGGCGTCGTCGAACATCGAAGCGACCACCTGGTAGGCGGGTTTGTCCAAGATCAGGAAGTCGTTGATACCGGTCGCCAACAATTCGTCTCCGGCGCGCCGGCCGGCGGCTCCCGCGCCGGTGACGATCACCTGTTGACGGGCCTGCGCAGCGCCGGCGGTCTGAGTCACAGAAAGTTGGTGCGCTGCCAGCTGCGGCGTGCGATCGGGCCCATCAGGTCCACTTCGGTCAAAAACGCGGCGAGCGGGGCGAAGCCGGCCCGCTGGGTCTCGTGACGGAGTGGGTTGTTGCGCGCGGTCCTTCGTGCCAGCCGCGGGTCCAGACCCGTGCGCGCGTACGGAACCGGATAGCTGAACAGGAAGCGGAAGAAATACCCACCGATACCGTTGATGTTGGCCATGAACCATTTGTTGAGCCGGGGCATGGTCTGCACCCGCTTGCGTGCGCCGTCGCGGGCGAACTGGATGTGGCGGGCTTCCTCGGTGACGTGAATCCGCATGAGTCGCTGGACTATTGGCTGCAGTTCCGGATCGTCCATCATCTGGCGTTGCAGCGAGTCGAAGATCTCTTCACCGATCAGCGCCGCCATCCACAGCATCGAGCCCTGCTGGAATGCCAGCGGAAGGGTGTTGATGATCATCCGGTGGAATGGCCGTGGGCGTACCGGCTTGGCGCCGATGCGCTCGATCACCTTGCCGAACATCACCATGTGCCGGGCCTCGTCGCCCAGTTCGGTCAGCTTGTAATGCGTCTCCCGGCTTGTGGGGTCCTCGTGCAGGATGGTGCGCAACAACGATTGGTTGAGCATGTTCTCGAACCAGATCCCCGCCGACAGGGTGTTGACCAGTTCCTGACGGGACAGCTCGATCTGTTGCTCGCGGGTCATCGCTTCCCACATCGGGGTGCCGTAGAGGGACACGAGCCGCGGCGGTAGATAGAACTTGTCCGGTTCGAGGGGGGCGTCCCAGTCGATGTCGACGATGGGCTCATAAGACTTCTTGACCGAGCCTCTGAGCAACCGCTCCGAGAACTCTTCACGACTCGGTCCACCTGGTCTCACCGCAGTGGTCATCGTCGGTGTCCCTTCGAGCTCAGACGGTAGAGCGCAACCGGTAGTCAATACCCATGGTATCGGGTACCCGAGGTCTCGACTAGATCTTCGAGGTCTCAATTATGTTGACGGGCACAGGTCGCTGTGGGCAATAGGCTGGGCCCGGCATCGCGTCGACTCGAAAGGACGGCAGGGTGAGTCGGCATATCCACGTCATTGGCATCGGCGCCGGGGACCCCGATTACATGACCGTCCAGGCGATCGAGGCGCTCAACGAGACCGACGTGTTCTTCGCGATGGACAAAGGCGAGGCGAAGAGGGACCTGGTGGCGCAGCGGCGGGAGATCTGCGCGCGATTCGTTCGCGAGCCCGGGTATCGATTCGTCGAGCTCCCCGACCCGAAGCGGGCCGCCAACTTCCAAGATGGCGCCTACCTTGAGACGGTTTCCGACTGGCACGCCGCGCGGGCGCGGGTCTGGGCGACGGCCCTGTGCGCCGAACTGGGTCCCGACGGCGTGGGCGCCTTCCTGGCTTGGGGTGACCCGTCGCTGTACGACAGCACGCTGCGCATCCTTGACGCTGTCGCGGCGGAGGTCGACATCGAATACGACGTCATTCCTGGTATCACCGCGGTGCAGGCGCTCACGGCTCGGCACCGCATCCCGCTCAACGAGGTCGGTGAACCGGTCCTGATCACCACCGGCAGACAGCTGCGAGCGCACGGGCTGTCCGGCTCGGCCGTGGTGATGCTGGATGCCGAGTGCTCATTTCGCACGTGTCCCGCCGATACCCGGATCTGGTGGGGCGCCTACCTGGGCACCGACGACGAGCTGCTGGTAGCGGGCACGATCGGCGAGGTCGGGACGCGGATCGTGGAGCTGCGGGCCGAAGCACGCGCTCGGCACGGCTGGATCATGGATACCTATTTGTTGAGGCCCGGGCGCTAATAGGATGGTCGCCAGGCGAACCCGAGGATAATCGGGGGATAAGGTTTCGCCGAAGCTGCGATTTGTGGCCCAGGTCACGATACGATTGCGTCGCGACCGATCCGGTGTTGACCGGGCGATCGGCGGGGGCAGCGGAGGTTGTGAATGGCGTGGGTGATCGCGGCGCCGGAATACGTCGCGGCAGCGGCATCGGATTTGGCGAATATCGCTTCTTCGCTCAGTGCGGCAAACGGGGTGGCTATGACCCCGACGTCGGGAGTGCTGGCGGCGGGCGCGGATGAGGTCTCGGCAATGATCGCGGCGTTGTTCAGCACGCACGCGCAGGCCTATCAGGCGCTCAGTGCGCAGGCGGCGTCGTTCCACGCCCAGTTTGTGCAACTGATGAATGGCGGTGCGTCGCAGTATGCCCTCACTGAGGCCGCCAATGCCTCGCCTATGCAGTCCGTCGGGCAGGCAGCGCTGGGCGCGGTCACCTCGCCCGCCCAGGCGATGACCGGGCACCCGCTGATCGGCAACGGCGCCAATGCGACCACACCCGCCGCCAACGGCGCGCCGAGCGGGTGGCTCGCCAGCCCCGCGCCGGCCGGAACCGGTGTGAACAGTGCTCTCGGTCAAGCCGGTAGCAGCGGGGGTGGGAGCGGTGCCGGCGGGTGGCTGTACGGCCCGAGCGCAAGCGGCGGGTTCGGTGCCAACGGCGGCGGCAGCGCCAGTTTCGTCGGCACGGGCAACGACGGCGGTGCCGGTGGCCGCGGCGGGGTGATTTTCGGCAACGGCGCGGTGGGAGCGCTCGGCGGAACTGAAGAGGGCAGCATCGGCGCCACGCAATTCGCCCCGCTCGGCGGCGTCGGTGGGGCCAGCGGCAACGGCATCAACGGCGGCAGGTTTTATGGCAATGGCGCAGACGGCGGGATCCGCGGTCACAGCGGCAACGGCGAGGATGTCCGTAGCCCCACTCGCCCCTTGGACTATGGCGAGGCCGGGTCTGGCGGCGCCTTTGCCGGGAACGCTGCTTACAGCGAGGCGGCCGCTCCCTCGACGCCACCGGCAGGAGCAGCGGCAACGCCGGCGCCAGCCTGGCTGGCTTCCGATGAAGCCCCAGACCGGTAGCCGTTCGCAGGCTTATTCGGCCGCTGGCCCGCGCTGCGATGGACACTTCGCCGCTGCGATCGGCAGACTGGTCGCGTGCCTGAACTCGCGGAGATCGAAGCGCTGGTCGACCATTTGCGACGCCACGCCGTCGGTCTGACGATCGGTCGCGTCGACGTCGGCGCGTTGTCCGTGCTGAGAACCTTCGACCCCCCGATCAACGTCCTGCACGGCCAGGCCGTCATTGGGGCCGACCGGTGGGGCAAGTACCTGGGACTCGGGACAGACAAGCTGTTCTTGATCGCCCATCTGTCGCGTGCGGGCTGGTTGCGATGGTCGGACAACCTGGCCGCCGCACCGCTGCGTCCCGGCAGGGGTCCGATCGCGCTGCGCGTGCACCTGGGCACCCCGGGCAGCGCACCGGGCTTCGATCTCACCGAGGCCGGCACCCAGAAGCGGCTGGCGGTGTGGTTGGTCGACGACCCGAAGCAGGTGCCGGGCATTGCCGCGCTCGGCCCGGATGCGCTGGACCTCAGCCCCGAGGACCTGGCCGGGTTGCTGGCCGGCAACACCGGCCGGATCAAGACCGTCATCACCGACCAGAAGGTGATCGCCGGCATCGGCAACGCGTACAGCGACGAAATCCTGCACGTCGCGAAGATCTCGCCGTTTGCCACGGCCGGCAAGCTCTCCGACGAACAGCTCACGGCCCTGCACGACGCGATGATTTCGGTGCTGACGGATGCGGTGAGCCGGTCCGTCGGCCAGGGGGCCGCCATGCTCAAAGGGGAGAAACGCTCCGGCTTACGAGTGCACGCCCGCACCGGGTTGCCGTGTCCGGTGTGCGGAGACACCGTGCGTGAAGTGTCGTTCGCGGACAAGTCTTTTCAGTACTGTCCGACGTGCCAGACCGGCGGCAAGGTGCTGGCCGACCGGCGCATGTCACGACTGCTGAAATAGTCGATATGCTGCCGGGGTGACTCGCCAGAAGATCCTCATCACGGGTGCCAGTTCCGGCCTGGGCGCCGGGATGGCGCGTTCCTTCGCCGCCAAGGGCCGCGACCTGGCACTGTGCGCCCGCCGAACCGACCGACTCGACGAGCTGAAAGCCGAACTGTCACAACAATATCCAGCGGTCAGCATCGCGGTCGCGGCGCTGGACGTCAACGACCACGAACAGGTGCCGAAGGTGTTCGCCGAACTCAGCGATGAGCTCGGCGGCCTCGACCGCATCATCGTCAACGCCGGCATCGGCAAGGGCGCAAAGCTGGGCTCCGGCAAGCTGTGGGCGAACAAGGCGACCCTCGAGACCAACCTGGTGGCCGCCCTCGTGCAAATCGAAACGGCCCTGGAGATGTTCACCAAAAACGGCTCAGGGCATCTGGTGCTCATCTCCTCGGTGCTCGCCGCCAAAGGGGTCCCCGGCGTCAAAGCCGCCTACGCGGCAAGCAAAGCCGGAATGCGCTCGCTGGGCGAATCACTGCGGGCCGAATATGCAAAAGGCCCCATCAAGATCTCGGTGATGGAGCCGGGTTACATCGAGTCGGAGATGACGGCCAAGTCGGCGAGCACAATATTCATGGTGGACAACGAAACTGGCGTCAACGCGCTCGTCGACGCCATCGAACGCGAGCCCGGCCGGGCGGTGGTGCCGTGGTGGCCGTGGGGCCCGCTGGTGCAGCTGATGCGGGTGCTGCCGCCCCCGCTGACCAAGCGGTTCGCCTGACAGTTCCCGCTCTTCGCGAACACGTCAGCTGGTACGCCCTCTTTCGGTCCGGTAGCGACGTACCAGTGCGTCGGTCGAGCTGTCCGACTGCGGCGCGGGCGAGGTGTCACCGGTGATCACCGGAAGCAGCGCCTTGGCCTGCGTCTTGCCCAGCTCCACACCCCATTGGTCGAACGAGTCGATACCCCAGATCACACCCTCGGTGAACACCTGGTGCTCGTAGAGCGCGATCAGCTGGCCCAGCACCGACGGGGTGAGCCGGTTGGCCAGAATCGAGGTCGACGGCCGGTTACCGGGCATGACCTTGTGCGGCACCACGTTTGAGGGTGTGCCTTCGGCAGTGATTTCCTCCGCGGTTTTGCCGAACGCCAGCACCTGGGTCTGCGCGAAGAAATTACTCATCAACAGGTCGTGCATGCTGCCGGTGCCTTCGACGGTGGGCAGATCATCGAGGGGTTGACTGAAGCCGATGAAATCGGCCGGCACCAACCGCGTGCCCTGATGCAATAATTGATAGAAGGCGTGCTGGCCGTTGGTTCCCGGTTCACCCCAATAGATTTCACCGGTGTCCGTGGTCACTGGCGAACCGTCGGCGCGCGTCGACTTGCCGTTGGATTCCATGGTCAGCTGTTGTAGATAGGCCGCGAAACGCGCCAAGTCGTTGGAATACGGCAGTACGGCCCGCGATTGGGCATCCATGAAGTTGGAGTACCACAGTCCGATCAGGCCAAGCAGCGCGGGCGCGTTGGACGCCAGCGGTGCGGTCTTGAAATGTTCGTCAACGATGTGGAATCCGGACAGGAAGTCGGCGAAGGCCTCCCGGCCGATCGCTGCCATCACCGAAAGCCCGATCGCCGAATCGACCGAATAGCGTCCTCCGACCCAATCCCAGAACCCGAACATGTTGGCGGTGTCGATACCGAAGTCGTCGACCAGGCGCTTGTTGGTGGAGACGGCGACGAAATGCTTTGACACCGCGCCGTCCCCGAGTGCGCTGGTCAGCCAGCGGCGAGCGGCCGTCGCGTTGGTCAGTGTCTCCAGCGTGGAGAACGTCTTTGAGGCGACGATGAAAAGCGTTGTGGCAGGGTCCAAGCCGGCCAGTTTGGCGATCAGGTCGGCGGGATCGACGTTGGAGACGAAGCGCGCCGAAATCCCCGCATCCGCATAGTGGCGCAGTGCCTGGTACACCATCACCGGACCCAGGTCTGAACCGCCGATGCCGATGTTGACGACGGTGCTGATCCGCTTCCCGGTGGCTCCGGTCCATTCGCCGCTGCGCAGCCGGTCGGTGAAGTCACCCATCGCGTCCAGCACCGCGTGTACGTCCTCGACAACGTTTTGGTCGTCGACGATCAGCCCGGCGTCCCGGGGCAGCCGCAGCGCGGTGTGCAGCACCGCGCGATCCTCCGAGGTGTTGATGTGTACCCCGGAGAACATCTGGTCGCGGCGCTCTTCCAGGTTTGCCGCCCGGGCCAGATCGATCAGCAGCCGCAGCGTGTCGCGGGTGATGCGGTGTTTGCTGTAATCGATATATAGGTCACCGACCGTGAGGGTGAGCTCGCGACCGCGGTCGGGATCGTCGGCGAAGAACTGACGTAGGTGGGTTTGGCCGATCTCATCGTGATGCCTGCGCAGGGCGTCCCACGCCGGGGTGGCGGTGATGTCAGGGATGGATTGCACGGAGGTCATGGTTTGACCCTAGTGCCGCCGGGTGGGGAGTGGCAGCCGCATCAACTGCTGTTCACCGGGTACGTCTGAGGCGCGGGAACCTCAGGTAGGACCGAATCGCGTCGCGGTAGGGCACGGTGCCCGCGGCCAGCTGCTCCTGCAGGTACCGGTCGAACGGTATCGTGCCCACGGCGCGGTCGGGGGCCAGGTTTGCGCCGGCTCGGTAGCCGCGGGCGATCCGCCCGGGCAACGCTACCGGCAGGACCGGACGGCGTTTGCCTACCGCCGCCAAGTAGCGTCGCGCTAAATCGGCCATGGGCAACACTTCGGGTCCGGCCATGTCGGGCACCCGTCCGGCGGGCCCGGACAGGGCGAGCGCGGCCAGCTGCACACCGACGTCACGCACATCGATGGGCTGGAAGCTGAAGCCAGCCGGGACGATCATGACCGGTAGCGCGGCCAAGCCCCGCAGCATGACCGCGACGAGGTCGTGGAACTGAGTCGCCCGCAGCACGGTCCAGGGCAGCCCGGAAGTGCTGATCAGCTGCTCGTCGGCGAGCTTGCGCCGGTAGTAGCCGAGCGGTAGCCGGTCGACTCCGACGATCGAGATGTACACCAGGTGGGGCCGCTCGGCCCGAAGCGCCGCGTCGACAACGTGGTGCGCGGGGTCGACGCAGTGCACGACGGTGTCGACATCGGCGATCGCCTCGGCGAGGCCCTCGCCGGTCTTCACGTCGCCAACCACGTATTCGGCCCGTTCCGTTGGGCCGGTTGCGCCTGGAGAACGCCGCCCGCGGCTCAGTATGCGCACCTGCGCACCGGTGTCGAGCAGACGCTGAGCGACGACGCGGCCGACGGTCCCGGTGCCGCCGGTGATCAGGACGTGGTTGGGCATGATGCTGAGGCTTCCAGAATGTCGGCTTAGCCGCTGCCCAGCACGCGCTGCAGATCGGGCTTCATGGTCTGCAATTGCGGACCCCAGTACTGCCAGGTGTGGCCGCCGCTATCAGCGAAGTTGAACACGCCGTTGCGCCCGCCGTCGGCCAGGTACCTGCTCTGGAAAATCTTGTTGCTCAACCGCGTCGCGTTTTCCAGCATGCCGGCACCCGGCTGGTCGCCGCTCAAATCCGCCGCATGCGTGCCGTTGCCGCAATACACCCAGACGCGGGTGTTGTTGGCGACGAGCTTCGCGACATTGACGGTCGGATCGTTGCTTGCCCACGCCGGATCGGTCGGCGGGCCCCACATATCTTCGGAGCGGTAGCCACCGGTGCCCATCATCGCGACACCCACCAGCGATGGCCACTGTCCGGCGGACAGGTTGAGGAAGCCCGACATGGAGGCCGCGTAGATGAAATTCTGCGGGTGTTTGGCCGCCAGGATCAGCGCCGCCGACCCCGACATCGACACACCTACCGCAGCGTTGGCCGAGGGGCTGATGCCTTTGTTTGCCGACAGCCACGCGGGCAGCTCGTTGGTCAGAAAGGTTTCCCACTTGTAGGTCTGCACCTGACCATGACCCGTCGCCGGCCGGTACCAGTCGGAATAGAAGCTGGCCATTCCTCCCGTCGGCATGATGACCGACAGGCCTGACTGATCGAACCAGTCAAACGCCGAGGTGAATTTGTCCCAGCCGTTGTAGTCGTCCTGGGCGAGCATTCCGTCGAGCAAGTACACGGCATGCGTGCCGCCGCCTTGAAACTCCACCTTGATCTGGCGTTGCATCGACACCGACGGCACCATCAGGTACTCGATCGGCAGGCCTTGTCGGGACCATGCGGAAGAGGTTGCCGAACGCCCGGTCAACCCAGTGATTCCCGCGATCAGCGCGAGCAACGTTGCGGCTGATATGAACATCAGCCGGTGTAATGGCGAAAGCCCAGCTGCTCCTGCCGTAATCATTTCCGCCGCAATTTACCGCAGCAAAGCGGAAATCGGCGGAAAGTAACGGTGGTAGTAACCGTTTAGTGGCCGAGTCGTCCTCTGCCTAAACGTAATAGCAGCATCGCCAGGTCCTTACCGTCGGGACCGAGCTCGCTGTAGCGTTCGATCACCTTCATTTCGCGGCTGTGCACCAGCCGGGTGCCGCCGGACGCCATTCGGACCTTGCCGATCGCCTGGGACACTTCGGCGCGCCGTTTCACCGCGGTGAGGATCTCGGCGTCCAACCGGTCGATCTCTTCGCGCAACTCGTCAATGTTGGCCGCCTGTTCGGTTTCGACCGTCTCGATGTTCATCTCTGCTGACTCCGCGTTCTCGTGATGTGGGGGTTCTGGTCTCATCCGGTATCGGGCCTCACACAAGAAACGAGCCCCGAGTCCGGAAGCGGACCACGGGGCTCTGCGATTGCAGCTAGACCACGGGCACCGCTGGCCGGTACCCATAGAAAAATCGAAGCTGCGCGTCGAGCACGAACCGAGTGTGCCACTAATGGCGGTGCCGGTGCAAAAACCCACCCGGGATCCTCCGGTGACTCAAGGGACGGATGTGACTCGGTTGGCAACTGGGGCGCGTGGCGTGACGTCGGAGTCGTCGCTGGGCGGCGGTAAGTTTGGACAGACATGACTGTGCACGCCACCGACGCCAAGCCCGCCCCCGAAGCCGATCAACTGCTCGACGGGCTCAACCCACGACAGCGCCAGGCGGTGGTGCATGAGGGCTCCCCGCTGCTGATCGTCGCGGGCGCGGGCTCGGGCAAGACGGCGGTGTTGACGCGGCGCATCGCATACCTGATCGCAGCCCGTGGTGTCGGGGTCGGTCAGATTCTGGCCATCACGTTCACCAACAAGGCCGCCGCTGAGATGCGCGAACGCGTGATGCGGCTGGTTGGCAACCGGGCCCGCGCGATGTGGGTGTCGACGTTTCACTCGACGTGCGTGCGCATTCTGCGCAACCAGGCGTCACTGATCGAAGGCCTCAACTCGAACTTTTCTATCTATGACGCCGACGATTCGCGACGACTGCTGCAGATGATCGGCCGGAGCATGGGGCTCGACATCAAGCGGTACTCGCCGCGGCTGCTGGCCAACGCAATCTCCAACCTGAAGAACGAGTTGATCGACCCCGACCAGGCTGTCACTGACCTGTCGGATGCCTCCGACGAGCTGACCCGCACCGTTGCCTCCGTCTACGGCGAATACCAGCGGCGGCTGCGGGCGGCCAATGCGCTGGACTTCGACGACCTGATCGGGGAGACCGTAGCGATCCTGCAGACCTTCCCGCAGATCGCCCAGTATTACCGGCGGCGATTCCGCCACGTCCTGGTCGACGAATACCAGGACACCAACCACGCCCAGTACGTGCTGGTGCGGGAATTGGTCGGTCGCGACGCCGAGAATTCACCCGATGACCTGCCGCCGGCGGAGCTGTGCGTCGTCGGCGACGCCGATCAGTCGATCTATGCGTTCCGCGGCGCCACCATTCGCAACATCGAGGACTTCGAACGCGACTATCCCGATGCGAAAACGATTCTGCTGGAACAGAACTACCGCTCGACGCAGAACATCCTCTCGGCGGCCAACTCGGTCATCTCCCGCAACTCGGGGCGGCGCGAGAAGCGGCTGTGGACCGACGCCGGCGCCGGGGAGCTGATCGTCGGATACGTCGCCGACAACGAGCACGACGAGGCCCGGTTCGTGGCCGAAGAGATCGATGCGCTCGCCGAGGCAGGCGAGATCACCTACAACGATGTGGCCGTCTTCTACCGCACCAACAACTCGTCGCGGTCGTTGGAAGAGGTGTTCATCCGCGCCGGAATTCCGTACAAAGTCGTTGG
>Ga0209040_10000279_pt1 | contig 37547 bp, 31 predicted proteins | sample BogFormECP12_OM3_FD_188240 | JGI IMG/M metagenome (GOLD analysis project Ga0209040, IMG submission 188240) | Bog forest soil microbial communities from Calvert Island, British Columbia, Canada - ECP12_OM3 (SPAdes) (version 2) | ecosystem: Environmental > Aquatic > Freshwater > Wetlands > Bog ... | reverse complement strand
CTTTTGGGCGAGCCGTTCGCGCTTCACCACGTGGTGGCGCTCATTCTCGTCGTCGGCGGCATCGCGATTGCGCAAACGGGCGCGGGGAAGGTTTTCAGCCGCGGGACGGTCAGGGCGTAGATTAACTCTTACGATAAGTGATTTGCTTGGTTTGGAATTGCTTGCGAGCCTGGGGAAAACACCGATTCCGACGCTTTTTTGAGGCTTGGATTTCCTTGGTTTTTCTCGGCGATTATCCCTTTGACATAGGTGACGCTAGTGGTAGGATTTGAGGGACAGGCCGGCGACTCGGAAGAGGGCAGGCGCGATGATATGCGCGCCACTCTCACTCTGAGTTCTGAGGCTTATCAGGAGTTTGAGAATTTGGTTTGTGACTGGCTTCTTCGCTCGGAGGAAGAGGAACGAATGCAGGTTGGGTCAAATTGTCTAAGAGAGCTGGCGACATTGTGCGCCGCATGGGGATCATATCATAATAAGGTAGCTCCCAAAGACTTTGATGGAGCCAATATTGAGAAGCGTCAACGGGTTTATTCCGAAATTGTTGCTCAATTTCATTCAGAAGAGATTCAAAATCGCCGAGTTTCTGAAGCTCTGCAAGAAGTCGAACGTCGCTCCATGTATTTTGATCAGCTGAGAATTCGCCGCTTGCGCGAACATGAGAAAAGGTAACACCTTTTCCATCTTTGCTTTCCTCAAAGAAGCAATGAGCAGCCATATTTCTAGTTTCTGCGTATGTAATAATTTTCTTTAGGTTGCTTTTAAGGCTTTCTTTGTCTTCGGTCGAATATGCGTCGGAAATATGTATCAAAGTGCGCAATATTTGAACCTTCTTGCTTAGTTCGATATTTGCTCCCAAAACCTGTATCTTAATTTTATCTATAGTAAGCGGCTGCGCCTATCGCGTTGTGAAGCGCGATTTCCATGAGCGCGAACGCCTGCATGAATTGACCCACCATCGCAAATGCGCGAGTTTCGGGGTCAAGTTTTGAGAAATCTGGCATGGCAAATATCCCGAGCGAACCGGGTAATGATTACAGCGATGAAGAAGCGGAGCGCCGCGCAACCAAGGCGCTGCGCCGCGCCCTGACCACCCCATACAAGCCGCAACGTGAGCTTATCGGGAAGAAAAAGCGAGTCGATTCAAAGACACGAGCGAGGACTAAGACCGCTCCAAAAGCGCCAGAAGGCGGCGCAGCTTAGCTATCGCCCTCTCAATGCGGTTGCGCTGAACTAGTCGGTTTATAGGTCAACCGCCTGCCGTGGCCGCCCCGGATCGCAAGGGTTGCGCGTTCCGTGTCGTCAACGCCCAAGGCGGCGCGGTTGCTGTACCTGAAATCGAATTCCGCAAGATATCTGTGAAGATGCCGCTCGCCGCAGTGCTGGTAAACTCCTTTCATGCCGCGCTTGAAGATTGAGTAGTAACCTTCGACGGTGTTCACGCCGATGGAGACGCCGGTCACGCGGTCTGTATAAGCCCACTCTTCGCGGGAGTGGTCAACGGCATCATGCTTCGCAAACTCGTTGCCGAGCTTGGAGTAACGGGCGGCCTCGTCTGTCATGACGTGGCTTTCCTTGGCGATGTTGGCGCGCACGATAGGCAGGACGTGTTCTTTGGTCGCCTCATCTACATGGAATGAACGCGCGGCGCCGCCGCGTTCGACGAGGGTTAGAACCGCGTTCTTGTGCCAGCCGCCTTGGCGAGGCAAAGCGCCGGCCTTTCGCCCGATGTAAGTCTCATCGATTTCGACGATGCCGCCGTTTCCTCCCATAGGCGCGAGTTCGTCTTGTCGCATCGACTCACGGATACGATGCGCCATAAACCAAGCAGTCTTATAGGTCACGCCAAGAGTGCGGTGGAGCTGGTGTGCACTCACTCCTTTCTTGCTTGAAGCCATTAGCCGATAAGCAAGCACCCACTTGTGTAGTGGGACGTGACTCGACTCTAAGACGGTTCCTGTCCTGACTGTGAAGGATCCGTTGCAAGAGTTGCAATGTATCAGACCAGGACGGTGCGCTTCACCGTGGAGGCGATAAACCTTTTCTGCTTCGCCGCAGTGGGGGCAGAATGGACCGTCTGGCCAACGAATATCTTCAAGGTGCTCCCGCGCCTTCTCTTCATCGTTGAAGATTGGATTGGTCATGTCGATTGACATAGTAACTGTCCTCTCTCTACAGAGGACACTAGCACATGTAGGAACCTTTGTCAAAGGGATAATCGCCGAGGAAATCCAAGAAAATCCAAGGAAATCCAAGCCCGTTTTTGGCTAAAGACAGGCGGTCTGAGGCGGATCGCAAGCGATTCCAAATTCGCCTTGGCTCGACCTCACCGTCCGCCCAGCTGTCGGCGCGGTCGCTGACCGCGCCGCCCAAGCCGCGCTCGAGCCGAGCGCGGCTACGGCATCGCGGGGCCCGCTAAGCCGCCGCCTTCAGCGCCTGGTCGACGTCGGCGAGGATGTCGTCGATGTGCTCGATTCCGATCGACAGGCGCACGTAGTCCTCCGACACGCCGGTCGCGAGCTGATCCTCGGGCGAGAGCTGCGAGTGCGTCGTCGACGCCGGATGGATGGCGAGCGAGCGGGCGTCGCCAATGTTGGCGACGTGGTAGAAGAGTTTGAGCGCGTCGATGAACTTGCGCCCCGCCTCCTTGCCGCCCCTGATCTCGAAGCCGACGAGACCCCCCTCCCCTCCGCGCAGATACTTCTCGGCGCGCCTTCGCGCTTCGCCCTTTTGCTGCGAGGGATGGATGACCTTGGTCACTTCCGGGCGTTTGGCGAGCCAGGCGGCGACGGTCGCCGTGTTGGCGCAGTGCCGCTCCATGCGCAACGGCAGCGTCTCGATGCCTTGCAGCGTGAGGAAAGCGTTGAACGGCGACATGGCCGAGCCGAGGTCGCGAAGGAGAGTCGTGCGCGCCTTGATGATGTAGGCGACCGGCCCGAGCGGCTTCACCGCCTCCGTCCAGACCGCGCCGTGATAGCTGGGGTCGGGCGTGTTGAGCGCGGGCTGGCGCTCCTTATGCTGCTCCCACGGGAAGTTTCCGCTGTCGACGAGGACGCCGCCGATCGACGTGCCGTGGCCGCCGAGATACTTGGTCGAGGAATAGACGATGATCGCTGCGCCATGGTCGAACGGCCGCGTGAGGATCGGCGCTGCGGTATTGTCCATGATGAGCGGGACGCCGAAGCGCTTGCCGATCTCCGCGACTTCGCCGATCGGAAAGGCGATGAGTTTCGGGTTCGGCAGCGTCTCGGCGTAGTAAGCGCGGGTGCGGTCGTCGGTGGCGAGGGCGAAATTCTCCGGGTCCTCCGGGTCAACGAAGCGCACCTCGATGCCCTGGTCCTTCATCGTGTTGGCGAACAGGTTCCAGGTGCCGCCGTAGAGGTCGGTTGAGGAGACAACGTTGTCGCCGGCGCGCGCCAGGTTCTGAATGGCGAAGACCGAGGCGGCCTGCCCGCTCGACAGCGCCAGCGCCGCCACTCCGCCCTCGAGCGCGGCGACGCGCTTTTCGAGCACGTCGTTGGTCGGGTTCATGATGCGGGTATAGATGTTGCCGAGCTCCTTCAGCGCGAACAGGTTCGCGGCGTGCTCGGCGCTCTGAAACTGGTAGGACGTCGTCTGGTAGATCGGCACCGCGACCGCGCCGGTCGCCGGGTCGGCCCGCCAGCCGGCATGCAGGGCAAGCGTTTCAGGCTTTTGAGTCATGGTTTCTCCGAGCTTTGGTTATTCGCGCAGCCAGAACATCCAAGCCGCCGGCTTATTCTTATGCGCGATGATTTTGTTATTCGTCGTTTACCCTGGTTTCAGATGGTGAAACGCTTTAGCCGCTGCCTGCGGCCTCTTCAACAGAAATTCCGGCGGCCGAGGCCGGGGCGTGTTTTGCTTGCGTTCGGCGGCCAACAAGATGGAAATGGTCGGTTGGTTAGGAGAACGACATGCACTCGTCAGAGGCCACGGCGAAGCACGCCCACGTACGCAGGTTTCATCTGCCGCACGCGCATCTCGAATCGGTGTTCGGAAGCGACTGGTTCGGCCTCAAAGCGGAGAGGTTCGCGCGGTTCTTCGGCACGCCGACCTTCCTCGTCGCGCAGACGGTCATCGTTGCCCTGTGGATCCTCATTAACGCGATCGGCTGGACGCAGTTCGACGTCTATCCGTTCATTCTTCTCAATCTCGCCTTCTCGACTCAAGCCGCCTACGCGGCGCCCTTGATCCTGCTCGCGCAGACGCGGCAGGCCGATCGCGACAAGGCGCACGCGCTCGCCGATGCGCAGCACCGCGAGGAGCTTCATCAGGTCAACGTGGAGCGCCAGGCGCAGATCGAAAAGCAGACCGGCCTTCTCGTCGAGATGCTTCAGCAGAACACCCAGCTCACCGAGAGCGTCGCATCGCTCATCAAGCAGAATACGGAACTCACTCAGACGGTGCATGCGCTGGTCGAACGCATCGAGGCGATGACGGTTGAGGTCCACACGCGCCTCGCGCCGCAAACTTGAGGCCAGACTCCTGCTTGGGTTGGGTTGATGAACGCTGGACAATGCGCTCAACGTCACGATAAGCGCTGCCGGCTTTTTGAGGGACGTGAACAAGAAATGCGTTCGAGCTTCAATAGGGGCCCAATTCCCATGCCGGTCTTTTGGATATGAGCGATTTCGCTTCCGACGCAGAAGGGTTGGGCGCCCGACCGTCAAGCTCCATCCGCGGCTGTGCGATTCTCTTGCCGGGCAGCCCGCGCCTTCCCAACAATCCCTTTGGCAAAGACATCGCCAATTTTGAACTCTACCGGGCGCTCCTGCTCCATTCCGGCCTCGAAGAGTTGTGTTTTCTCACGCCGGTTCCCCTCGAAGCCGACGCGCTGCGCCAAAGTTTGATTGGCGCCCAAAATTCGCCGACGAAAACCACAAGCACCGGATTCTTCAACACCGGCGCGGTCGAACGATGCGGCGTCCTCTTTCGCGGGAAAGCCGACCTCGCGGACTTGGCTTGGCAGCGCGGACAGACAAGAGGCGAGCGCGCCTACAGCCTTGTCGGTCTTATTCATACGATCGCGCCGCCCGCCATCCGTCAATACATCGGTCAGTGCGCGATCGCCCCGGTCGAGCCGTGGGACGCGCTCATCTGCACGTCTCCGGTCGTTCGTGACAACCTCGTGCAGATGTTCGAAGCCTGGAACGACTACCTGGGCGCGAGGCTCGGCGGGTCCGTCAAGCCGCCGCGCGCCCCGATGCTCCCAGTGGTGCCGCTAGGCGTGGACTATCAAAAATTCGCCGCCGCCGGAGACGACCGTCTGGTCCGGGCCGAACTCCGCCAACGCCTTCGGGTCCCCGACGACGAGGCGTTGATCCTGTGGGTCGGCAGACTCGATCCGTTCGAGAAGACGTTTCCGCAGGCAATGTTTCAGGCGATCGAGGAAGCCGGCCGGCGAGTGAACCAGCGCGTCCATTTCGCCATGGTCGGCTGGTTTCCCGATCCTAAGGCCGGGCCGCGGCTTTACGAGGAGGCCGCGCGCCTGCACGCGCCGTCGGTCGCCGTGCATATGCTCGACGGGAACAACCGGAAACTGGTGGAAGCGATTTGGAGCGCCGCCGACGTTTTTTTGTCGCTCGTCGACAACATCCAGGAAACCTTCGGCATCACGCTCCTCGAGGCCATGGCGTCCGGCCTGCCGGTCGTCGCGAGCGATTGGGACGGCTATCGCGCCACTGTGGAACACGGCCTTCAGGGTTTCCTCATCCCGACGTTGGGCGGGCCGCCTGGCTTGGGCTACGCCATGAGCCTGCACCACGTCTTTGGCGTGGAAAGCTATCAGCGCTACGTTGGAGCGCTTGCCCAATGCACCGCAGTCAACGTGGCTCGGGCGGCCGAAGCGCTCGCCGCTTTGATCGGTCAGCCGGAACTGCGCCGGAAGATGGGCCAGGCGGGACGCAAGCGGGTTCAATCAACGTTCGACTGGCCGATCGTAGTGGGCAAGCTCACGGGCTTGTTCGACGAACTTGCGGAGATCCGTCGCCGCTCCGCCGGCTTTGGCTCGCCAAGCGCCCGAGTGAGAAAACGCGATCCCTTGAAGGACGATCCCTTCTTGAGTTTTGCCGCCTTCGCTACGGAGCCGCTCGCCGACGCCATCGTCCTCCGCGCACGCGCGTGCGCTGGAGCGACGCCCGCGAGCCTCTTTCAGGGCGCCGCGCTCAACCGCTTCGGCGCTCAGTGGCGAGCGAATTTGCAGGAGACCGAGTCCGTCTACGCCCTCTTGCGCCAGGAGGGCGAGCTTGCGGTCGGCCAAATCCTTTCCCGGTTTCCGATTTCCAGACGTGCGCCCCTGCAAGCAAGCCTTTTGTGGCTGTGCAAGCTGGGGCTGCTGGACTGGGACGTCCGGGGGAGCGGGCGACCGAAACGGCAAGCGTCAGCGACTGTATCTTAATCTTACCGACAGTCGTTGGCGGAAGCTTCATGGCGTATGACGGCGGAATGCGGCTAAGCCTTGACCTCGCAGCAAAAAGCCTTCTTAAGTGCAAGCCATTGTGTTGCGGGATCGGCTGCGGCGGGAATGGGGTCGCTAAGGTCGTGGCTACACTTGGCTTTTTGCTTGCGATCCCGCGAGAGAATGAGAGCCTTGATTGAATTGAGGGACCGCGACGACTCCGTGGGGCGACTGAATGCCTGGTGAAAAAAAGTTGGGCGCGCGGCCGTCGGGAGCGAATGCGACGGATGAGCCGACCGATTCCGGGTTGATCGCGCTCACGATCATCGCGGCGTTTCACCATATCCCGTCCGATGTTCGCCAGATCGGCCATGAGCTTGGACTCGGCCAGCGAATGGCCACGCCGACCGACCTTGTGCGCGCGTCCAAAATGGTCGGACTTAAATCGCGGATTCTAACTGGACAAAAAGGCGCTCGCCTGAGGACGGCTCCTTTCCCGGCCATCGTTGGATTGAAGGATGGGACTTTTGCGATCGTGGGCCGCAAGCAAGCCGACGGAACTTTCCGCGTCCTCGATCCCATCACCCGCCAGCTTCGAATCGAGAAAGAAGGCGACCTTCTCGACGCGTGGAACGGCACGATCATCTTGTTTACTCGTCGCGCCCCGAAAGACGGGGCGCCGGGACAATTCGGCCTCAGTTGGTTTAAGCCCTCAATTTGGCGTTATCGGCGTCCGCTCTCCACTGTCATGGTCGCCTCTTTATTCGTTCAGCTCTGCGGCTTGATTACGCCTATATTTTTTCAGATCACGATTGATAAAGTCCTTGTGCATAAGGGGTACGAAACGCTTTTTCTTGTCGTCGCCGGACTGGTGATCATTGGCTTTTTTCAATCGGTGCTTCAGTATTTTAGGACTTACATATTATCCCATACGACGAGCCGAATAGACGTCGAGCTTGGAGTTAAACTATTTGACCATCTACTGCGCCTGCCGCTGATGTATTTCGAAACACGCGCCGCCGGCCAAACCGTAGCTCGTGTGCGTGAAATCGAGACTATTCGAAATTTCTTGACAGGCCAAGGATTGATGTCGGTCATAGATCTCTTGTTCACTGTCATTTTCATTGGTGTTTTGTTTATCTACTCGACGACTCTCGGAATTATCGTATTGATATCTTTGCCTTGTTACGCGATCGTCGCGACGTTCTTGCGGCCCATGCTTCGCGACAAGGTGAAAGAAAAATTCAACCGGGGAGCGGCGAGCAATCAATTCCTGGTGGAATCGGTCATCGGAATGCAAACGATCAAGTCGCTCGCGGTCGAACCGGTCTTTCGCACGCAGTGGGAGGAGCGGCTCGCCGCCTACGTGAGAGCGTCGTTCGATGGGGTCATGCTGGCGAGCCTGGGCCAAAATTCAATTCAATACGTCAATCGTCTCACGAGCGCCGCAGTCCTTTTCTTCGGCGCCAAGGCCGTCATTAACGGCGACATGACCGTGGGAGCGCTTGTCGCGTTCAATATGATCATGGGGCAAGTGACCGCCCCGATACTCCGACTTTCTCAGCTTTGGCAGGACTTTCAGCAAGTCAAGATTTCCGTCGATCGGCTCGGCGACGTGCTTAATCATCCCGCCGAAAGCCGCCCAATGGCCCAGGCGAACCTGCCCGCCGCTCGCGGCGCCATCCAGGTGCGCAGTGTCGTATTCCGCTATCGTCCGAACGCTCCCGAAGTCCTCAACAACGTCTCGATCGACATTCCCGCTGGTCAGGTTCTGGGCATTGTGGGTCCGTCCGGCGCCGGCAAATCGACCTTCACGAAGCTGCTGCAACGGCTTTATCTGCCGGAGAAGGGCCAGGTTCTTGTCGATGGAATCGATGTCTCGCAAGTCGAAGCCGCTTGGCTTCGACGACAACTCGGCGTTGTTCTTCAGGAAAACTATCTCTTCAAGAGGACCGTGCACGAGAACATTGCGCTGGCGAATCCGGGAATGCCGCGCGCTCAGGTCATTGCGGTGGCGCGGCTGGCCGGGGCCGACGATTTCATCAATCGAATGCCGCTGGGCTACGACACAATTATTGAGGAGCGCGGCGCCAATCTTTCCGGGGGCCAACGCCAGCGACTTGCAATTGCACGAACGCTTGCGACCAACCCAAGGATTTTGATTTTCGACGAAGCGACCAGTGCGCTCGACTACGAAAGCGAGAGAGTCATTCAAGACAATATGAAACAGATCGCTCGTGGCCGGACCGTCATCATCATCGCGCATCGGCTCGCCACCGTCCGACATTGCGACCGGATCATCGCTATTGACAACGGACAGATCGTCGAGGACGGATCGCACGACTCGTTGCTGTCCAGCTCGACAAGCCTTTACGGTAAGCTGTGGCGGATCCAGGCGGGCGTGGAAGCCGACATATGAACGTCCCCATCAAGCAAGCTGAGACTCGCCCGGCGCGAAAAGTCGGACAAATCAACCCTCCGGCCAAGGCGAGGACGCTTATTCGCGACTCCCACGATCGGGAGTTCCTGCCCGCTTCGCTCGAGATCTTGGACACCCCTGCATCGCCCCGGCGGGTGGCGTTCGTTTGGCTGCTCTGCTTGATCCTGGTCAGCGCCCTCGGGTGGAGTTACATAGCCCAACTGGATATTTACGCCGTCGGAACGGGGCGCGTTGAACCGCCGGGACGCTCGAAGGTCATTCAGCCTTTCGATCCAGGAAAAGTGACACAAATCGCCGTTCACGAGGGGATGAGGGTGAAGGCTGGCGATCTTCTTCTTGAGCTCGACCCGACCGAAGCCGAAGCGGAACGCGACGCCACAGCACGCGATCTCGCCTCCTATAAAGCCGAAATTTTACGCCGAAGCGCCGAAATCTCCGCCGTTCTTTCGGACGCGTCCGACCCTTCTCCAATCATGTTCAAGGAGATCGGCCCCGAACTTCGTGCGCGAGAGCGAAACGTTTTTACGGCGGAGCTAGCGCAGGTTAAGGCGACGCGCGACAGTCTCCGAGCGCAAATCGCCGAAAAAATTGCAACAAACGCCAGACTCGACGCCAGCATAGAGGCCAGGCAGCGTCTTATCGGTGTGCTCCGGCAACGTCTCGACATGAAGAAGGAGCTCGTGTCAAAATCAGCCGGCACGCAGAAAGATGTGTTGGACGCTGAGCAGCAAGTCTATCAGGAGTTGACCAATCTTGCATACGACCAAGGTCAGCTTAAGGAGACCGCGGCGGGGATTGAGTCGCTTCAAAAGAAAATTGAAGAAAACCAAAAGCAGTTTGTGGCGGACCAGGCGCAAAAATTATCCGATGCGGAGTTTAAAGCGGATCACTTGGCGCAGGATCTGATTAAAGCAACCGCCAAGGCCGGCCGCACGCGAATTGTGGCGCCCCTCGACGGCACGGTCCAGCAACTTGCCGTCACTACCCAGGGGCAAGTCGTAACGACAGGTCAGCCCCTTCTTGTCATAGTTCCGAACGACCTGCCGGTAGAGGTCGAGGCGCTCATACAAAGCAGCGATATCGGATTCGTCTCGGTTGGCCAGGAGGCCATCGTCAAGGTCGATGCGTTTCCCTTCACCCGTTATGGCACGATCAACGGAACCGTCGACCGGGTTTCCGGCGACGCGATTTATGAGAAAGACGCGCTGTCGAGAGACGCTTCAACGCCAATCCAGAGTCAAAACGCGTCCTCGCTTGATACGACGCCGAAAACCCAGAACCTTGTTTATACGGTTGGGGTTAAACTTCAGAAGCAGTCTCTCTTGGCGGACGGAAAAGAGGTGCCGCTTGCGCCGGGCATGACGGTGGCGGTCGAGATCCGCACCGGAAAGCGGCGCGTCATAGAGTATCTATTGTCGCCGCTGCGACAGATGGTCTCAACCGCCGGCCACGAGAGATAGAGCTCCGGGTAAAGGGAAAGTTCGAACATCTGTCGGGTAAATCGAGTGGCGGGATCGAGCAGTCGCCTGCCCTTTATGTTTGCGGCGAATGGCCACAGTTTTATTTGCTTATGAATTCGGGGCCGGATTGGGGCACTTGAATCGCCTTCTCTTCGCGGCAAGGCAGTTGCGCGAAGGCAATGACTTGGTGTTCGCTCTTCCTCATATCGAGCTTGGTTCGGTCGTGCGTGGCGCTCTCGGCCCGAGGGTAGAGCTCAGAAAAGGGGTGTTCTGGCGTCCTCCCCGAGACCCGAAGGCCCGAACCGTTCCAACCCACACATTCGCCGATGTCATGCAATTGTTCGGCTATCATCTGGTTCGCAACCTGGAGTTCGCGGCTCAGAACTGGCTCCAGATGCTTGCGGAAATCAAGCCACGGATGATCGTGTCCGATTTTGCCCCGACTCTGCGATTGGCGACCCGCGCCCGGCTCCCGACCGTCGTCCTAGGCAACGGATACACCGTCCCCCCGGCGGGCAAACTTCTCCCGCCAATGCGTCCATGGGAGCTCGGTGTGCCGCCTGAGAGCCGAATCCATGAGTTCTTGTTGCTGGCGGCCGCAAACAGAGTTTGCGCGAACCTCAAAGGGCCCTGCGTCAATTTCTTTTCCGACTTGTTCCAAGGGGAGAGGACGTTCGTCAGCACCCTCGCTGAATTTGATCCTTACGGCAAAGCGCGCTCGGAAGTCCCTTTGTGGCCCTTCAATGTTCCGGACATCCCGGAAGCCGAAGAGTCCCTTCAACGCCAAGGTCCGGCTGTCTTTTGCTACATGCAGAACGATCATCCTGCGCTTAGCGTTTTGCTTGACGCCATCTCCATTCTTGATTGCCGATCGGCCATATATGTCGGCGGCGCAGACCCAGCCCGTCTAGCCGGAAAATGCGGGACGAACGTGCTTGTCTACAGAGCGCCCGCGGACTTCCGTTCTGTCTTGCCTCAGACTTCAGTCCTTGTTCACCATGGAGGACTGGGCACGGCCTACGCGGGCTTGATGGCGGGCGTTCCGCAGATTGTTCTCCCGGTCAATCTCGAACACTCGATCACCGCGCGGGGTCTGGATCAGTTCAAAGCGGCGGTGTGTGTCCCCACCACCCCGCCTCCGAACGCGCAAGCGCTCCGCGGCCTTATCGAAGCGACCTTGCGGGATTCGGCCCGGAAAGAGGCGTCCATCAAGGCGGCGCGCGAGCTGCGCGCTCGTCGCGACGGGCAATCGCTTGACGTTATCGTCGCGGCTTGCCGCGAGTACCTGTAATTCGATTCAACCGCCCGGCAACGAACACGCTTCTCTCTTCCTGAAGGTCGACATGTTCTATTTCAAAGGCAATGACGCTGATGATGTCGCGTTTCTAAAATTGAGCATAGATCGATTCAAGCAAATGTTTTACACCGTCTTCGCTGGCGACAATGTAATATTGTTTGATAGAACTCTTGGTTTTCGTAGGGATGAGCGTTTTATGACCGCCTTCAGGCGCAACGTCCGTAATCGACAAGAGGCGTCCCTGCTTCTTCGCCTAAACACGTTGGCCTGGGCAGGAGCGCAAGCCTGTGACGTTGCAGGGGACTTTGTAGAATGCGGAGTATGGAGAGGATTCTGCTCAGCCGTCCTGATGGACTATCTTGACTTCGGCCGCATAGAAAAAAGCTTTTACCTTTATGACACTTTCGAAGGCATTCCCAGCGAATATGATTCTGAGAAACATGACTCCCCTCTTTTCCGAGAAGCGGGCCTTCATGAGTCGGTCGTGCGGCGGTTTGCTCGCTTTGCAAACGCAAAAATTGTTCGCGGAGTAGTTCCGGAGAGCTTTTCAAGCGCGCTGCCCGACCGGGTCGCGTTCTTGCACCTCGACATGAATTCCTCCAAGTCGGAAATTTCGGCCTTAGAGGTTCTGTTCGACCGAATCAGCCCCGGCGGCGTCATCGTATTCGACGATTACGGTTGGGTCGGCTACCGAGCTCAGCAGAAGGCGGAGGACATTTTCGTTCAAGCGCGCGGGCACCGAATTCTTGAACTGCCTACTGGGCAGGGTCTCCTGGTCAAACGACAGATTACTTGAGTTATGGCGGCCAATGCGCATTTTATTTACAATACCTCACTTCTACAGGCCTAATTCGGCTCCTGACGGCAGAGAAGCATTGCACGGATCAGGAGCCGTCAAAGCGGATCGCCGCGTACAGGCCCTCGCCCGCTGCGTGCTGTCGCTTTGCGAGACTTTTGGCAGTCAACAAAGCTTCATCGGAAATCCAACCATTCCCTGCGATGGCCGCATTGCGTCTGAAATCGACATTGTTGTTTGCACAACTGGAGACCATAATCTAATCGATCGACTCCCACAGAATTTATGTCGGCATCATAGCACTTCGGCTGAGCCAATGTTTTTAGGTTATTCTTGCCATGAAGTCCTCGCAGATAATCTCGGCCGTTACGATTATTACTGTTTCCTGGAAGACGACATTGTCGTGTCCGATCCTCTCTTCTTTTGGAAGCAAGCCTGGTTCACTCGGATGGTCGGCGATCGCGCAGTCTTGCAGCCTCACCGGTTTGAAACAAGCGATCAGCTGCCCCGACACAAGCTTTACATTGATGGGCCGATCCGCGATCCGACCATCGCGCCGAAATTCCAGGACAAACATGTCCGCCCCCGAATGCAGGGCCGCGTCCTGGGGGTTGAAATCGCTTTTGAGCGCGTCGACAACCCGCACTCGGGTTGTTTTTTCCTGACCGAAGCTCAGATGAGGCGGTGGGCGGATCAGCCGTATTTTCTGGACCGGTCGGCCGAATTCTGGGGACCGCTTGAGAGCGCGGCGACCTTGGGCGTCATGCGAACGTTTGAGACCTATAAACCCGCGTTGGAGAACGCCGGCTTCCTGGAAGTTCACCACCTCGACACGCGCTACTTGGGACGAGCGGTCAGGCCCGTTCGGCCGAAAAAGTAATTGCGCCCTTCCGGGACTTCGCTCACGGAGAGATTGAGCGCCTCCAATAGGATTCAATCTCGCGAAGGAAGTTCGCATAGGACCAATCTGCGGCAGTCTTCATCGCCGCCGACTTCATCGCGTGCAGCGCCGACCCGCCCGCCTCCGCGAGGCGCACGGCCCTCAGGAGCGCGAAGGTGCACGACTCGCAGTCGTCCTCGTCCACCCAAAAGCCGTTTGCGCTCGTTGCATATTCCCGGCCGCCGATTCCCGTAAATCCCGCCACGATGCAGCCGCAAGCCATCGCTTCCAGCGTGGTGATCGGCAGTCCCTCCAAGCGGCTCAGACTGAGAAAAACAGCTGCGCCGCCAAATGCTGCCGCGACTTCTTCTTCCGCTGCCGACTGAACCAACGACCATTTCCATCGCGCGCTGGACCGGTACAAACGCGAGAACATGAAAATGACGTTTCTTGATTCGAGCTGCCGCTTGCGCGGCGTGCATGCGATCACGAGCTGTTTGGTCAAAGGCTTGAAGCGTCGCTCGTCGGCGAACGCCGGAATCATGTCAATAGAACTCCCGGGAAAGTATTTGCCGATCCATGCCGCGCAGGCGTTCGAGCAGGCGATGAATTCGCGATAGCGAACGATCTCCTCCGCGGTGAGGCGTCCGATGCCGCCGCTCGCTGCACGAAATGTGTTTTGGCAGAAAACGACCTTGCGGTGCTTCGAGAATGCGAGTTGCTTGAGGAATCCGAAAGCATCCTCGGGGATGACCAAGATGTCGGTCTCACGCAACTCTCCGCCGGTCTGAATCGGCGCATGGTGCTCGAACCAGCGAGGCTCTGGATCTCCAGGGGGAATATACGCGACTGCTTCAAAGCCGAATCGCGTGAGCGCTTCGACATGGCGAACGATCATTTTGTGCCCGCCCGTGGGCGCCTCGCCGCCGACCAGAATATAGACGATTCGCGTCACTCAGCAGGCCGCCCTATCGACTCGACGTCGCTGCTACGCTGCTGCTTTTCCCCGCGAGCACGAGATTGCCACCCGCAGTGCGGCGGTCGCTGAAGGGGCAATCCTCCACAAACGTCGCCAAAGCGCGCCGACTTCCAATTCATATGTTAATCCGCGCTAAATTCATTGCTCCTACGGATCGTTCAGCAACCAAGCTCCAACTCTTTGGACAACCGCCGAAAACGACGCCTTCTTGTGGGCGACCTTGGAACTGCCTAGAACGCATCCGTTTCCAGCAACCTGGCGAGCCGGCCCACCCACCGCATGAACCTGCTGTTCATTCATCAAAATTTCCCAGGACAATATCTCAACCTTGCGCCTCGAATGGCTCGCGATGGGCATGATGTCCTTGCGATTTCGTCGCGATTGGGAGTCCAAATGGAGGGGATCAAGATTCTGAACTACGACGCCCCCCAACCGGGCGCGAGAGGCGTCCACCCCTTTCTCGAGAAGATGGAGGAAGCTGTCGTCCGCGGAGAACGCGTCGCCGAGCTCGCGCTTCGGTTGAAACGTTCGGGCCTTACTCCGAATGTCATTTGTTTGCATCCTGGCTGGGGCGAATCACTTTACTTGCGCGATGTTTGGCCCCACGCGCCACAATTGCACTATTGCGAGTTTTATTTCAATTCGTTTTCGGGACCGTCACAGTTCCGTCCGCGGGAAGACGTCAGCTTGGAGCATCTCTTTGGTCTTCGCACCCGCAACTCCCTCTTCCTGCTTGCGCTCAATGACTGCGACGCCGGGGTCACGCCGACCTACTGGCAGCACGCGCAATATCCAGTGGAATTCCAGTCACGGATTGCAGTCGCGCATGACGGCATCAATGTGGACTTCTACAAACCGCGCAAGGATGCGACAATAACATTGCCGAGCGGCAGAATTCTTTCACGAGCCGATCGGGTCGTCACCTACGTATCGCGAAATCTTGAACCTGCTCGAGGATTCCCCGAATTCATCCGTTCGGTTGAACTTCTCCAGAGACGCGAGGACAAGTTGGAGGTCCTGGTCATTGGCGGCGATGAGGTCAGTTACGGGCAGCCCCTTCCGGAAGGACAGACATGGCGCGAAAACATGCTGAGGGAAGTCGATATCGACCGACAGCGTGTCCATTTCTTGGGCAAAATACCGTATATGCTTTATCTTTCGGCGCTGCAGGTGTCATCGGCGCATGTCTATTTGACGGTCCCCTATGTGCTCTCTTGGTCACTGCTTGAAGCGATGTCCGCCGGATGCGTCATCGTCGGATCGGATACCGAGCCCGTCCGCGAAGTCATCGACAGTGGTCGAAATGGATTTCTCGTCGATTTCTTCGATACGAAGGGTCTCGCTCTGCAAATAGCGGAGGCTTTGCGCCGGAGGGACGAGTTGGACGACTTGCGTGAAGCGGCGAGAGAGACGGTTCGGGAACGGTATAGCCTAGCTCGCTGCTTGCCTGAGCAGATGGATCAAATTGAGCGTCTGGCGCAAATCTGAATTCGAAGACCTCTTTGGCGGCGTGGGACTGACGCGAAGTCTTGTCCTGCGATCTCTCGAGGTCCACAAGAACAGGAGCACACACGTATTATGCCAGGACCTCGCGTCATCTCAAGCGGTCGCTCAAAAAAACGTATCTTTCCCGAAATTAACGCGGAAGCTCTCCACAGGCAAGGCGTCGATGCGTACGGCAAGCGAAGCTATGGGGACGCCGTCAAGCATTTCGAAGCGGCGCTCGCGCGCCGTCCGAACATGGCGCCGTGGCACAGCTCGCTGGGCGCGGCCTTTCGAGCCGCCGGCCGCCTAACGGACGCCATCGGCGCGCACCGCCGCGCCATCGAGCTGGATCCACGCTTTGCTCCCGCTCACAACAATCTCGGGAATGCGCTAAAGGACATCGGCGATCTTGCCGGCGCCGAGAGCGCGTTACGGGAAGCTTGTCGCGTCGATCCGCATTATGCGGAAGCGCGTTTCAACCTGGCTCTCGTACTGCGGGACATCAAGCGGCTCTCCGAGGCGGAGCAATTCTGCCGCCAAGCGCTGCGGCTCAACCCTTCGCTTGCCAAGGCGAAAGCCTTCCTCGGTGGTCTGCTGCTTGAGAAGGGTGATTTCGAAGCCGCCGCTGACAATTTGCGTGGCGCTTGCAGCGCGTCCTCTTTCGGCGCGGCCGACTGGATGAATCTGGGCGTTGCGCTCGAGGCGCTCGGCCGTTTTGAGGAAGCCGATGCGGCCTACGAGAAGGTCATCGCCCAAGCTCCGGATCTGGCGCACGCCCGCTACGCCGTTGGCCGCCGGCTCGAACAAAGGGGCGAAGCCGAGCGCGCCGGAGAAGAATTTCGTCAGGCGCTCGCGGCCGATCCCAACATGAGCTCTGCCTATCTCAGTCTCTCGGGACACCAACATTTTGGACTGACGGCGGAGGAGCGGAAACGGATAATCAGAATACTGGAAAACCCGGACCTTCCTGACAACGACCGTTCAAACTTGCTCTATGCGCTGGGGCGCACAGCCGAACGCGAGCGCAAGTATGACGAGGCGTTTTACTGGATTCGATTGGCGAACGAAATCGATCATCGCCGCACCGGTTTCAACGAGATCGAAAACCTCGAATTTGTGAAGCGCACGGCGGCGAGTTTCCCAGCCGACGGTTGGTCTCGTTTGCAGCCGGGGTCGGACAGCGAGCGTCCGGTCTTCGTCGTCGGGATGCCGCGCTCCGGCACGACCTTGGTCGAGCAAATCATTGCGAGCCATCCCGACGCCGCGGGCGGCGGCGAACTGGTCGAAATCCCGGAGATCGCCAAAGGCCTTGCGAAAGGGGTAGGAGGCGCAGCGAGCGCCTATCCCGAATGCGCGGCGCAGCCGGCGGCGCTCGCCGAGCGCTATCTGGAGCGCTTGAGACTGGTCGATCGCGACGCCTTACGCGTGACCGACAAACTTCCCTTCAACTTTCGCCATCTCGGGCTGATAACGACGCTCTTCCCACGAGCGCGAACTATCCACTGTCGGCGGGACCTCCGCGATATCGCCATATCCTGCTACTTCATAAAATTTCACCGTCCTATTTCCTTCGCCTGCAACCTTTTCGAGCTCGGCGCGTATCTGCGCCATTATCAGATCTTGATGGCCCACTGGCGGCGCGTCCTGCCGCAACCGATGCTCGAGGTCCAGTACGAGGATCTCGTCGGCGACCCGGAGCGCCATGCGCGCCGAATCATAGATTTTTGCGGGCTTGCCTGGGACGAGTCTTGCCTCAACTTCCATTCCGCGAAAAAAAACGTGCGAACCGCAAGCGCGACACAAGTCGGCCGGCCGATATACACAAGCTCGATCGGACGCTGGAAACTTTACGGGAAACATCTGGCTCCGCTATATGCTGAGCTCGAGGGGCGGCTTCCGCCGAAACGTGTTGGGCTGCCGGCGCGGGAGGGTTGAGATTGGCGATCGAAGGGGCGCGAGAGGCGCCTTCGCAACAGACTAGCGTCGATGCGGAACTGAGGAAGGCGGGCGAGTTTACGAGACAACGGCGTTGGCTCGAGGCCGAGGCGATCTTCCGCCGAGTGTTGAAGTTGCAGCCCTCCCGAGCTGATTCCTGGGACGGCCTCGGCGTCGTCGCATCTGAGTCCGGACGGCGTGACGAGGCAGAGCGACTTTTCCGCAAGGCGCTTGAGTTCGACGGAAACAATGCGGCCTACCACGATCATCTGGCGATCACGCTGCGGGCGCTGAAGCGGCTGCCGGAGGCGATCCAGGAATTTGAACTCGCCCTTAAGTTGGACCCACGACGCGCGATGACGCTGAGCAACTACGGCAACACCTTGACCGAGGCCGGTGAGCTGGACCGAGGAGCGGAGATGCTGGGACGCGCGGTGGCGCTGAGCCCCCGCTCCGCCCTGTTCCAGATCAATCTCGCGAGGAGTCTGCTGAAGCAAGGGAAAGGCGAGGACGCACTCGCCCACATCGACCAGGCGCGCGAACTTGCTCCAGCACCGGAAAAGGACGCCGACCGTGGCCATGCCCTGATGATGCTCGAGCGCTACGAAGAGGCGATCGCAAGTTACCAGAGTGCGGCAAAGGCCGGTCTTCGCGACTGTCAGATGTTCCACAATCTGGGCACGGCGCTACAGTATTTTGGCCGTGCCGACGAAGCTGCCGACGCCTATCGCGCCGCCCTTGAGATCAAGCCGGACTTCGTTGTCTCCCGAAGACAACTCACCGGCACGCGCAAATACGAAAGCTTCGATGAAGAGGCGGAGTCGCTCGAGGATCTCTTAAAAGACGCCAATTTGAGCGTCCTTGACCGGGCCGATCTCCACATGGGACTGGCCAAAATTTATGACGACCTGGAACGTTTCCAGGAAGCATTCGTCCACCTCCAGGCTGGGAATCAGCAGATCAGGACGACCCTGGACTATAGCGCTCAGAAGAATACCGACTTCATCGACGCCTTGACAGACGTTTTCGATGAGAAGTTCTTCGAGCAGCGACACGACTTCGGGTTGAACAGCGATACGCCGGTCTTTATCCTCGGCATGCCCCGGTCGGGAACGACGCTGGTCGAGCAGATTTTATGCAGCCACCCGAGGGTGCATGGCGCGGGCGAACTGAAACGGCTTTATGAGCTGTTTGTAGGACTGCGCGAGCGCCTCGCAAAGCCTGTGGGCGTCCCGCACATTGTGCGATTTGCCGACTTTCGAGTGGCGAACCAAGTCGCAAGCGAGTATCTCACTTACATCCGGAACTTGAACAACGAGGCGCGATACATCACCGACAAGATGCCTTTCAATTTTCGTGCGCTCGGGTTCATTGCCCTGCTCTTCCCCAGGGCTCGCATCATTCACTGTCGCCGCGACCCGCTCGACGTCTGCCTGTCCTGCTATTTCGCCCGCTTCAAGGAGCAACTCGACTTTAGTTTTAACCTCGTCGAAATCGGCCGCTACTACAAAGATTATGAACGCCTCATGGAGCATTTGCGCAGCGTCGTCCGCAACCCAATGATCGACGTCCAATACGAAGAGCTGGTCGCCGACCAGGAGGGGCAGACGCGGCGGATTCTCGATTTCTGCGGCCTTGAATGGGACGACCGTTGCCTCGATTTCCACGCGACGGATCGCCCGGTGCTCACCGCCAGCAATTGGCAAGTTCGCCAGCCCATCTACACCTCGTCAATCGGGCGGTGGCGGAACTACGCCGAATTCCTGCAGCCGCTGTTTGCCTCGCTTGGAATGGAGCCGCCAAAAGCGCCCGAGGATGACGCTCTCATCGCAAAAAACCGAGCGCTTGCGGGCGTTGAGAGGTTGCGGCAAGCGCATGATGACGTGTGAGTTTTCTGGCGTCGCGGACGGAACCGGGGCGACGCCGCCCGAGGGAGGGTCGTCCGATTTGGGGAGCGTTCGACAAATGCCGCAAGATATCGAACCAGCGGGTTCATCCGCTTCCGCTGACCGTGCGATAGCCGCAGCGCGGCAAGCCCTCCTGGCGGGCAACCTCGAGGAGGCGCAGAAGCAATTCTCGGCGCTCACAGGCGGCCCCTCGGCCGCCGAGGCGCACAAGGGGATGGGAGACGTTCTGGCGCGGCAGGGCCGACTCGCCAAGGCGGAGGCGGCCTACCGCGCCGCGCTTAAGTTGCGGCCAGAATGGCCAAACGCGCTGAACAACCTTGGCAACATCCTCAAGATGAAGGGAGACAAGGCGGGCGCAGAGCAGCATTATCGGCGGGCGCTCGCCATTGCCCCGGAGCTCGCTGACGCCAACAACAATCTGGGGGTGCTCCTTGCAGAGAAAGGAGCGCTGAACGAGGCCGCGGACCGGTTCCGCGAAGCTGCGTCTGCGGTTCCGCCGGCGCGCGAGGCGCGCGGAAATCTCGCGACGGTCCTCTCCCAGCTCGGACGAATTGAAGAGGCTTTGGTCGAATTCGATCGGGTCTTGGATTCCGATCCCCGCGACGGGAAAACGCTTGTCGCGAAGGCCAGGCTGCTTCGGCTCTTGGACCGATCGGCGGACGCCTATGAATTGGCGTGCGAGGCGCTGAACCTCACGCCCGGGGACGGCAAGGCCTACCTCGAGGCGGGGTTGGCGGCACTCGCCGCGGGCAAGACGGAAGCGGCGGTGCGTAACTGCCGGCAAGCGGTGGAAACGACCCCGAACAGCGCGGAAGCACACGAGGCGGTGGCGGCGGCGCTCCTCGCATACGGCGCTCCCCAAGAGGCTGAGTTGCACTTCCGTCGGGCTCTCGCCCTCGCGCCCAATTCCGCCCCGGTCCTCTTTAAGCTTGGAAACCTTTGCGAACAGCAGGGGCGCCTGAAAGAGGCGGAAGAGAGCTATCGCGAGGCGATCAAGGCGGCTCCCACGGCGATTCCAGCCCGAAACAGCCTTGGCTCTCTCTTGCTCCATCGGGGCAAGCCCGCGGATGCGCTGTCCGAATTCGAAAAGGCGGGCGAGATCGAGCCTCAAAACGCAAGCTGCCACAGCAACCGAGCGGCCGCGCTCAGCGACCTCAACCGATATGACGAAGCCTTGGCGGCTTGTGAATTGGCGCTGCAACTGAACCCGAATCTAGCAGAGGCCTATGTCAATCTGGGCGCCACGAAGCAAACGCTTGGCGATCTCGAAATGGCGCGCGCGGCCTTTGAACGGGCCTTGCAGCTCAATCCCGATCTCGTTCAAGCAATCTTCTCGCTGACAAACATCGAGCCGGGGGCGGTCGGCGATTCTGCGGCGAGTTCGATAGAAAAGCTTCTGGAGAGCGATCGGCTGCCCAATTTGGCCCGAACCCAACTCCATTTCGCCCTCGCCCGAATTCATGAGAGGAATCAGAATTTCGCAGCAGCATTTGACGCCGCCTCGAAAGCGAACGCCGTGGAGGCTCGGCGGCCTCCTTATGACCCCGTCGCGTTCGAGCGCTTCGTCGCCGGACTGAAGCAGACCTTCACGACTGAGTTTTTTGAAAAACGCAGAGATTATGGGAGTCCAGGCGAGCAGCCGATCTTCATTGTCGGCATGCCGAGGTCTGGCACGACGCTTGTCGAACAGGTCCTCGCCACCCATCCGCAGGTGTTCGGCGGCGGAGAGCTTTCGATATTGGGGGACCTCGCCGGCGATCTGAACCGCTGGGGCCGCGCGACCAAGCCCTTTCCGCACGGCGTCGCGGAACTGACCGAGCCTGAGGTCTTGCGTCTCGCAGGCGCCTATCGGCGCCACACGCGCGCTATCGCCGGGGCCACCCGCATTGTCACCGATAAGATGCCGTCGAACGTATTCTATCTCGGACTGGCGGCGCTGCTGTTTCCTTCGGCGAAGATCGTCTTTTGTCGCCGCAACCCGGCCGACGTTTTCATCTCCAGCTACTTCATGATGTTTCGCCACCCCCTTCCCTACGGCGGAAGCCAGCAAGCTTTTGCGCACTTCTACAAATGTCAGGAAGCGACAATGGCGCACTGGCGGCAAGTGCTGCCGATCCAAGTGCATGAAGTGCAATATGAAAGTTTTGTCAGCAATCAGGAGGCGGAAACGAGAAGGCTGTTGGAGCACTGCGGACTTGAATGGGATTCCCGCTGTCTCGAATTCCACTTGACCCGTCGGCCCATCCGCACCGGCAGCGATATTCAGGTGCGTCGACCGCTGAATACAAAATCGATCGGCCGTTCGGCCCCTTACGCAGAGTTTCTTGGCGAGCTCAACCACAGCTCGCCAGCGACGGCAGCTCCGAAGCGGCTTAGTTGAACTCTCCGCTTCGGCCGCTCGCCGTCGAGGCGGTCGAGGCGCCGCTCAACTGGACTGCAGGGCGTGGAACCGCCATCTTCGACGGAAATCCAGTCTCAGCCTCCGGGACCGAGACGGAGCCGGCCCTGGCTGTCACCTGTCCTCGCCGACGTCCGGCCGTTTCGCCAGCGCCTGCCTGATCCGGTCCAACAAGTCGCGGCCCGTGTAGGGTTTGGCCAATATCGGGCCGAAGGCGGACTTTGGATCGACGGTCGCCATGTCCCCCGTAGTCAGCAGCACCTTCACGCCCCGGCGGTTGGCCAAAACCCATTCCGCGAGCTCGAGCCCGTTCATTTCCTTCGGCAGGTTGATGTCGGTGAACACGAGGTCGATGATGAACTTCGCCTGCAGCGCCTCGATCGCCTCATTGGCGTCGGCGGCCTCGTGGACGCGATAGCCGCACTGCCGCAGAAACTCCGCCATGTCCAGTCGGACGAGCGGCTCGTCTTCGACGAACAGGATGGTCTCGGGCGGGAGAGAGTGGTCCGGCGCGGTTTCGTTCGACATTGTCAAACTCGGCGGTTCTCTATTGTCGTGCGGCGAACGGCGCATGAATGACGCATGGCGCCGTTCGTTCCCGTGGGGAAATTATGGGGTCCCCTCATTGCGCGCTACAGGGTTAGCGATCGATGAAGCCGCGGGCTTGCGGCCGTTTCGGACGCCTGCCTTCGAGCAGGCTCAGTTCCTCGTAAGAACGCCCGAGATCTTCGCCAGCAATTCCTCGGAGCTCGCCCTCACGCCGCGCTGCTGAAAGACGATCTCGCCGTTTGCGTCGAGGAGGGAAATGACGGCGGCGTGGTCGAAGCCGCCTTTTCCATCGGGGCGATAGCCGACGCCGAGCGCGGCGGCGAGCTCACGCACGGCGTCCTCGTCGCGGTGAAAAAGCGTCCAGCCTTGCGGATCGAAGCCGTGGTCGTCGGCGTAGGCTTTCAGCCTCGCCGGCGTGTCTCCCGCCGAGTCGATCGAGAAGAACGCGAACTTGACGCGCCCCGGCGCGCCCGGAGGCAAGTGCTTCTCGATCCACATCATATCGGCGACAATCGCAGGGCAGATGTCCTTGCAAGTCGTGTAGCCCATCGCGGCGACGACCGGCCGGCCTTGCAGCGAGGCGAGCGGCGCGCTCGCGCCGTCCTGCGTGGTCCAATTGGACTCTAGATTGTAGATCGAATGGTCTGAATGGGCGGCCGGCGCATCGATCTGCGCGTCGTGGTGCATATGGTCGTGGGCTGAGGCGGCCGACGGCGCAACCGCCAGCGACGCAAGCATCGCGGCGACCAAGATGAGTTTGCGCTTCATTCCGCTCCTCCCGCGCAACGAAAGCCGAGGTTGTCGGCGGTGTAGTCGGCCTTAAGACTCGCGCGCATCGCGTAGCGCATGAAGGCGGGATAGTCCGTCGCATCGGCGACGCCTGCCGCCGCGCCACCGCAAAACTGGGCGCTGTCCTTGCCATTGGGATCGCGCGATTCGGCGGTGGTCGCGTAGGCGTCGAAGTCGTAGGTCCATTCCCAGATGAGGCCCACCATGTCCTTAAGGCCGTAGCCATTCGGCGGGGCCAGTCCGACAGGCGCGGCTCGCTCGTCGTTGGGACGGGCGAACCATTCGAGCGCGCGCTCCCGCACCGCTTCCTTTTCGCGGCCGGCGTCGGCGAGCGCATATTCCCACTGGTCCGTCGTCGGCAGGCGAAGGCCCAGCGCCTTGCAATAGGCCTCCGCGGCGAACCACGAGACGTTCGTGACCGGCTGGTCGCGGCCGGCGGAGTCGGCAAGTTCGAGGTCGCCCGTCCAGCGTCGGAGATATCGGCCGTCGGCGAACAGCGGCTTGATCTTGGACTTCCGCCACTCGGGATGAGCCGTCACGAAGCCAAGGAACTCGGCGTTGGTCACAACCTCGACGTCGAGGCGGAAGGCGTCGATTTTCTGCGGCGCGGCTACCGCGCTTCCGACCGCGTTGGCGGCTTTGACGCGCTGGAAGGGCGTATAGAGCCCAGCCGGAACGACGACCATCGCGCTGGGCTCCGTAGCCGCCGGCGGGGCGAGCGGCGCGCTGGCCAGAAGGACCAGCGCCACAACAGCCGAGGCGCACCGAAGCATGGGCTACTTCGCCTTGACCCGGAAGGCCTTAACCTCGTCGGGCGTAACCTCGAGGCCCGAATTGCCCCACGTGTTGTACACATAGCTCAGCACGTCGGCGATGTCCTCATCGGACAGGTCCCAGGCCGGCATGACGCCCTCGAACACGTGGCCGTTCACGGTGAGTTTCTGCTGCAGGCCGCCGGTGACGGTTTTGATCGCCCTCGATTTGTCGCTGTTGAGATAGTCGGATTTGGCGAGCGGCGGGAAAGCATCCGGCACACCCTCTCCGTCGGCCTGGTGGCAGGCCGGGCAATTGTTGGCGAACACGGCGGCGCCGAGCTCGATCCGCTGGGCCTTGGTCTGCGCGGCCGGCGCCGCGACCCGCTGCTCGGCCACGCGAATTCCCGTTCCCTCCGGCTGATAGACGAGATCGAACTGCTTGCCGGAAAAGACGAGCTTGTTCTCATCCCCCGTCGCCTTGAGCTGCGCGAGCGCGCCGCGGTTGAAGGCGCGCTGCAGCGAATGGTCGACCAGCAGGAATGTGCCGGGCACGCTTATCTTGAACTCGGTGATCGCCGCTCCGCCGGCCGGGATCGTCGTGGTCTGCAAGTTGTGCGTTGTGACGCTCGTGTTGCCTTCGACATAGACCGTGTCGAAGATCTGCCCGATGACGTGGAACGAAGAGGGGATATTGGGCCCGCCGTCGCCGACGAACAGGCGCACCGTCTCGCCGACCCTAGCGGTGAGCGCCCTGTCGCCGACCGTCGAGCCGACTGCGCCGTTGAACACAACATACTCCGGCTTCTCGTCGAGCGCTTTGGCCATGCTGAACGGCTGCAGGCCCTGCTCGCCGTTCGGCCCCTGCGTGTAGAAATCGCCCTGCATCACGTAATATTCGCGATCGACCTTCGGCAGGCCTTCCCGGGGCTCGACCAGAATAAGCACGTACATGCCGTTGCCGACGTGCATGGCGACCGGCGCGGTCGCGCAATGATAGACGTAGAGCCCCGGGTTCAGCGCCTTGAACGAGAACACCGAACTGTGGCCCGGCGCGGTCAGCGACGCCGCCGCGCCGCCGCCCGGGCCGTTCACAGCGTGCAGGTCGATGTTGTGCGGGTTCTTGTTGTTCGGGTGGTTGTCGAGATGGAACTCGACCTCGTCGCCCTCGCGGATGCGGATGAACTTGCCCGGCACATGGCCGCCGAAAGTCCAGAAGGTGTAGCGCACGCCGTCCGCAAGCCTGCCTTCGACCTCCTTTATTTCGAGATGAACGATCATCTTGGTCGCGTGATCGCGATGAATGGGCGGAGGAACGTTCGGCGCGTCGCTAAGAACCGCGTTCTCCTCGCCGACGACCGGATCGTTAAGGTTCTCCTCCCGCGGGGAGCCATAAGCCGCGCTCGCAAGAAGCGCCGCCGCCAAAGTCATGCTTGAACCAAACCAACCGCGCATCCTTCGCCTCCCGCGTTGCTAAAGCCCGGCATACGCTTTCCGGGAGGAACCATCCTCGACCGCGGTTAAGCGCGACTGCGACCAATTGCCGCCGCCGCAGCGTCAATGCGGTTCATGGCGGCCCGTGCCGGTTCACAAGAAGCGGCGCGTAGATCGCGAGAAAGGCGGCAAACGCCAACATCCAGAAACCGGCCGCGACATGCATGAAGGCGAGGCCATATTCGGGCAGCATCGCCATCGCAACGCGGCTCACGACGGCGGCGACAACGCAGCCGTAGGCAAACTGCGTGCCCGGCGAGGCGGCAAGCGCACGCCCGGAGTGGCCGAGCGTCGCTCGGGTCATCATCGCCAGCGTCATCACGCCGATCGCGCCGACGGCCCAGACGTGCACGCCGGCCCCGTAAGGAACCAGTGACGGCGCGAGCGCGTGGGCGGCGACCGCGGCGAAGCCGAGCGCCGCGAACAGGAACCCGACATGCAGAACGAGGACCAGCCGGTCCCGGCGCGCCGCCAGCCCCCGCCAGCGCGAAAGCCTCCATAGGTTGGCGGCGCAGGCCAGGCCCGTGATTGCGCCGGTCGCCCCGCCTTCCGGAACCGCCGCCCAAAGGACGATCGCGGCGATAGAAAGCGCCATCACGGCGCCGTCCGCTTTGCCGAAGGGGGCCGGACGCGCGCCCGCGCCCATTCTCGCAATCCAGTTGCCGGTAAAGCTCGGCGTCACGCGCCCGCCGATGAGCAGGATCAGCACGACCACCAGGCCGAGCGCCGCGCGGGTCGAATAGTAGGCCACGCCTGAGCGCGCGTCCTCGATGTGGAAGGCGACGTTGACCAAAGCGAGCGCCAGCACGACGACCGTCACTTTGAGGTTTCGCCAGTTGCCGCCGGCGACGACCTCGCGGGCGGCCACGGCGGCGAAAACAAAAAGGAACGCCGCGTCGATCGCCGCCGCAGCAGGCCGCCCAATGACCGCCGAGGCGAACAGAGCCGCCCGCCCGGCCGCCCAGAGGCCGGCCAGCGCGGCGAGCGGCGCGCCGGCGACGGGAAGCCGTCCCGTCCAGTTGGGGATCGCGGTCAGGAGGAACCCCGCGACGACCGCGCCGCCGTACCCAAAGATCATCTCATGCGCGTGCCAGTCGATCGGCGAGAAGGCGGTCGGAACCGCGACCTCGCCCGCGAAGAACGGCGGCAAAATGGCCATGCCGACGAGCGCCCAGACGCCCGCGGCGAGAAAGAACGGCCGAAAGCCTCGGCTCAGGATCGCCGGGCCGCGGTCGGCGCGGCTACGCGCGGCAGCGTCGCGGTCGGGCGCTTCGAATATCTGCGTCATCTCACTGGAACTCTCCGTGGGTTCCTGCGACCGCGCCAAGAATGGTTATTGCCGCAGCCGCCAGCAACACAATGTGGGCGCGAAATACTCTCGTAAGCACCCTTTGAGGGTCGTGAGCCGCGCGAGCGGCGATGCGAGCGTGCTCCAGCGGCTCGACGATGAAAACGATGACCATGAACAACGTCCAAACCAGGACCATCGCGTCCATCCACCAGAACGACGGCTCGCGGAAAGTCGACCAAAGATCGAGGCGCCAGGTCATCCAGAGGCCGGTGAGGCCGGCCAGGGGAATCGAGACGCGCACTTGCGCGGCGAACCGCTTCTCGATTGATTCGAACAGCTCCCAGCCTTTCTTCGCATCCGGATTTGCTCGCGCGAGCGGCAGCGCAACCAGCGTGACAAAGGCCACTCCGCCCATCCAGTGGACGACGGAGAGCACATGCAGGGCGCGCGCAAGTTCGATGTCGTCGATCATGACCGGTCTTCATATTCCCGTCGGCGCCGGCGCGCCTGCGTCATTTTCGCGCTCCCGGGATCGGCGCCATTGGGCAATCGGCTGAAACCGACGCGCCGGCGATTGCACGTGAGACTTTTTGCTGTTCAATCCTTCACAAGGCGCGCGACGCGACTGGACGCGGCCGCCCTAGGGAGAGCAAGATGGCTGAGGACCAGGGTCCCGATTTCACTCAGGGCGTTTCGCTCGCCGACCTTCCCGACCGCGGCAAGCTCATGGGCCACGCTGGCGGCGAACAGGTGCTCCTCGTCCGCCAGGGCGACGAGGTTTTCGCGGTCGGGCCGCACTGCACGCACTACCATGGGCCGCTCGCCGATGGGCTCGTCGTCGGCGAGGCCATCCGCTGTCCCTGGCATCACGCCTGCTTCAGTCTGCGGACCGGCGTGGCCGAGCGCGCGCCGGCGTTCTTCCCGATCGACACGTGGACGGTCGAAGCGCGCGACGGCAAGGCCTTCGTGCGCGAGAAGCGCGCTCAGCCTCGTCCACAACCGCGCCGTCAGCGCGAGCAGCCGAACCGGATCGTCATCGTCGGCGGCGGCGCGGCCGGTTTCGCCGCGGCCGAAATGCTGCGGCGGGAGGACTATCTCGGCGAGATCACTATGCTGAGCGGGGATCAGTCGCCGCCAGTCGACCGGCCGAACCTCTCCAAGGACTATCTCGCGGGCGCCGCGCCGGAGGAATGGGTCCCGTTGCAACCCATGAGCTTCTACGACGAGAAAGCCATCGACCTCCGCCTCAATACAAGCGTCGTCGCCATCGATGCGGCGCGGCGCGAAGCCAGACTCGCGAACGGCGCGGCGCTGTCTTTCGACCGGCTGCTCTTGGCGACCGGCGCCGAGCCGGTGCGCCCGACGATTCCCGGCGCCTCGCCCTCCGACGTGCTCGTGCTGCGCTCGCTTAGCGACTGCCGGGCGATCATCGAGCGGGCAAAGTCCGCGCGCCGCGCGGTCGTGCTCGGCGCAAGCTTCATCGGGCTCGAGGTCGCGGCCTCGCTTCGCGCCCGCGAGATCGAGGTCCACATTGTGGCACCGGAACAGCGACCGATGGAGCGGGTGCTCGGACCGCAATTGGGGGCGTTCATCCAGAAGCTGCACGAGGAGCATGGCGTCGTCTTCCATCTCGGAAATACGGCGAGCGCCTTGGACGGCAAAAAGGTCAAGCTTTCCGGCGGCGGCGCCGTCGAGGCGGACTTCATCGTCGCGGGCCTCGGCGTCCGCCCGCGCGTCGGGCTCGCCGAGGCGGCCGGGCTCAAGGTCGACCGGGGAGTGCTCGTCGACGCGTATCTGGAGACGAGCGCGCCGGGTGTTTTCGCCGCCGGCGACATCGCCCGCTATCCCGATCCGCGCACGGGCGAGGCCATCCGCGTTGAGCATTGGGTGGTGGCCGAGCGCCAGGGACAGGCCGCCGCGCTCAATATGCTTGGCCGGCGCGAGCGATACGCCGACGTTCCGTTCTTCTGGAGCCAGCACTACGACGTGCCGATCAACTACGTCGGCCATGCGAAGGTTTGGGACGCAATCGCCGTCGAGGGCGACGTCGCCGCCAAAGACTGCCTGCTCCGCTTTAAGCGCGGCGGGCGCACGCTAGCGGCGGCATCGATCTTCCGCGACCTCCAGAGCTTGGAGGTCGAGGCGAGGATGGAGCGCGAAGCCGCAGTCTGAGGCGAAGAGAGCGCCTTCGCCCCGACTGCGACGTTCGCCCTGAGCCTCATCCGGGCGGCCGGGCCCGGCCGCCGCCATTTCATGCCGCGAATCGGGACTTTTCAAGGCGCGCCATTTGCGTCCGACGTAACTCCCAAGGTGGGCCTCCCGACGGTGGCAGGGCAGTGCCCCTCATCCTGAGGAGCGATGCGAAAGCATCGCGTCTCGAAGGATGCTCCGGAAGGCCGCCATCGTTAGTCCTGGAACGTCCTTCGAGACGCGTCGCCTCCGGCGCCGCTCCTCAGGACGAGCGAGTGGTAGGCCTGAAGTCCGACCCGTCTCCCCCCAGGGATCCGAGTGAAATCCCCGATTAAAAGAAGACAATATGTTGCTGCGCGTAACTAATCTTATAGATTAGCTTCGCTAGTCAAACCATTGACCGGGTCGTCGCGAAACGAGAATTTCCGCCTCCGCGTCCAAACTTCGGGCGAGCGACCCTATCGCCAAGAGACCGCGCGGCCCTCCGCCGTCACGGCGACAGCTCGCCAAAAATCGTGGGCACGAGTTCCGCCACGGTCGGGTGGATCGCCATGACGCGCGTATAGCCCGAGGCGGTGACGCCGGCGGCCATCGCCTCGATCACGGCGTGGATCGCCTCGTCGCCGCCCACGCCGAGGATCGCGGCGCCGAGAATCGCGTCGCTCGCGCGGTCGACCACGACCTTCATGAAGCCCTGCGTCTCGTCCTTCTCGACCGCGCGGGCGACGCGGGTCATCGGCCGGCGGCCGATGCGCACCGCGTGGCCCTTCGCCTTCGCCTCGGCCTCGGAGAGGCCGGCGCGGCCGAGCGGCGGATCGGTATAGAGCGCATAGACCGGGATGCGGTCGCTGACCTTGCGCTTGGCGCCATCGAGGAGATTGGCGGCGACGATCTCGAAATCGTTGTACGAGGTGTGGGTGAAGGCGCCGCGGCCGTTGCAGTCGCCGAGCGCCCAGATGTGAGGCGCGCTCGTGCGCAATTCGTCGTCGACGACGATATAGCCCTTTCCGTCCACCTTCACCCCCGCCGCTTCGAGGCCGAGGTCGTCGGTGTTCGGACGCCGCCCGACCGCGAGCAATACGTGCGAGCCGACGACTTCCGGCTCGCCGCTCGCGCAATCGACGCCGACCGCAACATCTGAGCCGCGCGGCGCGAAGCGGATGCATTCGGCGTTGCGGCGGATCGCGATTCCCTCGGCTTCGAGGATTTCCCGGATCGCGTCCGAGACCTCCTCGTCCTCGCGGGCGATCAGGCGCGGCGCTTTCTCGACCACCGTGACCTCGGCGCTGAGGCGCCGGAAGATTTGCGCGAATTCGAGCCCGACGTAGCTGCCGCCGACGATGACGAGATGGCGCGGCAAAACGTCGAGTTCGAGCAGGCTCGTGTTGGTGAGCGTGTTGACCTGATCGACGCCGGGAAAACCCGGGACGACGGCCCGGCCGCCGACGTTGATGAAGAACCGCTCCGCCGCGAGCTCTTCGTCGCCGACCCGAACGCTGTTGGGCGAGAGAAAGCGCGCATGGCCTTTCAAGACGGCGCAGTTCGCGAGACCATTGAGCCACGCTTCGAGATTCGAGCGGGAATTGCCGACGACCCTGTCCTTGCGCGCCCTGACGGCGGCGAAATCGATGCTTACCGGCCCGGCGCTGACGCCGTAGTCGGCGGCGCGCCGCGCCAGATGCGCCGCATGGGCGCTGGCGACCATCGTCTTGGTCGGCGTGCAGCCGACATTGACGCAGGTGCCGCCGATGAGCTTGCGCTCGACGAGGGCGACCTTGTCCCCGGCCGCCGCGAGCCGCCCGGCCATCGGCGGGCCGGCTTGGCCGGCGCCGATGACAATGGCGTCGAAGCGGCGGGTCATCGAAGCGCGGCCACGACGATGAGGGCGAGAACGATCGCGGCGGCGTCTTCGGCGAACGCGGCTGGAGCGTCGCTTCCGAACGCCTTCGCCAGGCGGGCGCGAACTTCAGCGCCGCCGTACGTTCCAATGACAGCGCCGATGACGCCCGCAACGAGGCCCACGATCCATGCGCCGCCGGAAGCGCCGATCGTCGCGCCCGACAAGGCGCCGCTGACGATCCGCGCGCCGAACTGCATCGGAACCTTCCGGCTCGGCGTCGAGGGAAGCTGGTCGGTGACCAGTTCGACGATCGCGAGAGCCGTGAAGATCCACGGCGTCCATGCGTAGCCCATGAACGCGAGCCAGGAGCCGTCGAGGTTGAGATAACCGAGGCGCGCCGCCCAGCTTACCGCGGCGGGCGCAGTGAGGGCGCGCGAACCGGCGACGATTCCGGCAAGAAGCGCAAGGACGTACAACATCTCCTGACCCTCTCAATCACCGTTTCAAGGCTGCGCGGCGACCCTGGCCGAACGCCAATCCGGGATTTCGCTCGCGCGGTACGCTCGCGCTCGGTGTCACTCCGCGGGCGCGACCTCGCGATGCGTCAATGCCGGCCCCATGGCGTCGAAGACGCCGTCCCGCCGGATCAGCGCGTGAAACAACGCCGCAGCGACATGCATCAGGATCAGCGCGAAAAAGAGGAAGGCGAGATAGAAATGCGCGTTCCACAGTGCCGTGTGCAGGCTCGCGCTTTGCGGCAGGATCTTGGGAAGCCATAGGCTTGGCCACAACGCCACCGGGTAGTCCGCAGCGGAAAGCATCGCCCAGCCGATCAGCGGCATCGCAATCATAAGCGCGTAGAGCGCGTAGTGCGAGAGATGCGCCGCGAGCTTCATCGGTTCCGGCAGATCGGTGGGCAGAGGCGGGGCGCTGTAGCGGAGGCGCACCCCGAGGCGAACTAACGCGAGTACTAGAATCGCGATTCCAAGCGGCTTGTGAATGGCGACGAGGGTCAGATATTTCGGCGCGACCGTGGACGCCATGCCGACGCCGATGAACAGCATCGCCAGGATGCAAACGGCCATGAGCCAGTGCAGCGCTCGCTGGAGCGGGGTGAAGCGCTGAATGTTTGTCATTGGGCGGACCCAGTGGCGGTTCGCGGATAGGCTTTTTCCTCGGCCGTGCGGCGATCGTAGGAGACCCGGTAGGCCGATGAGCGTGCCGCGGGGAATGGATCGTCCGACGTCCGCATGCCGGCCGGCAGGACGGTCGGATCAAAATTGATGTCGCGGCATTGGCCGTTCCGCTCGGAGGCGATTTGCTGGACGATGAGCGAGCCAACCTCGACGCTGCGGCGGTCTTCCGGCCACGCCTTGCTCGGGTCCGCGGTCTGATCGCCGCGGTCGGCGACGGTGACCAGCATCGTCCAACGCAAGGGGCCGTTCTTGAGGCGGTCCTCGATCTCGCTTTCGAGGAAGTCCGGCCCGCGCTTCGCGAGCTCCTCGGGCGCGACCGGGACCGCCTGCGCCGCCGGCGCAAGCGACCAGCGCACCGCGTGATCATTTCCCGAACCGTCGGTGAAGATGAAGCTGTTGAGGCTGTTGTAACGCTCCTCGGCGTAGCTGCCCGTCCAGGGCGCGCTCTTGGCCCAGCCGCCGAACGTTGCGAACTCGGGATGGGCGCCGGCGAACTTCGCCATCGCGTCAGGCTCCTTGCTCGCGGAGGCGATCTGGAGCGCGTGGAAGGCATCCGGAGTCGCGACGGGGAAGAACGGCGCGTCGATCATGGCCATCCGCCATTCCTGACCGTCCGGCGTGGAGATCATGACCCCCAAGCCTCGCACGCGCTCTTTCGCGTCATCGGCGTTCGGATCGGGCGTACCGAGATTGAATCGCCCGACCACGGGATACTCGCCTTTCGCGAAGACCTGCGCCCGCGACAGCGCAGATCCGGCGCCGTTCGACTCGAACACGCCTGTGAAGCAAATTCCCTTGGCGTGATTGCGCCGGTGACCGAGCGGCGGGCCCGATGGCCCAGTGAAGCCGTCAACGAGCTTCTGCGGCGTCAACCGCTCCGGCGAGAACCATCCGGCCGTGTAAGCGAAGGCTGCGGCGCTGAAGGCGACCACCCCGGTGATCAGGAGGAGCGACCCAATCGCGTTACGCGGGGTCGGTCGGGACGCTTCGGGCAATGTCCATCCTCCTTCCGTCAGCTAGGGCAAGCCTAGCACAAAGAGCGGGCGGGAGGGGATCGCGGGACGCGATCACCAAGGACTGCCTCGATTCGGCTACAGCAAAGCGCTTACGCCTTCACCCGCACATACTCCCCTGGCGCGTCGGCGAGCGGCTTGAGCTTGCCGCCGCCGGGCGCGCGCGCCGGGACTTTTTCCCGCGCCTGCGCCGAGATCCACTCGATCCAGTCGGGCCACCAGGAGCCGGGCGTCTCCTTGGCTTTCGCGACCCAGTCCTCGAATTCGCCCTCCGGGGGCCCGTCGGTCCAATACTGGTATTTCGGCTTGTCGGGCGGGTTGACCACGCCCGCGATGTGGCCGGAGCCCGCCATCACGAAGCGCACAGGCCCGCCGAAGCATTTGACGCCCCTGAAGACCCCGCGCGCCGGCGCGATATGGTCCTCGCGGCTCGCAAGCTCATAGATGGGGATCGTGACCTTATTGAGGTCGATCTTCTGGCCCTCAAGAACCATGCGCGCATTGGAAAGGTCATTCTGGTAGTAGCAGTGGCGCAGATAGAAATTGTGGTTCGCGGCCGGCATGCGCGTCGAATCCGAGTTCCAGACGAGCAGGTCGAAGGGCATCGGCTCTTTGCCCTTGAGGTAGTTGTTCACGTAATAGGACCATATGAGGTCGTTCGGCCTCAGCATGTTGAAGGTGTTGGCCATCGCCGAACCTTCGAGATAGCCTTGCTCGGCCATTCTCTCCTCGAGCGCCTTGAGCTGCTCGGCGTCCACGAATATTTTCAGATCGCCTGCGTCGGTGAAATCGACCAGCGAGGTGAAGAACGTCACGCTCCTCACGCGCGTGTCGCCGGTCGCGGCCATGTAGCCGAGGGCGGCGGCGAGCAGCGTGCCGCCGACGCAATAGCCGATCGCAGCGAGGTCGCGCTCGCCGGTGGCCTCTTCCACACAGTCGAGAGCCGTCAGGACGCCCTCGCGCATGTAGGCCTCGAAGCCCTTGTTGGCGAGACGCTCGTCGGGGTTGACCCAGGAGACGACGAAGACGGTCAGCCCCTGCCCCACCGCCCAGCGGATGAACGACTTCTCCGGGTTGAGATCGAGAATGTAGAACTTGTTGATCCACGGCGGCACGATGAGAAGCGGCCGCTTGTAAACCTCCGTTGTCGTCGGCTCGTACTGGATGAGCTCGATGAGATCGTTGCGGAAGATGACCTTGCCGGGAGTCGCCGCAAGGTTGACGCCGAGCTCGAAAGTGCGCGCGTCCGATTGCCTTATGCGCAAGTTTCCCTTCCCCGCCTCGATGTCTTCGGCGAGCATTTTCAGGCCGCGCACCAGGTTCTCGCCGCTTTCGGCGAGCGTCGCGCGGATGAGCTCGGGGTTGGTGCCGATGAAGTTGGTCGGCGACAGCGCAGCGGTCACCTGGCGAAGATAAAACTGCGCCTTCTCCCGTTGGTGGGGCTCGAGCTCGTGGGCGCGCCGCACGAGGTCGTCGGCCCAGCGCGAGGTGAGGCAGTAGGCTTGCTTGATGAAGTCGAAGAAGGGATTGTCGCGCCAGTCGGCGTGGGAAAAGCGCTTGTCGGAGCGGTCCGGCTCGGCGATCGGCCTCGCCGGGCCGCCTTGAAAGCGCTTGAGCGTCTCGGCCCACAGGTCGATGAACTGCGTCGTGAGCGCCGTCTGCGCCTCGAAGGCGCGCGCGGGCTCGCGCATGTAATATTCGGCGACGCGGCCAAGCGACTTCACCATCTCGCCGATGTCATCGGCGAGGGTCGTCTTGATTTTTCCGGTCTCGCGCGGACGCATGTAAGCGGCAAAAACCTTTCCGGTGTGCTCGATCGCCAGAGAAATATTGTGGGCGAGGGTTTCGGCGTCCGGAACCGGATAGGCCGCTTCGCCGGCGGCGCTTGTGTCCGGGCCCTTGGCCTTGGCGGGCGCGTTCGATGCGCTTTGGGCCTGCGCAGGCGTTTCGGCCTGTGCCGGAGCCGCCGCAGGCGGCGTTTCGGGCGGCTTCGGCGGCTCTTGCGGCGCGGCTTGTGGATGCGCCTCGGGCGTGGCCTCGACGGCCTTCGCAGGCTCCTGCGAGACGCTTGAAGGCGCCGGAGCAGGCGGCGGAGCTGCGGCCGACGCCGGACTTTGGGCGCGAATTTGCGCATCCGCGGTCGTCGGCGCCGGCGGAGGCGACGCTTTTGCAGCCGGCGGCCGCTCTCGCTTCGCCGGCTTGGCCGCCGCAACCGCGCCCGTCGGCGGCGGCGACGAGGAGAGCGGCCGCACCCAGTCTGGCTTCCCTCCCGCGGCCTTCGGCTGCTCTTGCGGAGCAGGCGCGGCCTTGCTCGGGACCTCGGTTCGCTTCGCGGCCGCGCCTGCGCGGCGGCCCGTCGCGGCCGGCTCGGCGGGAAAAGCGGCGCCTTCGAAATTCGCATCGTCCGCGGATTGAGTTTTGGGGTCTTTCTGTCGGTTGCTCGGCATGGCGGCTTCGCGTTCCCTCTTGCGTCGGGTTAGAGACGGTCCCGTTTCCGTCATAATAGGTCAGTAGGCGTGCCTAGCGCTACAGCGACTTTCAACGCGCGAAACGATTTGATGCGCGACATCGCGGACGGATACGAGGACGACATGGCGAGCAAGCGCGCGGGACTACGAATTCTGGCGTTCGCCGCGGCGTCCGTCTGCGCCTCCGCGACTGTCGCCCAGCAGGCGGAGAGTCCCCTGAGAGGGGCCGCGAAAATGCTGGGCTTCGCCACCGACGTCGGGCCGCCCGCCGATTTCGTGGCCCAGTCCCGGCCGAAGGGCGACCTCGACTACATTCCGGTCTTCCAGCCGCCCCCCGAGCCGGCCAAGATGGCGCTCGACGGCAAGCAGCTGAACGCCCTCAGGGGCGATCTTGATTCGGTTGGGAAGCGACACGACGCGGTCCGGCGAGGATTCCCGCCCGCCGCCAAGGCCATGGCGGAGGAAGAAGCGGCCGAAAAGGCCAAGCAAAAGCGGAAGGGCGCCGCTCAGGCCCGATAGGCGGGGGCAATCGCGTTTGCCGCCCGCCCGCGCACGATGTACAGAGGCGGGCGGCGCATACGCGCTTCTGCGTCCCCTATTTCAAGGACCAATGTCGGCGATGAGCGACTTCCACCGCGTGCGGCGCCTGCCGCCTTATGTCTTCGAGCAGGTCAATAAGCTCAAGGCCAAGGCGCGCGCCGCGGGCGCCGACATCATCGATCTCGGCATGGGGAACCCGGATCTGCCCGCCCCGAAGCACGTCCTGGACAAGCTTGTCGAGACGGTCGGCAAGCCGCGAACAGATCGCTACTCGGCCTCCAAGGGCATCGCCGGCTTGCGCCGCGCGCAGGCCGGCTATTACGCCCGCCGCTTTGGGGTGAAGCTCGATCCGGAGACGCAGGTCGTGGTGACGCTTGGCTCGAAGGAGGGTTTCGCCAATATGGCGCAGGCGATCACGGCGCCGGGCGACGTCGTGCTCGTGCCGAACCCCTCCTATCCGATCCACGCCTTCGGCTTCCTCATGGCGGGCGGCGTCATCCGCTCCGTGACGGCCGAGCCCTCGCCGGAGTTCTTCGTCGCGCTCGAGCGCGCCGTCATTCACTCGATCCCGAAGCCGATCGCGGTCGTGGTCTGCTATCCGTCCAATCCGACGGCGATGGTCGCCACGCTCGACTTTTACAAGGACCTCGTCCTCTTCGCCCGCAAGCACGAGATCTTCGTGCTTTCCGACGTCGCCTACGCGGAAGTCTATTTCGACGACGAGCCGCCGCCGTCGGTCCTGCAGGCGCCGGGCGCGTTCGACGTCGCGGTCGAGTTCTCTTCGATGTCGAAGACCTATTCGATGGCCGGCTGGCGGATCGGCTTCGCCGTCGGCAACGAGCGGCTGCTGGCGGCGCTGGCGCGGGTGAAGTCCTACCTCGACTACGGCGCCTATACGCCGATCCAGGTCGCCTCGGCCGCGGCGCTCAACGGGCCGGACGATTGCATTAACGAGATGCGCGCGACCTACAAGCGCCGGCGCGACGTGATGATCGAGAGCTTCACGGCCGCGGGCTGGCCGATCGAGAAGCCGCGCGCCTCGATGTTCGCCTGGACACCGGTGCCAGAAAAATTCCGCGATCTCGGCAGCCTCGAGTTCTCCAAGCTCTTGATCGAGAAGGCAGAGGTCGCGGTGGCGCCGGGCATCGGCTTCGGCGAACATGGCGACGATTACGTGCGTCTCGCCTTGGTCGAGAACGAGCAGCGCATCCGCCAGGCGGCGCGCGGCGTCCGGCGCTTCTTCGAGAGCGCCGATGCGACGCTGCACAATGTGGTGAAGCTCAAGAAGCAGGCGTGAGCGAGGGCAGAACAATTGTCCTCGCGCCGGGCGCTGCGCGAGAGTTCGATGCGCTGGATGTTGCGATTAAATCGAGAATCGAAAAGGCGCTCGACCAACTTGCACTTAATCCCCTCGCCTTACGCAACCAGATCAAGCG